>Ga0326597_10006657_pt1 | contig 15805 bp, 9 predicted proteins | sample RVTome_12_FD_203789 | JGI IMG/M metagenome (GOLD analysis project Ga0326597, IMG submission 203789) | Soil microbial communities from uranium-contaminated site in the Upper Colorado River Basin, Wyoming, United States - RVT100D185 | ecosystem: Environmental > Terrestrial > Soil > Contaminated >...
TCGCCGCGCTGGCCGTAGAACTGTTCGGCACGGATACTCGGTACTTTGGGGCCGTGGCGTCGCCATCGCCGACGCGGTGACAATAGGCACCATGCATCGATCCCTTCGCCTGGCCCTTCTCGCGCTGCTCGTCGGCGCCTGTTCCTCCTCTCCTCCCGCGAGCCCGTCCCCGAGCACCGGGCCCAGCCGGACCCCGACCTCGACGTCGACCGCAAGGCCCACGAGGGCGCCGACGGTGGCCCCGACCGCCACCGTCGCACCCACGCCGGGCGAGACCGCGTTCGCCGCGCTCGACGGGATGCCCGCGGATCCGGCCAAGGCGAACCGGTTGCCGGTCGCCGTGATGATCGACGACAACGTGATCGCGCGACCGCAGTCCGGGTTCAACGCCGCCTCGATCGTGTACCAGGCGCCGGCCGACGGGGGCGAGGACCGGTACATGCTCATCTTCCAGGAGCAGGACGCCCCCGACATCGGTCCGGTCCGGAGCGGCCGGCCCTACTTCGTCTACTGGGCCGCCGAGTACCGCGCCGGCTTCGCCCACTACGGGGGCGACGAGAAGACACGCTTCAGGGTCATCCCGGCGGCAACGGGCAAGATCATGTACGACCTCGATGCCCTGGCGGGCAGCGCCGGAGCCTTCCATCGGATCAGCGGCCGCAAGGCCCCGCACAACGCCTACACCTCGACCGCGGACCTGTGGAAGACGACCGCCCGGAAGAAGTACCCGGCAACGATGGTGGCCGGACTCGCGACGCGCCCGTTCGCCGACGATGCACCGGCGTCGGAGCGGCCGACGAAGGGCTCGCTCACGGTCCCGTACGGCCGCGGCGCCACCGGCTACACGTACGACCCGGCGACGAACAGCTACCTCCGATCGGTCGCCGGAAAGGCCCAGAAGGACGCCGCCGACGGCCAGCGCGTGACCGCCCGCAACGTCGTCGTCCTCTGGATGGCCCTCTCGATCGACCCGGAGTCGGAGGCCGGCCACAGGCGGCCGGCCCTAGCCCAGATCGGCAAGGGAACGGCCTGGGTCTTCCGCGACGGCAAGGTCATCAAGGGCACCTGGCGGAAGAAGGACCAGGGAGGCCTCACGAGCTTCTTCGACGCGTCGGGTAACGAGATCAGCCTCGTCCGCGGCCGGATCTTCATCCAGGTCGTCCCGACCGGCACGAAGGTGACGTACGACGCGGCCGAGTGATGAGCCTCGGTTTCGCTTGACATTGGCGGCTTGGGCGGTATCGTGTAAGACACCGCTCAAGAGGCATGTGAAATGGCGAAGCTCTACTACACGCCGCGCGAGGCGGCTGAGATCCTGGCGATCAGCGATGATGCCGTGCTCGACCTCATCAACCGCGGAGACCTCCCGGCACTGCGCCTTTCACCGCGGATCACCCGCATCCCGATGGTCGCCTTCGATCGCTGGCGCGAGGGCTATCGGCCCCGCCGGCGACGGGTCTCGATCGCGCCTCCTCCGCGACACGTCGAGGTCGGCGTTGACGAGAGCCTTCCTGTTGCTCGGGACCTGGTCACGCGTTGATTGCCACGGGGGACGCCCTCCTGACCTACGTCGCGGACCTGGTCTGGGAGATCGAGCGCTTCGCCGTCACCGTCCTGCCGCCGAACGACTCGGACGAGATCACCCTCGGCCGTGAGGATGACGGCGCCCTCGTCATTGACCTCGAATGCCGCCCACCGCGATCGCGTCGATCGGCGGACGTCCACCTGGGGATCTTCGAGCGCTGGTGCCCGACAGGGGTAGATCGCTACGAGCGAGTGGACTACCGGTTCGAGATCCGACACGACGAGCTGCAGTATCGGCGCGCGTTCCACCGGCACCATGTCGAGCGCTTCCTGCGTGCCTTCGACGTCGCGACGCACGAGCACTGTGAGGCGACCATCGGGGTCGTGACGTGTGATCACTACTTCGGCGAGCCGGTCGCCCATGCGTCGGAAGGCTTCATGCGCCTCTACGAGCTGTGGCTGTCGGACGAGAAGCCTGACTGTTCGGTCCTGCCCTGCCTTGGCTAGCGGCGCGACGTCAGCCTCGCGAGCCCGGGCGGCGGCCCTGGCGTTGACACGGTCCAGCCGGGGCTCATAGCATCGCGACAACTGAAGAGCGCTTATCGAGAGTGGCGGAGGGACCGGCCCTGTGAAGCCACGACAACCTACCGGCATCGCGCCGGCAAGGTGCCAAGTCCGGGCAGGTCGTCCTGCGAGATAAGGGAGCTCCCTCGAGACCCTTCCGAGCAGGAAGGGTCTTCTCGTTCCCGGTCCCGATCGCCCGATCCCTCCGCCAATCGGAGCAACGATGACCGTGACCTCGCCCCGCGGACGCTTCCGCGCCAGGCTCGCCGCCCGCCCCCTCCTCGCCGACGGCGGGATGGGCACGCTCATGTACAGCCGCGGCGTGCCCCAGAGCGCCTGCCTCGACGAGCTGCCCGCGAGCCGGCCGGACCTCGTGGGCACGGCGCATCGCGAGTACCTCGAGGCCGGCGCCGAGCTCATCGAAACGCTGACGCTCGGGGCGAACCGCCATCGCCTGGCCGTCTTCGGGCTCGAGAACGAAGCGGGCAGGCTCAACCGGCGCGCGGCCCAGGTCGCTCGCGAGGCCCGCGAGGTGAGCGGGCGCGAGGCGCTCGTCAGCGGTTCCGTCGGCCCCCTGGCAACGCCGATGCGCCGGACGACGGGGCCTCTCAAGAACCTCGCCCGGGCCCTCTTCCGAGAACAGATCGAGGGGCTCCTCGAGGGCGGCGTCGACGTCCTCGTCCTGGAGACGTTCTCGGATCTCGAGCAGCTGCTGATCGCGCTCGGCGAGGCTCGGCGGGCCGCCGATGTCCCGGTCGTTGCTTCGCTGACCTTCGGCGAGGATCTCGTCCTCATCGACGGCACCAGTCCCGAAGGGGCAGCGGCCGCCCTGGCCGCCGCCGGCGCCGATGTCATCGGGGTCAACTGCGGGGCGGGTCCCAGCGCCTCCATCGACGCCCTCGCCCGGTTGGGCCCGGCGGTCGCCGACGGGCCCTTCCGCTCGATCATGCCAAACGCCGGCCTCCCCCAGCGGCTGGAGGGTCGCTTCCTGTATGCCGCCGGCGCCGAGTACTTCGCGAGCGTCACGCCACGCATGCTCGCGGCCGGCGCCCGGATCCTCGGCGGCTGCTGCGGGACGACGCCGGACCACGTGGCGGCGATGCGGGCCGCGCTCGCCGCCGGCGAGGCCGCGAGCCCGGAAACGAGCGGCGGCGGCTCCGAGGTCGGACCGCCCCTGGAGCGGCCACGGACGGCGGAGGTCGCGACGGCCACGTCGCGCCGCTCCCGCGCCGCCCTGGCAGAACGCACGGCGCCCGAGCATGCGGACGGAGCGCCGCCGCCGACCCGCCTCGCGGACCTCCTGGCCACGAGCCGCTTCGTCGTCTCGGTCGAGATCGACCCGCCGCGAAGCGTCCGGATCGAGCGGACGATCGAGGCGGCGCGGCTCCTGCGCGACGCGGGCGTGGACGTCGTCAACGTGTCCGATTCACCGATGGCCCGGGTGCGGATGGGCGCGCTCGCGGTGGCCTTCGGCATCCAGCACGACCTGGACCTCGAGTGCCTTGTCCACTGCACCACGCGCGACCGGAACCTCATGGCCCTCGAATCGGAGCTCCTGGGGGCCCACGCGCTCGGTGTCCGGAACATCATCGCCCTGACCGGCGATCCGCCCCGGGTCGGCGACTACCCGACCGGGACGGGCGTCTGGGACGTCGACTCGATCGGGCTCATCGAGATCCTCACGAGGCTCAACCGGGGCGAGGACCAGGCGGGCTCGCCGATCGGCCAGCCGGCCGGCTTCACGATCGCCTGCGCCCTCGACCCGACGGCCGCCGACGCCGCCACCGAGTGGGACCGGCTGGAGCGCAAGCTGGGCGCCGGCGCCCACCTCGTGATGACCCAGCCCCTGTACTCCGTCGAGCAGGTCGAGGCGATGTTCCGCGAGGCCCGGCGGCGTTTCGGCCCGGCCGGCTTTCCCGTCCCGCTGCTCCTGGGCGTGCTGCCGCTCGTCTCGGCCCGCCACGCCGAGTTCCTCCACAACGAGGTACCGGGGATCACGATCCCGGACGAGGCCCGGGCCGCGATGCACGCCGCCGGTGAGCGCGGCTCGGAGCTGGGCATCGAGATGGCCGACGCGCTCCTCGGGGCGGTCGAGGCCGAGCTCGCCGGCACCTACATCATGCCGAGCTTCGGTCGGTACGAGCAGTGCGCCGGGCTCGTCCGTCGAATTCGCGAGCGGCACCCGCAGGTCCACGCGGGCGCGAGCTCGACCGCGGCAGCGGCCACGGTCGCAGACGCGTCCGCCCACGTCGGCGCCTCGCAGTGACCGCCGCGCCGACGCTCGCGACGCGCCCGTTCACCCGGGCGACCCGGACCGCCCGCCTGCCGGACCTGCTGCAGGAACGGATCGTGGTCCTCGACGGGGCGATGGGCACGATGCTCCAGGCCCACGCGTTCACCGAGGCGGACTTCCGTGGCGAGCGCTTCCGGGACCACCCCCGCGACCTGCGCGGCAACAACGACCTGCTCTGCCTGACCCAGCCGGCGGCCGTGGCCGCGATCCACGCCGCCTACCTCGAGGCTGGGGCCGACATCATCAGCACGAACTCGTTCACCGCGACCCGGATCGCCCAGGCCGACTACGGCTTCGGGCCGGACGTCGTCCGCGACATCAACCTGGCGGCGGCGCGCCTCGCCCGGGAGGCCGCCGACGCCGCCGAGCGGGCCGATGCCGGGCGGCCGCGCTACGTCGCGGGCTCGCTCGGGCCGACGAACCGGACCGCGTCGATCAGCCCGGACGTCGCCGATCCCGCGGCCCGCGGCGTGACCTGGTCCGAGCTCCGCGTCGCCTACCGGGAGGCCGCGGCCGGCCTCGTCGAGGGCGGGGCGGACCTGCTGCTCATCGAGACGATCTTCGACACGCTCAACGGCAAGGCGGCCATCTTCGGGGTCGAGGAGCTCTTCGAGGAGCTCGGGGAGCGCCTGCCGCTCATCATCTCGGGCACGATCGTGGACGCGTCCGGGCGGACGCTCTCGGGCCAGACCATCGAGGCCTTCTGGCACAGCATCCGGCACGCGCGACCGCTGATCGTCGGCCTCAACTGCGCCCTCGGCCCGAAGCAGCTCCGCGAGCACCTCGACGTCCTGTCGCGCATCGCCGACATCCCTGTCTCGGCCTACCCGAACGCCGGCCTCCCCAACGACCTCGGTGGCTACGACGAGACGCCGGAGCAGATGGCGGCCGCGCTCGGCGAATGGGCTGAGCACGGCCTCCTCAACGTGGCCGGATCGTGCTGCGGCTCGACGCCGGCCCACGTCGCCGCGATCGCGGCCGCGGTGGCGGGCCATCGGCCGCGCCAGATTCCCGAGGTGCCGGCCGTGACCCGCCTGGCCGGTCTCGAGCCCGTCGTCATCCCGCCGCCCGGCAACGCCTTCGTCAACGTCGGCGAGCGGACGAACGTGACCGGCTCCCGCAAGTTCGCCCGCCTCATCGCCGAGGAGCGCGAGGACGAGGCCGTCGCCATCGCCCGCGAGCAGGTCGCCAACGGGGCCCAGCTCATCGACGTCAACATGGACGAGGCGATGCTCGACGGCGTCGCGGCGATGACCCGCTTCCTGCGCCGGATCGCGGCCGAGCCCGACATCGCGGCCGTGCCGGTCATGGTCGACAGCTCGAAGTGGTCGGTCCTCGAGGCCGGGCTCCAGCAGCTCCAGGGCAAGGGCGTCGTAAACTCGATCTCGCTCAAGGAGGGCGAGGCCGAGTTTCTCCGCCAGGCCCGCCTCTGCCGGCGCTACGGCGCGGCGGTCGTCGTCATGGCCTTCGACGAGCGGGGCCAGGGCGACTCGGTGGAGCGCCGGATCGCGATCCTGCGACGCGCGTACCACCTCCTGACCGAGGTCGTCGGCTTCGACCCCGAGGACATCATCCTCGACGCCAACATCTTCGCCATCGCGACCGGGATCGAGGAGCACAACGCCTACGCGGTCTCGTTCATCGAGGCGGTCCGCCGGCTCAAGGCGGAGCTGCCCGGGACGCGGACCTCGGGCGGCGTCTCGAACGTCTCCTTCGCCTTCCGCGGCAACGACCGCGTCCGCGAGGCGATCCACTCGGTCTTCCTGTACCACGCCATCCGGGCCGGCCTCGACATGGCGATCGTGAACGCCGGCGTCCTGCCGGTCTACGACGACATCGAGCCGGAGCTGCGCGAGCGGGTCGAGGACGTCGTCCTCAACCGCCGGCCGGACGGCACCGAGCGCCTCCTCGAGATGGCGGCCCGCTACGCCGGCGAGGCCGGCATGGAGCGAGCGCCCGAGGACCTCGCCTGGCGCGAGCGGCCCGTCGGCGAGCGCCTGACCCACGCCCTCGTCGAGGGCATCGACACCTGGATCGTCGAGGACACCGAGGAAGCCCGGCGCGTCGCCGCGCGGACCCTCGACGTCATCGAGGGCCCGCTGATGGCCGGCATGAACGTGGTCGGCGACCTGTTCGGGGCCGGGCGGATGTTCCTGCCCCAGGTCGTCAAGAGCGCCCGGGTCATGAAGAAGGCCGTCGCCCACCTCATCCCGTATCTCGAGGCGGAGCGCGAGGGCACCGGCGTCCACCGGGCCGGCCTGATCGTCACCGCCACGGTCAAGGGCGACGTCCACGACATCGGCAAGAACATCGTCGGGGTCGTCCTCGGCTGCAACGACTACGAGGTCGTCGACCTCGGGGTCATGGTCCCGGCCGCCCGGATCCTCGAGAAGGCCCAGGAGATCGGGGCCGACCTCATCGGGCTGTCCGGGCTGATCACGCCGTCGCTCGACGAGATGGTCCACGTCGCGTCCGAGATGGAGCGCCTCGGCATGACGACGCCGCTCCTCATCGGCGGGGCGACGACGTCGCGCACCCATACCGCCGTCAAGATCGCCCCCGCCTACAGCGGTCCGGTCGTCCACGTCCTCGACGCGTCGCGTGCCGTCGGTGTCGCCGGCAGCCTGGTCGACGCCGGCCGGCGCGCCGAGTACGCGACCCGGATCCGCGACGAGTACGAGACCGTGCGGCGCGAGCGCGGCGAGCGGCGGTCGAAGGAGGCGCGCCTCACGATCGAGGCCGCCCGGGCCAACCGGCTGGCGGTCGACTGGACGGCCGTGAGCCCGCCCCGACCGACCTTCCTCGGCGTCCGGACCTTCGAGCGCTTCCCGCTTGCCGAGCTCGCGGGGCGGATCGACTGGACGCCGTTCTTCACGACCTGGGAGCTCCGCGGCGCGTGGCCCGCGATCCTCGACGACCCGAAGGTCGGCGCTGCCGCGCGCGACCTCCACCGCGACGCCCTGGCCATGCTGGACCGGCTCATCGCGGGAGGCCGTCTCCGGGCGAACGCCGTCGTCGGCTTCTGGCCGGCCAACTCGGTGGCGGCCGACGACATCGCCGTGTGGCGCGACGAGTCGCGCACCGAGCGGCTGGCCACGTTCCGCACGCTTCGCCAGCAGATGGAGAAGCCGCCCGGCCGGCCCAACGTGGCGCTGGCCGACTTCGTGGCCCCGGTCGAGACTGGGATCGCCGACTACGTGGGCGCCTTCGCGGTGACCGCCGGGCACGGGCTCGACGGCCCGAGCGGCCTGGTCGCCGAGTTCGAGGCCGCCCACGACGACTACGCCGCGATCCTCGCCAAGGCGCTGGCCGACCGCCTCGCGGAAGCCTTCGCCGAGCGGCTCCACGAGCTCGTCCGGCGGGAGCTGTGGGGCTACGCGCCCGACGAGGCGCTCTCGAACGAGGACCTCATCGCCGAGCGCTACCAGGGGATCCGGCCGGCCCCGGGCTACCCGGCCTGCCCGGACCACACGGAGAAGGCGACGCTCTTCGAGCTCCTCGAGGCGGAAGCGCGGGCCGGCATCTCGCTGACCGAGTCGTCCGCGATGCTCCCCGGCGCATCCGTCTCGGGCTACTACCTCTGGCACCCGGACGCCCACTACTTCGGCGTCGGGCGGATCGGGCGCGATCAGCTCGAGGACTACGCCCGGCGGAAGGGGATCGAGGTCGCCGAGGCCGAGCGATGGCTCAGCCCGAACCTGGCCGACGACGCCTGACCGTGGCGTGGCCCGGCCGGACGGGCCTCACCCCGCGCTGATCCCGACGAAGCCCAGCGCGCTGACCACGATCAGGACCAGGTCCAGGGCGATGACGAGCCCGACTGCACCCCACGACAGGACGTTGGCGATCCGGCCGTTCCGGTGGCGACCCATGATCCGCTCGTCGTTGACCAGCAGGATCATGAACACGAGGACGAACGGCAGGAGCAGGCCCTGGAGGTTCTGCGAGCCGATGATGACCGGGATCGGGTCCAGCCCGGGCAGGAGGACCACGAGCGCACCGATCGCCAGCACGGACGTGTAGATCACGAAGAACGCCCGGGCGTCCTTGAACTGCTTGTCGACGCCGGACTCCCAGCCGAAGGCCTCGCAGATCACGAAGGCTGTCGTCAGCGGCAGGATCGTCGCGGCCAGGATCGACGCTCCGAACAGGCCGACCGCGAAGAGCACGGTCGCGAGGTGTCCGGCAACGGGCTCCAGGGCCAGGGCGGCCTGTTCCGCGGTGGTGACCTCCTGCCCGCTGGCATGGATCGTCGTTGCGACCGCGACGACGATGAACAGCGCCACCACGTTGGTCCAGATCGCCCCTCCGATCGCGTCTGCCCGTTCGAGGTTCAGCTCCTCCTCGCCGATGCCCTTCTCGGCGACGGAGCTCTGGAGATAGAACTGCATGAAGGGGGTGATCGTGGTGCCGACGAGGGCGACCATGAGCAGGAGCACCCGCGGGTCGAGGTCGATGGTCGGCGTGACGAGCGACCGGCCGACCTCCCCCCAGTCGGGGCCGGCCTGGAACGCCGACACGATGTAGGCGATGAACACGAGGATGACCGACAGGAACACGCGCTCGACCGTCTTGGCGCTGGCGAACAGCACCAGGGCCCACACGGCGAACGCCACGACGGGCACGACGACGTACCGGGAGATCCCGAAGATCTCGACCGCGGCCGAGACGCCGGCGAACTCGGCCACGGTGTTGGCGACGTTGGCGATGAGCAGGATCAGCATCGCGAATGCCGTCCAACGGACGCCGAAGCGGTCCCGGATCAGGTCGGACAGGCCCTGGCCGGTGACGACGCCGAGCCGGGCGGACATCTCCTGGACGACCGCGAGGATTACGATCATCACCGGGAACAGCCACAGCAGCCGCAGCCCGGTGACGGAGCCGAGGACGCTGTAGGTCGCGATTCCACCGGCGTCGTTGCCGGCGATCCCGGCGATGAGCCCGGGACCCATGACGGCGAGGAAGGCGATGAGGCCTCGACGCCCCCGGAAGCGCCCGCGCAGCCGGAACCAATCGCCCTGCTCGAGCCGGTCGCGGAGCCGGGCGCCGAGGCTGATTCGAGGCGGCTGCACGGCAGGCCGCCGCCGCCTGGGGGCGCTCAGCTGGCCGCGACCAGGGTCGGACGTACCGCCTGCTCCGGGCGGGAGCTCGTGCACGACCGGTCAGGCCCTGCCCGCGAGGCGGGGAAGCCGCTTCCGCCACGCGGCGGGCACGATCGCGTCCATCGCATCGTCGACGGTGACGATCCCGACGAGATGGCTGCTGGCGTCGACGACGGGGACGGCGAGCAGGTTGTAGTGGGCCACGACCTCGGCCACCTCGTCCTCGTCGGCGAGGACGCCGACCGTGACCGGCTCCGGGATCATGACCTCGGCCACGGACGTGTCCGGCTGGGCGACGATCAGGTCGCGGAGCGACAGGACGCCCACGAGGCGGTCCTCGTCGTCGGTGACGTAGACGTAGTAGATCGTCTCGGCGTCGGGCTCCAGCTCGCGCAGCCGGTCGATCGCCTGGGCGCAGGTCAGCGACGCCGGCACGGCCACGAACTCGGTCGTCATCATCCCGCCAGCCGTGTCCTCGGGGTAGGCGAGGAGCTCGCCGAGCTCCTCGGCCTCGTCCCGCTCCATGAGGGCCAGCAACTCCTCGCGGGTCTCGTCCGAGAGGTCGGCCACGAGGTCCGCGGCGTCGTCCGGTGACATCTCCTCGAGGATGTCGGCCGCCCGGGCCGGATCGAGGTCCTCGAGGACCTCGACCTGGGTCTCGGGCTCCATCTCCTCGAAGACGTCGGCTGCCGCCTCGTCGTCCAGGGCGGCGAGGACGCCGGCCCGGTCCTTCGGGGCGAGCTGGTCGATGATCGTGGCCAGGTCGGCGGGATGGAGCTCGGCGAGCCCGCCGTGGGGCACGCGGAGCTTGATCGAGGCGATCGAGGTCTCGACGGGATCCACGTCCTCCCAGTCGATGTAGCGCTCGGGGACACCGCGACCGACGTTGCGGGCGATCGTCCGCCAGCCGCGCTCGACGCCAAGCCGCCGAAGGAGGCCGGCCGCGCCGACGTCGACCGCGACGAGGTGGAGCTTCCCTTCGATCTCGTCGAGGCGGAGGTCGTTGACCCGGACGACCTTCCGCCCGTCGATGTCGACGATCTGCTTGTCCATGAGGTCGGCCCGGAGGAGGATCTCGTTGGGGCGCTGTTGGAACTTGCCGATGTCGATGGTCTGGGTCCGGAGGCGCGCACCCGCGGCGTCGAGGCGGTCGACCGACGACCACGGCAGGAAGATCCGCCGGCGATCGGTCAGCACGACCAGGCCGGTGACGGGCGGGTAGCGGTCGCCGACGGCGACGATCAGGTCGGCGACCTTCCCGATCGGCTCGCCGTTGGCGTCGAGCACGGGTCGGCCGATCGCCTGGCTCAGGTAGAGCATCTGCCACCTCATGGGCGGTCGCACCGCCGCCGGGTGGCTGGGGCCCCGGTAGGGCCGCCGCGTCACACGCGGGAGGCGGGCTGGACCGTCGAGTTGGGCGCCATCGGAGCGCCCGCGGGTCTGGGTCCGGTCTCCACGTCGGGAGCGATCCTCCGATGCGAGCTGAGCGGTCCGGGCGCCGCCTCGCCGGGGCGCGGGCGCAGGGGACCTGGCCGAGTGTATCGGCCGCCCGGCCCGCCGGTCAACGCGCTCACGCGCTCACGCGCTCAGTCGAGCGGCAGCCGTGACTCGGAGTCACCAGACAGCGCACGAAGGACTGCGTGGCCGGCCCCTCGACGGGCCTTGTTGACTCCCAATCACGAACCCGCTCCGACGGAGGGGCCTCCTGGCCGTTGAAGGGCGATTTGCTGACTGCCAGTCACGACGTGCGCGGCCCCTGCCTTCCGATCAATGCGCGTCGTGCGGCCGCACGTGACGTACTTCCGGCAAGCCGCCCGGTACCTTTGGCGACTCCCGTCGCGGACTGCCCGCTGCCACGCTGCCCACGTGCGTGCGCGTGCGGAGTCGAAGCCGAAGGGTGCCGCCGGACCGGCGCGAGTCGGGCCCGGCTTGCGGCGCCGAGCGACCAGCGGACCACGCCAGACGGTCGCCAACCCGCGCCTCGGGCCGGCCGGTGCCGGCGAGCCGGACGAGACCGGATCCGAGCGCTACCGAACCCTCCTGAAGGTGGCCGAGCGGCTGTCGACCTCGTTCGACCGGGAGGACCTCCAGCGGACCGTCGTGGACGCGACGCGGACCCTCAGCGGGGCCGACATGATCCTGCTCCGGACGCTCCACGGGGAGCTCCTCGACCTCGTCGGCTGGACGGGCTTCGATGACGATGCCGCGGCCGCCCTGGCGCCGCTCACGATCCACGAGCCATGGCTCCGCGACGCCCTCGCGGCCGGCCGCTCCTGGGTCTGCGATGACGTCCGGGCCCTTCCGCCGAACAGCTGGAAGGATCGGTTCGGGGGTGGATTGCCGATGCGCGGCGACATCTTCGTCCCGCTCATCCATGGCGGACGCCTCATCGGCTCGCTGACGGCCGCCACGCGCGCCCCGCGCCGGTGGACCGCCGAGGACGTCGAGGTCATGACCGCCCTCGGCGTCCACGTCGCGCTGGCCCTCCGGAACTCCGAGCTGTTCGAGCACCTCGAGGCGAGGGCCGCCCAGATGGCGGTCGTCCAGGCGGCGTCGGCGCGGATGAACCGGGCCAAGAGCGTCGCCTCGGTCGGCCGGGCGATCGTGGAGGAAGTCGGCGCCATCGTCGACTACCACAACGCGAGGGTCTATCTCCTCGAGGGCGCTGACGAGCTCGTCCCGGTCGCCTTCGAGGGCAAGGTCGGTGCCTACGAGATTGTCGACTGGAGCGTGCTCCGGACGAAGGTCGGCGAGGGCTTCACCGGCTGGGTCGCCGAGAACGGCACCCCGCTCTGCATTCCCGACGCGAACGCCGACTCGCGCGGCGCCCAGATCGCGGGCACGGACGAGGTCCCCGAATCGATGCTCGTCGTCCCGATGCGCCACGACGAGGTGGTCATCGGGGTCATCACCCTCTCGAAGCTCGGCCTCAACCAGTTCGACGACGACGACCTGCAGGTCCTCTCGATCCTCGCCGACCAGGCGGCGACGGCGCTGGAATCCGCCCGGCTCCTGGGCCGGACCGAATCCCTGGCGGCCGAGCTGCGGCGCCTCGTCGAGATGAGCCAGGAGCTGACCCAGACGCTCGACCCCCGCCAGGTCGGGGTGCTCATCGCGAGGCACCTGACGGCGGCCCTCGGCGTCGACGGCTGCACGATCAGCTCGTGGGACCTCGGCGGGGACAGGATCGTCTCGCTCGGGGAGTATCCCGAGAACCCGCACATGACGACCCGGCCGTTCTACCTCCTGGCCGAGTACCCCGAGACGCGCCGCGTCCTCGAGACGCAGGCGACGGTGATCATCGACGCCGAGGATCCGGCCGCCGATCCGGCCGAGACCGCCATCCTGCGCGAGGCGGGCCATCGCCTCCTGGCGATGATGCCGCTCATCGCCAAGGGCCAGTCGGTCGGCCTGGTCGAGCTGATGTCGGCGGACCTTGTGGCCCTCGACGAGGGCAAGCTGGCGCTCGCCCGGACGATGGCCAACGAGGCGGCGATGGCCCTCGAGAATGCCCGGCTCTACGAAACCGCTCGCTCGCTCGCGGATCGCGACCCGCTGACCGGGTTCTTCAATCACCGGGCGCTCTACGAGCGACTCGGGGAGGAGTTCGTCCGGGCCCGCCGGGGCCGCCGGCCGCTGAGCCTCCTGATGCTCGACCTCGACGACTTCAAGCTCGTGAACGACACGTTCGGCCACCAGTTCGGGGACCGCTGCCTCGTCCACCTCGCCGAGGTCGTCAAGGCGACACTCCGTGCGTCGGACGTGCCGGCCCGCTACGGCGGCGACGAGTTCGCCGTGATCCTTCCGGAGGCCGACGCCGCCGCGGCCGAAACCGTCGCGGCCCGGATCACCGACGAGCTCGCGCGGAACCCCCTCGTCGCCGACGGACGCGGGCCGGTCCCGGTCAGCGTCTCGATCGGCGTCGCGACGGTCGATCCCGACGTCCGGACGCCGACCGATCTCGTCGGCGCGGCCGACGCGCGGATGTACCGGGCGAAGGTCGGGGGCGGCGGTCGCGAGACCGGCTTCGATCGGATCGCGGAGGCGATCGCCGCCGAGTCGTCGTAGTCGGCCGAGGTCGGGGTAGTACGGAAGTACCAATCCCGACCCGGACTCCGGTACCAGCGGCCCGGCTGGACGCGGAGGCCGGTCGGCCGCATGCTTCCGACACGTGCATACCGGAACGCCACGTCCGTACCGTCCGCCGGCGGAGGACCGTCCCATCCGCCGGACGTGGTGGCTCCTCTCCGCCGCGTTTCTCCTCCTCTCGCTGATCACCGGCCTCAGGGCGCTCACGTCCGGCGACCGCCTCGACTGGATCCCCGTCGCGGCCGTGGGCCTCGCGGCGCTCGCCGCGTTCCTCCATCGCAACGCGGTCGCCAGCCTGGAGGCACGCGGCCGGGCCGAGGCCGAGAGCTTCGCCCGGATCCTGCAGGGCCTGTCGCGGTCCGTGTCCGTGGACGCGATCGTCGGTGCGATCGTCGACGACCTGGCGGAGGGAACCGGCGCCGACCATGTCGTCGTCGTGCGCCGGCGGCCCGAGGGCGAGGCCCTCGAGGCAACGCTCGTCACGAGCCGGCCCGGGGTGCCCAGCTCGACGACGGTGCTCCCGCTGACGGATCTCGAGTCGCCGTCCGATCGCGAGCCGCCCCCGGCCGTCCCGGTTCCGATCGTGACCCCGGACGACACGCCGGAGCGCGAGCTCGTCGCGACCGCCGCCCGATCGCGCCTCGGGGTCATCGACGGGGCGGACGATGCCGGGTCGGCGGTCGGGGCGACGGCCGGGGCGACGGCCGGGGCGCCGCCGGTGAACCCGGTCGGCCCACCCGCCGCGCCGCACGCCCACCGGGGCGGCTCCACCGCCGCGACGCCCCCCGCCGTGGAGGCCGTCGCGGCCGCCCGGCGGGCCGTGGAGCGGGGGTCGGCGTGGCTCGCCGGCCTCCTCGACGATCTCGGCCCCCTCCACCCCTTCGGTTCGTCCGGGCCGCTCCTGTCGCCCCGCTCGGAGGTCATCGGGGCGACCTGGGCCCCGTCCGGCGGCACGAGCGCCGGGCGCGCTCAGGCAAGACGCGCTGCCGCGGGGCGCGCTGCCGCCATCACCGCCCGCATCGCCGACCGCGTCCGCAGCCTGTACGGGCTGAGCCACACGCTGGCGGCGCCGCTCCACACCGAGGCAGGGGTGATCGGCGCGATCGTCCTCTCGCGCCGCGATCGCGAACCGTGGCCGGACGCCGCTCGCCGCCTCCTCGAGGCTGCCGCGGTGGAGGCGGCCGCGGCGATGGCCCGGGCGTACTCCTATCGCGAGGTCGCCGCGCACGCCTCCACGGACCCCCTGACCGGGCTTCCGAACCGGCGTTACTTCGACGAGTTCTGCGGGCTCCTGGCCCGCCGCCGCCGGGCCGGCGACGCGGTCGCCGTGCTCATGGTCGACATCGACAAGTTCAAGGGCCTCAACGATCGGTACGGCCACCCGGTGGGCGACGAGGTCCTTCGAGCCGTGGCCGGGGCGATCGTGACCGCCGTCCGCGAGGAGGACGTGCCGGCCCGGGTCGGCGGTGAGGAGTTCGCCGTGCTCCTCCGCAATCCCGGCCCCGACGTCGCCCTCGAGGTGGGGGAGCGGGTCCGGCAGGCCGTCCGGGCGCTCGACCTCCGTCCCCACGGCGTATCCGGGGTCAGCGTCTCCGTCGGCGTCGCGAACGCCCGCGGGGCGGACGAGCCGATCCCCCAGATCGTCGAGCGGGCCGACCAGGCCCTCCTGCGGGCCAAGCGGGCGGGCCGCGACCGGGTGATCGCCGCCTGATCTGGGCGCGCCGGGGCACCGGTGGCGAGCCCTCCGCCCGCCCGGTGCCCGCCGACACTCAACCGTGACTTGATGGCCCGGAACGAGTGAGCACGCGCCGACCTCCAGATCGAGCAGCCGGCGTCGGATTCGCGTCGTGCGCCGCGCTCGTTCATCGCCGGACGTCGACTGTCTGTTGAGCCGAGATCCCTGCGGCCCCCGCCGGGCCCCGGGAGTGCACCTGTCAGGCGCGAAGTCGAGGTGATTACGCTCGGCCCCACCCCGAATCCTGCAGGTTCCGCTTGATTCGACTGACGGCCACACACGATCAGGTTGATTCCGCGCCCAGCAGGCGCGGAACGCCGCCGGCCTGTTGAGCTGAGAACCAAGCGGCCCAGCGGCGGCCCATGAAGGGGGCCCAGGAAGTGGGTCCAGGAACCGTGACCTCGAGGCTGGTGGATCGCGGCCCGCGGCTCGCGGCGTGGCTACCATCACGGGGATGCCCGAGCCTGCCGACCCCGAGCTCCCGATGGTCGTTGACGC
>Ga0326597_10006658_pt1 | contig 15803 bp, 8 predicted proteins | sample RVTome_12_FD_203789 | JGI IMG/M metagenome (GOLD analysis project Ga0326597, IMG submission 203789) | Soil microbial communities from uranium-contaminated site in the Upper Colorado River Basin, Wyoming, United States - RVT100D185 | ecosystem: Environmental > Terrestrial > Soil > Contaminated >...
GTACCTGCCGCGCCGCTGGCCATCACCTTTCGAACGCAACTCACCCCTACATAGGGCCTCCAACTCGCCGTCAGTCAAGGGGATTCTGGCGGAATCGTCGGTTTCGCTGCAGCGGCTCGGACGATGGTTGGACGGGTCTGAACTGCGGCGAGCAGGACATGATGATTGACCGGCTGGCGAGAGAGGCGCCGGGTAGGGGGCGACTGGTTCACGCTTCCGTTACATGTGCGCTGGGCGCCCGGCTACTCAACCAGGGTGCAACGCCAAGGGGGTCGCCGGAGGAACGAGAAATGAGCCATATGCGCATGGCTCTTGATACCTGAGCGGGATGCAGCTTAGTCGGTCTCAGCCGAAGGCCATCGAGTCCCGCTTCCACAACTCATCTGGCTATGGTAGTTCATTCTCTATGTGCCGCTGTCGTGGCCATGGTGAGCGTCGTTCACGTGTAACGACCTCACTGCTGTTGTGCAAACAACTGCCATTCAATACGGACGACCTACTGCGACGCGCCATCATCCACAACCAAGCCATGCCATCTGGTCGTTCCTCGGACAGCAACAGAGGAATATGCTTCCTCTGAATATGGACAGTTCTGGGAAAGTCCGCGGCGGTTCGTGGCCTGGCCATGATCTTCTTGATCTGATGGCTCTCGGCGAATCGGGACATCATGATATGTCCGATTCCGCGTTGCACAAGATCATGGAGTTCGACCAACACGTCGACGTGGCGAAGTCCTTCCAACATTTTGGGATGCAGCAGCGTGAATTCATCACCCTCAGCATCGCAGACGATCAGGGTTCTCCCCGAGGACGGGATGGCCTGCCGAAGGGAATCGATTGTGCATCTTCCACGAACATCGGTTCGCACCAGCACACCATTGAGCCCTGCAAGTGCGCGGGTTAGCCGCCGTCCGCGCGGGTCCATCTCAAAGCAGATAATCTTCGCCCGTGGGATTCGCAGGGCCAGGCCGACGGCGTAGTAGCCCTCGCCGGCACCGATGTTCACGATGCGATCGTACTTAACGCTCACGCGGCGTTATCTGGGTTGCCCTGCGTTCTGCACTCGCTCGGTACATCCTTAACGACCTGGAGCCGGAAGTAGACCTCCATCGGCGGCAGCAGAGCCGGACAAAATCGCTCGTAGAACATTGGGGCCAGGTTGTGGAGGGCACCGATCCATTTAATCCAGGGGCTGCGGTCAAAGATGTAGCGCTTGTCGAGGGTCTTGAAGAGAAACCCGGCGCCGAAGTTGGTAGCATGCGCTAGTCGCCAGCGGTTGTAGGATCGAACATGGCGCGGCGGAGTGTAGTTGTCAAAGGTGCGGCAGGAAAACGGGATCCGGTGCGAAGGATCTCCGGCGAACTTGGTAGAAAAAAAGTAGGGCGCTAGGACTTCGACGATTGCCCCAGGACGACATATCCTGTGGATTTCAGTGATCGACGTGTGGAAGTCCTGCAGGTGCTCCAAGATGTGACTGCATCGGACGAATTCGATTGAGTCGTCATCAAACGGCCAGGGCTTCGCGTTAAGGTCATGGACGACATCAACGCCCATGTATGGCACACAATCAAGATTGACGAATTGGGCGCGGACATCCTTCCCGCATCCGATGTTGAGTTTGCGGCACGGTCGAGGTCGTATTGAATCGGCAACAACCCTGCGCTGCGCTTTCATGGTCGCCGTACTGCCGAGCGTAGTCCGCTCAATCGTGAAATGTGATTGTCGTTTCATAGCTGGCGCTTCTCATCCTGCATTGCCTGACTTCGGTCTGTGCGGGGGGTAACACCTCACAATCCCCACGCGAGCGTGCGATGTTGAGTGAGTGGCCGGCAAAGCGGAGTTCCATCGCGATAGCGCTTTTTCGCTCGGCTCTTGCATCGCCGTCGAGGGGACTACGTCCCGGCAAGGGGCCAGGAACGAGGTCGCCAGCAGCGCGAGCCATGCAAGACTCAGGCATCGTGCCGTCGCGCAGAGGGAGATGACCTCGGCCGGGCTGCGCACTGTCCAATGGTGGAGCAGGAGCCACAGCCCGCCTTCCAGGATTCCGATACCGGCGATGTGGATCGGTAGGAACGTTGCCAAGACCACGGCCGGGACCGCGACGAGGTAACACCAAGCCGGTGTTTCGAGTGCCAGGGCCCGATCAACCGTGACAAATGAGAGTGATGTCACCAAGTGGATGGCAATGGACACAGACAGTATTCCCAGACACTGTTTGGGGCGGCGAACGAGACGCGTCACTGGAGCAAGCGCTGTTCTCAGCCAACGGCGGCATGAATGGAGGGGGCTCGAACAATCCGATGGTTCAAGTTCATTGCTGTAAGCCGCAGGGAGGCGCTTCAGATTAATGACGACGATCACCGCGATGACCACGAGAATCGGCGTGACCAGGGCAACAGTTCCTTCGGCCCAGGCCAGCCCGGTCAGCGCGACGGTGAGTAACGCAACGAAGCCGGTGATTCGTTCTATGGCGATGATGCCGGTTGCAGTGGCGGCACCCTTGAGGTGGTGAGATGAGTGCTGGATTCGGTAAAGATCGCCGCCGATCTGGCTGAGCGGCAGGAAGTTGATGACCTGGCTGCGCGCCCAGATGACGGCGCACCAGCGCATGGAGGGTGTGTTGACCGATGGCGTATCGCAGGCACCGGACATCAGCCACCGCCATCGGCCGATGAGCAGGGCTGCCAGAAGGACCATGCATCCGAAGTAGGCGACGAGCCAAGGCGGCTCGGCGTGAGAAAGCACCGCCCGAACGCCCGGCTCGATGGACTGTAGAGAGCCAGAGTGGATGGTCTGATTCGGACTCGAGGAGTCTTCCAGGCGAACCAGCCAGGTCTGGTCCTGGCGATCCATGATCGTGACGCGGGTACCGTCAATCAGCGTCGCTCGGTCCCGCCATGGGATTGCGCGGATAATGATGATCAGGGCGAAGGCGGTCACGGCGATTTTGAGCGGCCAGAGCCAGCGAAGGGCAGGTCTGCGATGAATCGACCCGGGTATCTGTTTCATCTTCGGTTGCCCTCTTGAACCTGTGCGCAGATGGTCACGCTGAGTCTTGGGTGGCAAATGCGACCGCGTTTGCCCCACGCGCACAGGCCCCGACTCCGGACTTGGTTGGGTCTGACGGAGAAAGCCTCGTTCACGCCACGCTGCGGAGCGCCCAAAGGCTTCTCGAGCGCAAGGGTTCCGCGAGCCGTGCGCTGTTCCGGAAAACCGAACAGCGCGCAACACCGCCGGCGATCTAATTCTCTACGAATGAACTGTAGGTCTGGCTAGGGACTCTATGAATGTACACCAAGTCTCGCCGAAAGGCAAGCGATTTCTCATTTTTTCCCGACGCTCATCGGGGGTTGGTTGCGCCTGGAGCGCAATTGTTTAAGAGACAAACGATCTCTTCATATTCGCAGATTGTGCCAATGTGAATGCGCTCGACATTGGCGAGCCTTCATCGGTCGGCCCGAAAAAAATCGACCGCTCCCTTTACTGACACATGTGCGGATGATATAACTCATAGGGGAGAGAGAGGGCTCAGCCGATGGTCAATCTTCTTGCTCACCGACTCCCAACTACTATTCAAGAATCGCCTTAGCGCCGATTGCGCGGATGTCCATCGCGCCAAATACTGTCGTAATCAGGATTTGGGGGACCGGAGAGAAGCATGATCCCCGGATAACAGCCCAAGAATCAAGGGACGGCAGTGACCGTATGTCGCAAGACTGAGGTTCGGATGAACCTGTGGGCCGGCTAGGGCTCGAATCACTGGTTCATTCTCATGCTAACGGCATCGGCACTGCCGCCACCTTTGTTTTGGTTCGATCGCGCAGCCGGCGCGCCACGCGATCTCGTGGGGACTGTAGGCCGAGGCAATCCTCAATGCAACTCTATTCTTGCAGTATTGTTGCACCTATCTCATTCCCTACAAAGCAGATAGCAATTAAGGTGCGACTTCGGTCGCGCGGAAGCACGCAGTTCGGAATCTCTTTGCCTGTGAGTATAGCCCCAAGAAGCTCAGCGCGGTTCGCGCGGTGTGTATCACCGCGGCGCCGGTCTTCTTTCGTCGATCGCATGGTTTTACTTGCCCCCGCGCCGACGCTCGTGTATGGTTGAGATAGTTCCTAGCCCCCGGCCTACAGTCATTTGAACCTCATAGAGATCGGCCCTTCGGATTCATCCGCGCGGCGTGATCGGCCTTGGGGTCGGTGCGCCCTCACGCGGACGGACCGGCCGCTCGGTCAGTGAGGTGCTCACGATGGCTCGCGGAGCTCTGAGGTCATCGTTCGTCCGACGACATTTCTTATCCGCTTCGAAGCGGCTTCGAGCACCACCCGGTGCGCGGTGGGTCGACCGACTCCTTTTTGCGACCTGGCCCGGCCTTCTGGTACTCGGTGCCTATGTCGCTACCTTGGCACCCAGCGTCACCGGTGAAGATAGCGGCGAACTGATCACGGCAGCCTATCACTTCGGCGTGCCGCACCCGCCGGGCTATCCCCTGTGGACCCTGTTCTGCGGCGTGTGGACGAACATGCTTCCGTTCGGCTCGGTGGCTTGGCGGGCCAACCTCTTCAGCGCCATGTGTATGGCAGGCGCCGTAGCCTTTATGTTCCAGAGCCTGAAGCAGATGCGCTTCAGAGCGATGGTTGCCGGCAGCGCCGCAGCGGCTTGCGGACTGGGTACGGCCGTCTGGTCACAAAGCGTGATTGCCGAAGTCTATACCCTGAACCTCCTGTTGATGGCTGCGATTATCTGGCTGACCGTGCGGTGGCACACGGATGACCAGCGACGATGGTTGTCGTGGGCGTCGTTTTGCTTTGGTCTGGGAATGTCCAATCATCATATCCTCGGCTTTGCCGCCCTGGGCATCGTCCTCTGGGCGCTGATTGTGCAACCCAGGTTGGTTCTTGCTTGGCGTCTGGCGATCCGATGCGTTTTGCTTGTCGCACTGGGGCTCGTGTCCTATGTCTATTTATTCTGGGCCGCGCGGCGCGATGTGCCAGTTCGGTGGGGGGAGACGAGCACTCTGGCCGGACTATGGGAGCACGTCTCCCGAGGTCAGTATAAGAGCGATCACAGCATTGACGCTCCCATCCCCGTGACTGCGGGTCTCTTGGCAGCACGGCAGTTTTATGGCCTTCGTTGGCTGGTGCGCCAATACACACCCTATTTGGTTCCGTTGGCGGTGGCCGGCATGGTCTGGCTATGGCGTCGAGGGAAGCGGCGGGTGTGGTTCTGGTGGACCCTCATCTTGGGTCTGTGTTGCGGGTCCCTGTTCCTCTATATCGCCGGGCCTCAGATGACCCGGCAGGACCAGTTCGTCGGCAAGGTCTTCCTCACGCCGCTGTCGCTGATCGCGGCGGTGCCTCTGGCTGCGGGTTTGCAGTGGCTTCTCGCTGCACTGCGCAGGATCAATCGCCGGGTCGGACGGCGACTCTACCATTCAGCACGATATGCCTGCGCTCTGCTGGTGGTCGCCATCCCGCTCCTGGCTCATTGGCGCCAGAACAACATGCGCCATTACCGGTATGCCCATGACCATGCCGAGAACATGTTGGCCTGCATGTTGCCGCGGGCGATCGTCCTCCCTTCAGGCGATCACAACACCTTCCCGTTGCTCTACTTGATCCATGTCGAGGGCCGGCGCCGCGACGTGACCGTCGCGGACAAGTACGGCTATATCGACATGGACCTTTATGACGACATGCCCAACAACCCGGGCAAGCCGCGCACGAAGCAGGAGCGTGAGGATATTGAGGATTGGATCATCAGGACGCGCCACCGCCCGGTCTACTTCACGGTCAAGAAACCTTCTCCCGTCCAAACTGCACGGGTAGTGCCGATGGGAATCCTCTATCACCTGCTGCCGGAGGGCAAGCCACTCGACACTGAATTGTGTTGGGACCACATTCACTACCGTAATCTGGAGGGGATTGATGCGCCGATCGACCATGCGGCGACCAATATCCTCTCCGATTACCAGTACGCCCTGGGCGCCCGTGCAATCGCGGACGGCAAGCCCGAAGAGGCCAAGCAACACTTTGAGGCATCTCTCGGCTACGCTTGGGGTATCCCGGAGATCTATAACAACGTGGCCAGCGCCCTGGCTGAGGCGGGGATGGTGGCCGAGGCCATCGGCCACTACGAGCAGGCCGCCCGATTGGACTGGCGTTACGGCCCGGCGCGATGGAACCTGGCCAAAATCTTCAAGTCGCTGGGGAAGTTCGACTGGGCGGCAAAAGTTTTTGAAGACCTGACTCAGGCGACGCCGGGCGACTTTCGACCGTATGGCGAGTTAGGATTCCTCTACGGCAATCATCTCAACGATCTCCGTCGGGCGCGGATGTGGTGGTATGAGTCGCTACGACTCAACCCCCACCAAATGCAGATTATCAAGGCTCTGGCCGAGAGCGAACCGCACAATCGAGAAGAATACGCCGCCGCGACGTCGCAGCCGGCCAAGTCCACCGGCCATCTTAGCGTGTCTGAGAAGGTCATCGACTTCGGTGTCGTAACTGAGGGAAAGGTGGCGATACGCACCATCGCCCTGCGGAACACCGGGGATGGCCCGTTGAAGTTACTAGAGGCTGGCGGTAGTTGCAGTTGTGTAATCAGTGCGTTGCAGCCCCAGACTCTGGCGCCCGCAGCATCAATCCAACTGGACGTGGGATTGAATACTACGGGAAAGTGTGGTACAGCCAGTGAGTCATTGAAGATCCGCAGTGATGATCCGAATAACCCGACCCAATCTATAACCCTTCGCGCGCGGGTGGTACCTGAATTGACCGCCGACCCGTCCGAAGTACAATGGGATATCCTGCCGAATCGACCGGCGAATAGCCAGACTCTTACCATTGTTCACCACGCGGACAAACCCTTTGAGTTGAATCAAGTCACTTCGACGCCACCCATCTTGAAATTCGCGTGGGCGCCAAAGGTCTCGGCCACTCATCACCCCATCGAGGTTCGGCCCACGGAGACGCACTCTAGTCAGATCATCGGCACCATCGAAGTTCGTACCTCCCTGCCGAATCATGAAGCAATGCGCATTCCATTCCGGGTCGCGCTGCGCATGCCGGTCACGATCATGCCCAAGCTGCTCTACCTGGGTCGTGTGGAACGCGGTCAGCGCATTGGTCGTGAAGTTCACATTGAAGCGATCGAGAAGAGTTTGGGGCTCAAGCTCACGCTGCGCGATGACAACCCGGTGCCGGGATTGAATGCACGGCTGCATCCGGCAACCGTCGGTAGCGATTCGTGGGTGTTGGAAATGGAGATGGACGGAACGAGTGCTCGGGCAGGGGTGTTTTCTCACACGTTGGCGATCGAGATCGAGGGATACCAGCAGCCGTTGGAGGTCGAAGTCCATGGCCACGTCGCCGAGTAGCTCGATAGCGACAGTCGCTTCTGTGCCAGATGCATCATCTGTGCGGCAGCGGAACCTGCGCGCCGAAGGCAGAAGGGTCACAGGGCGCGGCAGTACCGCCAAACTCAAGGAGATCATCCTCATCGGCGCTGTGTCCCTGACCGGGCAGATCATGTTGCAACGGAGTCTGGGCATCAGCGGCGGGTTTGCTCATGCCGCCGTCGTGGCCGGTGCCGCTGCAGGAGCCTACCTCTGCCTGCGGCGGATGATGGTTCTGCCGGTGTGGGCGGCCTGCTTGGGGGCCGTGCTCTTCCTGTGCCATCCGTTGTGCGTGGCGAAGACTCATCCATCGATCGCCCTCGCCGAGGCACTGCCGCTGCTGCTGGTTCCCTGGATGTTGCTGCTGTGCCGGCAGTGCGCAAGAAGGCGGCGCATCCATGTTGCTCTGTCGTGCGCCGCTGTGCTGGGGATCGTCGCCGTGCTGGGCGCTTCGACCTGGGCGATTGCCATGATGCTGCCGGTGCTTTGTCTGGCGACCGAGTTTGTGCTGATCGAGCGGCAGATAGCGTGGCGCCGACATCTTGGGTGGTTCGTCTTGGTTGTGATTATTGCAGCCCTAGGCGGACTCGCATTGTTCGCCGCCCTGTCGCGATGGGGCCCATTTTCAACGAACCTTGATGCGGCCAAGGCCCAAACAGCCCTTACCGCACCGCTGGCCTTGATCGATCGCGATGGTGCACTCTCTTTCCGGCTTGTCAAGCTGCCCAATGAACTCGTTGCCGGCGGCGGAGCCCATTACCTGGGATTCAGCCTGATCACTCTCTGCTTGATCGCCGTCTGGCCATCGCGTCATTGCGATCACTCGCGCCGCGCTGCCGCGTGGATTGTGCTGGCCATGGTCCTGATCTGGATGAGTCTTGGAAAAAACCTCCACATTCAATTGCAGTCAATGATGGAGTTCGCCACGGTGCGGCGCTATGTGGAACCGGCCACACTTCATTTACTGGGCGTAATGATCGTTGCTCTCTTGGCCGTCGGGCTCTTGCTCTTCCTCTCGACGGCCCGGCTCATCAGTGGACCCAGGCGTTGGACGCTTCCCGCCGTGATGGTCGCCTCGGCGCTCTTGATGCTCTGGTGGCGAACCGCGCCGCCCGAGCTATTACCTGCAATCACCCGGTGGATGGCACCGGAGCGATCACTTCCAATCCTGCAATCTCTGACGGCAATGCTGCTGGTCGACGCTGCAGCGGCGGGGATGCATCGGACAGCCCACGCACAAGTCAGTTTGCACCGGCGCCTGCTGACCGCTGCGATCCTCATCGCGCTGGTTGCCACTGATGTATATCCCTACGCGAAAAAGACTTGGGCCCAACCAGAAGAACAGGCGAGGCAGGAGGTCGCGAAAAGCCAAACGACATCGCCATGAACAAAGAGAGGGAGTGCGCCCAAAACCTGCTATTTAGCGCAGCAAGTGGTTTGCCGACCGTTGTCTTGGTGCAGCACTCCCTCTTTTTTCCAGTATCGCTACGATTGTTGATTTGAGCAAAGTTTGTTTTTCCCTTGACTTCGCCCATCTTTGTGGTTTTTCCCTTGACTTCTCCAAGCAATGTGATATGCTGTAACTAGTTGGTCGGCAAAACCACGTCTGCGAGTCCATAAATAGCAAGTCTGACGGCATGCAGGGTTTGCCCTGCGAAGCACCAAGAACCCTACATTCAAGTTCCGCTTCTTCGCGCATGCGATGACTGTGCGCCACACACGTCGCATATCGCGAGCGGACCTGTTGGGCGTGGTCGCTGCGCTTCTGAAAGAAGCAGGAGATCACGCACGGGGAGCGTGCGCGCATGGCGGTGTCTGGCTATGCATCATATCGATCGGCAATGCCGTGGGCCGCCGAGCCGCAGGACACAACGCTGGCCGCGTCGAGACCTGCGCAGCATCCGCAGCGCATCTCAGCCGGTCCGGGACACCGAGAAGAACCAAGGCACATCCTGCTGCTGTGCCTTGGCGGCATTGGAGACTGCGTGCTGTCCTTCCCCGCCCTGCGCGACCTGCGCCGGGCCCGGCCCGATGACCATATCACCGCTTTGGCCATGTGGCCCCAGTCGGCCGACCTGCTGCGCGACTTAGGCATTTTTGATGAGGTCTTGCAGCACAATTTCCAACAGGCCCGTTGGTGGCGGTCGTTGGGCGCGGCTCTGCGTCTACGCCGGCGGCGCTATGACGACTGTATCCTGACCTTCCCGACCAATCGCTTTGAGTACAACGCTCTGGCGTATCTGCTCGGTGCCCGGCGACGGTTTGGTCACAATTACGTCCGCGGTGGTGATATTGAAAACCTTCGCTTTCTGCTGACCGATCGCATCGAGCAACAGGCAGGTCGCCACGTGGTCGACGAGAACCGCGCATTGGTGGCGCGGTTCACCGGTACTCTGCCCAACGGGCAGGCGGACACCCGGCTGGGTCCACTCGCTCCGAGGTATCATCATGAGGCGACCCGGATGTTGGGCCATCTCCGCGAACCGTTGTTGGGTATTCATGCCGGAAGCAGCAGCTACAAGGGCCTGGCTCTGAAGCGCTGGCCGGCCGAGCGGTTCGGTGAGTTGTGTCGGCGGGCGCGCAGGCAGTTGGGGCTTCAGCCGGTCGTTTTCGGCACACCCGAGGACATTGAACTCAAGCTGCAGATGCAGGCGCATTGTCCGGAGGTCTTTCTGGCCCATGGCGAGACCATCCGCCACACCGCAGCCTTGATCGCGCGATGCGCAGCGTTGGTCAGCAATGATTCGGCCCTGGCCCACGTGGCCTCGGCCCTGGATGTGCCGGTGGTGATGCTGTGCGGTCCCACCGACCCCAACGAGGTCAAACCCTACACTAGTGCAGGGCGGGTGCTCAATGTCGAACTGGGCTGCTCGCCCTGCTTCCGTGTCGGCCGTGCGCCGATGCGATGCACCCACGTGGTAACCCAGGGCTGCATGAAGGGGATCAGTGTCGCGCAGGTACTCACGGCTGTGCGGGAGTGTCTGGACATCCCCCAGGTCGAACTGGTCCGTCACGTCGGCCTTGGACTTCACCAAAGTCTCAAGACCCAGAAGGGATATCACCTGCCGGTGTTGGCGCCGGCGATCTGTCAAGGAGCATAAACCATGAGATGTCATCGAATGATCACCGGCATAGTAGGGCTTGGTTTTGGTCTGTGCATGTCTTTGCCCGCGCACGCGCTGCAACTCTCCAACTGCCAACGAGGTGAGCAGTTGCGCGATGCCTTGGGCCTGGGCCTGATGGAGTTGGCGTCGATGGGCGCCAATGCGGCAACCCGTCAGGCGGTCCAACAGGCGGCCGAGGAGTTCTATCAGGAGAATCACGTCACAGTCGATCCGCTGTTGGATGCGGCGATGGAGGCCAAGGAGCAGGCATTTCGCGCCTATGAGTTGGGTGCCGAAGACATTGAGGCCAAGGACCATGCCTGCACCGATGCGCAGGCGGCGCTGGTCTCGGCCTGTGGTCCGTTGATCACGACGATGAATGGTTCCCTGACCGCGGCGCAGCAAACGCTGCATGCCCGGCGTCTGGCCAACCCCTTGATGGACAGCGGCCTGTGCCTTCTGGACCTGACCGCCCAGCAGCGCAGCGCCATCCGCATGGCGCAGCGGGCCCGCGATGAAGTCCTCCGTCATCACAAACTTCGCAAGAACCTGACAAAAGTGCGCCAGGCCCACGAGGCGTTCGAGACGGCGCTGGATTCTATCCTCACTTCAGAACAGCAGACCGAACGGCAGAGCCTGGTCACAGTGCGGCATCAAAACCTGCACGATGCCATGGTGTTCGAGGAGACCGCTTGCGCGGAGTGAACAGGACATAGTTCAGTGGGGTTGATGGACCGGCGCCGCGGCGCCTTCTGTGGGAGACAAGCGGATGTATGAGAAGAATCATCAGCGTCGATGGGGGAGATGGATTGGACTCGGTGTGGCGGCAGGCCTGATCTACACCGTCGGCTTGGCGTGTCGCGCGAAGAACAGTGGGCCGAGTGCTCCACCGCAGCCCAGCGCGGACAGTCGAACGGTCGTCGAGGATGGATCGATCGTCCAGGCCGATGCTTCTAACTCGTCGGGAACGATGACGCCGTCGCGCACTTCGGTCCGACCGGCCCGGTCGGTTCATCCCCCAAAGCCGCTGACACCCGAGGCCATTGCCGAGCTACGCGGGCGAATCGCTTCGGCGGACGGATACGGTGCACGCATCGAGGCACGGCGATCCTTGTTCCACCAGCTTCGCAAGCACGGACAGCTCGACCTGGCACTCCCCGAGTTGAATTCTCTACTCGATGAGGTCGAGCGGCGGGAGGGTCGGGCCATGGCCCAGCGGGTGGCCTTCAGCATTGCCGGCAACTTGGTACGGCAGAAAGACCATAACTCCGCGATCGGCGCCTACACCGTCCTGCTGGAGCGTTACGGCGATGGGCCGTTTGCCGCCGAGGCGCTGCTGCATCTGGGTTCCTGTCGGCTGGAGCTTCATGAATACGTCGAAGCGGAGAAGGTCTGGCGGCGACTGATTGAAGGGTTTGATGAAACGGCCCAGGCGCCATGGGGTTGGCGAAAGCTGGCTTTGGCCCAACTGCTTCAGGGCAAATTCGAGAAATCTCTGGCCACACTAGAGATGATGGCCGGCAAGTATGCAGGGACGCAGTTCGGTGAGTATGCCCGGATGCGCCAGGGATACGTGCTCATGGCGGCGGGCCGACTGGCGGAGGCCAAGGCGAGCTACGCTGACTTTTTAACCACCTGCTCCAACGGCAAGTACTGCCGGCTGGCACAAGATCAGTTGGCCAAGGTGGATCAGGCCCTGACCGTGGCGCGGGCTGATGGTCGGCAGCGGTGATTGGGGTGTTGTTTGACATGATCGGCGCCGGTGGGCGCTGTGGTACTTGGTATTCGTGGTCCTGAGACGGATGGCGATTCGTTATTGCTCGGAGATGATGTGATGACACGGCGAAGATACGGACGGATGAGTGGCGCGATCCTGCTGGTGGGGATGGGTGTGTATGTGCTTTGTTCGGCTCGCGACGCAACGGCGTTCCAGCTCGGCGGCCCCGGTGAGCAGCCGGTCTTCACTGTGAATTGCCCGCAGGGGGGTTGCCCCACCTCATTCGGGGGCGGGACCTTATGTTCTCCAGACGATTTTTGCTGCACCGGCTGCGGCCTTTGCCCAGCTATTCGCCAATGCGTTTGCCCTCAACAGTCGAGTTCGAGTTTGGTCGCAGGGGGCTCGGGGCCCGCTTCCTCGTTCATAGACGATGGCTTGCGCCAGTTCCAGTACCGCATCGTCGACACCTCCGGCTGGCCGATGCTGGGGCGGAGTGATCCGGCGGCGCCAACCGGCGGCTGGATCACCGACCCGGTGGTCATCGACACCGGCGAACTGGTCTTCGGCTCACGGGACATGAATTGGCCGCATGACGGGACCACTGCCATCGCCGACCGAACCTACCGCCACCAGATCCCCAACCCCGGTGGAGCTACCGATTTCGGCAACTACTTCCATACCAACCTGCGGATTGTGGCCAGCGTCGTTGAACCCACCCTCTTTTACGACGAGGTGGATGTTGATGCCGGAATCGGCGAGGTCTTGACCTTCACGAAGGCGCTCGAGTCCAGTGAATACACCTCGCCGGCCGGCTGGGAGCGGCTGGTCATGGACAATATCGGCGGCACCCAATACCGGATCACGGACCGCGACGGCTCCGAATACTACTTCAAGCCCAATTCCTACCCCGACCCGGCCAATCTCATCAGCACACGCAATCGCTACGGCGAGGGGGAGGACTATTCCTACGACGCCTCGGACCTTCTGACCAAGATCACCGTTTCGCCGTCTACCGATATCTTCATCGACCGTGATGCGGCCGGGGCGATCACCGCCATTCGAGACTATGCCGGGCGGACCGTGAGTTATGCCTACGACGGCAGCAGCAATCTGACGAAGGTGGAGGACGCCTGCGGCAGTTGCTCAACTATCCCTACAGCCGAGTACCTTTACGACGGCAGCAACCGCATCACCGTCATCAAGGACGGGACCGGCACCACGGTCCGCACGATTGCCTACGACGGTAGCAACCGGGTGGACTACTCCGTCGACGCCACAGGCGGCACCTTCAACTTTGAATACGGCACGCCGGAGTACGCCATCGACCCTGAGGACAGCACTTCGGCCTACACCTTCGACGGCGAAGGGAACATGACCACCAAGATCCTGGCTTACGACACATCGATCGCTACGACGCACATCTATGAATACGACGCTGGCCGGCGCATCACGAAGGCAACGCTGCCGAACACTGCCGTCGCCGAGAACACCTACGACGATCGGGGTAACGTTCTGCTCTCCGTGGCCACGGCTGATAGCGTGACGATCACAACCTACGAGGCCACCGTTGATGTTGAAGCTTACTCCGTTCCCCTGACCAAGGAACAGCCAGCCGTGGGAATGACCACCTTCCAGTACGCCGCTCTCGGCAAGTTGACCAAGGAAACCCGCTCTGGGGCCATGAGCCGCACCTACGCCTACAACAGCCAAGGCCTCAAGACCCAGGAGATCGACGCCACCGGCCGCCAGATCGACTACACCTACGACAGCGACGGTTTCTTGATCTCCAAGACGATCGACTCGACCCTCCTGGCAACCTACACGGTGGATGATTTGGGCAGGGTGATCAGCCAGACTACGCCGGAAGGCCACATTTCCACTACGGAGTTCGACGAAGGTGGAAAGGTCACTAAGACCACGACCGCAGAAGGAATCGTGACGGCATATGAATACAATGGCGCCGGCCGGCACACCGCCCGCAAGATCATAGACGGAGAGACAGTGCTCTTCGCCTCGACGACGACGTATGATGATGCTGGCCGGGTGCTTTCGTTGACCAAGCCGAGCAGCACGATCACCGCCTATGCCTATGACCTAGCGGGCCGGCGGACCAGGACCACAGACCCGGAAGGGGGTGTGACCGAGCAGATCTACGACACCTTGGGCCGGGTGATCACCACCAAGACCGGCGATGGCACCAGCATGATCAACAGCCGCATCGTGGTGTACGACAACATGAATAACGTGGTCACCAGCACCGACGCCGAGGGTAATCAGACGATCTATGAGTACGACGGCTTCGGCCGGCGGACCAAAGCCACCGACCCGGCTGGTCATTACACCACCTATGGATACGACGATGCCGGGCAACAGACGGCCGTCAAACGCCTCAAGAGCGGTGGGACCCTCCTGACCCACAGTGTCACTGAATACGACACCCTGGGCCGGGTGACCAAGACCCGCGTCAAGGCAACCCCAGGCGGGGCCGACGGAAATGACGATGGTGTCACCGAAATGGTCTATGACGACGAGGACCGGCTGCTGACCCGCAAGGTCCACGTTGACGCCACCACTATCAACCAGACGACCTATGCCTACGATGGTGCGGGTAGGCAGACCCAGGTGACAGACCCGGACGGATTGGCCACCACCTATGCCTACGACGACGATGGTCGCCGCACCAAGGTCACCGACGCCAACGGCAACGACACCACCTACGCCTACGACGCCGACGGCCGGCAAACGAAGGTTACCAACCCGTTGGGCGACTACACCGTCACCACCTTCGACGACCGCGGCCTGCGGACCGACGTCAGCAACTATGCCAGCGGGGGAACGCGCCTGGCCCAGACGGTCTATGAATATGACGACAACAGTCGCCAGACCCTCAGCCGCCGTAAGGACAACCCCGGCGGGGCCGACAATGACACCAAGGACTTCGTAGTCAAGAGTTTCTACGATACGGCCGGCACGTTGACCAAGCGGACCGGCGCCAGCGGCAACGACACCATCTACACCTACGACGCCTACGGGCGTCAGACCTTGGCCACCCTGCCCGACGGCAGCTACAACACCAGCAGTTACGACCTCAACGGCAGGCTGACCAGTCAGATCCGCTACGAGATCGTCTCCGGCAGTACCCGCAGCTTCCGCACCGATCATGCCATCGACACCTTTGGCCGGGTGACCCAGACCAGCAACCAAGGGCCGGACGGCACCTTCGGAAATGCCGACGACCTGGACGTGACCTACGTCTATGACGGGGTCGGCCGGCGGGTCACCACCACCGACGAGGCCGGTCGGAACGTGGTCACCGAATACGATGCTCTTGGTCGCAAAACCCGCGTCACCGAGGATGACGGCGGCATCGGCCGGGTGACGGACTTCGCCTATGATTTGGCCGGGCGGTTGGTGACCCTGACCGCCTACACCGACGGGACGACCGGGGCGGAGACGACCGGCTACGCCTATAATGGCCGCGGACTCCAGACCATCGTCACCTACGAAGAGACGGGCGACGTGACCATGGCCTACGACGCGGCCGGCAATATGACGCAGCGCACCGACGAGGCCGGCGTGGTGGTGGA
>Ga0326597_10006659_pt1 | contig 15802 bp, 9 predicted proteins | sample RVTome_12_FD_203789 | JGI IMG/M metagenome (GOLD analysis project Ga0326597, IMG submission 203789) | Soil microbial communities from uranium-contaminated site in the Upper Colorado River Basin, Wyoming, United States - RVT100D185 | ecosystem: Environmental > Terrestrial > Soil > Contaminated >...
TTCGGCTATGTGGGCGACCAGGAGGCAATGGGCAGGCGAGTCGATTGGCTTGAAGAGCCGCTCGCGACGGCGGGGGTGCGCGCCCGGCGGCTGGAAAAGGTAGAGCTTCGCAAGGCGGCCTGACCGCCGCGCCGGGGCGTCGCAACGGCCAGGGGTTCGCAGCATGGTCTGAGACGGGTGGTGCGAGCCTCTGGCTACAACCTTAGACTATTACGGCCCGATCCATTGCTGTACGGATCGGGGGAATTAGTATTTTTATCTCCACCGCCCGCTTTCCTCTCTTCTTTCCGCAACAGCCACACTGAGGCATCTTCCATCCTTCGATCATCAACGGAAGGCCTCTTCTTCCGGGAGGATCACGCTTGGCGGGGCCGGGAAAGGTGCTGCTTCGATCCCCCCTGAAGAGGGTCCCGTGCGGATAAACAACCGGAGCGTTCCCTGGCCTTCGTCACGTGGCTCTACGACAACTTTTTTCTCGGGGTAATACGACGGGTGATCGCAGACCCGGTGCAACGTCCAGGCCCTCGGTATCTCTGAACCCCTTGAAAACGCACGGCCAATCCATCCCGTTTTGTCGCATAGTTAACAATGAAAGATCGGGGCACTGTTCGCGGCGAACTTTTCGCTTGACACTAATCAAAAACTGTTTTAGTTTCCGCAGGCAATTTGACCTGCCTGCTTTGCCCATGCTTTTCACGACGTCACACGAGCGCGCAACTCGTGTCCCTGCCTATCTGGAACGCGTTCGGGTCCCGTTGCAAGGAGGGGGACCCGGGCGGGAGACGTCATAACGAGGTTTTGAAAAATCGCAACAAAGGCAGAGGAGGTGGTGCGGAGCCGAAGTGAGGAAGCAAATGATGGAGGGATGCAGCTCCTACGTCCCCCAAAGTGGGATTGGGGATCGCCAAGGCGATCATCGGAGTTGAGGAGGGGAACACATGGCCGACGAGAGATTGCCGAATCGAATGCTGTTTCCGGTACTAGGGATTGCAATCAACCTCTGCTTGGGTAACCTTTACTCGTGGAGCGTATTCCGGAACCCCTTGATGAAGGCGTACGGCTGGACTGCGTTCGAGGCGACCGTGCCCTTCGCCATCTCCATCGGCGCCTTTGCTGTCGCCATGGTGATCGCCGGTCGCTGGCAGGATAAAGCAGGCCCGAAGGTCGTGGGGATCACCGGGGGCATCTTGCTCGGGGGTGGCTTCCTGCTGACCAGCTTCCTCGGGAATACCCTGACGGGTCTCTACATCACGTTTGGGGTGATCGTCGGTCTCGGCATCGGGTTCGCGTACGTCACCCCGCTTGCCACGACCATCAAGTGGTGGCCGGATAAGCGGGGCTTGATGACCGGCCTGGTGGTCATGGGCTTCGGCGCGGGGGCTATCATCGGCGGCATCGGCGGCCCGTTGATGGTGGCATCGATGGGCGTTCTGGGGACCTTCGCCGTGTTTGGGGTCGTCTTCGGTGCCGTGGTGACCTTCTCCTGCGCGCTCCTGAAGAATCCGCCCCCCGGGTACAAGCCGGCAGGCTGGTCGCCGCCCGCTCCCGCTCCCGGCGCAAAGGTCATCAAGTATGACTACTCACCCGGCGAGATGGTAGCCACCATGCCTTTCTGGATGCTGTGGATCGGGTATCTGATCTCGGCGGGCGTCGGGTTGATTGTCATCTCGCAGGCATCCCCGATTGGCCAGGAGGTCGCGAAGCTGACCCCCGTCGTGGCAGGGGGCGCGCTGACAATCCTGGCCGTCTTCAATGGCCTTGGACGGCCGGGATTTGGGTATATCTCTGACGCGATCGGGCGAAAGAATGCCTGGATGGCTATTTTCGCCATGCACCTGATCTCCCTGTTGTTCATCCTCCCGAATGCGACGAGCTTTGGCACGTACGTCGTCGGGCTCTGCCTGGTGGGGTTCGCGTTCGGTGGCACCCTGGCCCTGATGCCGGCGTTCACCGCCGACTACTTCGGGACCAAGGGCCTCGGGATCAACTACGGCTGGCTCTTCAGCGCCTATGGGGTGGCCGGGTTGGTCCTGACCCTGTTCGCCGCGCGGGTCCGGGCTGTTGCGGGGTCCTGGAACACCGTCTTCTGGTACCTGGTTATCGCGTGTGCCGTTGGGTTGGTGTCGGCGGCCGTCGTAAAGGCGCCAGCCCCGAGGGAGGTCGAGGCGAAGGCCTAGTCGCACCAACCGTTGGTCGGTAGCACATCCTGTGGCCGGCATTCCCGCCTCGGCGGGATGCCGGCCTTTTGCTATTCTCCCTCCCCCCCGGACTTGTGTAGACTGCACAACTAGGCTCCCATTTCTCCGGTGCACCTGTCACCCTTGATCCCGGCCCGCAGGGGTATTCTGGAAGCCGGGGGGCGCATAGGACAACGTGGAGCTGATCTGGCTGGTCCCGGGCTTCCCCCTGCTGGGGGCCATCATCAACGGCCTCTTCGGCCAGTGGTACCTCCGGGACCGGGCCTACTGGGTGGCGGTCCCGGCCGCCGGCCTTTCCTGCCTGGTTGCCCTCCTGATCTCCTTTCTGGTCTTTGCGGGTGGCTCTCGCGAGGTGTCCCTGTACCCCTGGATCGTGTCGGGAGGGTTCCAGGTCCCTGTCGGCTTCCTGGTGGATTCGCTCTCCACGGTGATGATGCTGACGGTGACCGTGGTTGCCTTCCTGGTCCACGTCTATTCCGTCCGGTACATGCATGGCGACCCCGGGTACGCCCGGTACTTCACGTATCTCAACCTGTTCCTGTTTGCCATGCTGGTGCTCGTCCTGGCGAACAATTACCTCCTGCTCTTCGTGGGCTGGGAGGGGGTGGGGCTGTGCTCCTACCTCCTCATCGGCTTCTGGTACGAGCGGAGGACCGCCGGGGATGCCGCCAACAAGGCCTTCATCGTGAACCGGGTGGGGGATGCGGGGTTCCTGCTGGGACTCTTCCTGATCTGGACCACCTTCGGCAGTCTCGCCTTCAGCGAGATCTTCCCCCGGGCCGAGGGGGTGCTGGCGCCAGGATCCACCCTGGCCACGGTGATCACCCTGGCCCTCTTCCTGGGGGCTCTGGGGAAGAGTGCGCAGCTTCCGCTGAGCGTCTGGCTCCCCGACGCCATGGAGGGCCCGACCCCGACCTCGGCCCTGATCCATGCGGCCACCATGGTGACGGCCGGGGTGTACATGGTGGTCCGATCCAGTCCACTATTCAAATTGGCCCCCGACACGTCGAACCTGGTGGCGATCGTCGGGGCCCTGACGGCTGTCTTTGCCGCCAGCATCGGCTGCGTCCAGACCAATATCAAGCAGGTCCTCGCCTACTCCACCATGACCCAACTGGGCTTCATGTTCCTGGTGGCCGGGCTGGGCGCCTACGCCACCGCGATGTTTCATCTCGTCACCCATGCCTTCTTCAAGTCCCTCCTGTTCCTGGGAACGGGATCGGTGATCCTGGCCTTGCATGGGGAGCACGACATCCAACGGATGGGCGGCCTGGCGCCCCACATGCGGGTGACGGCCTATGCCTTCCTGATCGGGGCCCTGGCCAGTGCCGGGGTCTTCCCCCTGGCGGGCTTCTGGTCCCAGAGCCAGATTCTCTCTGCCGCCTTCAACGGCGGCCACTACTTCGTCTGGGCCTTGAGTCTCTTCGCGGCCATGCTCACCGCCTTCTACATGTTCCGCCTGTACCTGCTGACCTTCGGCGGCCGGTACCGGGGACATGCCCACGCGCTTGGGTCCCTTCCGAAGGCGCCCGCGGATATGTGGATCCCCCTGGTCATCCTGGCGGTCTTGACCATCGGCGCGGGCTTTGTCGGCGTGACCCCGGAGCATGGCGCCTTCTACAGCTTTCTGCGTTCCGACCTCGCGCAGGCTGGACCGCCAGGGGAGCGGGACCTTCTGACAGTCCCCTTCGCCCTCCTGCCGCTTGGCGTGGCATGCTTTGGGATCGGCCTGGCATATCTGTCCTATACCCAGTGGTGGGATCAGCCCGCCCGTTTCCGGTCAGTCTACCTCCTGCTCTTCCGGCGATACTTCCTGGACGAGATCTACCACACCATCTTCCTGGACGGGTTCCGCCGGGTTTGCCGCCTCTTGTGGACCCTGGATGCCCGGGTGATCGACGGCGCGGTCAATGGCGTGGTCTCCCTTGTCCGGGGGTCCAGCACCGCCGCGGCTCGGCTGGACGACACGGTGATCGACGGCGCGGTGAATGGGGTTGCGACATTGGTGTTGCGCACGGGGGCGGTCACGGTTCAGGTCGATGAGAAAGTCGTGGACGGAGCCGTCAACGCGGTGGCGCCCATCGTCCTAGGCATCGGCACGGTCGCGTCCACGGTCGATGAGAAAGTCGTGGACGGAGCCGTCAACGCGGTCGCCGACGTTGTCCTGGGTGCAAGCACGACCTCCGCGAGAGCGGACCGCACCCTGGTGGACGGGGCGGTGAACCGGATCGCCGATCTCGTGCTCTGGGCCGGGGCGGTGCTGCGGCGCCTGCAGACTGGCGTCATCCAGAATTACCTCCTGGCCATGGTCGTCGGGATCTTTGTGATCGCTGTGCTCTTTTTAATGTTCCGGTAGGCGAACGGTGCCGGAGGTTCAATAGGCGGATGTCTGAGACGGCCGGGGAAGCTCCCCCCCTGATCAGGGGTCCCGACGCGAACGCGCAGCCCCTGGGCGGAGTGCGGACAGAGGCGGAGCGGCAGCGCTTCCGATGGCTTGACCTGCTTCGCAGTCGCGGGGGGGCCGAAGAGCCGGCGGAGATCGGGGGCGAGCAAATGCGCCTGCGGGCGCATGTGGCGGATGCCTCCAGGATCCTGTCTCCCAAGGGACCGATTCATGGCTTTGTCGCCCAGAACCCCTTGCAGGGGATGGAAAGCCTCCCATTCGCTCGGGCGGTGCGCGAAGCCCGCGCCCTCCTCGGGGGACGGGGGTATCTCTCCGGCGAGATTTTCCGTGGGTTGTTTGCCCGCGGGCGCATCGGCCGGGAAGATCTGCGCCGGGCCCTGGAGGTCCAGGTTCCCTCCCTGACCCAACGGCCTCCTCTGGAGGTGCGGGGAAGGCGGGTGGAGCCGCATGACGTTGGTCTCGGGCAGGTGCTCCACGACATCGCCCCCCTGCCGCATGGCACACTCCGGTGGCAGGTGACGCACGCCAAGGCCACGCGACGGTTCCGGCAGGACGTGCCGGCCGAGCGCCGAGCCGAGATCCTGGATCGGGCCCGGCGAGAACTTCAGGACAGCCTCCAGCACGTGGGCGGGCAGTGGACGCTGGCAGAGTGGCTGGACGCCCAGATAGGCCTGGGATTGGTGGGAGTCATCCGGGCGCGCATCGGGGACGCCCTCCGGAAATTCCAGGAGGATCACCACGCGTCCCATCAGGGAGGGCGGCAAGGCTCGGCATCCGTCTGGGCGACCTGGCGTGCATCGGCACTCCGGTGGACGGCGTGGATCGCCAAGACACCCGAGGCTCACCTTGACCGGTGCCTGGGGCGGCTGGGGATTCCCCCCTCCCGACGCGAGGCCTACCTTGGATCAATCGGCCGGCATCGGGCGGCCTGCGGCTATCCCGGACAGGGGGCGACCCTCTCGGACCTGGAATTCGCTGGTCTTTGGGCTCACTACGAGTGGGTGCTCCTCCGCGAGGCGGTGCCTCGCCACCTGGAAATCCCCGGGACGCTCCCTGCCATCCATCAGCATTGCCAGCGGGATACGAAAACCTGGGCCGTGGCCGGCCTCTGGACTGCCGTCTTGGCGCGGCTCGGTCTGGGCGACCCTTCCTCCGTGGAGGAGCAGGAGGCCTTGGCCGCGGAAGCTTTGCTGCATCGGGTGTTCGCGGTCGCCCGAGACGGGGGCCTGCCATCCGCCCCGCAGGACGAACGGCATCGGTTCGCCGTGGGGGCCCCGGGGGGCCGCAATGGGGCTGCCGCGTGTGAGGCACGGTCGGAGCTCGTCCGGAAAGCTCACGAGGCCCTCGAGCGGGACATCACCCGGATCGGCCCGGAGATGACCCTGGGGGAGTTCTGCCAGCGGCTTACGGGCACCGGAATTCCCGACCAGATCAATGACCAGATGATCCGCTGGTGTGCCGCCTTCCTGGATGAGGGATTGACGGGATGGCCGATGCCCCAGAGGGAGCGGGGGTTCTATGAGGCATGGCGCAGCCTGACGGAGCGGGATCCGGCCGTCCGGTTCCTGGGGATCCGGGATGCCGCCACCAAGATCCGCCAGCTTCCGCCCGAGCCGGAGGATGCCATCATCGCCATCCTCCGGGCCATGGGCATCCGCGAGGAGCACTGGACCGAGTATCTCACCCACCACCTGGCCGCCCTTCCCGGCTGGGCCGGGATGGTGCGGTGGCGCGAGGCCCATCCAGACTACGAGCCGCAAGCCCGCAGCCCGATCGGGCTCACCCAGTACCTGGCGGTGCGCCTCTTCTACGAGGTGGAACTCGTCTCGTCCCTCTGCCGCGCCGAGTGGGGAATCGCGGGGACGGTCCACGGGCTGCGCGGCCATTTCCGGGCCCACCCCGGCGAATACTTCGCGCGGATCCAGATCGCCGCCGGCGATCTCCCCGACGCGTTGGCCACGGGGATCGTCCGGACGAGTCAGGGGACGATCGCCCTGAACTGGAATGCCGTCACGCATCCCGCCTATGGCGACATGGGAAAGGCCCGCGGGCTGACCCGAAGCCAGCAGTGGGACCGGTTCGCGGAGATGGTGTATGTGTACCGCGAGGCCGGGGGATCCTCCCCCGGTGACCTGCGGGCGGTCTGTCACGAGGCCTGGCGCCTGTTTCATCTCGCCCAGCTTCTGGGACTGACGGCCGGGGACATCCAAGCACTCTCGGAGACGCAGGCGAAGGGCCTTCTCGCCCTCTTGGACGACCTGCCGCCCGAGGCCCACGGGCCCATCTGGCTCCACGCCTATGAAACGCACTACCGGGACCGGCTCCTGGCCTCCCTGGCCAGTCATCCGCGAGAGACCCGGCGCGAAACCCGCCCGCGCGCCCAGATCATCTTTTGCCTGGATGTGCGAGAGGAAGGCATCCGGCGCCACCTGGAGGCCCACGGCGAGGCGGTCGAGACCTTCGGGACCGCGGGGTTCTTCAGCCTGCCCATGATTTTCCGGGCCCTCGCGGACGGGGCGGAGAGGCTGTCGTGCCCCATCGTGATCCGTCCCCGGCACACCGTGATGGAGACGCCGCGACCCGAACAGGTCCCCCACGAGGAGCTGCGCGAGGTCCGGGCGAAGTGGATGGAGGCCCTGCATGGCCTCTACCACCGCCTCGAGACCAACGTTGCGACCGCCTACGCGCTGATAGATCTCCTGGGGGTTCCCTTCGGGATCACCCTGGCGGCACGGACCCTGCTCCCCCATAGGTGGCGCGCCCTGATGGATGCGGTCCACCACCGGCTGCTGCCGGCGGTGCGGACTTCGTTGCTCGTCGAGAACCGGGGGAAGGACGGATCGCCACCCGGGGACGCCGCCCACGCGGGCGACCGCCCCGCCGGAGGCGGGGCCCTGGGATTCTCCCCGGAAGAGCAGGCGGACATCGTGGAGGGTCAGCTTCGCATGATCGGGCTGACGCGGGACTTCGCCCGCCTCGTGGTCTTCTGCGGGCACGGCTCGACCACCTCCAATAATCCCTACGCGGCCGCCTATCACTGCGGCGCCTGCGGCGGCAACCGAGGCGGGCCGAATGCCCGCGCCATCGCCGCCATGGCCAACAACCCGGCGGTGCGGGCGCTGCTCTCCCGGCGGGGCATGGCCATCCCGGAGGACACCTACGTCTTGGGCGCGGAGCATGACACCGCGGCGGATCGCGTCACCTTCTTCGATTCCGAGGATGTTCCCCCGACCCATCGAGAGGAGTTCCAGCAGCTGACCGGGGACTGTCATCGCGCCGCGGCCCATCACGCCCAGGAGCGGTGCCAGCGCCTCCCCGGCGCGCCGCGAAATCCCGGCCCGGAGGAGGCGCTCCATCACGTCCGCACCCGGAGCATCGACTGGGCCCAGGTGTATCCGGAATGGGGGCATGCGACGTGCGCCACGATGCTGATCGGGCGGCGGGAGCTGACCCGGGGGCTCCCCCTGGATCGGCGAGCCTACCTGCAGTCCTACGACCCCGACCAGGACCCGGACGGGACCATCCTGGAGGAGATCATGGCCGCCTTCATCCCGGTGGTCCGGGGGATCAGCCTGGACTACTATTTCTCCGCCGTGGACAGCGGGATCACCGGCATCCTGGGGGCGGGGACGAAGGCCCTCCACAACGTGGTGGGCCTCATCGGCGTCATTCAGGGGGCCAGCGGGGACATCAAGACGGGGTTACCGGCTCAAGGGGTGCTTCCCCTGCACGAGCCCATGCGGGTGCAGATCATTGTGGAAGCGCAGCGGGAACGGGTGGGCGCCATCGTCGGACGGCACAAGGTCCTGGAGAATGTCTTCAAGAACCAGTGGGCCCACCTGATCGCGTGGGATCCAGAGGCGGGACGGTTTGCGGGCTACCGGCCCGACGGGACGTGGGAATCCCTGGCAACTGGGCAATCTGGCAATCTGGCAACCAGGAACCCCTGATTGCCAAATCGCCTAGTTGCCGGATTGCCCTGCCCTCGGCGGGGTCGCCTCCCCTTGGGATTGTTGTCCCGCCCAGGGCGGGGTTGGCGGTTGGTGAGAATGGGGTTAGCGAGGTGGGTCCGCGCCCGCCCGGCTCCCCTCCTGCCTGGCGCGGCCCGTCACCTGTTCGTAGAGCCGGGCGTCGTCGATGGTGAGGGCGGCCTGGGTGGCGAAGGTCTTGAGGAGGTGGATCGTCTCCGTGGAGATGGGCCTCCGGCTGAGCTTGTTGTCGGCGCCCAGGACCCCGATGGCCGCGCCCCGGACGATGAGGGGCACGATCACGTAGCAGCGGGAGCGGAAGGCCTTGATCTCCGAGTAGGGAGGAGCGAGGCGCCACTCCTCCGGCACGGGTCCCGTGCCGTCCCACACGATGTCCCGCCGCTCCAAGAAGGCCTTGGCGATTCCCCCACCCCCCGATCCCACGGGGACCGCGATCGTCTCCAGCGGCTCTTCCGTACCCAGACTTGCCACGGCCGTGAGGCGGGTCCCATCGGGTGAGGCCAGGAGGATGTTCATCCGGTCGAATCCCAGGACCGTTTGGGCGGCCTTGAGGATGAGGTCCAGGCCCGCCTGGAGCGTCCGTTGCTCCTGCATGGCCAGGCCCAGCTCGTACAGCTCCTCCAGCCGCCGCTTCGAATCAATTAAGGCGGAGTAGAAGCGGGCGTTCTCGATTTCGATGGCGGCCTCCACGGCGAAGAGGCCAAGGAGATCGTCATCCTCCTCGGTGAACTGCTGCCCGGTCCCCTCGTTGTTGACGGTGAGCACCCCCACCAGCCGATCGTGGTGTAGCATGGGCTCGGCGATCACGGCGGTGAAGCTGGCCCGCTCCAGGAAGAGGGAGCTGGCGTAGGGTGAGCTCGGGTAGTCGTTCACGATCATCCCCTCGCGCCGGTCCGCGACGATGCCTGGGATCTCTTCGCCGAGCCGGAGGCGCTTCCCCCGCGTCCATTCCCCGAGGCTGTAATACGCCTGGGCGACAAGCACCTGGGCGGCCTCGTCCCAAAGGTAGACCGCGCCCGACATGGCCCCGAGCAGCGCGGCCGCCCGCCGGGCCACCAGGCTCAGGAGGGTGGGGAGGTCGAGTTCCCGGGCGAGTTCCAGGGTGACGGTGCGCAGGGTGTGGATACGGTCAATGCGCTTCGCCAGTCCTTGCTGGGCCCGGACGCGTTCCGTGACATCGTGGGCCAGGCTGCGGACGATGGGCTGGGCCAGGCCCTGGGTGCGGAGGGAGTTCCGGTATTCCAGGACCCGCTCCTGCCCATCCCGGGTCAGGACGGTCATGAGGCCCTGAGCGTAGCGTTCCTTCTGGACGGTGTCGAGGTAGGCATCAAACATGGGGAGCACGTCGGAGGGGAGGAAATCGCTCAGCGTGCGCCCCAGCACGTCCGCCTCGTGCCAGTAGCCCAGGAGGCGCACCATGGCAAGGTTGATGCTCAGGAATCGCCCCTCGAGATCATGGGTGCAGATCAGGTCCTCGCTGTGCTCCACCAGGTCCCGGTAGCGCTCTTCGCTCTCCCGCAACGCCTCATCCGCCCGCTTGCGCTCGGTGATGTCCCGGGCGATGGTGGATGCGCCAATGATCTGACCAGTGGCGTCCTTGATGGGCGAGACGGTGAGCGACACGTGGATCCGCTGGCCGTCCTTCCGCATGCGGACGGTCTCCACGTGATCCACCCGTTCCCCTCGTAGGATCCTTTCCAGGATGTGCTGAAGCTCGTCCGGGCGCTGGGGCGGGACTAAGAGGGAGACCGACTTGCCGATCACCTCGGACGCCGAGTAGCCGTAGATCCGCTCCGCCGCCGGGTTCCAGCTCGTGATGATGCCCTCCAGGGTCTTGCCGATGATGGCGTCGTCCGAGGACTCCACGATGGCGGCCGTACGGGAGAGCGTCTCACCGGCGTGTTTGAGTTCGCTCACCTGCTGGCGCAGGTCGCGCTCGGCCGCCACCGCCGCGGCGGCCCGGCGGTGCGCCGCGACGACGAGATAGGCGGCGAGTCCGAGGATGGCCGCCACCAGAAGCCCGGCAGGCCATGAGAAAGATTGCACGCCCGACGCCTCCTCGCGGATCGGAGCGGATGAGATGATCGCGCTGTGAACCCAGCTCCGGTGGCGGGAGCCGGGGATGCGGTCCGACGGATAGAGTGGAAAGGCACTGACTCGGTCGGGGTAGTGCCTACGAGTTTATACCTGTCCGATGGGCGGAGTAAAGAGCTTTTGCCGCCCGAATTCTCCTTGCCCCCCGACCCGGCGTCGAATACAGTGATCCTGCCATGACCCAGGCGCAGCCCAAGAGTTCCCGAAGACCCCAGGGTGACCTCAGGACCCTCTGCACCAACCGCAAGGCCCGCTACGACTACCATGTCGAGGAGACCTACGAGGCGGGGATCGCCCTGCTGGGCAGTGAGGTCAAGTCCATCCGGGAGGGGCGAGCCAACCTCCGGGACAGCTATGCGGCCTTCCGGGGCGGGGAGCTATTCCTGTACAACTGCCACGTCAACCCCTACGCCCAGGCCAGCCGGTTCAACGCCGACCCCCTGCGTCCCCGCAAGCTCCTGATGAGACGCGAGGAGATCCAGCGGCTCGTGGGCAAGGTCGAGGAGAAGGGCCTGACCCTCGTCCCCCTCAGCCTATACCTCAGGGGCCGCCTGGTGAAGGTGGGGCTGGCCCTGGCGCGAGGGAAGAAGCAGTACGACCGGCGGGAAGATATCAAGCGTCGCGAGGCGGAGCGGGAGATGGCACGGGCGGTGCGATCCAGAGGCGCCGCGTGAGGGGACCCAGTGTTTGCCGTGTCGCGCGCGGCATCCAGGCTGCGCAGGTTTCTCGGCACCGTCGGCCGCCGCCTCGACGAGACCGTCCGGGCGTGGGACCAGCGGGTCCTCGGCGGGATCAGCTTGCAGGTGGGCGATGACCCACCCATCCCCATCCCTTCCCCCGATCTCGTATGGCGTCCCAGAGAGGGATGTTTCGTCTGGCGTCATCGCCTGTCGCATCCGGAGGTGGTTTCGGAGTTCCGAGTCCATCGGACCGGTCGGTGCCTGTTGTGCCTGCGACCCCGGCGTCCGGTTTTTCTGCTGCCGGATGACGAGCTGATCGTGAGGGTGCCGGGGGTCATCCACCCCTTCGGAACCTTCACCGCTTTCCCGGACCGGTGTGAGCTTGAGGTGCCCGATCGCCCCGCCGATGCCGTCCGCCTTGTCTGCCTGGGCTGCGGTCACGAGCTCGCGGCGATCGAGATGTGGGTGAGCAAGCGCTTCGAGGGGAAGGCCTATTGCGATGCCTGCTACTACAAGCGATTCGGGTCCCTGGGACGAACCTCGACCGGGAAGCGGTGAGGACCCGCGGAGAGGTGCCGCGACCGCGCCTGGCCTGCCGGGCACCGGGGGCGCCACACGTAAAGTCCCCGCCGTCGTTCATCGAGACGCTGGTAAGAGACAAGGGTTTGGTGTAGGATCCCGCTGCGGTTCAGGAAGCAGGTTCGTCCAGTCTAGGAAGGTTTCGCAGGTTGCTGGACGACCTCGCGTTGGAACTTGGCGTTGCTTGAGGTCCACGGTACAAAAAGACTCCAGCCGTGGAAAAGACACTGCAGGTCCTCAATGAAATGGAGCGCGTAGGTGTCATTCGGCGCTACGCGATCGGCGGCGCGGTGGGCGCCATCTATTACATGGAGCCGATTTTGACCTATGACCTGGACATCTTCGTACAACTTCCCGCGAGCAGCCAAGGTCTCGTGACGCTCACGGCGGTCTATGAGTACCTGCGCTCGCGGGGCTACGCGGAAGAGCGGGACTGTATCAACATTGAGGGCGTGCCGGTTCAGTTCCTGCCGGCGTTCAATCCGCTCATCGAGGAGGCGCTGGCTGAAGCTCGGGACACGACCTTCGAGCAGACGCCCACGCGCGTGCTGCGGGCCGAGCATCTGGTCGCCATCATGCTGCAGACCGCTCGCGCCAAGGATCGCGAGCGCCTGGCCTCATTTGTGGCGGAAGCGGTGCTGGACGAAGACTACTTGGCAGCGGTGCTGGCCCGGTATGATCTCACCGCCACGTGGCAGCAATGGCGAGGCCAGAGATAAACGCGGAACTGGAAAGAATCCTCTCCGCAAGGCAAGCGCGGCGGCAACGGCTGGCGGCCATGCCTTTCCCGGAAAAGGTCCGTGCGCTGGTTCGCCTGCAAGCGATGGTGGCCCCGATTCAACGGGCCAAAGGCCGATCCGTGCGCGCTTGGAGGCTGGAGCCGGAATCCTCCCGTTGACATTCGAGCGGCCTCGACGTACACTTTTTTTGCTGGATGTCTCACGGTCCTCGGTTTGCGTTCCGCACGACCAGAGAGGGGGTGCACCGGTTTCGACGGGGACACGGGGGCAAGGGTGGCATGCCGAGTCCCCACCGGCTCGTAAAAAGGTGGGAACATTACAACTGCCAACACTGAGTTGGCCCTCGCTGCCTAACTAGCAGCGACGCCCGCCTCGCCCCGCCTGCCGGGTGAGATCCGGGCGCCAGACAGGTAGGCTAAGCCGGCCGGTCCTGGCCCGGGACCGACAGGTCGAAAACCAACGGGCTGGCCGCCGAGAACCCCGCCGGCGGGGTCCCTGGGTGGCGAGACACAAAACGCCGGCTACGCATGTAGAGGCCCTTGCTGACAGGTTCTCGGACGGGGGTTCGACTCCCCCCACCTCCACCATCTTTGATCACCCGGTGCCCCATCCCCGCCTCTCCCGACTTCGTCGGGACCGGCGGGGTCCCTCCCCGTGACATGGCGACGCGCTCCCTCGGGAGCGCGTCTTCTTTTTGCCCGGGGCCCCATCCCCGCAGAATTGCCGATGTAGGGCTGCGGATGTCCGATTTCAAATGCGGCCTTGTCCCGCCCTGGCGGGATTGGCGGTGAAAAATTTTGGTTGGGTCCTTCGAGGCTGACGCCCCAGACCGTTGGACGCCCCGGCCTTGCTGTGCTATACAAGGCGGGCCGATCTTCGCCATCCCCCTACACGTGACGGACTGGATCACCCCCTCACCGGGTACCCTCTGGGTGCCCTCTCCCCCCTCGGAGGGGGAGAGGAAAGGTGAGGGGGGTTGTCGCCGAAAGGACGGTCCGTGAAAGTCCTCCGCATCACCCCCGAACGCTGCACCGGATGCATGCGCTGCGAGCTGGCATGCTCGTACATGCAGACGGGCACGTTCCAGCCCGCCCGCTCGGTCATCCGCGTCTCGCCCTTCGAGGCCCACACGAGTTACGCCCCCTACACCTGCACCCAGTGCGCGGAGGGGTGGTGCATGACCGCCTGTCCCGTGGAGGCCATCTCCATCTCGCCCGTGGGGGCCAAGGCGGTCCTGGACGATCTGTGCGTCGGGTGCAAGCTCTGCACCATCGCCTGCCCCTACGGGACGATCTTCTACAACCCGGAGACGCGCAAGGCCTTCAAGTGCGACCTGTGCGGGGGGAGCCCCGCCTGCGTCGAGGTGTGCCCCACGGCCGCCATCGAGTACGAGGAGGCTGAGACGGCCGACTGGCTGGGTTCGTTTGCGGCCGAGCGATCGGCTCGCCACCGGGAGGCGCAGCTCGCCGGCGCGGAGGCCCGGTGATGGCCACGCGGCACGTGATCGTGGGCGGGGGAACCGCCGGGCTGAACGCCATCCTGGCCATCCGCGAGCACGACCGGGGGGCGTCGGAGGTCGTGCTGGTCTCGGCCGAGCGGCCATACTCGCGCATGGTGTTGCCGTACTACCTGGGCCGCGGCATCGCTGAGGCCCACGTTTTCACCGCCTCGCCGGCGCGCCTGGCCCAACTCAACGTCCGGACGCACCTGGGCCGCCGGGCGGTCGGCCTGGATGCGGCCGCAGGCAAGCTGAGCCTGGACGACGGGACGGTCGTGGAATACGACGACCTCTTGATCGCCACCGGCTCCTCGGCCGTGCGTCCGGCCGTGCCGGGGGCGGACGGACCGGGGGTCCATAGCTTCTGGACGCTGGAGCAGGCGCGGGGTGTCGTGGCCGGCATCCGGGAGGGAACCCACGTCGTCATGGTGGGGGCGGGGTTCATCGCCTTCACCATCCTGAATGCCATCCTGGCCCTGAAGGCGCGCCTCAGCATCGTGGAGATCGCGCCCCGGATCCTGCCGCGGATGGTCGACGCCACCGGGGCCCGGATGGTGGAGACGTGGCTCGCTCGGCACGGGGTCGCGGTCCGGACCGGGGCCACCCTCACGGCGATCGAGGAGGCTGGGGGCCACCGGCGCCTGCGGTTCCGCGAGGGAGACGACCTGGCGGCCGATCTGGTGATCATGGCCACCGGGATCCGGACGAATCTGGAGTGGGTGAATGGATCGGGCGTGCGGGTGAACCGCGGGGTGCTCGTGGACGAGCACCTGCGGTCCAGCGTACAAAACGTCTATGCGGCCGGGGACGTGGCCGAGGGCCGCGACCTGGTGACGGGGGAGCCGGCCGTCCACGCCATCGAGCCCACGGCCATGGAGCACGGGCGGGTCGCCGGCGCCAACATGGCCGGGCGGGACGTCGCCTACCGGGGAAGCCTCTTGATGAACATCGTGGAGGTGTGCCACCTGGACATCGCCAGTTTCGGCGCGTGGGAGGACCCCACGGCCGAGGCCTGTGCCGCGGAGCGGCCGGAGCGGTTCGCGTATCGGAAACTGCTCTGGCGGGGGGACCGTCTCACCGGGGCGATGATCCTCGGCATGGCCGACGACATCTGGACGACCAACGACGTCGGGATGCTGAAGGGCCTCACCCAGGCCGGCAACGGCCTGGGGGCCTGGAAGGCGCACCTGTCCCGGAATCCCTTCGACGTGAAGTCCGCGTTCATCGCCTCCGGAACGACGGCGCGGCTCCTGCCCCAGACGATCCTCGGCCGGCCCTCGCTGCCGGCCGGGCTGGTCCCCTGATGGTGGAGATCACCAATGCGTCATCCGACTGTTGAGCCATCGGCGACGCCGGTCGAAGGACCGGGGGTCGGCCGGGATCTCCCCGGTGGATACGCGGGCAGGATCCTGCGGGTGGACCTGAGCAGCGGGAAGACCTGGAGCCATCCCTGGAGCCCGGAGGAGATGCGGCTGTATCTCGGCGGCGCGGGCCTCGGGGCCAAGATCCTGTGGGACGAGGTGCCCGCCGAGGTGGGCTGGGACCATCCGGAGAACCGCCTGATCCTGGCCACCGGTCCTCTGGCCGGCCTTCCCGTGTGGGGGACCGGGGGCCTCTCGG
>Ga0326597_10006660_pt1 | contig 15802 bp, 15 predicted proteins | sample RVTome_12_FD_203789 | JGI IMG/M metagenome (GOLD analysis project Ga0326597, IMG submission 203789) | Soil microbial communities from uranium-contaminated site in the Upper Colorado River Basin, Wyoming, United States - RVT100D185 | ecosystem: Environmental > Terrestrial > Soil > Contaminated >...
AGGAACGTGGCGGTGAGCTTCTTTTCAGTGGTATGCCATCCAGCCTGCCTAATCGTCAGGATCTGTACCGTTACATGGTCCGTGTCGGTTTGTTCGGAGGAGAAGGCAGTGGAATTCGTATCTTCGAGATCCGGGATGAAGCCCTCGAGTGGATAGAGAACCGTATCCTTGAAGCAGCCGGCTGGACCCAGAACAAGGAAGAGGGTGCACTTGATCTGAATCAGATCGAATTGTTACACGGATTCGACGATAGCGTACTCGATAAATTGCGCCAATGCGTGAAGGAGCGGACAGTGCACACCGGAGAGAAAGTATTCAGTCGTGGTGACGAAGGTGATGAAACTTTTCTCATCCGTCGCGGAATTGTGCGTATATTGCTCCCGCTTAAAGGGGGCAAGCGCCATCATCTGGCCACCTTCGGACAAGGTGACTTTTTCGGTGAGATGGCGTTTCTCGACCGGGGTCGCCGTTCTGCCGATGCCGAGGCCAAGACTGATTGTGATCTTTATGTGCTCTCCAGGCGAGAGTTCAATTCGCACGTCTACAATGATGCCGTACTAGGTGTGCGCGTTTTTGCGCGAATTGCACGCGCAATTTCGCTTCGCCTCCGCCAGACTGACAGCGAACTTCGCATCATCGAGGATCGCTAGAACATACTTTAAATTACAGTCATAAAAAAACCAGTCCCTGTTATGGCGGGACTGACGACCTGCCGGCATCTTCCTTGAGACGGTCGCGGCCCGCGACCGGATGATATACATCTGGATTAATGCACTGATTGGGATTAAGTTTTACCCGGTATGGATTATCCCTTCGAGCATCAAACCCTGCTTACCCTGTTCCTGCGGCTTGGACTCGCCGGCCTGCTCGGCCTCCTGATCGGCCTTGAGCGCGAAATGGGCGGCCAGCCTAATCCGCATGGAGGCATGCGGGACTTCGTGCTGTTCGCGCTGGTCGGCGCGGTAAGTGCGATGGCCGCCGTGATGTATGATAATTCCTGGCTGATCCTCGCAGGTCTGGCCGGAGTGCTTGCTTTTATTGTGTCGGGTTACTGGATCACGGTTCTCCGGCATGAGGACGAAGACAGCGGGATCACCACGGAATTGGCCGCCGTCCTGACCTTCTTCATGGGGGTCCTGGTCGTTAAAGGCGCGCTGGCGCTGGCCATTGCATTGGCTATCATCGTGCTGGTTACGCTGTCACAGAAAGTAGCCTTGCGTGGTTTTACCCAGAATGTGCAGCGCTACGAACTGGATGCTGCCCTGAAGTTCTTGATCATCACTTTCATTATTCTGCCTGTTCTCCCTAATCGTACCCTGGATGCCTACTTCACACTGCCGATCGGTTCAGTCGTGGCTGTGGACAAAGGTGAAAACAGGTTGATCCTGGAACCACAAAAAGGCTATGGATTTGAAACCGGTGTGCGGGTGGAATTGTACTCAGCCGAGGAAGGACGTATCGGTACACTGGTTGTGGATGAGGCGGCAACGCAAACTGTGTCCGGCCATTTCCAGGGAGAAAATCTGGAACAGATCCGGCCGGGCGACGAACTCCGCGGGCCGCTGGGTGCGGAATTTATCAGCGTACTCTTGTCCGCGCTCAATCCGTACAAGATCTGGCTCATTGTCGTGCTGGTGTCTTTTGTCAGTTTTGTCGGTTATGTCCTCATTAAGCTCATGGGCACTGGCGCCGGCATCGGCCTGACCGGTCTTATCGGCGGGCTTGCCTCGAGCACTGTCACCACACTCAGCTTCGCGAAGCGCAGCCGCGAGATGCCGCAGTGGAACCGCAATTTCGCCGTCGCCGTCATTCTGGCCTCTTCGGTAATGTTCCCCCGCCTGCTGCTGCAGATCGGGATCGTCAATCAGGCGCTCATGAAGAACATGGCCATTCCTGTTCTGGTGATGGGGATAACGGGACTGACAATGGCCGGCTTTTTCTACCTGCGTGGCAAGTGGAAAGAAAGCGAACGTACCGAAATGAGCTTCAGTAACCCGTTCAGCCTGCAGTCGGCCATCAGTTTCGGGCTGGTGTTCTCCGTGATCCTGATGGTAACACGGCTAGCGATCTCATACCTGGGTGAGTCGTGGCTGCCGCTCATTGCTGTTGTCAGCGGCCTGACGGATGCCGACGCCATTGCGTTCTCGCTCAGCGATGCACAGCAGGCTGGAATGATCAGTCTCGATTGGGCCAGCTTCAACCTGGTGCTGGGCGCGCTCTCCAATACCTTTATGAAGCTGTTCCTGGTTTTCACGTTGGGGCATCGCGGGCTGTTCAAGCATCTGCTGGCCGCTTTCATCATAATCAGCTGTGCAGGAATTCTGACCATGTTTCTGTATTACGACTTCTGATCGAGCGATGATGCGGAATTCATGATTCTGGCCCGCCGCGCATCGTCGCTGATAGCCTGAAATGCAGCATGATGACCAGGGACGTTATCGTAATGCTGACGCGAGATGATTCACAGTAACTTTCTGGCTTCCTTTGTCTCCGCAGCGGTTTAGTTCACCTGCTTGAGACGTAAATGTCGTGATGCAGTACTCGATCCCCACTCTCCGGGCGCACGGATAAGTAACAAGAGATTCCTGCCACTTCTATTTCGGCAGTATCACTGGATTAATTTCCGGATTCTTCACAGCAAGTATGCGGGTGAATATGCATTGCTGAAGTTCCGAAAAGTCATTGATCCAGATCAATTTCTGCTTGTTTAAAACCCTTGATAATTAATCAGATATTGCAAAAAATGTGTATATGAACATACCTTCACCACATTCAGCGGAAGGCCTTGATACTACGCCTCATTTTGACAAATCCAGAGAAAGAGATAACGAAGATCACAAAGAACAGGTGTCAAAACAGGGCCAGTCTTTACCAGCGAAAATACAGCCACTGTTTGAAACACAGCCGGCGAATCATGACCTGTCTTCCTCCAGATTCTATCTCAATCGTGAATTAACCTGGCTTGAGTTTATCCGGCGTGTTCTGCATGAGGCTCAAAGCACGCGTACACTGCTGCTGGAACGGATCAAGTTTCTGGCCATTGTAAGCTCCAGCATTGACGAGTTTTTCATGAAAAGAATCGGAGGATTGAAAGAACAGGTGGGTGCGGGTGTGCAGGATTTGACAGTGGATGGACGTACACCCCAGAGCCAGATCAGCGAATGCTGCAATGTTATCCGTGATATTGAGGCCCAAAAAGATGTGCTTCTGCCTCAATTGCTGGATCAACTTGAAGAGTACGACATTCGGGTTGTTGCTTATAATGTTCTTGATGAAGTTGAAAAGGAATTTGTGCGAAATTATTATCTTAAGAACATTTTTCCGCTTGTCACACCTCAGGCGGTAGATCCTGCACATCCATTTCCGTTTATTTCCAATCGATCACTGAACTTGCTGGTTACTCTCAGCTATCCTGACGTCGGTGAATCTTTGCGTGCGCGCGTTCGGGTACCAATAGGCAGGGGGATTCCACGGTTTATTAAGATAGGTGATAAAACAAAGTTTATTCTTCTGGAAGATGTCATGACCAATAACCTTGACCTGCTCTTCCCAAAAATGAAGATCGAAGCATGTGAATTATTTAACGTGATTCGCAATGCCAATACTGAGCGGGATGAAGATCAAGCGGATGACTTGTTGGCAATGATCGAATCAGAACTCCGGGATCGCAAATTTGCCCGTATCGTGCGTGTGGTGGTCGAAAAAAATATGGACGCGGAACGCAGGAACATGCTTGCTGCGGAACTTGGATTAAACAAGACTGCTGATGTATTTGAAACGTCAACCATGATGGTAATGGCTGATCTGGCTGAATTGGCCTCAATAGAAGTTCCGGAACTTCACTATCCGCCGCATCATCCTATTGATCATCACAAGTTACATGATTCTCCAAGCATTTTTTATGCAATACGTGACGCGGGATCGATTCTTCTACAGCACCCGTACGAATCTTTCACGACTTCCGTGGAACGGTTCTTAAAGGAGGCGAGTCGTGACCCCAAGGTCTTAGCCATCAAGATGGCACTTTATCGTACCTCCAGTGACACGAAAGTGGTTGATTACCTTATTGATGCCGCACGAAATGGTAAGCAAGTGGCAGTAGTAGTCGAACTGAAAGCCAGATTTGATGAGGAGGCAAATATCCGCTGGGCAAGCCGTTTAGAAGAAACCGGTATTCATGTGACTTATGGCGTTGTAGGTCTTAAAACCCATTGCAAGGTAATCCTCGTGGTACGTAGCGATTACGATGGACTGCGTCTCTATGCGCACATAGGGACTGGAAACTACCATGCAGGAATGGCGAGGTTATACAGTGATTTAGGTTTACTGACCTGTGATGAGGTTATTGGTCAGGATCTTACCGAATTGTTTAATTATCTTACGACCGGCTATACGCCAAAGCGGAACTATCGCAAAATTCTTCCATCACCGAAAATGTTGAAGCGTGCACTGCTCAGCAAGATTCAGCGGGAAATTGAAAAACATTTGGCCGATAACAGTGGGTTAATCCAGTTCAAAACAAACGCATTGGAAGACGCCGATATAATTCATGCACTCTACGAAGCGTCGCAGGCTGGCGTGCATGTTGATCTCATTATTCGAGATACCTGTCAACTTCGCCCCGGCATTCCAGGAATCTCGGATAACATATCTGTCATAAGCATTGTTGGCCGGTTCCTGGAACATAACCGCATTTATTATTTCCGCAATGGAGGTGATGAGGAGTATTACATCGGATCTGCAGATGCAATGAAACGTAATCTTGAACACCGTGTTGAAGTAATGGTACCGGTGGAAAGCTCGATACTACAATCAGAACTGCGTGCCTTACTGGATATACATCTTGCTGATCAACGTAATGCGTGGGATATGCAATCGGATGGAAACTATGTTCAACGCAAACCATCTGACGAAACTGTTATTGGAAGCCAGGAAATTCTTGTGCAGAGGGCGGAAGCTCGCCAGAAGGAAGCACGCCGTTTAAAGAAACGGAAACCACAGGTAATCGGTCGTAGAAACATCAGGCAAGATAGCCAGTAAGAATTACAAAAAGGCGGATTTATCGTAATTTTAATCTAGGGAATAACAACGTGGTTAAAACTATGACAGAGCCTCCTCCAGGCGCGTGCAGAACGTTTTAAGTATTTCGATCCTGGCGAATTTCTTATCATTGCTAGGTACCAGGGTCCAAGGCGCATATTCTGTGCTTGTATGTAATACCATATCATTGATCGCTATTTTATAGTCGTCCCACTTGTCACGGTTTCTCCAGTCCTCATCTGTAATCTTATGGGCTTTCCAGGGGACAGTCCCACGTTCCTTGAAGCGTCTGAGTTGCTCATCCTTGCCCAGGTGAATCCAGAATTTTGTAAGAATAATTCCATGTTCACACAATTGTTCCTCGAATTCGTTGATTTCCTGATAAGCACGCATCCATTCTTCTTCACTGGCAAACTTCTCAACACGTTCCACAAGTACGCGTCCGTACCATGAGCGATCATAGATGGTTACGTAGCCAGCCAGGGGAACGTGCCGCCAGAATCGCCACAGATAATGATGTGCCTTTTCTTCATCAGTTGGGGAGGCAATGGATATAACTGTGTAAAGACGTGCATCCATGGCAGCTGTAAGTCTGCGGATACAACCGCCCTTGCCGGCGGCATCCCAACCTTCGAAAACAGCAATACTGGACCGCTTTTTGTTCCGTGCAGCCCATGCGAGTTTGTAAAATCTACGCCGGTATTTTTCTAGCAACCGATCATATTCCTTTTTAGAAAGTTTTAAACCAAGATCGACATGATCCACGATTGTAATCATTTTATTTTGTGTTTCTGCGGGCAACAATTTATGAGCTTTTGGTTGAGATGTTGTGCCGGGTTGTTTGTTGAGCCTTTGCTCAATCGCATTTAACAGTATACGGCCGACAGTAAGGTCTCTGTATCTCCGGTCAACAGCTTCAACCAAATACCATGGACACTCACCCTGATCTGTGATTCTAATCGCATGTTCTGAAGCGCTGGAAAATTCATCGTAACGTTTGGAAAATTTTTTCAAAAAGGGCGAAGACTTCTTGTCTTTTTTCTCCTTCTTCAGTTTCTTTTTCTGATCCTTCTTTGACATATGAAACCAGAACTTTACGATAAGCGCACCGTCCTCAGTGAGGGTGCGCTCAAATTCGGCAATACGCTGCAAATGACGTTCATATTCTGATTCATCTATATTACCGTACACATAATCAATAATGGGTTTTGTATACCAGGAACCGAACATAATCCCGATAGTCCCACGTGATGGCATTGAACGCCAGAACCGCCAGTAAGGAGGTCGCACCTGTTCTTCATCACTTTCATCCCAGAATGCGTGAGTCTGTATCCCGCGCGTATCAAGCCATTCATTGAGACGATTGACAACCTCGCCTTTGCCAGCACCTTCAACACCGGATACAATAACAATCACAGGGATTTTTGTGTTCCGTAAAGCGCGCTGTGCTTCCAACAATTTCGTATGAAGTTGAGGTTCCTCTTCTGCAAATTCTTTTTTGGAAACTTTGAGCCCTAATTCCGCTGCTTCAAACATGACTATATTTCTCCTGCCCATTTAATAGATCGCTACTCGTGCAACACAAAAAAACATAATCTTTTCCAGATTATCGAAATGACGATGTTGCTCTGTATAAATGTAAACTCCATAAATAAGCCTTATATTGATCTAGGTCAATGTAAAATAACAAATTGTTCTATATTTTGCTTACTATAGAACCGTTTTCTAAAGAGGGCCAGGCATGGACATAAACATTGAGAAAAATAATCCACATTTTCCCTAATAGGGATGCATCAACAGAGAATTTCCGCTTATGCAATGATAAAGAATTTTCTGTTAATTTTCATGATCCGGCCGAAATTTGGGGTGGTATGGCTGCAGCGGCTGTCGTCCTGCCTCAGGCTATAGCCTTTGGCGTAGCACTCCTCCTGCCGTTCGGGTTCAATCCATCTGCCGGAGCCATAGCAGGACTAATCGGTGCGGCTGCATTGGGTTTTGTTTCCGGAATTTCCGGGGGCACACTTGGTTTAATCAGCTCATCAACCGGGCCTGTGCTGATTTTATTGGGCGGCGCGCTCGCTTCCTTGGTGAACGCAGGACTTGCAAGGGCCGATGTGCTGGCTGGACTTTCCACCATATTGATGGTGACAGGAGTTACCCAGATTATTATTGGTATCCCGGGTGGTGGTCGTCTCATCAAATTTATGACTTGTCTTGTAGTAGCCGGCTTCATGTCTGGCTCGGCTCTATTGATGATACTGTCACAAGTCAAAACACTGTCCAGTGGCAGTGACATTAGTTCGGGTTGGGAGATCTGGCACTTAATACCAATTGCTACTACAGCGATAACCCTGGCATTAGTGGCCTATATGCTCCGAATAATTCCAGCGATCCCCGGAACTATCGTCGACCTCATAGGGGGTACCATCGTTCTTCAGGGGTTCATCTTGTTTGTTTCCACCCCAATTCCAGAGATATGGATCATCGGAGCATTGCCTGGCCCCGAATCTATCGAAATTATTTTTACAGTATCAGCTGTTAGAGAACTTCCATGGACCACGATAATTGCCTCGGCGCTTGCTATTCTTGCTTCCTTTAACACTTTATTGACATCTGTTATTGCCGACATTGGCACAGGTGTGCGACATAACGCAAAACGCGAACTTATTGGTCAGGGAGCAGGCCAGATTGCTTCCGGAATATTCGGAGGAATGGCTGGATCAGGAACTACAGGTGCGACATTAGTTGCGGTAAAAGCGGGAGGAAGACGTTGGGCAGGGATCAGCGCAGGTCTCAGTTTTATTTTATTGGTGCTTGTTGGTGGACCCATAGGGTACGTGTTACCGATCAGTGTCCTTGCCGGTATCATCCTGTATGTTGCGATACGTATGCTGGAAAAGGATATATTCGCCTGGCTCAATGGTAAATCATGTTGACTCCGCTGACTTATTTTACATGCATCATACAGAGGCCTTACAACGGAAAAACCCGCAACCTGATACAAAACAAGTTGTGAAAGCACTTATATTCAACATACCCCGTAGCCAATCCATCAAGCAAGTAGAATCTTTTTTGAAACAGTATCTTCAACTACAGCTGCAATCATCTAATTTAGTCACACGTACATATCTTGATACATTCGACTGGCGTATCTTCGATGAAGGTGGGGTATTGGAGGTAACCGCGAATAAAACAGGGATATGGATCAACTGGCGTTCGCTGGGAGGAGAAAAGATATACGGCAAATATCCAATTGAACAAATTCCCCGGTTTGTCTGGAACCTGAAGGAAACTAGTTTCAGGTCACGGCTTGAAATAATCCTAGGTGTGCGGGCACTGTTACCTGTTGCTATTGTTTACAGCCGTATCCATAGCTTGAGTGTCATTAATAATCAGGGAAAGACCGTGCTGCGCGTGGAATTTCAAAGTGACCGTGTTCCATATAAATCAAGCGTTAGTAAACGGAGCAAATGTTCAGCAGAACTTGGCAAACGCGTCCATCTATTACCAATGAAGGGCTATGAAAAGATACTTAAGAGAACATGCGAGCTTCTGCAGCAAGAGTGCAATCTTTCCCCAGTTACAACCGATCTTTTTGTCACTACATTAGAACGCATTGGATGTAAGCCAAGAGGTAGTTTTCATAAACCAACGGTTACGGACCCTGAACAGAGGACTGACATTGCCGCAAAAAGTATCTTTTATCATCTGCTGAATATAATGGAACAAAACGAAGACGGCATTCGTGATGATATCGATTCTGAATTTCTCCATGATTTCCGTGTTGCATTGCGACGTACCCGTACCTTACTTGGTCAAATGAAAGGTGTATTCCCTGGCCGCAGAATCACCAGGTTCAGTCGTGAATTTGCCTGGCTCAGGGAAGTTACCGGTCCCACCCGTGACATGGACGTTTATTTCCTGTCATTTGATACATATAAGCAACGTCTGCCACCAGAAATACGCGGGGATCTCATACCACTGTACGAATATCTCTGCCGCCACCGGCTTAAGGAGCACAGTCATTTGATAAGGGTGCTGGACTCAGTGCATTATCAAAAACTCAAGCAGGATTGGAAAAATTTTCTTTCTGCCACTCCCCCGAAAGAATCAAGGTTGACCTACGTAAACCATCCCATCATTAATGTAGCGAGCGAATGTATCTGGCATATTTACCGTAAAATCATTAAAAAGGGTAATGTCATCGGACCCGATTCACCCCCCACGTCGCTTCATCAATTACGCAAGACATGCAAAAAACTGCGCTATTTGATTGAATTCTTTCAAGAGTTTTATCCTGAAAATAAAATCAAGAAACTGATTAAAAATCTTAAAGACCTGCAAGATATCCTGGGCGAATTTCAGGATCTGCAAGTACAACAGGAATCTCTCCGTAAATTCATCCTGGCCATGGAACAGGAAACCGGAATAACTACAGGAACCCGTAATGCCATGGAAATGCTGATAGCCGAACGAGCACGACAAAATCGGCGAGTAAGAGCAGAATTTGCTGACCGATTCAGAAAATTCGCATCACCGTCAAATCTTGCACTGTACAAGAAAATTATTGCGTCAAAACGAATATTGCATACTGGTGAAAAGTGAAAATTCTTGCAACATACAGTATCAAAGGTGGAGTAGGAAAAACCGCTGCTGCCGTAAATCTAGCTTATCTGGCCGCCTGTGAAGGGTTCCATACTTTACTGTGGGACCTGGATCCTCAGGGTGCTGCCAGTTATTACTTTCGGATCAAACCCAAGGTAAAAGGAGGGACGCGTGGGCTCTTAGACCGTACTAAATCACTAGATGATGTTATCAAAGAAACTAATTTCGAGGGGCTTGATATGATACCGGCTGACTTCTCTTACCGCCATATGGACCTAAAACTCAACGATGCCCGGAAACCGGTCAAACAACTTCGCAAGCTAATGAAACCATTACGTAAAGAATACGATTTTCTGTTTCTTGACTGTGCACCGAGTATCTCCCTCGTGTCAGAAAATATATTTTATGCTGCTGACGCACTGCTGGTACCGTTGATACCAACTACGCTGTCATTGCGTACTTACCAACAACTCCTGCGTTATTTCAATAAGTCACCGGTGGATCATGTTACTTTCCTGCCATTTTTCTCAATGGTAGATTGTAGAAAGCGGCTACACAGAGAAACAATGAAATCAGTAATTAATGAGCAAGAAGGTGTTTTGAAAACCGTGATTCCATATTCAAGTCAGGTTGAACTTATGGGTGTTCGACAGGCGCCGCTGGAAAGCTATGACCAACACAGTGTACCAGCCCTGGCGTTTGAAAAATTATGGGAAGAAATAAAAACCAGAATTTGAAAATAAATATATATTTAATTTTTTAGTAGCATTATTTGTTTCTGCAAACTTGATCACATATCGATGTTAAATTATGTGAAGTAATGCCTGGCATTTCAGTAAAATATTTACTATAATATCTCAAGAAAATTATGTAACTACTTAATTTTATTGAGAGAGTTATAACTATGAAAAGCCTTATTTTAATACTTACATTGAGTGGATTAGTGGCCTGCTCCGGACAGCCGTCTGCCGTGCAGAAAGACACTGAGCCGGAAGTTTTAATTGTACATGCCGATGGCACAATGGAGTTTAATAATCGACTCATCAGTGAGAAAGATGTCGTCATTTATCCTGACGGGTACGGTGGTGAACGTGCTGCTGTATTGGTGCGTGTGCCAATAAAAATACGATCAGATTATTATCGGGATACTATCCACGTACATCGTATCAGCGACGAAGATACGCTCAACTGATACTGGAACTGGAGTAGAAGCTGCTATCCAATGGCAGGATATTCCGGTTTTTTTAGCGTTAATTGTATTTTTTATAGCTTACCTTCTTGGCATATCGCATTTGATTGTTCTATGCTTTAATCCGATGCAGTTAGTTTGTGTTGTTGATGGTATCGGGAGTTTCCTTTGTGTTCTTGCCGTATATACCCTTCATCCGGCTATTGGCTGCACTGAGTAAATCTATTAATGTCTGGGGAGGTAGTTATAAATGAGTAAGGGTACCGTTAAATGGTTTAATGAATCCAAAGGTTTTGGTTTTATCGAACCGGAGGGTGGCGGAGATGATATATTTGTGCATTATTCTGCGATAAAGGCTGAAGGCTTTCGCACCTTAACTGAAGGGCAGAGTGTGACCTTCGAGATTGAGGAAGGACCAAAGGGATTTCATGCAACGGAAGTCATGGTCAATAGCTAAAATTAACACTTGTTATAATTAAACCCCGCATGCTCGGGGTTTTTTATTTATAGTAGCCTCTAAATGTGAATTTAGTTGTAACCCATGATGCAGACATGCTGATGAAAAACAATAATGAACTCGATATTTTTTAACCTGGATCTAAAGAAGGAATAAATGGCAGTTTGGGAACAAGTATTGCTTGGTATAACCGCATTGGTGGTCTTATTCCTGTTTTGGCCGGGAGTTAAAACTGCAATGCAGAAAAGCAAGGAAGCGGAAAATCCGGATTGGATGGGCGCATTAATACCGGTTGGATTGGTCATACTGTTTGTAATACTTTTGATTATTGTTGCAAGGTCCTGAGCTGATTAATGATACAATTTCAAAAAATATCAAAGGGTGTATTTCCATGAAGATTTGTTTTTACACATTATTAGTTTTATTTATTTTGCCCATTAGTACGGTAGGCGCTGAACAGGAAGGACAGGTAGAAGAAGAGGTCTTGTCCGGCAAGGAATTATTGGCTGGATGTGAAGAAGGTGCGGCGCCCGGCGCACCCAACCAGTATTGCATGCAGTACATTTTTGGTCTGGTACAGGCAGTTGATACACTTCAACAAGCGGAACCCGGGCCAAAGGTGTTCTGTATCAATCCCCATAAAGTCAGTTTGCAAGAGGTCACTGAAACAACCACCAACTGGTTAAAAAATGTGCCTGATCGTTTGGGTGAAGACGCCTATAAACTGGTTACCGAGTCATTGCATGTCTCATATCCCTGTGAGTTGCAGAATATCTGAAATTTATGCAATCCGTCGCCAGAAAACAGATCTATAACTTCAATAAATTGCAGAAACGGCTGCGGCGCAATGTCGGCCGTGCGATTGAAGATTTCAATATGATCGAACAGGGCGATAAAATCATGGTCTGTTTATCGGGTGGCGCGGATTCCTACACTCTCCTGGACATTCTTCTCAATCTGCAACTTAACGCGCCGGTTGATTTTGAGCTGGTTGGCGTAAACCTTGATCAAAAACAACCTGATTTTCCTGATCAAGTGTTACCCGAGTATCTCACCCACCTGGGTATTCCGTACCATATCCTGGAACAGGACACCTACAGTGTCGTCAAGGACATCATTCCTGAAGGCAAGACCATGTGCAGTCTCTGTTCACGCCTGCGCCGGGGTATTCTTTATACTTTTGCCAAACGGAATGGATTTACGAAGATTGCACTCGGTCATCATCGTGAAGATATCGTCGAGACGTTATTTCTGAATATATTTTATGGCGGGAAACTCAAGGCGATGCCACCGAAACTGATTAGTGATGATGATGAACATATTGTTATCAGACCACTCGCCTATTGCAAGGAGAGTGATATAAAGAGTTACGCAGAATACAAGGCCTTTCCGATCATCCCCTGTAACCTGTGCGGATCACAGGACAACCTGCAAAGGCAGGCCATCAAGGGAATGCTCAGGGAATGGGACAGGAAATATCCGGGCAGAATAGAGACTATCTTCTCAAGCATTCAGCATGTTGTTCCTTCACATCTGGCAGATAATGCACTCTACGATTTTGCATCTCTCAATAAGCGTAAGCGGTAATGGGGAATGTAACCCCGTTATTTTTCTGTGTGAAATTAAACAATGCCTGAATTGACGATATTCGAGAAGGTATTTGTCTGGACAATACCTGTTCTGTTTGCCATAACAGTGCATGAGGTTGCCCATGGCTGGGTGGCCGGGCAATTGGGTGATCCTACGGCAAAGTCAGCAGGACGGCTTACCTTGAATCCGATAAAACACATTGATCCACTTGGTACAGTCATACTGCCCTTGATACTCCTGTATGTCAGTAATTTTATCTTTGGTTGGGCAAAACCGGTCCCGGTTTCCTGGAAAAATCTCAATCATCCAAGACGTGATATGGCATTGGTGGCGCTGGCTGGTCCTGCAGCCAATTTATTGATGATGATTCTGTGGGCGCTGCTCGCAAAACTTGTAATGTTATTTCCCAATGATGCAAACTGGGGAATAAGGTTAATCGCCACTATGTGCAGTGCCGGGATCATTATCAATATTGTTCTTATGGTGCTCAATCTTTTGCCAATATTGCCCCTGGATGGCGGCCGGGTAATTTCGGCCTTATTGCCGGTATCCTGGGCAAGGACATATTCTCATCTTGAACCCTATGGTTTAATCATACTAATTATATTACTTGTCACAGAAGTGCTGGATAAAACAATTGGACCAATTATCACGGGGATACAGACGTTTGTGTACCGGTATTTGTAAATTTTTCATCCTGAGAAATAATGGCAATTATCAATCAATTTGAACAGTATGTTGTAATACATGCAGTAATTTACACTTAGTATATGACACTCCGGTATCATCAATTTTTCTGCCAGGTGAAATTACCTTGATTGGACTGGCATTATTATTAATTTAATTATTAAAAATTTTGATCAGGTCACGCCATGCGGTCAATGCAAGTAATCCCCGGTGATGAAAGAATACAATTTTGGCAATGGATCGAAATACAGGCATCCCTAATAATAAGTCGTAAGCGGAGTTAGGGATAGTGATGTGATCAGAAAGATGTCTGAGAATTTTTTTAAAGGTAAAATCAGGGATCGATTGTTGCAGATAACATCCAGGATTAATTCCACCGTGATTCAAATAGTCTGAAATTGCAACTCCCGCGATTCTACCGGCACGGACCGCAGAGTGTATTCCGCCGGCTGTCAGTGGTGAAACCATACCAGCAGCGTCGCCTAGTAATAGTACATTCTGATTAGAATAATATTTGACAAGGCCCCCGCAGGGGATAACGCCGGAACGATGCGAATATGGTTTCATACGATGTAAGTTTATAAGTGGTGAGATTTTATGAATAAAATCTTTCAGACGGGGTGCATAGGGGAATCTTGCCGCTAATCCGATTTGTGTACAATTAACGCCAGGAACTACCCAGGCGATATACCCGGGCGCAAGTTCTGAATCAAGGAAGACATGTAACTTGTCCTGGTCGAGATCTTCAATGGGTTCATATTCTGCCTCAATCCCGATCAGAAAATGCTGGTTCTTGCCCAGAGTATAATTTCTGGCAACCCGTGAGCGGGCACCATCGCAACCAGCCAGATAACGGCAACGTAGTTGTTCAGTCTCCAAAATGTGCTGGTTATTTTCAAACTTTGAGGTGCTATATGGTGAATCAAATTTAATCTTTGCACCCTCTGCAATTGCCCGTTGCGCATACCATCGAATCAGCTCTGGTGTATCTGTGGCCAGAAAATAATAGCCGGGCGATGACAGATCGAACCAGTCAAGTGATGGACTGTATAAGCGTACACCATGAATCTTTTTGACCAGACGCTGCGGTATATCCCATTCTTCAGCGATCTCCTTTACCAATATGCCAGTAGTCTGCAGATTCGTGCTGATATCATGTTTGCGTTCAAGTACCAGAGTACGCAGGTTATGTTTTGCTGTTGTCTCGGCGCAAGCAAGACCTGTGAATGATGCCCCCACAATTATCAAGTCATATTCTTTCATAATGTGTCAGAAGAATGATGAATTGCGTATCACAATGACTGTAATGGTCGTAGTGGCTGATATTTTTGACATGGCCGCGCCAAAAAGATGTCCTGGACCGAAGACAAATGATAAATCACTTGTCCTCGGCCAGGACGATGCGGCAAATATCAAGGCTGGCACGGTAAGACGATTGACAGATCAGGTTTGCCCAAGGCCAGGGTTTTACCTTCATTTTGCCCTCGAGTGTGTTGATACGAATCGTCCTAAGGAGGAGTGTGCAAGAATTGCCTTGATGTGGATATAGGCCCATTCTCCTATATGCCACATGCCGCAGAGGGGGAGGTTAATCATGAGAAACAAAACGGACAGTTTCTTAAATGCCGCATACATATAACGGGTCAGGCCCATCAATAGTAATATGTCATGCAGGAGATTCCCCGGATGCAATCCTGGTACTGTGTCTAATCTGGCCGCTTCATCCAGGGTATGTGCCTCTGCATAATTTGAAAACAATATGACAACCAGGCTTAATAAAAGCGCGATAAGGAGACCACTGATAATACCGGCGATAATGCATTGCAATGTGCTGGTTAATACAGAAGCCGGTTTTTGGATATCCATCTTTATTATCTTTGCGCTATCAGCGTTTTAAACTTCTGTATCCAGTGTGAGATGAATATCTACACGGCGATCGAATACATACCCTTCATAATCTCTTTCACTGGCGCGGGACCGTGATTCTCCATAAACGTGTTTCTGAATTCGATCAGCAGGTAATCCGGCTTTTATCAGTTCTGTCTGTACTGTTTTGGCGCGGGATTCACTCAATGTCATGTTGTATTCGGGTTTCCCCCGATGATCCGCATGTGCTTCAAGTTGTACTTTAATCTGAGGGAGTTCGCGAATGAGGGCCGCCAGGTCCTGAAGATGTGGGTAGAGTACGGGATCTATATCTGCCTTGTCCGTTCGAAAAAAGACTGAGAAAGAAA
>Ga0326597_10006661_pt1 | contig 15799 bp, 16 predicted proteins | sample RVTome_12_FD_203789 | JGI IMG/M metagenome (GOLD analysis project Ga0326597, IMG submission 203789) | Soil microbial communities from uranium-contaminated site in the Upper Colorado River Basin, Wyoming, United States - RVT100D185 | ecosystem: Environmental > Terrestrial > Soil > Contaminated >...
GCGGACAAAGGGGCGTGAGGTGACCGGCACGGGCGGGTCGTCGGTTGCCGCGCGCTTCTCGGGCACGCCGTCATTGCCCCCGCCATGCCCGCGGGCGATATCATGGGCATTGCCCTGCCCTTGTGCTTGACAAAGGATGAAGCCGTCAGTGTCTTGGACGCGGCAAAGGCGGTGGTCAACGAGGTCGTGGGCGGCCGCTGAACGGGCCGTCAACCTCCAGCCACCAACAGGAGTTTCGATCATGTATGTTCATCCGGCCTTCGGTATCGGTGCGGCAGCCGCCGTGGCGATCTTGCGTGAGCGGGCCTTTGGCCTCCTCGTCGTGCCGGCAGCCGATGCCCCGTTCGGCGTGCACGTGCCGTTTCTGGTGGACGAGATGCCCGATGGCGGCTTGCGGGTCACATTGCACGTGGCCCGCGCCAACCCCATCCACGGCCATGTCGGGTCAGGCTGCAAGGCCTTGCTGGCCTGCCTGGGGCCCGATGCCTATATCAGCCCCGACTGGTACGGTATCGCCGACCAGGTGCCGACCTGGACCTATACGTCGGTCCACCTGACAGGCACCGCCCGCGTCGTGCCGCAGCAAGACCACCTGGCCCACGTCGACCGCCTGTCGGCACACTTCGAAGCCCGCCTGGCGCCCAAGCCGCCGTGGACGAGCGCCAAGATGCAAGAAGCCAGGCGCGCCGCCATGCTCCAGGCGATTGTTGTTATCGCCATGGATGTCGACACCATCGAGGCCCAGAACAAGCTCAACCAGACCAAGAGCGAAGCGGCGCGGCGCGGGGCGATGGTCGGATTGCGCACCAGGGGCGACGCGGGTTCACTGGCCATCGCCGATCTGATGGAGGCCACTCTTGCGCCGATGCCGCCGTCGCGGTCCTGAACGCTCGCAGGGAGTAGGCGATCAGGCGCCCCAAGTGCGCTCGAGTACGGCGATCCAGTTCTCGTGGCACAGCTTGCGCAGGCTCGCGTCGTCGTAGCCGTGGCGGCCGAGAAAGGCCTGCAGCACCGGCAGGCCGGTGACGTCGCCGATATCCTGGGGCACCTGGGCGCCGTCGAAATCGGTACCGAAGCCGACATGATCGAGGCCCGCCTCGGCGATCAGGTGGTCGAGGTGGCGGGCCATGGTATCGAGCGGGGTATCGGCGCCGCGCTGCCCGTCCGGGCGCAGGAAGCAGGTGGCGAAGTTGAGACCGACCATACCGCCGCTGTCGGCGATGGCATGCAACTGGCGATCGGTCAGGTTGCGGGCGTGCGGGCAGATGGCATGGGCATTCGAATGGGTGGCGATCAGCGGCGCCCGGCTCAGGCGCGCGACATCCCAGAAACCCTTCTCGTTGAGGTGCGACACGTCGATGGCGATGCCGAGGTCGTTGCAGGCCGTGATGAGCGCCTTGCCGGCATCGGTGAGCCCGGGCCCGGTGTCGGGGGTGGAGGGATAGCGAAAGGGAACGCCGTGGCCGAAGATGGTCGGCCGGCTCCACACCGGGCCGAGCGATCTGAGGCCGGCGCGGTAGAGGACCTCGAGCCCATCCAGATTGCGGTCGATGGCCTCGGCGCCTTCCATGTGGAACACCGCCGCGATTGTACCTTCGGCGAGGCAATTGCGGATGTCGGCCGCGCTGCGGCAAAGCCTGAACGCCCCCTGGCTCGCCCGTTCGATGCGAAACAGGATGGCCGCCATGGCGAGCGCCACGGGCTGCGCCTCGGCGGCCTCTATCACGGCGGGCAGCGGCACGTCGTAGCGTTTGCCCTGCATTAGCTTGTCCATGTCGGCAAGGCTTTGGCCGGACGGCACATAGACGGCGAACAGGCCGCCGCCAAAGCCGCCTTTGAGCATGCGCGGCAGATCGAGATGGCCCTCGCCGTCGCCGTCGAGGAAGTCCGTCTCCACCCCGGTCTTGGCCTTCTTGTGCAGGCGCAGCAGAACGTCGTTATGGCCGTCGAAGACGAGATGGGGCGGGATATCGGGCATGGTGCGGGGCCTCATGGAGATAGGTCGTTGGCGGCCGAGGGCCGGAAGCCCTCGCTGGCGATCAGCAACTGGCGGGTGTAGTCCTCGGTGGTCTCACGCGCCCGCAATTGCGCCCGCGTCAAGCTCTCCACAGCCCGGCCGTGCTGCATGACCAGCAGCCGGTCGCACATATGGGCGACGATGGCAAGGTCATGGCTGACAAGGAGATAGGTGAGGCCGCGCTCGGTGCTCAGACCATCGAGCAGGTTGAGGATCTCGGCCTGGATCGAGGCATCGAGCGCCGAGGTGGGCTCGTCCAAGAGCAGGATCTTCGGCTCGAGGATGAGGGCGCGGGCAATCGCCACCCGCTGGCGCTGTCCGCCCGAGAGCTGGTGGGGATAGCGGAAGCGGAAGCCGCCACTGAGGCCGACGTCGACCAACGCCCGCTCGATACGCGCTTCGGGATTGTCGAGACCGTGGATGGCGAGCGGTTCCGACAGCGTATGGTCGACGGTGTGGCGCGGATGCAGCGAGGCATAAGGGTCCTGGAACACCATCTGCACGGTGCGGTAGAAGCCGGCGTCGCGTGACTTCGGCAGCGGTTTGCCGGCGATCCGCAAGGTGCCCGATGCCACCGGGGCGAGGCCGCAGATGGCGCGCAGCACCGTCGACTTGCCCGATCCCGATTCGCCGACGATGCCGAAGCTTTCGCCCGCAGCCACGGCAAAGCACACCTCGCTCACCGCATGCACGGTGCCGGCACCCTTGCCGAAAGTGACCGACAGGCGGTCGATGTCCACCATGGCGCTCACAGGGCCCACGCCGCCTCCCGCTGCAGGGTGGGTAGCGGGCGCACATTGCCGTCGATGGCGGGCAGGCAGTTGAGCAGGCCGCGGGTGTAGGGATGCCGGGCGGCCTTGAGATCGGATGCCTTGACTTCCTCCACCACCTTGCCTGCGTACATGACCAGCACCCGGTCGCAGAACGAGGCGACGAGGCGCAGATCATGGCTGATGAAGATGAGACCCATGCCGCGCTCCGCCACCAGCCGGTCAAGGATGGCAAGGACCTGGAGTTGAACCGTCACGTCGAGGGCCGAGGTCGGCTCGTCGGCGATGAGCAGGTCGGGGTCGGTAATCAGCATCATGGCCAGCATGGCCCGCTGGCCCATGCCGCCGGACAGCTCGTGGGGGTAGGCATCGAAGACCCGGGCGGGATCGCGGATCTGCACCGCCTCGAGCATGGCCAAGGCCTTGCCGCGGGCCTCGCTCCGGGAGGAGGCGAGGTGGGCGCGGTAGGCCTCCATGATCTGCCGGCCAATGGTCATGACCGGATTGAGGGAGAATTTGGGGTCCTGCATCACCATGGTCATGCGGCTGCCGCGAAGGCGGCGCCAGGTGGCCTTGGAGGCCTGCCTCAAATCGATGCCGTCGAAGGCGAGGCGGGTGGCCTCCACACGGCCCGGAAACGGGGTAAGGCCGAGGATGGCCCGGCCGGTCTGCGACTTGCCCGAGCCCGATTCGCCGACGATGCCGAGGCGCTCCTGGCCGAGGCTGAAGGTGACGCCGCGCACCGCCTCGATCAACCCGGTACGGGTCGGGAAGGTGACGCTGAGGTTTTCGATGTCGAGCAGGGGAGCGCTCATTTGGAGGCCTTGGGGTCGAGCACATCGCGCAAGCCGTCGCCGAGCAGGTTGAAGCCCAGCGAGACCGCGAAGATGGCGACGCCGGGAACGGTGGCGATCCACCACTGGTCGATGAGGAAGCGGCGGCCGCTGGCGATCATGGCGCCCCATTCGGGCAGCGGCGGCTGGGCGCCGAGGCCGAGGAAGCCGAGCCCCGCCGCGGTGAGGATGATACCGGCCATGTCGAGGGTCACGCGGATGATCACCGAGGACATGCACAACGGCACCACGTGTCCCCAGATGATGCGCGCGGCAGACGCCCCCTGCAACCTGACGGCACTGATGTAGTCGGCGTCGCGGATGGTGAGGGTCTCGGCTCTCGAGATGCGGGCATAAGGCGGCCAGGAGGTGATGGCGATGGCGATGATGGCGTTCTCGATGCCCGGCCCCAGCGCCGCCACGAAGGCGAGCGCCAGGATGAGCCGCGGGAAGGCAAGGAAGATGTCGGTGAGGCGCATCAGGACGGTGTCGACCCAGCCGCCGAAATAGCCCGCCGTGGTGCCCACCAGCAGGCCGATGGGCGTGGCGATGACGGCCACCAGCACCACCACCAGCAGGGTCAGCCGAGCGCCGTGGACGATACGGCTGAAGATGTCGCGCGCCTGCTCGTCGGTGCCGAACCAGAACGTCAATGACGGCGGCAACAGGCGCTCGGTGCGCAGGTCGCCGCCGACCACCGGCGAGTGGGGGGCGATGAGGTCGGCAAACGCCGCCATGAAGACGAGGGTGAGGACGATCATCAAGCCGAGCACCGCCAGATGATTGGTGCTAAAGGCAAGCCAGGTGCGGTAGGCCTGCCCGGCGCGCGCCTGGCGACGCGATGCCGGATGATCGGTGAGCAGCCACCGGCGCCAGTCTTGCGCGTTCATCGCCTCATCCTCACGCGCGGATCGAGCTGGTGGTAGAGCAGGTCGCTGAGGGTGTTGAGGCCGACGAACACCGCCCCGATGACGAGCGTTCCGCCCAGCACCGCGTTCATGTCGGCGTTCTGCAGCGAATTGGTGATGTACTGGCCCAGTCCCGGCCACGCGAACACCGTCTCGGTCAACACCGAGCCCTCGAGCAGGTTGGCATAGGACAGGGCGATGACGGTGACCAGCGGAACGGCGGCGTTGCGCAGCGCGTGGCCCCAAATGATGCGCCATTCGGCGAGGCCCTTGACCCGTGCCGTCACGATATATTCCTGGGCCAGCTCGTTGAGCATGAACGAGCGCGTCATGCGGCTGATATAGGCCATGGAATAGTAGCCGAGCAGCGCGGCCGGCAGGGCGATGTGGCTGAAGGCGTTGGCAAATACGCCCCATTGGCGCTGCAAGGCACTGTCGAGCAGAATAAGCCCAGTCTTCGGCGTCACGATATAGTCGTAGGAAATGTCGAGCCGGCCCGGCCCGGCCGTCCACCCCAGGCGGGCGTAAAATACCAGGAGCGCCATCAGGCCGAGCCAGAAGATCGGTGCCGAATAGCCCACCAGGCCGACAACGCGCACGATCTGGTCTGTCGCCCGGCCTTGCCGAACGGCCGCCAGAACGCCCATGGGAACACCAAGTACGGTGCCAAACAGCGTGCCGATGGTCGCCAGTTCGAGGGTTGCGGGAAACACCCGGGCGATGTCGACGATCACCGGGTTGGCGGTGAGCACCGAGGTGCCGAAGTCGCCGGTGAGCGCCTTTTGCAGATACATCCAGAACTGCACGTAGAGCGGCCGGTCGAGGCCAAGCTCGAGAAACACCCGCTGGTAGACCTGCGGCGAGGCGCGGTCGCCAACCCATGCCAGGACGGGATCGATGGGCACCACCCGGTTGATGATGAAGGTGACCGCCAGCAGCCCGAGGAAGGTCAGCGCCACGGTGGCGACGAAGCGGCCGAGCGCCAGCGTGAAGGTCCAGAGGGCGCCGAAGCGCCCTCTGCCGGTTAACGTCGGTACGACGCCCATGAATGTCGCATCAGTCCTTGGTCACGCCCGTGAACCGGTTGTCGTCGAACGAGGGCCCGATGACATAGCCGTTGACGTTCTTGCGCAGGGCGGCGACCTCGATCTCCTGGAACATGATGACGAACGGCGACGTCATCTGATGCTCCTTTTGAATCGCCAGGTACATCTCGGCCCGCTTGGCGGCGTCGCGTTCCAGCACGGCGGCGTCGGCCTGCTTGGTCATCTCCGGAATGTCCCAGGCGTTGCGCCAGGCCAGCGGCTTGGACTTGGCATCGTCGGAGTTGTCCGGGTTGCGCGCGAACGTATCGGCGTTGGTGTGCGGGTCCTGATAGTCGGGACCCCAGCGGCCGATATAGATGTCGTGGTTGCGGGCGCGGTACTTGGTGAGCGTCTGCTTGCCGTCGCCGGGGATGATCTCCAGGGTGATGCCGGCCAGCGCGAAGGTCTGCTGGATGGCCTGGGCAATGCCGGTGATATCGGGGGTATTGCGGGTGTCCATGGTCACGCTGAAACCGTTCTCCAGGCCCGCTTCGGCGAGCAGCGCCTTGGCCTTGTCCACGTCGAGTGCGAACGGGGTCTCCTCCAGCGCCCCGAGGAAGCCGCGCGGCAGGAAGGCCTGATGCACGATCACCGTGCCGTCGAGAATGGTTTCGGCGATGGTTGAATAATCGACCAGGTATTTCAGGGCCTGGCGCACCTGCGGCTTGGCCAGGTTCTCGTTCTTCTGGTTGAGGCCGAGATAGTAGATCGAACCCTTGACGCCCTTCATGATCTTGACGTCGGGATTGGCGCTGACCGCCTTGATCTCCTCGGGGCCGAGCTTGCGGGCAACATCGATATCGCCCTTCTCAAGCAGCAGCCGCTGGGTGGCCGGCTCGGGAAGGTGGCGGTAGATGGCGCGCGCCATGGCCGGCGCCGGACCCCAGTAGTTGGGATTGCGCTCCATGACCACGACCTCGTTGGCGCGCCAGTCCTTGATGGTGAACGGGCCGGAGCCGGCATAGTTGGTCTTCAGCCAATTGTAGCCGAGATCGCCGTCGGCCTCGTGCTCCATGACCAGCTTCTGGTCGACGACCGAGGCGACGGTGGCCGTCATGCAGTAGAGCACGAAGGTCGGCGCGTAGGTGTTGTCCATCTCGAAGTCGAAGGAGTAGTCGCCGGTTTGGCGGATCTTGTCCTTCACATTGTCCTTGGAAAGACCGAACTGGGTGAGGATGAAGGCCGGCGATTTGTCGAGGATCACCGCCCGTTGCAGCGAGAACACCGCGTCGGCCGCGGTGATCGGGTTGCCGGAAGCGAACTTGCGCCCCTGCTTGATCGTGAAGCTCAAGGTCTTGCCGTCGTCCGACAGTGTCCAGCTTTCGGCGATCACGCCGAAGATCTTGGAGACATCGTTGACGTCGTAGCCGATGAGGCGGTCATAGCTGTTGCCGGCGATCTCGGCGGCGGTGAATTCGAAGATCTCGGCCGGGTCGAGCGAGATGATGTCATCGATGGCCCAGGCCTGGACCAGTGTGTCCTTCGGCGTTTCAGCCGAAACTGTCGTGGGCGCCACCACCGGCATCAATGCCAGCGCAGCCGCAGCGACGAGCCGCAGAATAGGATTCATGGATGGATCTCCCTTTTGCCTGTCAGCCGCGCGGGCTTGCCTGCCGGCGACCCAGGACAGCCGCCATTGAGCGACCAGTGGCGGTCCCGTGTCAACTCGTTTGTCGACGTGGCTGGTCGGCGTCACGCCCCGACGATGGCGCAACCGCGTTATCGCCCGCGGGAGCGGGCGCGGGCATCAGTCGGTGATTGCCTGGTAGACCAGCGCCCGCAGTTCCTTGCGATTGGGCCAGGTGCTCGATGGCAGAAGCTGGGTGAGAAACACCACGCTCAGTTCTTCCGCCGGGTCGACCCAGAAATAGGTGCTGGCCATGCCGCCCCAGCTGAAATCGCCCGCACTGGCCGACAGCAGCGACTGGGCCGGGCTCAGATTGACGGCAAAACCCAGCCCGAAGCCGACGCCGGTAAACGACGTCTCGCACCAGGTGGCAGGGCCCATCGAGGCGAGGTCGCCCGGCAGATGGTTCGATGTCATCAGCTTCACGGTGTGCGGTCCCAGAAGCCGCTCGCCGTCCAGCCGGCCGCCGCCGCGCAGCATCTCGGCAAACCGCAGATAGTCGTGGCCGGTGGAAATCAGCCCGCCACCGCCCGACAGGGTATCGACCTTTCCCTCGGCGAAATCGCTGGGGAACTCCGTGAGGGTCCCCTCCGGTGCAAGCATGTAGCAGGGACCGAGCCGGGAAAGCTTTTCCGGCGGCACGGCAAAATGGGTATCGGTCATGCCGAGAGGACCAAGGATGTGGCGCGCGAAATAGGCATCGAGCGGGGCGCCCGCCACGATCTCGACGATACGACCGACGACGTCGGTGGCCACCGAGTAATTCCAGCGTTCACCCGGCTGGAACAGCAGCGGCTGGCGCACCAGGCGGGCAACGGTGGCGGCCAGACCGCCGGCCTGAGGCCAGAAATCCACCTTGTCGGCGGCATAGGATTTCGCCACCGGATCCTGGTTGAACTGGTAGGTGAGGCCGGCACGGTGGGTCAGCAGATGATGGAGCGTGACCGGTGTCGCCAGGGGCCCGGTCTGGTCGCAGCGCCGGGCGCCGGGGATCAGCACCCTGACATCGGCAAATTCGGGAATGTAGGCCGAAACCGGGTCGTCGAGATGCAACAGGCCCTGTTCGTAGAGCATCATCAAGGCGACCGACGTCACCGGCTTGGTCATGGAGTAGATGCGCACCAGGCCATCGGGCTGATAGGGGCGGGCAGCGGCAATGTCGGCCGCACCACAATGGTCCTGCCAGACGAGATTGGAGCGCCGGGCGATCAACGTGGCGGCGAAGGGAAAACGCCCGGTTTCCACATAGCGCTGCATCCAGGCCGAGATTCGCCGCAACCGCATGGGATCAAGGCCGGCGGCCTGGGGTTTAACCCGCATTTCTCACACTCCTTGCGCCCTGCGTCGCATTGCGGCGGTACGGATACCGGCGCGGGACGCGTAAAGCGTATCGGGCCATACGGTTGAGTGGCCCGCGCCGGTAGGCGGCCGCCGCAATGCGACCCAAAGGGCCGGCTGAAGAGGCCGACAGGCTACGTCGAACGGCTTGGCCGTACTGCCGGTACGCCCTGCGCCGCTCTCCTGGCCTGTCGGCCTCCTCAGCCGGCGCAGGGCACAAGGAGTGTGAGAAATGCGGGTTAACAGGGCTGGCGAGCGTCATGGGTCCTGCCTGGCGAAGCTGTCGATGTTCTGGTGGTCCCTGTAGGCCCCTGCGCCCCGACAACACAAGAGGATGGCTGGCCATTGGCTGCCCGGGCCGGCATCATCGCGGCAGCGGTACATGCGGATGGGCCAAGAGAGCGCTGACGCCGTAGTCGAAACGGCAGGCAGAGTCGCCCTCGGCATAGGAGCCCAGGGCATAGGGATCGAAGGTCACTTCCGCCACTTACATCTGGCGATCGACCATCATCATCTTGATCCTGGCGATGGCCTTGGCGGGATTGAGGCCCTTGGGGCAGGCCTTGGTGCAGTTCATGATGGTGTGGCAGCGGTAGAGCCGGAACGGGTCCTCGAGTTGATCGAGGCGCTCGCCGGTCGCCTCGTCGCGGCTGTCGACGATCCAGCGATAGGCCTGCAGCAGGATGGCCGGACCGAGATAGCGGTCGCCGTTCCACCAGTAGGCCGGGCACGAGGTCGAGCAGCAGGCGCACAGGATGCATTCGTACAGGCCGTCGAGCCTGGCGCGGTCCGCATGGGACTGCGGCCATTCCTTCTGCGGCTCGGGGCTCGTCGTCTTCAGCCACGGCTCGATGGCCTGGTGCTGGGCAAAAAAGTGGGTGAGATCGGGCACCAGGTCCTTGACCACATCAAGGTGCGGCAGCGGATAGATGCGCGCCGCCCCGTTGATCTCGTCGATCCCCTTGGTGCAGGCCAGCGTGTTGGTGCCGTCGATGTTCATGGCGCAGGATCCGCACACGCCCTCGCGGCACGAGCGCCGGAAGGTCAAGGTGGCATCCTGCTCGGACTTGATGGCGATCAGCGCATCCAGCACCATCGGCCCGCACTTGTCGAGGTCGACGAAGAAGGTATCGAGCCGCGGGTTGCCGCCTTCGTCCGGGTTCCAGCGATAGACGCGGAATTCCTTCAGGCGCCCGCCTTCAGGCTTGGGCCATGTCTTGCCGGTCTTGACCCGGGAACCTTTCGGCAGGTTGAACTGCACCATATCGTCACCTATCCGGGCGCCGGCAAGTCCTTGCCGGCATTCCCTTTGCTACTGCGAACACTGTTGCGGCGCCAAGGTCATGAAGGTTCCCACGGCGACGATTTCCACGACCGTCATGGTGCCCTGCAGGCGCGCCGATTCGGCCTGGTTGCGCGTGATCGAGGCGACCAGCCAGGCGCGCTGGGCCTCGTTCATCTGCTGCATGGCGCGATCGGCAATGCAGGGACAGGCGCTCCCGGCGGCATAGCCGTGCGCCTTGCAGGCCGCCTCGATCTCGCCACGGCCGCCGCCGGCCAGCGCCTCTGGCGCGGCCGCGCCCGCCACGCCCATCGCCGCCAGTCCCGTCAACCACCATGCTCTCATCGGCTTACTCCACGCCTTCACTGACAGGGCCCGGTCATCAGTATACCCGGGCCTTGGGCTTGATGTAGTCAATGTCGTCGCTGAGCGTCCAGGTATGCACCGGGCGGTAGTCGAGCCTGATCTTGCGGGTATCGGCATCGGCCCAGGCCAGCGTGTGCTTCATCCAGGTCTTGTCGTCGCGCTTGGGGAAGTCCTCGCGGGCGTGGGCGCCGCGGCTTTCCTTGCGCGCCAGCGCACCGGTGATGGTGACGGCGGCCTGCATGATCATGTTTTCGTATTCGAGCGTCTCGATGAGGTCGGAGTTCCAGATCAGCGAGCGGTCACTGACGCCGATGTCGCCGATGCCGTCCCAGATCTCCTGGATGCGCCTGGCGCCCTTGGCCAGGGTATCGCCGGTGCGGAACACGGCGCAGTCGTCCTGCATGGCGCGCTGCATGCGGCGGCGGAACTCGGCCGTCGGCGTTGAGCCTTTGGCGTGGCGAAAACGGTCGAGGTTGGCGATGGCGCTCTCGCCGGCATGGCGCGGCAGATCGGGCTGGCGGCCCCCGCCGGCAAGTGTTTCGGCACAGCGCAGCGCCGCGGCGCGGCCGAAGACGATGATGTCGGTGAGCGAATTGGAACCGAGCCGGTTGGCGCCGTGCACCGAGGCGCATGCCCCTTCGCCCGCCGCCATGAGGCCGGGCACCGTTGCGTCGCGGTCCTTGCCTTTGGGTGAAATCGCCTCGGCCATGCGGCTGGTGGGAATGCCGCCCATGTTGTAGTGCGCCGTCGGCAGGACCGGGATCGGCTGGCGCGTCACATCGACACCTGAAAAAATGCGTGCCGTTTCAGAGATGCCGGGCAGCTGCTCGGCCAAGAGGTCGGCGCCGAGATGATCGAGGTGCAGGTAGAGGTGATCCTTGTCGGGACCGACGCCGCGGCCCTCGCGGATCTCGATGGTCATGGCCCGGCTGACCACGTCGCGCGAGGCCAGATCCTTGGCGGTGGGGGCATAGCGCTCCATGAAGCGCTCGCCTTCGGAATTGACCAGGTAGCCGCCCTCGCCGCGCGCACCCTCGGTGATCAGGCAGCCGGCGCCATAGATGCCGGTGGGATGGAACTGGACGAACTCCATGTCCTGCAAGGGCAGGCCGGCGCGCAGCACCATGGCGTTGCCATCGCCGGTGCAGGTGTGGGCGCCGGTGCACGAGAAATAGATGCGTCCGTAGCCGCCGGTCGCCAGGATGGTGCGATGGGCGCTGAAGCGGTGGAGCGTCCCGTCCTCGAGGTTCAGCGCCATGACGCCGCGGCACACGCCGTCTTGGTCCATGATCAGGTCGAGGGTGAAATACTCGATGAAGAACTCGGCGGCATACTTCAGCGACTGGCCGTAGAGCGTGTGCAGCAGGGCATGGCCGGTGCGGTCGGCGGCAGCGCAGGTGCGCAGCGCCTGCGGGCCCTCGCCGAACCTGGTGGTCATGCCGCCGAAGGGGCGCTGGTAGATGGTGCCATCCTCGTTGCGCGAGAAGGGTACGCCCCAGTGCTCCAACTCGTAGACGACTTCCGGCGCCTCGCGGCACAGGTATTCGATGGAATCCTGGTCGCCGAGCCAGTCGGAGCCCTTGACCGAATCGTACATGTGCCAGCGCCAGTCGTCGGTGCCCATGTTGCCGAGTGCTGCGGCCATGCCGCCCTGGGCGGCAACCGTGTGGCTGCGGGTGGGAAACACCTTGGAAATGCAGGCCGTCCTGAGGCCCGCGGCGGCGGCCCCCACCACGGCGCGCAGGCCGGCGCCGCCGGCGCCCACCACCACCACGTCGAAGGCATGGTCGATGATGTCATAAGCGCGCCCGCCGATGGAAAAACTGCGGGCCGGCCCGAAGCCGTCCCCGAATCCATCGCTGCCGTTGGTCTTGTTCTTGGCCATCTTGCTACTCAATTGCCGAAGCTGATCTTGAGCACGGCATAGACGGCCGCCAGGGCGACCGCCGTGCAATAGAAGGTGCTGGCGAGCAAAGTGGCGGTGCGCCGGGGCTTGCTCGCGACATAGTCCTCGACGACGACCTGCATGCCGAGCCACATATGGTAGGCGAGATTGAAGATGGCGAGCACCAGGCCGATCGCCACGAAGGGATTGTGGATGGCCTGGATCACGCTGACATAGTCGGCGCCGTTCATGGCCACGATGAAGATGATGACGAACGCCACCAGCGGAACACCGGCCAGCGAGGTGACCCGTTCGCGCCAGAAATGCTCGGTGCCGGAATGGCCGGTGCCGAGGCCGCGAGCCCGTCCCAATGGCGTGCGCAAGCCCATGGCCGTCACCTCACCCAATAGCCGACGATCCAGATCAGGAGCGTCAATACAATAGATCCCGCAAGATTGGCGCGCGCCAGCCACTCGATCGTCGCCAGCTCGAAGCCGTATCCGATATCCCAGATCATGTGCCGGATGCCGCCAAGGGCGTGGTGAACCAGGGCCCAGGTGAAGCCGAACAGCACCAGCCGGCCGAGCCAGCTGCCGAACAGCGTCTGGACGAAATCGAAATAGTCAGGGCCCGAGGCCGCCGCCAGCAGCCACCAGGCCAACGCCAGGAAGCCGAAATAAAGCGCCACCCCGGTGATGCGGTGGGAGATCGACACCATCATCGTCAGCATCTTGGTGTAGATCTGCAGATGCGGCGACAGGGGCCGCGGGTGAGACTTGCCCTTCGACATGAGACCTCGGTTCCCGATTGGGTTCCGGCACGGGGTGCCGGCTGGAAAGCTCGTACAGGCTTTTACTATGTGCGCTGCAAAAAAGTAAATCACCCGAATGACGAATGCCACCCGGACAAATGGCCTCAGTGCCGCGGCATCAGCACCCAGCAGTCGAACTCCAGGATCACCCCCGGCCCGCCGTCGGTGGCGGCAAGGGTGGGAAAGTCGCCGCACGCCAGGTCGCGGGTGGCGCGGGTCAGGAGCCGCAGGGCGCCGACGTCGCTGCGACCGTGGAGCGCGGCCGTGGCCACCACCTCGCTCCAGGCGAAGACGGTGCCGCCGGCAAACAGCGGCGCCACGTGGCGCCCGCCATTGATGGCGGCGACATGGAAGGCATTGCCGAGACCGTTGAAGGACAGCGCCCGGGCCAGCGAAATGACATGGCCGCCATAGACGAGGCGGCGCCCGAAGCGGCCCTTGCCCTCGCTCAGCTGGTTGAAATGCACCCGGGCGGTGTTCTGGTAGAGGCGGGTGGCCAGCATGTGCTCGGCTTCCTCCACGGTGATGCCGTCGACATGGTCGATGCGCTCGCCCGCCCGATAGTCCTCGAAGCGGTGGGGACTGCCGGAAAGCGCATCGTCCCAGCGCGCGGTGTCGATCAGCGGGCAGGCAGCGCCGAGATCGGCTGGTGCCACGCTTTCCGGCAGGTCGGGGACCACGGGTTGGGGCGCCGGGCTTTCGGGATCGCGCTTTTTGACCATTACCCAGCGCACATAGTCGATGACCGTCTCGCCGTGCTGGTTGGTGCCGGTCGAGCGCACATGGACGACGCCGGTCCGGCGGCTGGAGTTTTCCTTCAGGCCGATGACCTCGGAGACCGACGACAGGGTATCGCCGGTACTGACCGGCTTGAGGAAGCGGCCGTCGGCATAGCCGAGATTGGCGACGGCATTGAGCGAGATGTCGGGCACCGTCTTGCCGAAGACGATGTGGAAGGCCAGGAGATCGTCGACCGGCCGGACGGCATAGCCGACACTTTGGGCAAAGGCGGCCGAAGACTGCACCGCAAAGCGCGCGCCGTAGAGCGCCCCGTAGAGCGCCACATCGCCCGCCGTCACGGTGCGCGGGGTGGCATGGCGGATCGCCTGGCCGAGACGGAAATCCTCGAAGAAGTTGCCTTGGGTGGTCTTCATTTCTCAGACTGCCTCGCGCGCCGCGATGGCCGCGGCGATGGCCACGGTGCGCTCGGCCATGGTGAGGTGCAAGCGCTCGACCATGCGCCCGTCGATGGTGATGACCCCTCGTGATGCGTTTTCCGGCGCATCGAAGGCGGTGATGATGCGGCGGGCCCCCTCGACCTCGGCGGGCGAGGGCGAGAAGATGGCGTTGGCGGGCGCGACCTGGGCGGGATGGATCAGGGTCTTGCCGTCCATGCCGAGGGTGCGGCCCTGCTCGCATTCGGCTTTGAGCCCCTCTTCGTCACGGAAATCATTGTAGACACCGTCGATGACGTCGAGGCCATAGGCACGCGCCGCCACCAGGGTCATGGCCAGCCACGGCACCACGGCCAGGCGCCCGCCCGCGGCATGGGCGCGGGATTCCTTGAGCAGGTCGTTGGTGCCCATCACCAGGCAGGTGAAGTTGACATGGCGCTCGCCGGCCAGGCTGGCGGTCTCGCGCGCGAAGATGATCGAGGCCGGGGTCTCCATCATCGCCCATATCTGAAGAGATTCAGGGGCGCCCGCCGCGCGCAGGATCTTGGCGGCCGAAACCACATCGCCCGGCCCACCCACCTTGGGAATGAGCACCGCGTCGGCCCCGGCAGTGGCGGCGGCCCTGAAGTCTTCGGTGCCCCACGGTGACTCCAGCGCGTTGACGCGGATGACCAGTTCACGCCGGCCATAGCCGCCCGCCTTGACCGCCGCGCACACCTGACGGCGGGCGGCCTGCTTGGCGTCGGGGGCCACCGAATCCTCCAGATCGAGGATCAGGCTGTCGGCGGCGATGGATTTCGCCTTGTCCAGCGCCCGCCGGTTGATGCCCGGCATGTAGAGCACGCTGCGCCTTGGTCTCACCTGCATGAGCGTCACCTTGTGTCCTTGCCCGGGCAGCGAACCTATTAGATTGCGGGCGGCAAGGCCAACATCTCAATGGGGTAAAGATCGGGCGCTTGTCGTCGCAGGCGAAGTTCGGCACAGTGCGCCGTTTCCGGGAGCGGGTGCAATCATGACAGAACGGGCAGATGTCGTCATTGTCGGCGGCGCGGTGGTGGGCAGCGCCACGGCCTATTATCTCCGCAAACACGGCTTTTCCGGCTCGATCCTGGTGATCGAAAAGGACATGTCGTTTGTCGAGAGCTGCACGGCGCGCTCGGCCGGCGGCATCCGCCAACAGTTCTCGACCCCGGAAAACATCGCCCTGTCGCAGTTCGGCTTGCGGCTGATCCGCAACCTGAAGGCCGAATTCGGCCCCGCGGCCGATGTCGCCTTTCGCGAGCAGGGCTATCTGCTGCTCGCCGCGGAAGACGGCCTGCCCGTCCTTGAGGCCAATGTGGCGATCCAGAAAGCCCATGGCGCCTCGACCCTGCTGCTCGATGGCGAAGGCCTCAAGGCGCGTTTTCCCTGGCTCAACACCCAAGGCATCGCCGGCGGCACCTTCGGCCCCGAGGGCGAAGGCTGGCTCGATCCGCACAGCCTGATGGCGCTGCTGCGCCAGGGGGCGCGGGCAAACGGCGCGGTGTGGCGCGAGGCGGCGGTGACCCGCATCGAGCGCGAGGGCGGCCGCATCACTGCCGTCGGCCTGGCGGACGGTACAGCCGTTTCCTGCGGGGCGCTGGTCAATGCCGCCGGGTTCGGGGCCGGGGCGGTGGCCAGACTCGCCGGCATCGACCTGCCGGTCGGCCCGCGCAAACGCTAT
>Ga0326597_10006662_pt1 | contig 15798 bp, 21 predicted proteins | sample RVTome_12_FD_203789 | JGI IMG/M metagenome (GOLD analysis project Ga0326597, IMG submission 203789) | Soil microbial communities from uranium-contaminated site in the Upper Colorado River Basin, Wyoming, United States - RVT100D185 | ecosystem: Environmental > Terrestrial > Soil > Contaminated >...
AGGTCGCCTGCTCCATCGCTCAAGTCCAGGCCAAGAACAGACAAGATGGTTTCCGGCGGATCACGGATAACGCCGCCGATCCCATTCTGGTCCACGACCTGAACGGAAAGATTCTTTACGCCAACCCGAGCGCCTGCCGCGCGCTTGGCTATTCATCCGAGGAGATCCTCGGCCTCTCCGTGGACGCTGTTGACCTGTACTGCCAGATCGCCACTTCGCGGCTGGAATGGGATCGGACGCGAGAGAGTGAAGCGAAAACCGCCGAGGGGTTCTTCCGACGGAAGGATGGGAGCACCTTCCCCGTCGAGATCAGCCGCAACCGCCTGGACAGGCGTGGAAGCCCCGCCCTCATTGCATTCATCCACGATGTCGCGCGGCACAAGGAAATCGAGGACAAACAAAAAAAGGTGATCGATGAGGCACACGCCACCAACAGGGCCAAGAGCTTCTTCCTCTCTACGGTCTCCCACGAACTGAGGTCTCCGCTCAATCAGATTATCGGCTACTGCGACATCATGATGATGGAGTCCCCCGATAAGGCCGAGATGCTCAAATCCATTCTGAATGCGGCGGAGCATCTGATGAAGCTTGTCGAGGACCTTACCGACATTGCGAATCTGGGCCGTCACAACATGCAGCTCCACTTGCAGGAGGTCCCCATCAACGAGTTGGTCAAGCATCTGACCGAAAGCCGGAGAGAGTCCTTCCCCGGCAAATTCCATCTTTCGCTCCGGCTCGACCCCTCCAACCCGCGCTGCATCTGCGATCCCACCCGGGTGAACCAGATCCTCACCAACCTTCTCGACAATGCCATCAAGTATTCGCCCAATGGGGGAACGATTTCCTTCGGCTCGCAGGAATATCCGACCGAAGTGTGGGTCTCCGTCAGCGACGAGGGGATCGGGATTGACGAAGCCGACAAAGAGGTCATCTTCGAGCCTTTCTACCAGGGGGACAGCGGCTTCTCCCGGCGCTTCGGCGGCCTGGGAATTGGCCTGAGTCTGGTCCGTTCCATGGTCATCATGCAGGGCGGTCGCATCTGGGCCGAAAAAGGCGAATCGGGAAAAGGCAGCACCTTCACGTTTTCCCTGCCCAAGTTTTAGGCCAACCGGAAAGGGCAGGAGACGGCTCCTGCTGATCCTTCTTTTCGCCTCAAGGGTGGCCGGGGGTGCCGGCCCGCGTCTGTGCGGAAGCTTGCGGCACGAGATCCCGCATAGGCTTCACGAAGCCATCAATTTTTGGGGGGTATTTTGAGGACCTAACCGGGACGTGGATGGTGTTGGCGGGGACAACACATCGTATTCCCCAATTTTCACAGGCGTTTCACCTCAACTTGATATCCTTTCCCGCTTTTTTACGGAGTTTTGCGTCTTTTCACGCTCATTTTCGGCCAATTTAAACCGAAAAATCCGCCAAATCATTTCGCAAATAACAATAGGAACATGCAGGACTGTGTGGCTTCCATGCCTGCCTTTTCCGGGGGGCCAGACAGCCTCGGCATCCGCTGGGCGAGGGATTGCGCTTCACATCCGGGAGGCTCAAACGGCTCAGGCGCCCTCGACGGCGCGGGCCTCTACAGCATCGGAATTGGCCCGCCGGCGGGGAGCATCCGTCACCGCCATCGATCTCGGACCCGCAGTATTCGCGCTCGGCGCGTTTCCTCATCCTTTGTCTTTTTTCTGCTTTCCGCCCTTCTCCTCCGGCTTCCTCGGAATGGCCCCGGACAAGGCGAACGGAATCCCTCCCCCGCTCGTGCCGCCGCCACCCTCGTCTCCCACCACATCCGGCAAGTGCCTGGCATCGAGGCCGGGTTTCGTTTTGTCCTCATTTTTCTTTCGCGCGCCCGGGCCGCCGGCCGCCTCAGCCGTGTCGTTCCGTCCCGCATCTTCTCGATTCATTTTGGCCTCCTTAAGGCTTAAAAATTTCACCTTCAAGCAATATGGGCGGCTGATTTTTCCGGATCAATGAAATGCCTGGAGGCGCGGGAGAGGCGGATGCCGCTAGAATCCCCTTTGATTTCGTTTCTTGCCGCTGGGGGCTTTCCCGCATGCTTCGAAGAGAAATGGTGAACGAGGACTTTCGGGCCCAACTGCGCGAATGGCGTGTCCAGCGGGCGCTGTGGATTCTTCTCATCCTGATTTTGATCGGCGCCCTCGCCGGAGCCTTCGGCGGGGGGCCGCTCAGCCGGGCGGTGGCGGGAGACGCGGCGGAGTCTTTCTGGCTGGAGTATGAGAGATTCGGCCGCTACAAGTCGACGAGCCTTCTGAAGGTGCATGCGGGGGAAAGGACGGGGCGAACCATCGCGCTCCGCCTCTCCAACGATTACCTGGATCAAATCGAAATCGAGAGAATCACGCCAGAACCGGCGTGGACCGAGACATTCTCCACCCACACCGCGTTTCATTTCGCGGCGGGCGCCGGCAGTACGCTCCTCGCCACCATCCAATTCCGGCCGAAGCGCATCGGCCGCATCCATGGGGCGGCCGGGGCGGGCGGAGCGTCCCTGCCGTTCGCGCATTGGGTATACCCGTAGGGAATTGCCCCGCCGGCACACACCCCCCTTTGGCCAAGCTGCCTCGAGGCGATCATGGAACCCGTCCTTCGCGCCGCGGCGATTTACCTCGTGCTGATGATCCTCTTCCGGGCGATGGGCAAGCGCTCGCTGGCCCAGATCACGCTGTTCGATTTCGTCTTGCTGCTCATCATCGGGGAGGCGACGCAGAACGCCTTGCTTTCGGACGATTATTCGGTAACCAACGGCGTCCTTGTCATCATCACGCTGCTGATGGTGGATTTGGGCTTCAGCCTGTGGAAGGAATACTCCCCTCGCATGGAAAAGGCCGCCGAGGGGACGCCTCTCGTCCTGGTGGAGGACGGCAAACCGCTCGACGACCGCATCCAGAAGGAACGCGTCAACAACGAGGACATCATCGAGGCGGCCCGGCACCAATACGGACTATGGAAGATGAGTCAGATCCGGATGGCGATTCTGGAGAAGAACGGGGGCATCACCATCATCCCCATGGAATTGCCTTACGTGACGGAGACGATTCGGCGGGAGCTGGACGCCCGCTTGGGCCGCTCCTGAGCCTGCTGACTAGCGGCGCCATTTTCCCCGGAGGCGCCCGCCCAGGCGGTTCAGCCGCTCCATCAGGCGCTTTGCGGGAGGAAAATCGACGGCGAGGAGGGAGAACCCCAGGGGAATCATCCAGAAGCCGACGATGGGCAGGAACCCCGCGAATCCGGAAATCGTCAGCAGCAAGCCCAGGGGAACGCGCAGCCAGAACAAGGAAGGCTTCTTCAGCCATTCGAAACCGCGCCGGAGCCCTCCGGCGGGGCCGATTTCGCCGGAACGTGATTGCCGATGCGGGGGCATGGGATTTGGATGGCCCTGTCAGGGATGCCTATTGAACAGCGGACCGCAGGAGGAGGGCGGCGTGATCCGCGCCCGCCGCCGGAGCGCCGGCCGCCATCCTCCTGAGGAGAGGATGGCGGCGCGGCCGGCTCGGCTATCTCCCTTGCATTCCCTCTCCGGCCCGTTCGATATCCCTGCCCGTGCCTCTCCACGTCTCGCACCCGGAGAGCGCGAAGCTTCCCGTGAGAAGAACCGCGGCAAGAAACAACCTGAGCATCCAATTCGCCTTGATCATCTCGTCCTCCTGTCGTCTCATGGGGAAATGGAGCGGCGAGCGTCGTCTTTGGCCCCATCAGGCTCTCAGCGCCCCCGAATGGCATCTCCGAGGTTTTCCATGTCCCGCCCGAATCCTCTCGCGGTTTCGCAGCCCGTCAACGAAACCGAGCCCGCCAAGAGAGCGGCCGCCAGAAACAATCTGAGAATCCAGTTCGCATTGTGCATTCGTCACCTCCTTGCCTAACCACGAACCAGAGAAAAATTCTCCCAGTTCTTGAATTAACGTACCATTGGCCGGGGCCCGCTCCATTGAGCCCCTCTCCTGAAATCTGCGTCTTTTTCCGCTGAACTCCGTCCGGAAGAAACCTGAACTTTCGCTTCGAATGCGAACCCGCTCATGCCTGGTAGCGCATGCGAAAGCGGGGGCAGGACTCTTCAGCCCTCGGGTAAAAAGCCGTGCGAATCCTTGCCCGCCAGCGCGAGGGCTCATAGATTGAAAAACGGAGAAAAAACGCCGGCCGGTTCTTACCACGTTGAAAAGAGGGAGAGGTCGCCAGCTCACTTAAGGAGATCTTCTATGGCCGTATTCACCAAGCCGCATCCTCCCAAGACCACCCGTGGCGTCTCCCGGAAGACCCGGCTGGGCTCGGGGGCGCTGCAAGAAGGCGTGCTCGCGGGTTTGATAGGGGCCGCTATGATCGCCGTCTGGTTCCTGCTGGTCGATACGCTGCAGGGCCGGCCGTTCCACACGCCGGATATGCTGGGAAGGGTCTTGTTCCAAGGCGCGTCCCCGCTCGCGGCGGGGCCCGTTTCGTTCCAGACGGTGTTCCTCTTCACCTGGATCCACACGTTCGCCTTCATGGCGATCGGCGTGGCGGCGGCCTTCCTCATCCGGCTGGCGGGCCGGAACCCGAACTATGGGTTCGGGGTGCTGCTCCTGCTCGTCATCGTGGCGTTCGAGTTCACCGCCTTCTCCCTCGCCTTCGCCCGCGAAGTGATATACGCGATCACCCTTCCCTTCATCCTGATCGGGAATTTCCTGGCGGCGGGGGCGATGGCGTATCACTTCTGGCGCTGTCACCGCGGGATGAGGGTCTACCCTTGACGCGCCCGAATCCGGGCGAGCTCAGGAGAACGGAGCGCGGCGGATGAGGATGTAGATGGCGCCGCCGGGGCGGAGGGCGCTGCGGAAGAGTCCCGCCTCTCCCATCCGGAACCGGGGCGGAGGAGAGAGCCAGCGGCCCTCGGCGGCGGCGAGCTCTCCCTCGAGTCCCGCGGGCGGGCGCCCTTTCACGCGGCGGCGGGCGAGGGTCAGGTGGGCGCGGAAGGGGCGCTCCTCGGCCGGGAATCCGGCCGCGTCCATTTCTTCCAATAGCCTCTCCGCGAAATCCGCCAGCGGCCCGGGGGTCCGCTCGGGCCCTCCCCACAGCACGCTCGGGCTCCGCAGGTGGGGGAATACGCCGAAGCGGTCGAGGGGCATCTCGAAGGGGCGGCACCGCGCCGCGGCGGCCTCGAGTACATCGCCGGCCCGGGCTGCCTGGGATTCGCCGATATCGCCCAGAAAGCGCAGCGTCAGGTGGATGTTCTGGACGGGTGTCCAGCGGAATTCGCCGAGCGCTGGAAGGGAGGTCAGGGATTCCTGGAGCGCGCGGAGCTTCCCCGCTTCCTCGGGCACCAGGGGGATCGCCAGGAAAGCGCGCATGGGAGTCCCCTCGGAGCGGGTCACGCCCCTCCTTCCAGGACTTCGCGCAGGAAGCGGAGCGCCGCTTCGGCCGTCTGCACCTGGATCGAAATGCGATCCCCTTGGAAGTGCTGCTCCCGGCAGCGGGTGCCCGAGGGAAGGGACACGGCCATGAAAACCGTCCCCACCGGCTTCTGCGGCGTCCCCCCCGAGGGCCCGGCGATGCCGGTGACCGAGAGGGCGGCTTCGCTGGCCGCCGCGCGGCGTGCGCCCTCGGCCATGGCTCGCGCGCATGGCTCGCTCACCGCTCCATGGGCGGCCAGGAGATCGGCCGGGACCCCGAGCTCCTCCATCTTGGCTTCATTGCTGTAGGTGATGAAGCCCCGGTCGAAGTAGCCCGAGCTCCCCGGGACGTTCGTGATGCGGTGCGCGATGAGGCCCCCCGTGCAGCTCTCGGCGGTGGCTATCTTCCACTCCCTCCGGAGCATCTCCGGGCCCAGCCACTCTTCCAGCTTCTCGGCCAAAAAAATTCCTTTCCTTCAATCGCTCAAAAGAGAGAAGTGGCCCGCGCGACGGCCAGAAGAACCCATCCGGCCGCGCCCGCGGCGAGGTCGTCCGCCATGACGCCCCACCCGCCGGGCAGGGACTCCAGGCGCCTCCAGGGCTTCGCGATGTCGAGCGCGCGGAAGACCACCAGGCCCGCGGCCAGGAGGGCGAGGGAGGGCTCCGCCCCCAGGAGGCAGAGCATCTGCCCCGCCGCTTCGTCGACCACCACCTCGGGAGGATCCTTCCGATCCACCTCCCGCTCCACCGCGCCGGCCGACCAGAGGCCGGCCGCCGCGACGAGGATGAACAGGACGAAGGGGAGCCATGCGCCGGCCTGATACGCCGCCCAGTAGAGCGCCAGACCCGCCACCGACCCGGCGGTGCCGGGGGTCAGCGGGAACCGCCCGAGGCCCCCCAGGGTGGCGATCATCCAGGCCGGAGACGCCCGGGCGCGCCGCTCCGCCGCCCGCGCGCTCACCGCCGCCGCGCCCGGGCGGCTTGGCCGTTCAGGCAGGTCCGCGCGAACTCGCGCGCCCAATGGTCCGCCGCCAGGACGGCCTCCACGCCGGAGGCGGGGGCTCCGGCGTGGGCGTCGAGGGCGGCGCCCACCACGGCGGGGATGTCCATGAACCCGACTTCTCCCGCGAGGAAGGACGCCACCGCCTCCTCGTTCGCCGCGTTCAAGACGGCCGCCGCCGTCCCTCCCTCGCGCAGGGCCGCCTTGGCCAGGCACAGGCAGGGGAAGCGGTCGGAGTCGGGCTCCTCGAAGGTGAGCGTCCCCACCTCCGCCAGGTCCAGCCGGCGGACCGACAGGGGGATCCGCTCGGGATAGCTGAGCGCCTGCGCGATGGGGATCCGCATGTCGGGCTGGCTCATCTGGGCGATGAAGCTCCCGTCCACGAACTCCACCATGGCGTGGACGATGCTCTGCGGGTGCACCACCACGTCCACCCGCTCGGGCGCCAGGCCGAAGAGCCAGTGCGCCTCGATGACCTCGAGGCCCTTGTTCATCATGGTGGCCGAGTCCACCGTCACCTTGGGCCCCATCTTCCAGGTCGGGTGGCGCAGCGCCTCCTCCGGCGTGATGCGGGCCATCGCGTCCAGCGGCAGGCCCCGGAAGGGCCCGCCCGAGGCGGTCAGCACCAGGCGCCTCACCTCCTCCGCCGGCCGCCCCTGGAGCGCCTGGGCGATCCCGGCGTGCTCGCTGTCCACCGGGAGGAGGGCCGCCCCCCGGGCCCGCGCCCGCCGGGTGACGATCTCCCCCGCCATCACCAGCACTTCCTTGTTGGCGAGGGCGACGGCCACGCCCGCGTCGATGGCGGCCAGCGTGGGATCGAGGCCCGCCGCCCCCACCAGGGCCGAGACCACGACGCCGGCGCCCACTCCCGCGGCCACCTCGCGGAGCCCTTCCGCCCCGCTCAGGACCGCGGTTCCCTTCGGCACGATGCCCTCCAGGTGCGCGGCGTCCCGGGGATCGGCCACCGAGACGGCCGCCGGCCGGAAAAGCCTGGCCTGCTCCGCCAGGCGCTCCCATCCCTTCCCGGCGGCCAGGCCCGCCACCTGGAAGCGGTCCGGATGCTCGGCCACGATGCGGAGGGCGTTCTCCCCGATGCTTCCCGTGGACCCGAGGATGGAGATGCGGCGCGGCATGGCGGTCACCTGGAGACGGTCCTATCGGCTCGCGAGCCAGTGCAGGAGATAGTAGAACGGCGGAGCGGAGAGGAGCAAACCATCGATCCGATCCAGCACCCCGCCATGGCCGGGGATGATGCCCGAGGCATCCTTCATCCCGGCGGCCCGCTTGAGAAGGGACTCGCACAGATCCCCCACCTGGGCCAGGAGCCCCAGGAGAAGGCTCGCCCCGACGGCGCCCGCGAAACCCAGCGCCGGCAGCGGGAGGAAGGCCGCGAAGAGCGCTCCCACCGCCGCGCCGGCGGCCAGCCCTCCGGCCGCGCCCTCCATCGTCTTGGCCGGGCTGATGACCGGGGCGAGCCGCCTCCGGCCCAGCCTGCGGCCCACGAAGTAGGCCGCCACGTCGTTCGCCCACACCACGGCGAAGAGGAAGAGCACCGCCGCCCGCCCGCCCGGGAGCGCGCTCGTCATGGACAGGAGCATGCCCGCGCCGCCGATCCACACGATCCCGAGGAGGGAGGCGCCCGATCCGGCGATGCCGAGGCGCGGCTCCGCCGCCCCCAGCGAGCGCACCAGGAGGCGCAGGAGGATGAGGGTGAGCGCCAGGCCCGGAAGCGCCCCCCCGGCCCACCCCGCGAGCAGAAGCGCCCCCGCGTCGAGCGCCGTCTCCCACTCCCGGCCCGGCCAGCCGCAGGCGGCCATGAGCCCCTGATACTCCCAGGCCGCGAGGAGGACGAACAGGAGCACGAGCCAGATGAAGGCAGTGGGGGGAGCGAACCACACGACAAAAACGGCGGGGATTCCGAGCGCGAGGGCGCTCAGGAGGCGGGCCACGGCAGGCTCACGCCTTCCGGCCGGCCAACTGCTCCTCGGTCAGGCCGAATTTCCGCACCCGGGACTGGAAGTCGAGGATGGCTTCCTCCAGCTCCCGCTCGCCGAAATCGGGCCAGTAGAGGTCGGTGAAGTAGAGCTCCGCGTAGGCGGCCTGCCAGAGGAGGTAGTTGGAGAGGCGCAGCTCCCCGCTCGTCCGGATGAGGAGATCGAGCTCGGGCAGGTTCGCCGTGTAGAGATGCCGGGCGAGGTCCGCCTCGTCGATGTCCTCGGGATCCAGCTTGCCCGCCGCCGCCTCGCGCGCCAGGGCGCGGGCGGCGTCGGCGATCTCGCGGCGGGACCCGTAGCTCAGCGCCAGGGTCAGCACCATGCCCCGCTGGTCGGCCGTGTCGCGCATGGCGTCCGCGACCATCTTCTGGGCGAAGGGCGGGAGATCCTCCAGATGGCCGATGGCGTTGAAGCGGATCCCCTCGCGGAGCATGCGCCTCAGCTCGCGCTCGAGGTACTCGGCGAGGATGCCCATCAGGGCCTCCACCTCCTCGCGCGGCCGGCTCCAGTTCTCGAGGGAGAAGCTGTAGAGAGTGAGGGCCTGGACGCCCATCCGGCGGGCGTGGGCGACCACGCGGTCCACCGCCTTCACGCCCTCGCGGTGGCCGGCGATGCGGGGCAGGAACCGCTTCTTCGCCCACCGGCCGTTGCCGTCCATGATGATGCCGATGTGGCGCGGCAGGCGCCCGAGGTCGACCCGCGGATCGATGCGAGGTTCCATGAGCCGCCTCCCGGACCTACACCTCGAGGATTTCTTTTTCCTTGGACGCCAGCAACCCGTCGATCTGGGAGATGAACTGGTCGGTCATCTTCTGTATCTCGGCTTGGCCCTTCCGGGACTGATCCTCGGTGATCTCCTTGCTCTTCTCCCGGGCCTTCAATCCCTCGTTCCCGTCCCGGCGGACGTTGCGGACCGCGACCTTGTTGTCCTCGGCCATCTTCTTGAGCATCTTGACCATTTCCTTGCGCCGCTCCTCCGTCAAGGGAGGGACGGGCACGCGGATCACCTTGCCGTCGTTCGCGGGGTTCAGGCCGAGGTCCGCCTTCTGGATGGCCTTCTCGATCTCGCCCAGCGCGTTGCGGTCGAAGGGCTGGACCACGAGGAGCTGGGGCTCGGGCGCGCTCAGGGTGGCGAGCTGGTTCAGGGGCGTCGGATTGCCGTAGTAGGCCACCTTCACGTGGCTGATGAGGCCGGTCGAGGCCCGGCCCGTGCGCACGCGGGAGAGCTCCTGCTTGAAGCTCTCCACCGTGGCCGTCATCCGCTTCCTTACGTCGGCCGCTACGTCGTCCATGAGGCGCGCCCTCCGTTCCCGGTCCCGTCCCCGCCTAGGCGGTCGCCGCCACCAGGGTCCCCACCTCCTCCCCCATCACGACGCGGCGGATGTTCCCCGGTTTGTTCAGGTTGAAGACGATGATCGGGAGGTTGTTGTCCATGCAAAGGCTGATGGCCGTGGTGTCCATCACGCTCAACTGGCGGTTGAGGACCTCGATGTAGGTCAGCCGGTGGATGAACTCGGCCGAGCTGTCCTCGTGCGGGTCGGCGGTGTACACGCCATCCACCTTGGTGGCCTTGAGGATGCACTCGCAGCCCACCTCGACCGCCCGCAGGCTGGCCGTGGTGTCGGTGGTGAAGTAAGGGTTCCCCGTGCCCCCGGCGAAGATCACGACGCGCCGCTTCTCCATGTGGCGGATGGCCCGCCGCCGGATGTAGGGCTCGCACAGCTCGGCCATGTGGATGGCGCTCAGGACGCGGGTGACGAGGCCGGCCTTCTCGAGCGCGTGCTGCAGGGCCAGGGCGTTGATGACGGTGGCCAGCATCCCCATGTAGTCGGCGTTGGTGCGCTCCATGCCCATCTCCGCCGCCTCGCCGCCGCGGAAGATGTTGCCGCCGCCGACCACGACGGCGATGTCCACGTTGAGCTTGTGGACCTCGGCGATCTCCTGGGCGATGTTGTCCACGGTGGCGTGGTCGATGCCGTAACTGCGCTTCCCTCCGAGGGCTTCCCCGGACAGCTTGAGGAGGATCCGGCGGAACCGCGGACGCTGGGCCATTGCAGCTCCTTTCCCCGGAGCGCCTCCCGGAGGGCTAATTTCCTTCGCCGGGCTGGGACGCGGTCTCGCCCAGCTGGTACCGCACAAAACGCACGACAGCGATGCTATCGCCGAGGGCCTTGCCCCGGCTCGCGAGCATGGCCCGGACGGTCTGGTCCGGATCCTTCACGAAGGGCTGCTCGAGCAGGCATATCTCCTTCTTGAACTTGGCGAGCCGTCCCTCGACGATCTTGGCGAGGATATTCTCGGGCTTGCCCGAGTCCTTCTGCTGGGCGAGCAGGATCTGGCGCTCGTTGTCGAGGAGCGACTGGGAGATCTCGCCCGGCTCCAGGAACTGGGGCGCGCTCGCCGCCACGTGCATGGCGACGTCCTTGGCCACCTCGGCGAACTCGGGCGACGCCGCCTTGGCTTCCGACTGGACGGCCAGCACGGCCAGCACCCCGATGCGGCCGCCCGGATGCACGTAGCTCACCACCCGGCCCGCCTGGCCGGACGGCAGCTCGACGCGCTCCCCGCGGGCCACGATGATGTTCTCGCCCAGCTTCGCGATGGCGGCGCTCACCGCCTCCTGGACGGGCCCGCCGTCCGGCGCCGGCGGAAGGCTCTCCGGGCCCTTCTCGGAGACGTGCCTGGCCACGCGGGCGAGGAGCGCCCGAAAGTCGTCCGTGCGGGCGACGAAATCGGTTTCGCAGTTCACCTCGACGATGACGCCCTTGCGGCCGCCGGACTCCAGCATGGTGTACACCTGTCCGTCGCTGGCCGCGCGGCCGGCCTTCTTCGAGGCGCTGGCCAGGCCTTTCTCGCGGAGGTAGCGGACCGCCTCGTCGAAATCGCCCGCCTTCTCGCGGAGGGCCTCCTTGCAGTCCATGATCCCAGCGCCCGTCTGGGAGCGGAGCTCCTTGACCATCTGTGCCGTAACTTCCATCCCCGCACGTTCTCCCTGTCAAGGCGGGCCGGGCCCGCCGGTTATGCTTCCCCCTTCCCGCCTTCGCCGGCCGGCTGGGACTGCTTTTGGGCCGCGGCCATGATCTCGGCCGCCACCTTGTCGCCCGACGCCATCACTGCCTCCACCTCCTCGATTCCGCCCTCCTTGCGGAGCGTGGCCCCCTCGCCGATAGCCTCGGCGGAGCGGGAGAGGAAGTAGCGGATGGAGCGGAGAGCGTCGTCGTTGCCCGGCAGCACGTAATCGATCCCCTCGGGGTCGGAATTCGTGTCCACCAGCGCGATGACGGGAATACCCAGCTTGCGGGCCTCGCGCACGGCGATCTGCTCGTGGCCCGCGTCCACCACGAACATGGCCTGGGGCAGGCGTTCCACGTTCTTGATGCCGCCCAGGAATTTCTCGAGGCGCTGGCGGTCCTTCTCCCGGCGGACGGATTCCTTCTTGGCCAGGAGATCGAAGGTTCCGTCCGCCTTCATGGCATCAAGGTCCACAAGCCGGGCGATGGACTTCTTGATGGTGGCGAAGTTCGTCAGGGTGCCGCCCAGCCAGCGCTTGGTCACGTAGGGCATGCCGATCCCGCCGGCCTCCTCGGCCACGATGTCCTGGGCCTGCTGCTTGGTGCCCACGAAGAGTATCTTCCCGCCCTTGGCGGCCACCTCGCGCATGAACTCGCGCGCCTGGTTGAACAGGCGGACCGACTTCTGCAGGTCGATGATGTAGATGCCGTTCCGGGCCCCGAAGATGTAGGGGCGCATCCGGGGGTTCCAGCGGGTGGTCTGGTGCCCGAAGTGGGCACCCACTTCCAGAAGCTCGCGCAGCGAAATGGGGGTCAAAGACGCTCCTCCTGCTCCGCCTTTCTCCGAGGCGGAGCCTTGCCAGCATCCCGGTGGACGGGGGCTGAGATTGAGAAAACCCAGGATTTACCGAGATTCACCGCGCCGGCCCGCTCCAAGGAGGCGAGCCGCCACCGCGCGGCGGCATGAATGTCTCACAAGCCGGGGAAGGATTCAACCCCGCCCCGGAACCCGTCAGGTCCGATAATCCGCGTTTATCTTGACGTATTCATAGCTGAGGTCGGTGGTCCAGACGGCCCCCTCGGCCCGCCCGGCGCCCAGGTGCAGATTGACCATAAACTCCGGGCGCTTGAGGACGGGAGCGAGCGGCCCCTCCCAGCCCTCGACCGGGGCCCCATACCGGACGACCGGCACCCCCCCGATTTCGAGAGACATCCGCTCGGGCGCGATGCGCGCCCCGCTCCGTCCGGCCGCGGCGAAAATGCGGCCCCAGTTGGGCAGGCCCCCGAAGAAGGCCGTCTTGACCAGGAGGCTCTCGGCCACGGTGCGCCCCGCCCGCCTGGCGTCCGCCGGGCTCGCGGCGCCCCGGATCCGTATCTCCACCACCCGCGTCACTCCCTCCCCGTCCCGCAGGATGGCGAGGGCGAGCGCCCGGCAGACCTTGTCCAGACCCGCCCGGAAGCGCTCCAGCGCTCTTCCGCCGGCGATCCGGACGCCCGAGGCCCCGGTCGCGGCCAGGATGGCGGTGTCGTTCGTGGAGGTGTCCCCGTCCACCGTCACGCAGTTGAACGTGAGGTCCGCCGCCTTGCGGAGGGCCGGCAGGAGGACCCGGGAGGGGACGGCCGCGTCCGTCGTCAGGAAGGCCAGCATGGTCGCCATGTTGGGGGCGATCATGCCCGCGCCCTTGGTCATCCCCCCCAGGCGCACGCGCTGGCCGCCCCCAAGGTCGATCTCGACCGCGTGCTCCTTGGGGCGCGTGTCGGTGGTCATGATCGCGGCCGCCGCCTCGCGGCCCTTGCCAGGGGCGAGGTCCCGAACAAGCCCGCCCAGCGCCCGCTCCATGAGGTCCACGGGCAGCCGCTGGCCGATGAGCCCGGTCGAGCACATCGCCACCCGGGCCTGGGGGCAGCCGAGCTCTTTCGCGAGGGCCTGGGTGATCCGGCGGGCGTCCTTGAGGCCCTGCTTGCCGGTGCAGGCGTTGGCGTTGCCGCTGTTGACCAGGATGGCCCGCAGCGGCCCCTTGCCCACCCGTTCCCGGCAGAGCACGACCGGGGCGGCGCACACCTTGTTCCGGGTGTAGACGCCGGCCGCCTGGGCCGGGGAGTCGAAGGCGAGAAGAGTCATGTCGGGCCGGCCGGATTCCTTGATGCCGGCCGTGGCGGCGGAGGCCGCGACGCCCTGGGCGGCGCAGACTCCGCCCTCGATTTCCCGCAGGAAGGATTCCGCGCTCACATCCAGAACCCGGGATGGGCGAGGCCCCGCGTCTCCGGGAGCCCCAGCATGAGGTTCATGTTCTGGATGGCGGCGCCGGAGGCGCCCTTCACCAGGTTGTCGATGGCGGTCACGACGATGAACCGCCCCGTCCGCTCGTCGAGGGTGAAGCCGATGTCGAGGAAGTTGCTCCCGGCCACCTGGCTCACGTCCGGGAAGGCCCCCTCCGGCATGAGCCGCATGAAGGGCTCGCCGTCGTAGGCGTCCCGGTAGGCCTGCCGCGCCCGGGCCGCCGTCGCGCCCGGGCCCGCCTCGGCGTAGATGGTGGAGAGGATGCCCCGCGTCATGGGGACGAGGTGCGGGGTGAAGGAAACCTTCACCGCCTCCCCCGCCATCGCGGAGAGTTCCTGCTCGATCTCGGGGGTGTGCCGGTGGGTGGCGATGCCGTAGGCGCGGAAGCGCTCGTTCACCTCGGAGAACTGGAGGCTGAGCTCGGCCTTCCGCCCGGCGCCCGAGACGCCCGACTTGGAGTCCACGATGATGGAGCCCGCCCGGATGAGCCGCGCCTTGAGCAGCGGATAGAGGCCCAGGATGGCGCCCGTGGGATAGCACCCCGGGTTGGCCACGAGGGAGGCCTTGCGGATTCTCTCCCGGTACAGCTCGGGGATGCCGTAGACGGCCTGGGGGATGCGCTCGGGGCAGATGTGGGCCGTCTTGTACCAGGCGGTGTAGACCGAGGGGTCCTGAATACGGAAGTCCGCCGAGAAATCCACCACCTTCAGATCCTGATCCAGCAGGCCCGGCACCGAATTCATGGCGACCCGGTGGGGAAGGCAGCAGAAGACGAGGTCCACGCCCGTGAATGTCCCGGGTTCGAATTTCTCGAAGCGCCCCCGCACCACCCCGGCGAGCGCGGGAAAGACCTCCCCCACCTCCTTGCCGGCGTAGCTTTCGGAGGTCAGCGGACCGAACTCGATTTCCCCGTGGGAGGCCAGCAGGCGGAGGAGCTCAAAGCCGGTGTAGCCCGTGGCCCCCATCACACCGACGCGGTGCATGGAAACCTCCCCCCGGAGGACGGGGCGCGGTGAGCGCGCGGACTGTTAGCGCTTGGAGAACTGGAAGCTCTTCCGGGCGGCCGCCCGGCCGTACTTCTTCCGTTCCTTGACGCGGGAGTCGCGGGTGATGAGGCCCGCCTTCTTCAGGATGCCGCGGAAGGCAGCGTCCACTCCGAGAAGCGCCTTGGAGATTCCGTGCCGGACGGCGCCCGCCTGGCCGGAGAGGCCTCCCCCCTGGACGCTGACGCGCACGTCGAAGCGCCCCCACGTGCCGGTCAGGTCGAACGGCTGCTTGATAATCATGAGGGAGGTGTCGCGCAGGAAATACTCGTCGACGGGGGTGTTGTTGACGAGGATGCGCCCGTCGCCGGGGAACATCCACACGCGCGCGATGGAGGTCTTCCGCTTGCCGGTTGCGTAGTAGGTGGTCGGGGTCGCCATCGTCAGGGTCCGCTTCGTTCCTTCGACGCGCGGCCGGAGGGGCCGCGCTAGCTAAAAGAGAGAGCCTCGGGCTTTTGGGCGGCGTGCGGATGGCTGCTTCCGCTGTACACCTTGAGCTTCTGCATCATGGCCCGGCCCAGCTTCGTCTTGGGGAGCATTCCCCGGATCGCGAATTCCACGAGCCGCTCGGGATGGGTTTCGAGGACCCGCCGGGCGGTGACTTCCTTCAGGTGGCCCGGGTACCCGGAGTGGCGGTAGTACTTCTTCTGGTCGAGCTTCCGGCCGGTGAGGACCACCTTCTCGGCGTTCACCACCACGACGTAGTCGCCCGAGTCCACGTGGGGCGTCCAGTCGGGGCGGTGCTTCCCGCGCAGGACCACGGCCACGCGCGAGGCCAGCCGCCCCAGGGTCTGGCCCTGGGCGTCCACCACCACCCACCGGCGCTTCCCGGGGGCCTGCTCCTTCGTGAGCATCACGCTTTTCTGATACATCCTCACGCCTGATTCCTCCGGTCCGCCCGGCGGGGCGGCGAATCGCCCAAAATCCGCCCGGAACGGCGGAAGCGGCGATTAAAGCCCCAAAAAAGGCCCGGTGTCAACTCAGGGGGAGGATTTCGCGGGGTTACAGCTTGTAGAGCCGGCCGTCCGGCCGGGCGCCGGGATAGGCGTTCCGGGTGTCCACGATGCAGGGGGCGTGCTCGCGGACCAGCGCCA
>Ga0326597_10006664_pt1 | contig 15797 bp, 15 predicted proteins | sample RVTome_12_FD_203789 | JGI IMG/M metagenome (GOLD analysis project Ga0326597, IMG submission 203789) | Soil microbial communities from uranium-contaminated site in the Upper Colorado River Basin, Wyoming, United States - RVT100D185 | ecosystem: Environmental > Terrestrial > Soil > Contaminated >...
GTCCGAGACCTCCTGCGCCAACGCGACACCAACTACGTCACCCCGCTCCTCTTCAACCCCGTCACCCCGTGACCAACCGCGAAATGCGGTAAACGGGTACCGCGCAGGACAAGGAGGGGCCATCGAAGCGCGGACATGCGTTATGGAGCTGGGTGGGTCATGAAAGGCATACGAGCGAGTGATTGTTTCAGGGGCGCGTTCTCGCGGGTTCGAATCGGCTCTGTCGCCGTACGGGCTTTTCGCACTACCGCACTAGCGTGTTTGGCTTCCGCAGCAGGAATTTTGGCCGCGCAGCCGGTGTGGGGACAGGATGCACCATGTTCGCAGTGCGGCCCCGGATCACAATGGATCCGGACGTGTGGGCCGGGCCAGGATGAGGTTGATGATCACTCTGTGCGCGCGGGTATCGACCTGAACCCAGGTGGGGACTGTAAGGCTGACATTTCTGCATTCCTGGAACCTTGCCCCGCACCAGACGACGTGCTAGTGGTGGACCGGTCCGGGCCGCGGGACGACTCGGCACGATTCCCCGGCCTAAGGGCGGTTGATGGAGTGCTTGACGTTATTGACACTGAGATTGTCTCCATGTGCCTGAGAAACGAGGATCACTCCGTCACCTACCGGGCCGGGGCGGGGACGGGGCAAGGCCCGCAAGGAGCGAACCTGCGGGCATCTTACGGCGCGATCGCGGAAGAGGCCGGCGACGATGAAGTGGGCGAGAGCGCCTTTGAGGTCTTTTTCGAGATCGAGATCGTCGTGGGAATGGGGCCGCCAACGTACCTTTACAACCATGCGCCATTGCGGATGGAACAGAACATCACATGCGTTCCGCCTGAAACTGTGTACGATGCCTTCCAAACTGATGATTGCCTTCCGCTGTTCAACGATCCCGATCCGGGCCAAGGGGAGTGGATCGCAGATGCCTCCTCCAATGCACAACACCGTCTTTTCCCCCCGCGCCCGGCGTTGCCCGGATGGGCCGGGATTACCTTGGCGGGATTGCTGGTTGTGAGCGGGAGGTACGTGTTTGGGAGGAGAAGGCACGCAGGCACTTAGGCACGAAGGCACGGAGGGGAGGAAAGAAGGCAACGAGGCACCCTTGACATTTCGCGGATCGCAAAGCGATCCCATTGCGGGCGAACGGCCGGAGCGAAACGTCAAGGGCAGGCTCCGCGACGAAGCGACGAAGATGAAGAACGAATGATGGATTACGAAACGACCGACCGGTTCGGTCGTTACGCAATCGTCCGTCCGTCACTCGACGGGCAGGCGGCGGACGCGGATGCGGGCATCTTCAACGCTGACCACCGCGCCGGCCATCAGATTGTTCTCGACGGCGGGAAGCACTCGCTGGAGCACGGCGTTGACGTGCTCGATGCGCGATGAGGCCAGACGAAGGCTGAGAATGGACGGACGGCTGCGGCGACCGAGGGCGATGATCGCGGAAAAGTCCAGGTCCTGCGTGAGAATGACGCGCTGTTGTATCGCAGCTTCCTCGACGATGGCCCGGTCGGCGGCGCCGGCGGACATGATTTCACCGACGCGCACGACGTCGTGCCCGAGGGCGCGGAGGAACTCTACGGTTGACGGTGCGATGTGCAGGTCGGCCAGGATTTTCACGCCAGCGCGGTTGTTCGTTCGCTGGCCAGCCAGGCGCCGTACCTGGCCGCCTGGTAAACGTCCTCGACCGTAAGCTCCGGATATTCGCGGACGATCTGTTCCGCGCTGTATCCGTCGCCCAGCAGCTTGAGGACGAAGTCGACGGTAATTCGCAACCCGCGGATGGTGGGCCTGCCGCCGCAAACTTGAGGGTCGATCTGAATGCGGTCCAACATCATGACCCAAAGGTAGCGAGGAACCGGCCTGCTGTCAAGAGGCAGGCGGCCCGGTGTCGGAAACGACGATCATCGTGACTCGGGATTTCGGAGGCTGCAAACGGTCCGTTGATCCGCCTGGAAGGCCTCAAATGAATAGTTCAAGGCGACGCTGCGTTGGGCGAGCCACTGATCGGCTTCGATCACTCCCATGCCGAGCGTTCGGGCCAATCGCCCGATGCTCAGGTTGCCCATGCGGTAGGCCTCGATCAGGAGCGACTCGCGGGCCGCGTGGCTTAAGTCGCCCAAGTCGCGGCGAAGCTGCTGCTCGAGGTCGTCTTCGAGTTGGAACGTAATCGTCATTCTGGCCACCTCTGTTCCTATTGTAACAAACAAGAATGGCAGGGGCGAGGGAGCGAGGCAAGGAGGAGAAGCGACGGAGCGACGAGGTGAAGAGAGGAAGCAAAAAAACAGGACGGAAGAAGGGAAGGCAACCGCGGATCGCGCTTAGGGGACCGGGGCGGAGGCGGGGGCTGTTCGGCCGGCGCGTCGGGACAGCTCGGCCGGGGCCGGGGCGGAAGTGGGTGGCGGCCAAGTGGCCGGTGCTGCGGTTCGTTTTACTGCTCGGGGCCGGGCTGGGGCTGTTCTACGCGGGGTATGCCCTGTATTCCGCCAGCGGGTACTTCGAGTCGTGGCTGGAGCTGACGGCCGCGGCCAGCGGGGCGGGACTGAGCGCTTTGGGGTACGAGGCCAATGTGAACGGGACCATCGTGGCCGGCTCGGGGTTCGCCTTTCGGGTAGTGCGGGGCTGCGACGGGCTGGAGCCGATCGGGTTTCTGCTGGCGGCGTCGCTGGCGACGCCCGCGGTATGGTCGCGGCGGTTGTCGTTCGCCTTGGTCGGCGCCGTGTTCCTGCTGGCCATGAACTTGGCGCGCCTGGTCAGCCTGGCGATCGTGGACGTGTATTTTCCGTGGTTGACCGCGGCTGCGCATTGGAACGCCTGGCCGGCCGTCACGGTGGTTGTCGTGGTGGTGTTGTGGGTGTTTTGGGCGAGCCGCACTCAATGGACCGACCGAAAGATCGGTTCGACAGGTTGACGGTCGATGGGATTGGGCAAGCCCGTTGCGGCGTTTGCGGTCAAGTTCCTGGTTCTCTACGGGCTGCTGGCGGCAAGCTGGCCGCTGGTGGGTGGGGTTTACGCCTACTTTTTTCGGCAGAGCGGGGAAACGTTCCTGGAAGTCGTTGGAATTGGGAAGGACGTGCGTATCCGTCCCGCCGCCGAACCCAAAGGCCTGAACGACGTCGTGTTTTTCACGCGCGGCACGACGGGGGAACAGCGCCAGCGGGCTCTGTCGAGCTGGCTGATGGGGTTTCACCCCACAGCGATGGTTGTCGCACTGGTCCTTGCTACACCGGTCAGTGCACAACGGCGTTTTCGCGCGCTGTGTGCAGGCTTCATTATCATTCACAGTTTCGTACTGTTACGAATAGCGGTATTTGCAATGCTTTCTGGAGTGACAGCGGCTAACACCACGTTTATGGAAACGGCGATGTGGATTGCGTTCATGTTTGTACACGGTCACGGCGTATCGCTCATTGTTCCCGTGTTGGTCTGGCTCGCCGTCACCATCCGGCGGGAAGATGTCCGCTGCTTCGTCACTGTCCATCAATAGCCTGGCGGGCGCGGGGGTTGATGCAGCCCGACGGCGGGTGGAGAAGGAGTATGGAAGTGAGCGCGTGGTCGAGTGGTAGCGGAACTTTCGGCATTCGCGTTGGCAACGTGAACCGCGACCGGTACTTCGACCGGTCCTGGACCGTGATCGACGTGGAGATCGACGGCCAGCCGCACCGCTTCAGGCTCACGCCGGGCTTCTGGAGAAAGTGCCCAGAGTTTCGCGACTCGGGCGCAACGGTCATCCGCGACTGGCTCCGGCGGAACCACACACTGAACTGGCCGACCGGCGAGCCGCCCCGGTTCCAGTTGCTGCCGTTAGGTGGGGCCCGGTTCCGACTCATCGGGTGACATAGCTGCCGGCTGGCGCACGATGATCCGCCGCGTGCAGATGGACTCGGTGCGATGGATGGTCGGAAGGGAAAAGGTGTCAGGATTGATTTTCGAGCCGGCGGGGGGGCGTGCTGGCGCCAGGGAATGAGCGGCACATCTTGTCTGGGTACCCAGAAAATAATCCTGACACGTTTTTCACGGAACGATCACCTCGATCGCGCCCGGAACCGCTTCGATCGTCACCGGCGTTCGGGCGATCCGCTGGCCGTCGGCCCAGAGTTCCAGCGGCTCGTCGGCGTCGATGCGGACCTGCCGGGTGCGGACGAACTGCACTTTGGGGTGGCCGACGTGCCGGCCGCGGAAGATCGCCGGGATCAGGGCCAGGGCCTTCGACACGACCATGCCTTCGATGATGCACAGATCGAGCAGACCGTCGGTCGGGACCGCGGCCGGCGCGATCGGCACTGACCCGCCGTAGGACGACGTATTGGCCGCCGACGCCAGAAACACCGGCCGCTCGATGACGCCGAAGTCGCCCTCGATCCGAAGCTGTCGGGGCCGGTAGCGTGCCAGTACGATCAGCGCCGCCAGCAGGTACGCCGGCGGGGAAGAAAAGGTGTCAGGATTGATTTTCGAGCCGGCGGGCGGCGTGCTGGCGCCAGGGAATGAGCGGCACATCTTGTCTGGGTACGCAGAAAATCATCCTGACACCTTTTTCAAGGGACGGGCACGTCGATGGCGCGGACCTTGGCACGTCGCCGGACGGGAAGGCAATCATGCAACGAAATGCAAACGGATGCAGAAGACGAATAGCGGCGTTCTGGGCGTTTCGGGCGACTCACTTCGCGGCGAAACGACGCCCGCTCGACAGCGGCCGCAGTAACGTGAGGAATCGGCGTCGGGCGCGATACCGTCGTTTCCGGGGATGATCATTGCATGACGGCGGCGGGCGGGTTCGCAAAGCGGAACTCGGGCCACGTCAGCTCTGGACTTGGACGACGGACCCGAGGATCGGGACAACCGCCGCGTCAGCGATGCGCACTCGGCGCAGAATCGTTTCGACGGGCTCGACCTGTAGGGTGGCACCCGGGAAATCAAAATGGACCCGTTTCCAGCACCTGGGCGGGGGCTGGCAGCAGTGAGGGCTCGGCCGACTCCGGGCCTTCTGGCCGTGGCTCGTCGCGATTGGTTGGATGGACGGCCGAATTGGTGCCGACGAGCCCACGAAGCACCGCCGCGCCGCGCGCGCGAATCGCGATGACACACTCCGGACCCTTCTTTTTCGGGGCGAAAACGACGATCGGGGTCCGGCGCAGTACCGGAATAGCCGCTCCGATTGCGAAGGTGTAACCTGAAACGGAATCACGTAGGGTATATCCAGCACGCATCACCCCCTCCGAGCGCCTGCGTCCCGCATCAATCGGACGTGCAACCGCTTTCCGAATCGGTCCCCGGCCGCGCGTGACGCCCGCGCTCGCGTCCACCGTCGGACCGGGCGGAGAATATTTGTGCCGTATGTCCGACCCATCGGGTTATTTTGAGCCTCGGGCGTGGATACGCTGGCTGCGAGTCGGTCGGGAATACAAGAATCGCGATGCTTGCATAGGATGCCTTGGAGCGAGGGTGGGATAGCTTTTTTGCTGCCCCAGACGCGGCGCGTTTGCACTCTTTCGCGCGTGCGCGTGGATACTTACCGCGATCGGAGAAAACGGACAATGCCCGGACTTCCCAATGGGATGGCCCGGAAGGCCACGGCGCTGGAAGCGGGGATCCTCGACGTGTTCCGGCAGATCGACGCGGCCACGCCGGCAATTCACAAGGAAACGAAGCGCCGACACGGCGTATCCGTCCCGGCCTCCGCTTGGGTGGCGGTGTACCGGCTCGGTTGTGAGCTGCTGCCGACCGGCCCCAACGAGCTGTGGCAGATGGACGTGACCTACGTGCACATTCCCGGCTTCGGCTGGTGGTACGCGGTGACGGTGATCGACTACTACTCACGTTACCTGCTGGCCTGCCGGCTGGTGTCCAGCTACAGCGCGGTGGAGGTGATCGCGGCGCTGGACGAGGCGCGGGCCGAGGCCGAGCGGCTCTGCGGGCCGCTGAGCAAGCGTCCCTTCCTGGTGACCGACAACGGCCCGTCGTTCATGGCCCGGCGGTTCGGGGCGTACGTCGCGGAGTCGTACGCTCACGTGCGGATTCAGTACCGCACGCCGACGCAGTTGGGCCTGTTGGAGCGGTTCCATCGGACGCTGAAGCAGGAGGAAGTCTACTGGCGTCTGTACGACCATCCGGGTCACGCCCGCGAGTGCCTGGCGGAGTTCCGCGAGCGTTACAACCGGCGTCGGCCGCACTGGGCCCTGGCGCCGGCCGAAGGCGGCGATCCGGTGACGCCGGAGGACGTCTACGTCCGGGGCGTGAAGGTCACGATTCCCAAGTGGCAGGCCTGGGCCACGGCGGCCAAGGCCAAACTGGACCGAATGATGGCGGCGTAATCCCGATGGCAGCCTCCACTACACAAAAACGCCCCAAACGATTCCACTGGAACCCCGTACCAAGACAACGACCCACACCTGCCGCCGGTGCTGCGGTTCGACCAGACCGGTCAGGCCGATGCCTTCGAGACCCGCCTTTGTCGACCGCGGCCGAGGCCCGCGCCGCCGAGCTGCTCAACGAGGCCAAGCGGCGCCCGCTCAAGCCGGCCGAGGCCGAGGAACTGTCGAAGCTGCTGTCCACGGCCGCCCACGCCCGCGTCGCCGCCGATCCCTGGCTCGAATGGACCGGCAAGCGCGAGCGAAAGGACTTCGAGGTCGACCCGGTTGCCCTGCACATCCACGAGCGGGTCAGCACCCAGGCCATCGTGAAAGTCGCCGCCCGGCAGGACGTGCAGCGCTTCCTCTTCGCCGACCCGGAGCAGGAGTACCACGAGGCGGTGCAGTTCTACCGCCACGACGTAGACTGGGCCAACGGCGCCGGGCAAACACGCAAGCTGGCAGTGCAAATCAAGGGCAGCTTTACGGTCAGCCGGAACGATGTGGAGTGCGTGAAGACCTTCGCTGATTTCTGGAGAGATTTTCGGGGCTCTTCGCGTTTCGAACGCGGTGTCGATGCGTTTGCCGTCATAATGCAACGCGGAACCCAGCGGCTCCTGAAACATCTCAACGCCGTGCTCGATTGTGCACGCGCGTCAATCGACGCTCCAGACTTGATCCGTCGCCTACGTCCGAGCGGCTACTTGCACGCGATCGCACGCGGGTACGCGAGCGAGAGCCGAATGCGTCCGTGGACGCTATCAAGCCGTTTGTGTCGCGGCCGGTCCGGGCGATGGTCGAGCTTCAACGGCTGACCGAGATGCGATCGGGCGCAGTGGTCATCATGCGCGGCCAGGACCTGGAAACGACCGGGACAATCTCGGCCTTCCGGCAACGGAAAGGAAGCGCTTGACGGCGCCGCAGTCATCTCCGACGGCACCCGCACGAGCACCGGCGTCGAGACCCTCAGGCGTAGTTGCTCCGCTCGGATTCGGGCCAAGAGCCGCTCGATGGACTCGTGCATCGGGCCCCAACGCGATCCGAGCGCTGAGACGCGCCGACCGGCGTCAGGTCGCAGGAATGTCTGTAACTATTTGTAAAATCAATGTTCACGACACCTTGAGCGTCTGCACGGTTGTTACGGTGTACGCCGCGCGGTGACTACGGGCTCGCATTGTACTGTGTCAGAAAAATGCCAACGCATGGTGACCTCGATTTCGGAGCCGACAACGTCGATTCGCGGCCGACAACGTCGGTTCGAGGCCGAAACGCCGGTTCGAAGCCGGAACGCCGGTCGAGGGTCCGCGCGGACTGAAGTCCGCGGCTCGTTACGAGTGACTGATTCCGAGACGCTACACTGGCTCCTCCCGCTCCCGGCCGGTAAACTCCACCACGTTTTTCTTGCGAACCGTGCGTGCTGCTTTGGCGCACGTGACATCCATGTCAGGATGACAGCGTACTCGATGGCCGAAGATGGCCAGTCGACAGGATGTTCTCCGCGGAGAGCTCAACCTTGGGCCACCCTTGGAGCGCTCGGAAGGAGCAGGGCGACATGATTCACGCCGATGTCACGGCCACAGTGGGCAGGACCCCGATGGTCGAGTTGCAACGCATGGCCAAGGGTCTGCCGGGCCGCGTCGCAGCGAAGCTGGAGATGCGGAACCCATGCGGCAGCGTCAAGGACCGGCTCGGTGTGGCGTTGATCGAAGACGCCGAACGTAGAGGCGTCCTGCGGCCCGGGATGACGCTGGTCGAGGCTACCGGCGGCAACACGGGAATCGGGCTCGCGTTCGCCGCGACGATTCGCGGCTACGGGCTGATCCTGACGATGCCGGAGACGATGTCGAAGGAGCGCGTGGCGCTGCTCCGGCACCTCGGCGCCGAGGTCGTGCTCACCGCCGGCATCTTGATGGGCGACGCCGTCGCCCGCGCCGAGCAGATCGTGGCGGAAACCGCCGGCGCGGTCATGCTCGACCAGTTCAAGAACCCCGCCAACCCCGAGGTCCACCGGCGAACGACGGCGGTCGAGATCTGGGAGGACACCCGCGGCGCCGTAGACGTGTTCGTGTCCGCGGTGGGAACGGGGGGCACCATCACCGGGGTTGGCGACGTGCTCAAATCGCACAAGCCCACCGTGCGCGTTGTCGCGGTTGAGCCCGCGGGGGCCGCCGTGTTGTCCGGACGGCCCGCTGGGAACCACCAGATGCCGGGCATCGGCGTCGGCTTCATCCCCCAGGTCCTGGACCGCTCGATCCTCGACGAGGTCATAGCCGTGACGGACGAGGAGGCCTACGGGTGCGCTCGGCGACTCGGCCGCGAGGAAGGCATCGTGGCCGGGGTCTCCTCCGGGGCGGCGGTCCATGCCGCACTGGCCGTCGCTGCGCGGGAGGATGTCGCCGGGAAACTGATCGTGGCCCTCCTGGCGGATACGGGCGAGCGCTACATCACGACGCCGTTGTTCGACTGAAAAGGCGTCGCACCAGAACTGAGCGCAGTGATGCTCGACGTTCGCGTTCCGCAGGTGGAATCGTCCGGGGTGTACCGCCCGATTGCCGTTGCATGTCGCAGCCGAGGTGGGAAGTATCAGGTAGACAGCCCGGCCGGCTTTTATCCCAGGCGAGCGGCCGGCGGCTGACCGATCGACGACGATAGGCGCGGCCACGCAGGATTCCACAAGTGCCCGCTTGCAGCGGTCGACGCAGTTGGCCATGATAGCAGGGAGATTCCGCTCGGGTCGATGCCATGACGGTACGGTACACAAGGCGTGAAGTACTCCACCGGGGCGCGCTGGCGTTGCCGGCGCTGCATTTCGGGTTCGGTTCCTGGGCCGTTTTGCGGGCGTCGGGCGACACTGAAGCGCGGGCCAATCGGTTCCACCGGCTGCGGCTGGCCACTGCCGCTGACAAATTGGAGGAAATGAGGAAGTTCTACAAGGGCGTTCTGAATCTGCCGCTTGTCGGCGAGAACGCGGGCTCACTGGACTTTCAGATGGGGCACACGCAGTTCCGCTTCGACGCGGAGTCCGGCGGCGGCGCCCCCTTCTACCATTTTGCGTTCAACATTCCCGAAAACAAGCTGGAATCAGCCACCGCCTGGCTCTCGAGGCGGGTACCGTTGCTCGAGAACCGGCTTGGCCGCCACGTCGTGTACTTTGATTGGCTCGATGCTCATTCGGTGTACTTCCGCGACCCGGGCGGCAACCTGTTGGAGTTCATCGCACACCACGCGCTTGGCAACGGGCGATCCGGCGAATTCGACGTGGAGGACATTCTCTACGCAAGTGAGATCGGCCTGGTCACGGAGGACGTGCCCGCCGTCAGCGCGGAGCTCGATAGCAAGCTGGGGCTCACGAACTACCTCCCACAGCCGGGCCAGGCGCTCTCCGATGTCTTCGCACCGATCGGCGACCCCCATGGGTTCTTCATTGTCGTCAAGCATCGTCGCAAATGGCTGATGACCGATGACCCGGCCGAGCTTCATCCCGTCAGAGCTGCGTTGCACGGGCCCGCGCGCGGCGAGGTCCGCCTGCAAGGATGCGACTGCGAACTCTCGATCACGGGATGATCCGTCGGCGACGAGTTGTACTTTCGAGCTCACTACAACGACCGTGGCGGCCTTGTCGCGTTGAGCGATCGACGCCGTCGCCGGGCGGCGCATCGGAGTCGAGCCCGTTACCCTTCTTCGCCGCCGAGGAACGCGTCCGTGCTGAGTACACCGAGCGCCGCGAGGAGATTGACCTGCGCCTGATTGTACCCGACCACCGCGCGGGCGTAGCGCAGTCGGGCCTGGGTTGCGGCGTCCTGGGCTTGAAGGACGTCCAGAGTGGTCATGGTGCCGGCGCGAAGGTTGGCTTCGCTAAGGCGGAGGGCCTCCTGCGCCGACGCGACCTGCTGTTTGGCCAGGGCGACGAGTTGATGCTGCGTGTCGCTGGCCTGGGCCGCGGTGACCACCTCGGCGCGGACGACGTCGAGCAGTTGTTCGGCGTCGATGATCGCCTGCCGCTCGACGGCCCGGGCCGTCTTGAGATCGCCGAACGCAGAGAGGCTGAACCGCCAACCCAGTCCGGCGCCGGCCCGTTGCTGGTCGCTGAAGCTGAAGGTCTGATCGTCGCGGCCGTCCAGGCGCTTTGAGCCGCGGAGGATTCCCTCCTTGATGACTCCGTTGGCGAGTGGATTGGTGCTGAACGAACCGTTGGCGGACGCCGGATTGACGATCAGGTTGCCTGGGATCCCCTTCGCGGGGACGACGCCGTTCGCGTGTCCGGTGATGCCGCCATATTGATACGCCAGTGCGAGCGATGGCCCGAATCCGCTCCACCAGGAGCTTCCCGTATCGGCCGCCGCGGCCTGGGCGAGCTGCCGGAAGGTTTCCAGGTCGGGGCGGAAGAGGGCGGCGATGCCCAAGAGCTCGTCGATCAGCAACTCCTCTCGAACGAGCGTGATCGGCGGAATCTCTTCGACGCTGGGGATGAGCGTGGTGGCGGCGTCGAGGTGCAGCGTGAGCGCGAGGGCGACCGAGGCGTTGTACAGGTCGTTCAGTGCGGCAACGAGGTCCTGCCGCCGCTCGGCGAGCCGGGCTTCGGCGCGCAGTTCGTCGGCGGGCACGCCCATACCGGTCTGCACTCGGATTCGACTGATGCGAAGCAGCTCTTCGGCCTCCAGGACGCCTTGGTGCGCGGCGGTCACGCTCGCCTGTGCGAAGACGAGCGTGTAGTACTGAATAACGGCCCGGCGGAGCGTTTCTTGAATGACGGCCTGTTCCAACTGCTCGAACGCGTGGAGGCGCTTTTTCGCGGCGACGATGTCGTAGATGACACGTCCCGGATTGACGATCCACTGGATGGCCATGGCAGGCTGGAACGTGTCGAATCCCACGCCGACCAGGTTGCCCTCGGTGGCCCGAACGGTCCCCTCCACGTGCTCGAAGACGGCCGTGGGCACGATGGCCGGAAAGGCGCTGCCGACTACGCTTTCGTATTGTCCTTGTGAGGCTTCGACCGACAGGCGGGCCTGACGAATGTCGAAGTTCTGCGCCACTGCGACGAGCACCACCGTCGGCAGATCGGTGGGAACCAGCTCGGTGTACATCGGCTTGATCTGAGAAGCGTCGAGTCGAAGGGCTTCCTGCTCCGCGCGGGGGCTCGACGGGCTGACGTCGGGCCGCGGCGGACCGGCGTCGAACTTCGGTGTCTGGCACCCGGCCGGTATGACCATGAGAACAGACGAAGTGAGCGCGCACGCGACGAGACTCGGCGGAACCGGTCGCTTGCGCTCTGGGCTGCGATTCTGCCGCCGGGCCGGCATAGAGGGAGACCCCATCATGTGTCTGCGAAGCATTCGATTCATGTTCCACTCGCCTGTGAACAACCGTGACCGTCACGACCCGATCGGTACCGCGGATACCGGGGCGCCCGGTGCGACCACGCCGGAAGCGTTGACGATGATGCGCTCGTCGCCCGTGAGCCCGCTCTTGACTTCGGCCCACAGCCCGTCGTCGTATCCGAGGGTGATCGGTCTGGCGCGGGCGACGCTCCCGTCGGCCACGAGAACGGTCACGTCGGAGCCGCGGACGCGCACGGCCTTGGAGGGAATCATGAGCGCCTGGGCGTTGGTTTTCAGCAGGACGGAGGTTCGGGCGTAAAGTCCGGGGACGAGCCGCCCATCGGGGTTCTGGATATCGGCTTCGGCGCGCATGGTCCGCGTGCTTTCGCGGAGCGACATGGCGGTGCGGGTAACGGTGACCCGCAGCGGGTGCTCCCCAAGCACCTTGCATTGGGCCTCCAGCTCCGTTCCGATGTTCACATAGGGGGCATCGGACTCCGGGACGTTCAGCACGAGCCGTACGTAGTCGACGCGGGCGATGGTCAGGAGCGATGTCGTGGCCCCCTCCGCAGCCGAGCGGACGAACGCACCGGGATCGACGAGACGGGCGGTAATCACGCCCTCGAATGGGGCACGGATGGTGGCGTACTCCATCAACGTACGCAACCGGCCGACGTTGGCCTCCTCGACGGCGACCTGTGCCTGTGCGACCTGGACGTCGGCCTCAACGGCGTCTCTCTCGGCGTCGGCCGCGGCCACTTTCGCCTTAGCGTTCTTCGCCTCGGCCTCGACGACGGCCACTCGGCTGGTGGCTTCATCGAGGTCTTGCTCGGGAATGGCCATCGCACTGAATAGTTGCTTCTTGCGGTCGACGGTGATGCGTACGAGCGCGAGCTGGGCCTCGGAACGCTGGACTTCGGCTTTCGCGGTGACGATCATGGACGCCGCCTGGGCGACCTTGGCGCGCAAGGCCTGCACTTTGGCCCGGTTGGCGGCGAGGACGGCCTCCGCCTGACGCAACTCGTCGTGCATTTCGGGAACGTTGATTTCGAGCAGGACGTCGCCTTTTTGCACCCGGCTGCCGATGTCGACACGCAGCGAGCGGACATAGCCGCTGACTTTGGCGTAAAGGTCGGCCACCTCGCCCGGCTCGAGCGAGGCGGGCAGTTGCAGAGTTTCGGTGAGCGCGCGGTGCTGGGCCTGCGTGACCTCCACCCGCACGGGCTCACCTGACCCGGCCCTGTTGTCTGACCCGTTGGAGGCCTGCACCTCGCTCGACGTGCCCGCGAGCATGTGCACGACCACACCCGCTGCGGCGACGACGAGGGCCGTCGTGCCGGAGACCTGAATCCAGACCTTTCGTTTCATTGTTAAACTCCCGCTACGACGGCTGCTGTCGCCGGCTGATTCTCACGCTTGAACATCACGTACAAACAGGGCACGACGACCAGTGTCAATGCGGTGGCCGCCAAGACGCCGCCGATGATGGTTCGGGCCAGCGGGGCGTTGGCCTCGCCGCCGGCAAACCCGATGGCCATGGGTATCAGCGCCAGCCACGTGGTCAACGATGTCATCATGATCGGGCGGAGACGAATCCACGCCGCCTCCTTGACGGCCTCGCGAACGGACAGACCCTGCTCGACCCGTTGGTTGGCGAAGTCCAGGAGAATGATGCTGTATTCCACGACGATGCCGGTCATCATGATGATGCCCATGAAGGCTGGGATGCTGAGGTTGGTTCGCGTTGCCCATAGGACGAAGCCCACCCCGATGAAACCGAGCGGAATCGTAAGGAGAATGACAAACGGAACGCCGAACGAACGAAGCTGGGCCACCATCGTCAGGTAGACCAGAATCACGGCAATCAGGAGCCCCTGGCCGAACTGCTTGAACGACGACCGCATGGTCTCCACTTCGCCGGACATCGAGTAGCTGTACCCCTTACCGCCGTATTCGCCGCCGACCTCGTAGACGACACCGCGCGGGGTCTCCTTGCGAACCGATTGGAGTATCGGAGATGCGCCCAGTCTTTCTTCGATTTCGCCCGCAACCCTGCCCACGTCGTATCCGCGTTCCACGTTGGCGAATACGTCGATAGTGCGGGTGATGTTAACGTGGTTAACTACTGCGGGGCCTGTCTTGCGGCCAAAGTCCGCGATGTTGCGCAACGCCACGGGCATGACGCTGGCCTTGCCCGTAATAGGGACGTTCTTCAGCGTCTCGATGGAGTGGATGTCCTCCTCCGCGTACTGGGCCCCAAAGAAGTAGTGGTTGCCGTTGTTCTCGTCGATCCAGAAGGCCGGATCGAAGTTGATGCTGGAATTGACCGTGGTGACGACGTTTTTGACGACGTCCTCCTGGGTCACACCGAGCTGCGCCGCCTTCACTCGGTCGACCTGAATGTCGATCTGCGGATAGTCCATCCGCTGGGCGATACGCACGTCCGTGGCGCCGGGGACGGATGATGCGATACGCTGGACGTGCATGGCGATCTCTTCGCCCGTGAACAGATTGCTGCCCTGGACGCGCACGTTGATCGGTGAGGGCAATCCGAAGTTCAGCGCCGCGGTCATCATGCCGCCCGTGTCGAAGGCGAATTCCACGCCGGGAAACCGGGCGTTCAGCTTGTCGCGCAGACGGTCGACGTAATCGAACGTTGTGGGCATGCCCGACTTGCCCTTGAGTTGAACGAGCACGAAGGCGTCCATGGGCCCGGTGTTCGGGGTGTACGCCGCCGGCCAGTCCATCAGCACGCCGATGTTGGATATCAAGATGCGCAGATTCGAGTCGGCGTACTTTTCGACCTTCGGATACTCGGCGTCGGGTTGGCCCATTTCGTCCATCAGCGCTCCCTCGATCTCGGCGATGGTCTCTTCGGTGCGCTCGATCCGGGTTCCGGACGGCAGACGCACGTAAATGGTGAACTGATTGGAGTCCACCTGCGGAAACAACTCCGTTCCCGTCTGCGTCAGCAAGAAGAGCGCCACCGCCAACAGTCCGCCGCTCCCGGCGACCACCAGCCAGCGCGCGCTGAGCAGTCGGCCGAACCAACCGTCAAACCAGGCCGGGACCGGGGCGCCGGTTGTGGCCTCGGATCGCGTATCGGATGCCCGCACCTTCAGGAACTTGGCGCAGAAGCTGGGAATGACGAACATGGCCACCGTGTAGCTGGCGATCACGGCGAACACGACGGCCACCGCCAGGGGCGTGAACAGGTAACGCGGAATCCCGGTCAGGAAGACGACGGGAAAAAACACGACGATGAACGTCAACGTGGAAACGAACACGGGCAGGGAGACTTCGCGCGTGCCGTCCAGCGCCGCCTGAAAACCGCTCTTGCCCATGCGCATGTGCCGGGTGATGTTGTCGAGCACAACGATTGACTGATCGACCAGGATCCCGATCGCCAGCGCCAACCCGCCCAGCGTCATGCTGTTGATCGTGTCCCCGGAATAGAACATGCCGATGAACGTGGCCAGAATGGCAATCGGAATCGCCAGCACGATGACAAACGTCGAGCGCAGGCTGCGAAGAAAGACCAGAACGACAACCCCGGCCAGGATGGCGCCGAGCGTGGCGGCCACCTGCAAGCTGATGATGCTCGACCGGACATAGGTGGACTGGTCCATGACGACCTCGAGGGCGAGGTCCGCTGCCCGTTTGTCCATCTCCCGAAGTCTCTTGAGAATCGTGTCGAGCTGGGCCTTGATGCCGTTGACGATGGAGATGGTGTTGGCGCCCGGCTGGCGATAGATGGGAATGTACACCTGCCTGCGACCGTTGATGCGAACGCTGTTCGTCTGGATTTGGGCCGAGTCCTTCACCTCGCCCAGGTCGCGCATGAATACCACCGCCTGGCCGTCGGTCCTGATCGGCACGTCATTGAGCGCATGCACCTCCGGCTCCATCGCGTTGGAGACGATCTGATAGTTGATGTCCCCGAACTTGGCATCGCCCGTGGGCACCAGGACGTTCTGCTCCTTCAGCGACGCGACGACGTCCATCGGCGACAGGCCGCGGGCCTCCATCTCGTGCCGATCGACGTAGGCGAGGATGCGTCTCAGCTTTCCGCCATAGACGGCCGGGGCAATGACGCCTTGGATGCTCTGGAGCCGGGTGCGCAGTTCGA
>Ga0326597_10006665_pt1 | contig 15791 bp, 15 predicted proteins | sample RVTome_12_FD_203789 | JGI IMG/M metagenome (GOLD analysis project Ga0326597, IMG submission 203789) | Soil microbial communities from uranium-contaminated site in the Upper Colorado River Basin, Wyoming, United States - RVT100D185 | ecosystem: Environmental > Terrestrial > Soil > Contaminated >...
CGCGGCGGTCGATCTGTTCGATGCGCAATTGACGGCGCTGCGCGGAATCGCCCCGACGCCGGCGGTGCGCGACGCGCTCGTCCAGGTCGAACAGATCTGGACGCCGTTCGCGGAAATCGCCCGGCGTTCGCCCGACCGGGCGGGCGCCGAACGGTTGCTGTACTGGAACGACGATCTGTTGTTCCTGTCCAACAAGGTCGTGCAGTTGCTGCAGGATCAATCGGACGAGCCCTATGCGCGCCTGGTCAACATCGCGGGGCGGCAACGGATGTTGTCGCAGCGCGCGGCCAAGTTCTACATGCTCCAGGAATGGGGTTTCGACAGCCACAGCATCCGCGACGAGCTCGACCGCGCGCGCAGCGAGTTCATCGGCGCGCTCGAGGTGCTGCGGGCCGCGCCGGAGAGCACCGATGCCATCCGCGAGGCGCTGGACGATGTAGAGCAGGCCTGGGCCTGGTTCGATAATGCCCTCACCCTCCGGGGCGCCGAGACGTTTCGCTTGGTCGTCGCCGACTCGACCGAGGCGATCCTCGACCAGATGGACCGCGTGACCGCGATGTACGAGCGGCTTCCGTCGGAAGAGCCTTGAGGCGGGACGATGATGGAATTGGTTTCGGTTTCGGGATGGCGTGGAGGCGGGCGGCGGCGACCGCCGGACTGGCGATGAGCAGCGTATCTCCGAGGATACCTGGACGGCGTCGGCCGGGGCCTGCCGCCGCGGGGCGCGCCCTGGCGACCCTGGTCGCGTTGATCGCGGCCGCCGGCTGCGCCCTGCAGCCGCGCACCGCCGCGCCCGTTCTCGAACCCGAGGCGGCCGGCCCGGTCTGGCCCGGGCCGCCCGACGAGCCGCGCTACGCCCTGGCCGGCGTGCTCGTCGGCGAGCGCAACTTCCGCCCGCCGGGAGAGGACGAGGCCGACACCGTGCGCTCGGTGCTCGGCTGGATCGCCGGCCTCCTGGTCGGCGAACGGACCTATCTCGAGCTGCAGCGGCCGGTCAGCGGCATGACCGACGCGCGCGGCTGGATCTACGTGGTCGACGCCGGCCACAAGGCCGTCGTCGTCTTCGACATGACCGAGCACCGGCTGCGCCTGTGGAATCTGGCGGCCGAGGGCCGGCCGTTCGAATCGCCGATCGCGATCGCGCCGGACGGACGCGGCGGTTTTCTCGTCACCGACGCGGAATTGGGCGAAGTCTTTCGCCTTGACTCCGACGGCCGACCGATCGGTCGGTTCGGCAAGGACATCCTGGGCCGGCCCACCGGGATCGCGCGCGACGGCGAGACCGGCGCGATCTATGTCGCGGATACCAGCGCCCATGACATCAAGATCTTCGACGACGAAGGCGTGATCGTCGATGTCCTGGGCGGGCGCGGCACCGAGCCCGGTTTGTTCAACGCGCCGACGCATCTGCTGTTCCGCGGCGGCGCGCTCTATGTCGCCGACACGCTCAATTTCCGGGTTCAGGTCTTCGATCGCGGCGGCGACGGGCGCCTGACGTTCGGCAGCCTGGGTCTGTTCGTCGGCAACATGACGCGCCCCAAGGGCGTCGCCGTCGGCGGCGACGACCGCATCTACGTGGTCGAATCCTATTACGACCACCTGTTGGTGTTCGACCGCGACGGCCGCCTTCTGCTGCCGATCGGCGGCACCGGCGCCGAGGTCGGGCGTTTCTACCTGCCCTCCGGGGTGTGGACCGACTCATCCGGACGCGTCTACGTTGCCGACATGTTCAACGGGCGCGTCGTCGTCTTCAAGGAACTGACCGGCGTGGAGAGGATCTGAGGTCATGGCCGTCGGCCGACCGCGTGCCGGGTCGATGCTGCTCCGGCTGCTCTGTGCGCTGGCGATCCTGGCGCTGCTGGCGCCGGAGGGTCGGGCCGAGCGCCTCTCGGACATCCGCAACACCAAGCACAACCTGTCGGCGACCGGCCCGGGAACCGTCAAGGCGGTGAGCGAGTCCGAGGTCTGCGTGTTCTGTCACACGCCGCACCACGCCGAGCAGGGGGCGCCGCCGCCGTTGTGGAACCGCAAGCTGTCCGGCGCGACCTACACGCCCTATACGTCGAGCTCCATGGACGCCATCGCGCTCGGCCAGCCGGGCGGATCGAGCAAGCTTTGCCTGTCCTGCCACGACGGCACGATCGCGATCGGGGCGGTCAATGTCCTCAACGGCGCCTTCACCGACCAGAACCCCCTCACCGCGGACATTCAGGTGCAGGGGACGAGCCTGGACGGAACCATGCCGACGGGCTCCGGCGAGCTGACCGGATTCACGCGCCGGCTCGGCACCGACCTGACCAACGACCATCCCATCTCGTTCACCTACAACGACGCCTTGGCGCTTGCCGACGGCGAATTGCGCCGGCCGGACGTGGAGGCGCATATCGAAAACCGCATCCCGGGCGTGCGTCCCGACGTGCCGTTGGAGGACAATCAGCTCCAATGCACCGCCTGCCACGACCCGCATATCCGCGACACCGTGGACGCGAACATCAAGTTCTTGCGCCTGCTGCGTTTTCAGGAAGCCGAGCCGATCACCGGCACGTTCAACAAGGCGACCGACACCATCTGTCTCGCCTGCCACGAGAAGGAAGGCTGGGCCGGCTCGGCGCACGCGAACAGCGTCGTCGGCGACGAGATCTACACGCCGACCGCGGCGGCCTTGCGCGAGTTTCCGGCGAACCTGCCGGTGTGGCGCGGCGCCTGCCTGAATTGCCACGATCCGCACACGGTGCAGGGCGCCCGCCGGCTGGTGCGCGAGGGCACGAACAGCGTCGCGGTGCCCAAGCAGGGCGGCAGCTCGGCGATCGAGGAAGGCTGCTACCAGTGCCACTCGGCGACCGGGGCCGTGCTGGTGAACCAGGGCGGTGCGAACTTCGCGGTACCCGACATCCGGATCGATTTCACCAGCCTGCGGCACATGCCGATCGCCGCCCAACCGGAAGTGCACGATATCGGCACGGCAAGCGAGCCGATGCCCGGCAAGGACTTCCTGGAATCGCGCTCGCTTCTGGGCACCGGCGGTCAGCAGAACCGCCATGTCGAGTGCACCGATTGCCATAATCCGCACCGGGTCATCAAGAAGCGTCAATTCAACGACAGCGCGATCGCCCCCGACCCCGCCGGCACGCACCGGCACGAGACCGCCGCGCTGCACACGAATATCGCGTCGGGCGTGCTCAAGGGCGCCACAGGAGTCGAGCCGGTCTATGGGTCGTCGGCCTTTCTCTCGACCCCGACCTCGTTCGACCTCAAGCGCGGCACGCCGCCGGTCGGCGCCAGCACGGCGGTCTCCAACGCCTGGGTCACGCGCGAATATCAGGTCTGCCTGAAATGCCACTCGACCTACGGCTTCAACACGCCGCCGCAGCTCGGCGCGAGCGACGGCGCCACGCCGACGAACACCAATGCGCTCACCCGCTATACCGACCAGGCGATGGAGTTTCAGGCGCCGGTGGCGCACCGCGGCGAATCCTCCGGCACGCACCGCTCCTGGCACCCGGTGATGGAATCGACCGGGCGCACGACGGCGCTCCGCCAGGCCAATGCCGGCAACTGGCTGGCGCCCTGGAACAACGCGCAGTTCATCGGCACGCAGACGATGTACTGCTCGGACTGCCACGGCTCGGAGACGGCGCCGGGCACGGTGGTGCCGCCGGGCGGCGAAAACGGCCGGAGCTGGGGCCCGCACGGGTCGAGCCTCGACTTCATCCTGAAGGGGCGATGGAGTCAGCTCACGGGCGGGTCGGGCACGAACGATCATCTCTGCTTCATGTGCCATTCCTTCGCGCGCTACGCGACCCGCAACGGAGAGGGTTTCGCGAGCGGCTTCGGCGGGTCGGAAAAGGGCAACAACCTGCACGCCTTTCATGCCGACAAGATCGGGCAGCTGCGCTGCACCTGGTGCCACGTCGCCGTGCCGCACGGCTGGAAGAACAAGGCATTTCTGGTCAATCTGAACGACGTCGGGCCCGAGGCCGGTTTCGCGACGGGCACCCAGGTCCGCAACAACACGACGGCGGGGTTCACCGCAGAGCCCTATTATCTGAACGCCATGCTGAAAATCCGCACCTTCGCCACCAGCGGCAACTGGCTGGCCGCCAATTGCGGTTCGGCCGGGCCGCCCGGCAACGGCCAGTCCGGACGCGACTGGATGCGCGACAGCAGCGAGAACTGCGAGAGTCCGCCATGACAAGCGCGTTGACTCGGGCCGGGCGCGCCGCGGCGTCGCTCTGGGTCACTCTCGCCAGCGTGGCGGCGGCCGCGGCGGTCGCGCTCGCCGGCGGCGGCGACATGGTCTTTCCGGTCGGTCTCTATATCGCCCTGCCGTTCGCCGTGCTGTTCGTCAACCTGATCGCGGCGCTCGCGACCAACGCGGCGTTGCGCCGACGGGGCGGCCTGCTCGGGTTCCATCTGGCGCTCGCCGCGCTCGCCCTGCTGGTCGCCGCCGACCGGCTGATGGCGTTCTACGGTCACGTCGAGGTGACGGAGGGCGCCGCCTTCGACCCCGACCTGGTCGAGGCGAGCGCCGGGCCGCTGCACCTCTGGACACTCGATCGCGTCCGCTTCGCGCAGGGCGGGTTCGACATCGCCTACGCCCCGCGCATGAAGCGCCAGGACACGGTGAGCGAGATCTTCGTTCCGGACGGCGGTGCGGGCTGGGCGCGGGTGCTGGTCGGCGACGACACGCCGCTGATCGCCGGCGGCTACCGCTTCTACACCTCCTTCAACAAGGGTTTCGCGCCGCTCCTGACCTATGTCGGACAGGACGGACGGGCGCAGAGCGGGGCGGTGCATCTGCCGTCCTATCCGCTCAACTACTTCAAGCAGGGCAACGAGTGGGTCCTTCCCGGTACCGAGGAACGCGTAAAGCTCTGGCTGCATCTGCCGGAGCCTGTCTACGCCGAGGATCTCGCCTGGCGTTTCCGCAAACCGGACGACGCGCGCCTGGTCGTGATCGACGGCGAGCAGCGGCACGAGCTGCGGCCCGGCGACGTCCTGCCGTTGCGCGGCGGCACGCTGCGCTATGACGAGTTACGGGGCTGGATGGGCTATACGATCTCCTACAACCCGCTCGTGCCCTGGATGCTGGCGGCGGCGGCGCTGGGCGTGCTCTGTCTCGCCTGGCACGTGGCCGGCAGGCTCCGCCGGACGTCCTGGGAGCTCGAACGGCGCACGGCCGGAGGCGCCCATGCTGGATGACGGACTCTGGCTGCCCCTCGCCCTGGGCCTCTATCTCGGCGCGACCGCCGCCGCGGCGCTCACGGCGTGGCGCGGCGGCGCGTCCTATCGCCTGCCGATGGCGGTGGTGACGGCCGCGCTCGTCGTCCACGGCGTCGCGCTGGCCCTGCGCTGGATACGCCTGGGTCACGGTCCCTACGTCGATCTCTTCGAGGTCCTATCGAGCAACATCTGGAGCCTGCATTTCGCCGTCCTGCTCGGCTGCCTGCTCGTGCCGCGCATCCGTCCGATGCTCGCCGCCGCGTTGCCCGTGCTTCAGGTCCTGGTCCTGTGGCTGCTCGTCGTGCCGCCGAGCGACGCGGCGGCGCCGGTCACTTACGGCACGATCTGGCTGCCGGTCCACGTCACCCTGGGCAAGGTGTTCCTGGGCTGCGCCGCCATCGCGACGGGGCTCAGTCTCGTGGTCCTGCTGCGGCGGCGCGCGCCGCGCGCCTTCGCGGCCCTGCCGGGGGATGCCTCGCTCGACGAGCTCGCCTATCGGTTCGTCCTGGTCGCCTTCATTTTCGAGAGCCTGATGCTCGTCGCCGGCGCCATCTGGGCGCAGGACGCGTGGGGGCGTTACTGGGCCTGGGACCCGTTGGAGACCTGGGCCTTCGTCACCTGGCTGGCGGTGATCGGCTACCTGCATTTGCGGGCGGTGCGGCGGCCGTCGCCAGCGGTCGCCGCCCTTTGCGTGATCGTGATTTTTGCGCTCGCCTTTTCCACGTTCTTCGGCATGCCGTTCGTGTCCACGGCGCCGCACAAGGGGGCGATATGAAACGTCGCGTCTTCCGGGTTCCGAGCCTTGGCGCGGCGATCGCGGCGCTTGCCGTCGGCATTCTGCTCGCCGGGCTGCTGCTCGAGCGGCTGACTCCGGACGGCCCGGCGACGGCTCGCGTCGACTCCCCGGTCGAGACCGCCGGCGCCGCCGGCGACCCGGACTTCGACGGACTGTTCCGGGCCGGCGTCGCGCGGCTGCGCGAGGGTCAGCCGCACGCCGCCGTCAAGGCCTTCGAGGAGGCCCGGCAGCGCCAGCCGCATGTGCCGGAGGTCCATGTGAACCTCGGCTTCGCCTATGCCGCGCTCGGCGTTCCGGACGCCGCGCGGCAGGCCTTCGAGCGGGCGATCGACTTGCGCCCCGAGCAGGCCAATGCGTATTTCGGTCTTGCCGAGGCCTCGGAGCGGCTCGGCGACCTCGAGACGGCGCTCGGAGCCATGCGCAGCTATATCCATCTCACGCCCGAAGACGACCCCTATCGCCGGCGCGCCATGGCCGCGGTCTGGGAGTGGCAGTCCGCGCTGGAGCTCGGAGGCACGCGGCCCGGCGCGACGGAGTCGCCGCCCGAAACCGCCGCGCCGGCCCTTGCCGGCGCGAACCTGGCCGGACTCCGCTTGACGCGCCTCGACGGCGGCACGGACAGCCTGGCGCTCTATGCCGGCAAGACCCTGATCCTCAACGTCTGGGCGACGTGGTGCGCGCCGTGCCGCGAGGAGCTGCCGGCGCTGCAACGCCTGAGCGCGCGCCTCGATCCGGACCAGTTCGTCGTGGCCGGGCTGTCGATCGACACGGATGCGGATTTCGTCCGCGAGTTCCTGCGCGATGTCGGGGTGGACTATGCCAACTACATCGACGCGACGCACGATGTCGCCCGGCCGCTGTTCGGGATCGACTCCGTGCCGCAGACGCTGGTGATCGGGCCGGACGGGACGTTGCGCACGCGCATCGAGGGTCTCCGCGATTGGGACGACCCGCAACTCATCGCCAGCCTGGGCGGACCGGAATGAGGCCGCCCCGGCCCACGGGCGGGCTCTACGCGTGGCTGGCGGCGGTCGCGCTCGCGCTCGGCGGACTCGCGACGTTCGGTACGGGCCCTGCGACGGCCACGGACGTCTTCGGCGGTCGAACGGTCTATGAGGCGCATTGCGCGAACTGCCACGGATTGGACGGGGCGCCGGTCCTGCCGGGGACGCCGAACTTCACGCGCGGCGAAGGGCTGATGGCGCCCGACATCGTCCTCGTGCCGAGCCTGAAGGCCGGCAAGGGCCTGATGCCGGGCTTCAACCATATCTTGAGCGAAAAGGACATTCTGGATGTTCTGGTCTACACCCGCACCTTGCAGCGCTAGACCCCTACCGCGCTTGGGCAGATGGATCGGGTCCGCGCGCGGCGGCGCGATCGCTCTCGCGCTCGTTGCGGGCGCCGCGGCCGCTCAGCCGGCCGAGCCGATCGAACGTGCGATGGAGAGCTTCAACGTCGGCGACAACGTCTATGCCCGGTCCCTGGCGATCGACAAGCATCGGAATTCGCTTTGGGTCGGGACGTCGGTCGGCGTCCTCGAGATCGACCTTGCGACGCAGCAGGTCAAGAACACCTTCACGCGCGACCACGGGCTCGCCAACGAGTATGTGTTCGCGATCGGCGTCGCACCCGGCGGCGACGTCTGGTTCGGGACCAACGCCGGCGGCGCCAGCACCTACAAGGACGGCGCCTGGAAGACCTATTTCCCGATGCACGGCCTGGCCGATTACTGGGTCTACGCCTTCGCCTTTCAGGGCGACGACGTGTGGATCGGCACCTGGGACGGCGTGAACAGGTTTGCGACCGCCACCGGGGCCTTCACGACCTTCCGCGACGAACTGATCAATATCTGGGTCTACGGCGTCGACATCGACTCCCGGGGGCGCGTCTGGTTCGGGACCGAGGGCGGCGTGTCCATGCTGGACGGGGAAAGTTGGAGCTCCTGGACGAACAAGGACGGCCTCGGCGCACCGAACGTCCGGGCCTTGCCCGAAAGCCCGAACACAGGCCTCGGCACACGCTCGCGCCACGACCTCAGTATCTTCGTCGGCGCGCAGGAATCGTACAACCCGGATTATGTCTTCGCCGTGAAGACCGACAGCCTGGGCCGCGGCGTCTGGTTCGGCACCTGGGGCGGCGGCGCCAGCCTGTTCGACGGCACCGGCACGTGGACGTCCTATTCGGACGCCGACGGCCTGGCCGGCAACATCGTCTATAGTATCGCGCAGGAACCCGACGGCACGCTCTGGTTCGGCACGAATCGGGGCGCATCGCGCTACGACGGCAAGACCTGGACCAATTACCGGCACGGCCTGCTGGCGCCGCACGTCTTCTCGATCGCGATCGAGGACAGCGGCGTCGTCTGGCTGGGCACGAAGAGCGGCGTCACGCGCCTGGCGCCGGCGGAATGAACGGGGCAGCGATGAACAGAAAGATTCTCGTCGGCGGCTTGCTCGTCGTTCTCGTCGCGGCCGGGTTCTACGCCTTGGGCCGCCGGCAGCAACCGCCGGAGCCATCGACGGCCGAAACCGCGCCGGGCGAGGCCGCGGACGCGCCGGCGGCGGCCGGGTCGGCGGACCCGGCGCTACCGGCCGACCATCCAACGGCCGGCGGCGAGGCCGCGATCGGCGGCGGCGCGCCCACCGCGCCGGACACCGCCCAGTTCCGCATCGGGCGCGGCAACGTCAAGGCGATCCTGGACGACGGCGACGACGTGTGGATCGGAACCTCGGGCGGACTCATCCACTACAACCGGCGCAGCGAGAAGTACCTGACCTACGACAACACGTCCGGCCTGCTGTCGAACGGCGTGTTCTACGTCGGCAAGGTCGGGCAGGAGATCTGGGCCGGCACCTATGGCGGCGGCCTGTCCGTGCTCGACCCGGCCAGCGGGCAATGGCGCAACTACAACATCCCGAATGGAATGGCCGACGCCTTCGTCTACGACGTGCTCGAGACGCGCACCGGCGATGTCTGGATCGCCACATGGTCCGGCGCGAACCGCGTGCTGGGCGGCGACATGGACAAGGTCGAGAACTGGCTGCTGTACACCGTCGAGAACACGCAAGGCGGCCTGCCCAACGACTGGGTCTATGGCCTGGCCGAAGGCGCGAACGGCGAGATCTGGCTGGCGACCGAGGGCGGGCTCGCCCGCTTCGCCGCCGACAAGTGGGACCATTGGACCCACCGGGAGGGGCTGGGGGCGCCCTACGAGTTGGTCGCCAACGACATACAGTTCCAGAACGACCCCGGCCAGTATTCCAGCCACCACGCGCGTCAGAAGGTGGAGCAGGGCCTGCAGGACGTCGAAGTCGCCTACAACCCGAACTACATCGTGTCTCTCGCCGTCGACCGCGGCGGCAACGTCTGGGCCGGGACCTGGGGCGGCGGGTTGTCGCGCTTCGACGGCGCGACGTGGCGGACCTTCACGGTGGCCGACGGCTTGCCGGGGAACCATATCTTCGCGCTCGATACCGATGCCAAGGGCGAGGTCTGGATCGGCACGAGCCACGGCCTGGCGCGTCGCGAGGGCGAGCGCTTCGTCACCTATGGCATGGCCGACGGCCTCTATTCCGACGTCATCTTTTCGATCGACTTCGGCGCCGACGGCGGCGCCTGGTTCGGCGGTCTCGAGGGCGTCACCTGGTTCGCGCCGGCCGCGACGGCGGGAGATGCGGGCGGCTGACCGACCGGAGTCCGGCGCGCGGCCCGCCGGCCGTTCTTGAGGAGGGGACCATCGTCATGAGGCGCTGCCTGGTGCTGTTGGCGTTCGCATTCGGCCTGGTCCGGCCGGCGGTGGCCGACCTGGCGACGGGCTTCGACAGTTTCCAGCGCGGCGACTACGCGGCCGCGGAGCGCGAGCTCCAACCCCTTGCCGAGCAGGGCGATCCACGGGCGCAATATGCCCTCGGTATCATGTATCTGAACGGCTACCTCGACCCGCCGTCGGACGGCGCCGCGGTCGAGTGGTTGCGCCGCTCCGCGGAGCAGGGCTATCTCGAGGCGCAGACCGAGCTCGCGCGCATGTACCGGACCGGCGACGGCGTGCCGCAGGACTTCGCCGAAATGGCGGTCTGGTACGAGAAGGCCGCGCAGCAGGGCGACGTCGGCGCGCAGCTTTTCCTCGCCGACAGCTACGCCTACGGCTACGGCGTGGGCCCGGATTACGTCCGCGCCTATATGTGGTACGAGATCGCCATCCAATACTGGGGTCCGCTCGCGGTGCGGGCGCGCGACGTCATCGCCGAGAAGATGTCGCCCGAGCAGGTCGCGGAGGCGGTGCGCCTCGCCGGCACGTGGCTAAAGGAAAACGCCAGGTAGGGACGGGCGCTCAGCCCTTGTCGGGCAGGATCATGTAGCCGACGCCGCGCACCGTATGGACGGCCGCGCCGGCGCCCGCGGCGGTGAGCTTCTTGCGCAGCCGATGGATCAGGACTTCGAGGGAATTCGACGAGATGTCGTCCTCGATGCCATAGAGCCCCTCCTCCATGATCGCCTTCGGAACGACTTTTCCGCTGCGCCGCAGCAGTTGCTCGAGCGCCCCGGCCTCGCGCGGCGACAGCGGCAGGGGCGCGTCGCCGACGCGCGCCTCGCGGCTCACGACGTCGAAGGAAATGTCGCCGGCGGTGAAGATCTGGCTGAGGATCGCGCCCGGCCGCCGCAGCAGGGCATGGAGCCGCGCGACGAGCTCGTCCATGGCGAAGGGCTTGGTCAGGTAGTCGTCGGCCCCGGCATTGAGCCCCTTGACCCGGTCCGAAACCTGGATCCGCGAGGTCAGGATCAGGACCGGCAGGGACATCTCCCTTTGCCTGATGTGCCTGAGAAGATCGAGGCCGTCCCGATCCGGCAGACCGAGATCGAGGATCACGGCGTCGTAGGACCGGCAATCGAGCGTGTCGAGCGCCGCCTGCGCGGTTTCGACGGCGTCGACGTCGATGCCGGCGCTCTTCAGGCCCTGGCTGACCAGTCCGGCGAGGCGGCGGTGATCTTCGATCAGCAGGATGCGCATGATCGCGCCCCCTCGGCGCTGGAGTGTCGGGCCGTCCCGGTCGAAGCAGCCGACCCGGCACGCGTAACGCGGCCAGTGCCGCCGACAGGATATGATATTCGGCCTCGCATTTGGCAATTCGCCGTCACTGTAAGGTCGTTGTAAGCTGAGGTCACTATAGTGGCTGTCGGTCCTATTCGGCCCGTTGCAGCCTATGTGGACCACGTGTATTCGCAAAAACTGAAACGGCGGGCGTGACCTTCGGTCCTGCCCGCCTTTTTTCTTCGCACAACAGGCCCTTGTCCCCTGCTGCCGCGAGGCCGCATCGTGCCGCCTTGCGGCCGCCTGGGGCCCCGGCAAGCGTGTTTTCCGCCCGGCCCGTCCCGGCTAGACTGCCGGCCGCCGCCATTCGGAGACACGCGGGAGCCATGCAACCGGACCGCCGACAATCGCTCCCGGGCCGCCGAAAACGGCCGCGCCGGGCCACAGGTCCGTGGGCCTGCCTCGTCGCCGGCCTGCTGGCGCTGGCGGCCTGCGACGGCGGACTCGCCGAAATCGCGCGCCCGGCGGCTCTCGCGCCGAGCCCGCCGGCCGCCCCGGCGCCGGCCGATGTGCCGGCGCTGCCCTGGGCGCCGCTGGCGGCCGACCAGATCCACGACCCGGACAATCCGGCGCTCGCCTTGCTGCAGCAGCCGGCCGAGGCCCTGGCGGAGCTGCCGCGCACCGGTTCCGGCAACTTCGTGGACTGGATCGCGGCGCTCCGCTCCGGCGCGATCAATCCGCGCACCAATATCCAGCCGGAGACCAAGGTCAATCTGCTCGACCTTGACATCCTGTTCGAGGAGACGGCCGGGTTGCCGGCGGTGCTGTTTCCGCACCGCCAGCACACCGAATGGCTCGACTGCAGCAATTGCCACGACAAGCCCTTCATTCCCAAGAAGGGCGCCAACCCGGTCGACATGTTCGCGATCCTCAACGGCGATTACTGCGGCCAATGCCACGGCGCGGTCTCCTTCCCGCTGACCGAATGCGTGCGCTGCCACAGCGTCCCGCGTCCGGCGGCGTCCTGACCCGCATGGCCGCCCCCTTGAGCCGCCGTCTCATCCTCGCCGGCCTCCTGTTGGCGGCCGTTGCCGATCTTCCCCCGACGCCGGCCGGAGCCGAATACGGCGATGTCGTCCTGAACCGCTATTCGACCCGGGCCGGCGTTCGGCCGGTGGTGTATCCCCACTGGTTCCACCGCATCCGCTTTCGCTGCAAGGTCTGCCACTTCGAGCTGGGGTTCGAGATGCGGGCCGGGGCCAACGACGTCACCATGACCGACCTGGCCCAGGGGCGGTTCTGCGGCATGTGCCACGACAACCAGGTCGCCTGGGGGCTGGAAAACTGCGACCTCTGCCATTCGGCACTTCCCGGGCTGGAGACCGGCATACGGGGCGGCCACCAGACCCTCGGTCCCGGACGCTGGTGACCGGCGGGCGGGCCGCGGCTTGCCGGCGGAATCGCCGAATCTTTGACTCAGATCAATTCCCCAGGCCCAGGAAGCGGTTACCCTTGTTTCAACAAAGAAAGCAGCCGCGGTCCTGCCGCGGCGCAGGTCTTGCGATACACGGAACCAAGATGCCGCAACCCGACGATTGGTTAACGGCACGTTCGGACATCCGGACGGGGGAGTCCCGCGCCACCCGGGCAAGCAAGCCGGCCTTGCCCGCGCCGTCGGGGATTCAGCGAGACATCGCGCAGGATTTCACGGGGCGCCGGCCCGGGGCCTCGGACGAGAGCGTTTGAGGAGGGCGCGGCCATGGATTACAGCCATTTCTTCAAGGAGAAGCTGGATGCGCTCCGGTCCGAAGGGCGCTATCGGGTGTTCGCCGATCTGGCGCGCCGGGCCGGCCGGTTTCCGCTCGCCGAGTCCTATGACAGCCTCGCCGCCGAGCCGGTGACCGTCTGGTGCAGCAACGACTATCTCGGCATGGGCCAGCACCCGGCCGTCCTCGACGCCATGGCCGGCGCCGTGCGCGCCTTCGGGGCCGGCGCCGGCGGCACGCGCAACATCTCCGGAACGTCGCATCCGCTAGTGCTGCTCGAACGCGAGTTGGCCGACCTGCACCGCAAACCGGCCGCGCTGGTGTTCACCTCCGGCTACATCGCCAACCAGGCGTCGCTGTGCACGCTTGCCGCGATGCTGCCGGGGTGTATCGTCTTTTCCGACGAGCTCAACCACGCCTCGATGATCGAGGGCATCCGGCACAGCCGCGCGCAAAAACGCATCTTCCGGCACAACGACGCCGCGCACCTCGAAGCCCTGCTGCGCGACGCCGATCCCGACGCGCCGAAAATCGTCGCCTTCGAATCGGTCTACTCGATGGACGGCGACATCTCGCCGATCGCGCAGATCTGCGACGCGGCCGAGCGACACGGCGCCCTCACCTACCTGGACGAGGTCCACGCCGTCGGCCTCTACGGCCCGCGCGGCGGCGGCGTCGCCGAGGCGCGCGGCCTGATGGACCGGCTCACGGTGATCAACGGCACGCTGGCGAAGGCCTTCGGCGTGCTCGGCGGCTATGTCGCCGCGTCGAACGAGATCGTCGATTGCATCCGCAGCTTCGCCCCCGGCTTCATCTTCACGACCGCGCTGCCGCCGGCGGTCGCGGCCGGCGCGCTTGCCTCCGTGCGACACCTGAAATCGAGCACGGTCGAGCGCCAGCGCCACCAGGAGCGCGCGGCCACCCTCAAGCGGCGCCTGCGCGAAGCCGACCTGCCGGTGATGCCGTCGCAGAGCCACATCGTCCCGGTCCTGGTCGGCGATCCGGTCCGGTGCAAGCAGGTCACCGACATCCTGATGCGGGACTACCGAATCTACATCCAGCCGATCAACTACCCGACGGTCCCGCGCGGCACCGAGCGCCTGCGGATCACGCCGGCGCCCTGTCACACCGACGAGATGATGGACGAGCTGGTCGACGCGCTGTCGCGGATCTGGTCCGGTCTCGCCCTGCCGCTGGCCGCCTGAGCGGATCCGCGGGTCGCTAGGGTTCGGGATCGAGCACGATCGTGCGCGTCGCGCCGGTCGCGCCGGGGAACTCCACGAAGAGCGCGCGGATCATCAACGGCATGACCGCGGCGATGTCGTTCTCGGGGCCCATGCTCACGACCCGGCCCTCGTAGAGCTTGACCGTCCGATCCTGCCGCCGCGCCGCGGCATCGACAATGTCCAGGCTCAGCCTTCGCTGGTACAGCGTCCGCACCCGCTCCGTGTAGCCGAGCGGCACGAAACCGCCGCTGTCATAGACATGGGCGGAGAACCGCTCGCCGTCGCTCGTGACGCCGTGCACGCGGCGGAACTCGTCGGGATAGTAACCGTACACCGGGACCGAATAGCTCTCCACCGTGCCGCTGTCGACGCCGTAATCGACGAGCGCCAGGAGCTCGCTCTCGTCGAGGCGTGCGGCCTGGCGGAAGCCGCGCGCCTGCAGCTCGGCGACGATCCGCCGGGCGTAGGATGCGAACTCGAGACTTTCGCCCTTGGCCGGATCGGCCGGCGCGACCATGAAGCTGCGGCCCTGACCGGCCGCGGGAAGCTCGTGAAACTGCGTCACCTGGGCGGCGAAGCGGGTGCTCCCGCACCCCGCCAGGGTCAGGCCGACGAGCAAACAGCAGAGCCGACGCAGCATGCCGAGAGTATAGGCACTCGGACCATTGGCAACAATGCGGGCCCCGCCGCGACGCCGTCGGGTGGAGCGCACCCGCTCGTCGAGCGAGAGCAAGGATTTGGTGGTGCCGGGGTCCCGGCGCACCGCTCTATTCGAGCATCCCGCCGAGCGCGCGGCCGCGTCGCTCGCCCCGCATCAGCAGCAGCGCGGCGGTCATGATGCCGATCAGGCTGACCGCCAGGGTGACGACGACAATGGCGGCGACATCGCCTTTGAGTCCCGGCTTGAACGACGACAGGATGTGGATCGGCAAAGTCGAGGTGCCCGGCCGCTGCACGAACAGCGAAATGATCACGTCGTCGAAGGAGAAGGTGAAGGCGAGCAGCGTGCTGGCGAGCACTGCCGGGAACATCAGCGGCAGGGTGATGTCGAGAAAGACGCGCAGCGGTACCGCGCCGAGATCGGCGCCGGCCTCCTCGAGCGATTCGTTCAGCCCCTCGGCGCGGGCACGCACGATCAGCACCACGACCGCGATGTTGAACAGCGAGTGGCCGATCGACAACCGCAGCAGCCCGTCATAGAGACCGATCCGGTCGAACCAGATCATCTGGCCGATCGCCGAGACCAGCTCCGGCGTGCCGAGGATGACGAACAGCAGGATCAGGAACGGGCCGGTCCATCCGCCCTTGCGGCGGGCCAGCGCGATGCCGGCCGGAACGCCGAGCGCGACGGCGATGACCGAATTGATGAGTGCCGCCTGCAGCGACACCGCCAGAGTGCTCAGCACCCGCGGATTGCCGAGCGCATAGCCGTACCAGAAGGTCGAGAACTCGGTCCACACATAGAGATTGCGGCCGCCGTTGAACGAATAGATCACGACGACCAGGATCGGCAGGAACAGGAAGGCGAAAACCAGCGCCATCCAGCCGAGAAGCAGCCATCCGCCGAGGGTGAAGCGGCCCGCCTCCATTCCCGCTCCCTCAGATCGCCGGGCCGCCGAGGCGCCGCGACACTGCGCGCAGCGCCAGCAGCAGCGCCGCCGCCGCCGCCACCACCGCCGCCAGCATGAAGATCAGCAGGATCGCCATGCCAGCGCCGAGCGGCAGGTTCTGCGCCGCCAGGATCTGGGTCG
>Ga0326597_10006666_pt1 | contig 15791 bp, 12 predicted proteins | sample RVTome_12_FD_203789 | JGI IMG/M metagenome (GOLD analysis project Ga0326597, IMG submission 203789) | Soil microbial communities from uranium-contaminated site in the Upper Colorado River Basin, Wyoming, United States - RVT100D185 | ecosystem: Environmental > Terrestrial > Soil > Contaminated >...
ATTAAAAGAAAAACAATAATCAGCGCGAATGGTTCGCTGGCGGATTTTTTGTGTTTTGGTTTTTCCGGCAGGTTATACATACCTGCTTTTTGTTTTCTGCGAGCATTATTTTGTGCCCGCTTTTTTGGAAGCCGGGAATTTGGAGCAGGGAGCAGGAGTTTGTAAACCCTTGCTTCTACCTTGCTTCTTTCTTCCATCTTCTTCCGTATTTTTTGTTTTTGTCTGAGTCTCTTCGGCCAATACATTTGGCTCGATCAGAGATCGAAACAAATGAATAGCAGTGAGCCACCAACCGGGATCCCGTACTTGATGGTTTGGACCCATCAAGTACGGAAGACCCTTGGATTTGTTTAAAACGTTTGAAATGAGATGAGATGCGCCGCGCTGGAGGGAAGAAATTTCGTGAGACGCAGCCTTTCTACGTTGAACGAATTTCTTCCCGAAGCGCAAGCAGATCGCTCATTTCAGACGTTTTATTTCTTTGACTTCTTTGCGTTTTCAATGATCCACTTATTGTACTGCATCAGAAGGAGTGCGAGCACAACGAGCAAGATAATGAAGAGCACAACGAGCATCCATGGCATGACCCAGAAGTTGGTCGATGCCGATACAACCTGATTGGTTTCGCCGTAGTTCATGATGAGTGTTGCGGTGTATGGACCGAATCCATAGTTGCGCCACTCCTTCACGAGCTCAGAAGCATTTTCTGAGAGTTCGGCCTTTTGCCAGGTTGAGGTAAATGAGCGATCCGATTCCGGAAGCACATTTCCGCCCGCTTGGTTGACCGGAATCACTGCCGCGGTTCCACCAAACATGTTGGTGATGCGGATGACACCGGCTGGCTTCACGTGAACGGTTCCGCTGTTTGCGAAGGTTACGTTGAAGTCAACAGGAAGGCTTGTTCCGTTGGAAGGAGCGGCGTCAAAAGCGGTAACAGCTCCGCTTTCCACCACTTCTCCATCAACACGAACGAGGAGAAGCGGTCCTGTTGCTCCAACCACTCCAAGGCCCGAGTCAGTGTCCGGACGTTGGGTCGAAAACAAGAGACCTGCAAAGTATCCACCTGGATCCACATTCTGAGGAACAGCAACTCTGTAAATCACCAAGGCGCTTTCTCCTCCATCCAAAGTTACGGCTGTGGTGTCAAAGGAGACCCAAGAAACCATGGAATTGGTTGTCGCGGTTCCAATGAACGATGGAGTTCCGTCTGTTTCCCCGGCCACAAAATCTTGAGCCTGGGCGTAGTATGTTTCTGTTCCCTCGCCTTCGTTGAGCAATTTGATGGTGCCGACAATGGTTTGGCCGGGCTGCACCTCATGTTCAATGATAACGGGGCTTACCGTCAAAGCAGATGCGTGACTAAGTCCCATCATTGGAACCGCAAGCACTGCAACGAGCGCGGCAAGTGTAATTTTCCTCCACATAGGAAAAGATCATTTAATGATGGCTTAGAACGTACCTGTTGCGATAAACGTAAGGTCGTCGGTGTAGTCGTTGTGAGCTGGCGTGATGCCTGAGATCGATGCCTGTACCAGAATCTCAACGCGACCTCCGGAAACCGGTTCGCCGGAAGAATCAACAATGGATTCAGCAGCGGTTGTAAGATCGTCTACATCATTGCCTTCCGTATCTTCATCACAGCCGTTTGCCGTGTATGGCGCGGAAATGGCCATTGTGCCGCCTGTTTGTGTAACGGAATCTACGCACAGACCATAGTTTTCTGTTCCATCCGAAACAGCTCCTTCTGTACTGTTAATGTTATCGCCACCAACCGAGGAGCTGACAAGACCATTGCCTCCGTTTGCGTTTGCCACGGTCACAACCGCTCCACCGGAACCGTTTGTGTCGAGGTCAAGCATAATGAGGTTCACAGCATCTGTCACGCCGGATACGCGAGTGTCGGTTGTCGTAATACTTCCGAGTTCGACGACGTACCCGACGTTGTCGGAAGCACCGATCGTTGAGTCGCAAGGAGAAGCGCCGCCAACCGCATCACAGTTGGCTCCGGATGCTCCCACATCGATGTCGAACGTGATCGACACGTCAACGGTTGCGTTAATCGTAACGGTGTCGTCATCGTTAATTGGAACGGCGAGCGTGCCTGTATCAGCGCCGTCTCCTACGCTGAGTGAAACCGAGAATGAACCCGTGGTTGAAGGATTCACGTATTGCGTATTTCCGGCGGCAGCGCCACTTCCTGGCGGCGATGAACTGTTCACGGTTCCGTCGGCGTTTTGACCGATTTCAATACAGACCTCCGAGCCTGCCTCAATGACGGCGGTCGCGCCACCTGAAGTAAACGTCAAAACACGACTTTCCGTGCCACTGAAAACCGCTGTCCACTCGTTAGTTCCCGGAGTGTCAGCAACAAGACCTTTTGTCGTACCTCCTGCATCATCGCAAAGTCCGTCGGGGGTCGTATCCTCAATGAGATCCACATCGGTTTCATCAAGATCTGTCCCGTCAAAATCAGCAGGAAAAGTAACGACAATTGTTTCTCCATCCGCCACTCCGGTAAGAGTTGTAAAGAGAATGGAATGGTCGCTGGCTGTGTCAACAGACTGGCGATGCATGGTGTCAGACATGCTGGTGAGTCCTGCGGCTTGAGCCGGCTGGATTGCAGCAAACAGGCTGACGATTAATGCCAAAATTGCGAATTTGGCAACGAGATTTTGTGCTTTTGTTAGCAACATATCTTTTGATAATTAGAAATTTTGTTTGCGATCAATTTTTTTGATGTCGAGCGACGTCATGTCGGCATCTGAAAAATTGATGCAGTGCCATTGCTTTCTCCACCTCTTGCGAGGGCACTTTGAAGAAAGAGTTCGACCTTTGTTAGCCACTCAGTGACTAAACTCTGAGCAAAAGCGCAGGGTTTAACCACTGAGAGGTGTTAATATTGTGATGTCCCGATGATGGAATAATCTCCCGAGTAACTTCCTGCTGCGGTCGTGTCGGAAATGGCCGCCTTGAAGGTGATCGTTGTTTGTCTGTCCGCGCCCCAAATGGAACGCGATGCAATGGTGAGCGGTGTGGCGCTTACGGCTTGATCGTCGCCAAACGCGGCATCTGCGCCCGACACAGCGACGCCGAATTCTTCAGAACCCGCCGTTACCGAGCCGTCAATCACGTCGTCGATGTTGATGGCGGATTGATTCTGAATCTCCACGGCTTCTGTGAGCGAGAGAGCATAACCGAAGTCGGCGTTGGTCGAGACCGTAACCGTGGTCGTTGCTGTGCTCACCGATCCGGTTGTGAGCGGATCCGGACTGAGCGTTTCGCTCGTTGAGGAAATCTGAACGGTAATGAGCGGCTCCTCGTAGATCGCTTGGAACCCAACAGCGAGGTGATAGTTCGCACTATCGAGGGCTTGATTGGAAAGGTCCGCTGCTGATCCGTACAAAATATAATTTGAGGATGTGCTGCGGTTTCCCCCACCGGTCTGCGCGTCTCCCCACAGAATAAAATTCGTGGAAGACGATTCAGCCCAGACCGTCAAGGGCAGGGCTATCAAAAACGCGCCAATGAACAAAAACTGGACAAATTTCGGCATAGTGTAGGTTCTGTGCTAATTATAGCAAAATTTGGAGTCTTTTTCAATGCTTTTTCAGCTTAAAAACGTTCGGAAATATGAGGAAAAATGAATGTTCTTTGCCAAAGTGGATAAGTTCCGCTTCGCAACCGGAGCTGTCAAGACAAAAATCCCATATTTATACACAGTTTCCAAGGCATTCAAAATATTTGTCCGGAACACTATGGACGTAATTCAAATGACCCATGAGCATATTCCCTGAGCGAGGTCTATTGTCGAGTCGAAGGGCTATGCTTAGCACATTTTGCCGCTTCGACAGGCTCAGCGGATACCTGAGGCTATCAACCTGTGTGCTATACTTTCCTCACATGTTGTTTTTCGTTCTCGGCACAAATCCACGCCTTTCAAAAGCAGAAATTTTTGCTGTGCTCGGCAAAAAGGTTGATCTTGTGCTCGATGCTCCTGATGTCCTCGTCGTGGACGCAGAGCAAGAAAATCCGTCTGATCTGCAACATCGGCTCGGTGGAACCATAAAAGTCGGGCACATCCTTGCCGAGTTGCCGAACTGGAACCTCGAGGAAGCAGAAAAACTCCTCTTTCCACAACTTGACGAGGTTTCAATGGATGGAAAGCTAACGTTCGGCATAAGTGTGTATGAGGGATTGGGTGCAAAAATGGCTGGCCGAATACGCCCGCAAGTGAAAAGACTTGGTATTGCGCTAAAAAAACAGTTGAAAGAAGGCGGAAAGTCCGTTCGATTTGTTACATCCCAAGAGCCAACGCTCTCATCGGTTGTTGTTTCTAAAAATCACCTTCTCGAATCGGGCGGTGAATTTGTGATTCTACCGGCTTCGGGCAAACTTCTCATTGGAAAGACGGAAGCTTCCCAAAATTTCGAATCCTGGTCTGCCCGCGACTATGGCCGGCCGGCTCGGGATGCAAAAAGTGGCATGCTTCCACCAAAGCTCGCACGAATCATGCTAAATCTTTCAGCCGTAAACCCTGCCGAGTCAACGGTTCTTGACCCGTTCTGCGGATCCGGAACTGTGCTCATGGAAGCGCAGCTGCTTGGCTTCAAGCGCATCATCGGTTCGGATCTTTCCCAAAAGGCTCTCAGCGACACGGAAAAAAACCTCACATGGCTTTCAAAAAAGTTCGACCTTCCGGACGCGGATATTTCTCTTTACACAAGCGCGGCGGAGAAACTCGGCGAACAAGTCGAGGGCGGAGTCGATGTCATTGTGACGGAAACGTTTCTTGGAACTCCACGAACAGGACGAGAAACCGAACAAGAATTGCAAAAAAGAATCCTTGAGCTCACAAAATTATACGAAACCTCGTTCACATCGCTCTTTCACCTGATGAATCCGGGCGCTCGGGCAGTGATTGCTTTCCCTGCATTCGTGACACAAAAAAAAGATCTTCTCCTTCCAATCGAAGACAAATTAAAAACAATCGGCTTTCACCAAACCGATCGTTTTCTTTACAAACGTTCGGGACAACTTGTGGCGCGGGACATCATTGTTCTCCAAAAGGGGCAATATACTCGTGGGTAATCGTATTGACGATCGCACCGGCCTTAGGAAACCGCAGCTCGAGCGTATGCTCGCCGGTCATGTTCTCGAGAATCTTGTAGTGTTTTCTGTTGCGAATATACAGAAAAGACGTTCCTGTGCTCTCGTCCAGGCGCAAATCCTCCCCTCTGTTTGCAAGGGGAACGAACTTCCCGTCCAAAGTAACTTCCACCTTTGTTTGCCTCTGGTCGATCGTATCCATGGAAATCCAGGTAAGCGGCCCGTTCTCTTGCGTGCGCAAAATAGCACCCGGCGAGGTCGAATATGCCTCGTCGCGCTGGACGACCCACGTGCCCCCGAAGGCAAAGTACCGAGGCAAAATGGCATCTGGAAGCGAGTACGTCACTTCTTTATCATTCTGAATCTTTTCAGGACTCGCGAGGCGGAACTGCCGGTAATATCCAACGCCGGTACGCCTCCAATCAACCACGTACGGCTGTGCGCGACGTTGCTCTGCCACTTCTTTTTCAATCTCTAACAGCGAGAGCACCTTCTGCTCGACGAAATCTTGATCGATCATGCCGGGAGAAGAGAAAACGAGGTCGCCTTCCTGATCAAAAAGGTACATGGAGGGCCAAAACTCGTTGCGATACAGATCCCAAACGACGAAGTCCGGATCATAGAGCACGGGAAAATCGATGCCTTGGTCGATGACGACCTGTTGAATGAATCCCATAGAATTTTCAGATGGAAAAGATGGCGAATACACGCCAACGACTTTCAGGCCGAAGGACGCATACAGTTCGCTCCATTCTCGAATGTGCGGCATGAGCCGAGAACAAGGAATACAAGACGGAGACCAGAAAACCACAAGCACAGGATTGTCTTCAAGCTGGCTCCGGCTAGTAGATCTATCGTTCACCCACTCCATGCCGCCAGGAAAATCCGGAAGTGCTTCAAGGTGCGGAACCTCCATTCCCTGCACAGGCTCATCGGTTTCCCAATAATGGGAGAGCAGAGGGGTAACAATTTCCTGACCAATCTGGCTTTGAACCACTTGTCCGGTAACCAAAAAGCCGACGATGAGAAGAAAGAAAACACACAGACGCAAAAGACGCTTCATAGGGTGAAGTACATGAACGGTGTGAGAGGGATGAGGAATGTGTGGAATGTATCCATGAGACCCAGGACGCCGATAAGGGCGATAAAAATAACGGAAAGCCCGAGGGGAATGGAAACAAAGCGCGCAAACGTGTGATGCCTTCCATAGCGGACGAGAAGGTCGTTCATGACGTGATCGAACAGGATGACGACCAGTCCGGCACCAAAGACGTATGCGGCAAATAGGAGCATGGAAGCGGCGACAAATCTTCCGGATCCCGCGACCGCAAGGACAGAAGTAAAGACCGCGGACACGCTCGGACTCCAAATGGCCCCAAAGAATATCCCTCCGAAAAATCCGCGAACATCGCTGAGCGCGGAGGAGGTGTTGCCAACCGGCTGAACAGGAGACGTTGGCGCCTGTTGCCTTTTAAAGCCTTCGAGTGTGACTGTGAGGCCGAAAAGAGCAAGGAGAACACCGGCAACGATCTGAATGACTTGGGAAGAGATGCCAAAGATGCTCCCGCTTGTTGCGGAAATGTATCCGACGGTTGCAAAGCCCGCCATCATGCCGACCACGAACATGGACGGACGGACGGTTGGGCGATTCGCATGAAGACCTACCGAGACAAGAAGGATCGAGAGGAAGCTCGGAGTAAGCGCAAGCGTGATACCAGCGAGAACGGCATACAAAAATAGCATCATAACGATGCTATTTTAACACATTTCTTTTTTTATGCCCCGACGCGGAAGTGACACACGTCCCCGTCCTGCATCACATATTCTTTTCCTTCCACGCGCAGTTTCCCGGTTTCTTTTGCACCGTGTTCTCCTAGTTCAACAAAGTCCTTCCAGTGAATGACTTCCGCGCGAATAAAATTCTTTTCGAAATCGCCGTGAATTTTTCCCGCCGCTCCAGGCGCTTTGGTTCCTTTCTCAATCGTCCAGGCGCGCGTTTCTTTTTCTCCGGACGTAAAGTAGGTGATGAGGTTTAACAGCTCGTAACATTTTGTGATGAGCCGGTCGAGACCGGACTGCTTGAGTCCGAGAGCTTCGAGAAATTCCTTCTGCTCCTCGGTGCTCATCTCTACAATTTCTGATTCCACTTTGATACTGATCGCAGCAGCTAACCGTTCAGGACCGAGCGGGCTTTGCCAGTTTGGATCGGCCGCCGTCTCCTCGTCGACATTCACGACATAGAGAATCGGCTTGCGCGTAAGCAGCTGGAAGCCTTTAATCGCCTTTTCTTCCTCTTCTGTGAGATCCGCTGTCACGGCCATCTCTCCATTTTCCACTTTCTCAAAAATCTTCGCGAGCGCAGATTCTTCTTTTTCCATTTCTTTTGTCTTTCCCGACTTCATTTTCGATCGAACGGCATCCAGACGCTTGGAAACCGTGTCGACGTCGGCAAGCGCGAGCTCGATCTCGATCACTTCCACGTCGCGCGCGGGGTCCACTGTGCCTTCCACGTGATGCACGTCGGCGTTTTCAAACGCCCGCACCACATGCACGATCATGTCGACTTCTCGAATGTTCGCGAGGAACTTGTTTCCGAGTCCTTCGCCCTTGTGCGCGCCTTTGACGAGCCCGGCAATGTCGACAAACTCGATCGCAGTCGGAATGATCTTTTGAGCCCCTGAACGCTCTGCAAGCTGGCCGAGGCGTTCATCCGGAACTTCAACCACGCCGACGTTCGGCTCAATCGTGCAAAAAGGAAAATTCTCGCAGTCAACCTGCTTTTTTGTGAGGGTTTTGAAGAGGGTGGACTTGCCGACATTCGGAAGCCCCACGATTCCAACTTGTAACATACGCTCGCGAGTATAGCCGCAGAAAGGAAAACTGTCGAGAAAAAAATCCGACAGGACGCAAAGCGTCACTGTCGGTCGTCTTCCTGTGTGGGAAGGAATGGTGCCGGGCAGGTCGGGAGCTAGAGCTCGCCGCCGTTCAGCAAGGCCTCGACATTGACCAGCCGATCGATCGAGGGCTCGTGATCGGTCGGATCGGTCGGATCGATGGGATCATTGAAGTCGGCGATCGTCAGAGCGAAGATTCTTTCCATTCGGCTCGCGGCGGCGCGCATGCGCTTGGCGACGCGATCGAGCGTTGTCGGCCAGAGCTCTTCGAGCATGTTCCGCGCGAGATCCTCGGTCTCCCACGCGGCCATGTGGAGGAACGGATTATCCGACGGGATCTCGAGCTGAACCGCAATCGCGAGCGGGTGCTCGATGGCGGCATAGGCCTGTTCGAGGTGCATCGCCATGTCCACCTCGGCCCAGATGTCCGGCATCGTGGGGAGTTGGAACGGATTGATGTGGCGCGACGAGTCCATTTCCTGAAACTCACGCTCGAGCAAGTCGATGGCCTGCACGACAAGGATATGGAACATGCCCGGCATGATCTCGTGCTCGCGGCGCTCGATGACGGCGCGGTGGAGTTGAACCTCGATGACCTCCGCCATCTGCTCGCAGAGGATGGCCTCGTCCGGGATGGCGCGGCTGGCCACCTGAAGCTCGGCCCAGAGCTGGTTCATCTGGGACTCGAACTGGGTCCCGAGCCAGGTGTTCATCGTCTCGTCCACTTCGTGCTTCTCGCCGCCGTCCTGCGCGCTCGAGACCACGGTGATTCCGCTCTCGGGCGTGAAGGTAATCTCGTAGACGGCGCCGGGCTTGAGCCGAGACTTCATCTCGCTCGGAAGGCCAGAGAGGAAGCGCTGGCTCAGGATGTTCGGGTCGACCCGTGGGGTCATGAAGACCTCGATGGACGCACTGGTGTTGTCACCGACCGGGTCGGTGACGAACAAACGAACGGAAAGAAAGTCGGGGAGTTTCAAGGACTTTTCCTCTGGTTTGTTGCCGAAGGAATTCCAGCAGACCCGGAAAAAGGTATAGGAAAAGAACGTTCGTGTCAATGGGAAAGAATTTGAACAAAAAAAATCCGACAGGCTCTGTGTCCTGTCGGTCGCACGGGAAGGTCATAGACCTTCCCCTACACACCCTGCAAAAACGCCGCGAGTTCCTGGTCGTACAGGTGGCTCCGGGCGTGCTGATCGGGCGTGATTGCACCGCTTGCGAGGTAGTGGTTCAGCAGTTCGGCCTGCGTGAACACGGCGTGCAGGCGCAGTTCCTCGTGCGCGAGAGCGTCTTCGCCGGACGGGCGCCGGTCGATGAGCACGACCACATCGTGGACGATGAGACCGGAGTTGCGCAGGACGCGCGCTCCTTCGAGCTTGGTGTCTGCGCCGGTCACGAGGTCGTCGACGACGAGCACGGTCTTGTTCTTGATCGCCGAGAGTTCCTCTGCGTCCGCGTCGACGCAGTCGATCCAACGGCGCGATCCATCCGTCTCCTTGATGAGCTTGAGGCGCGGCTTTTCCGCGAGGACGCTGACCACGCTGGCGAACGGGTCGCCCGCTTTGGGGAGTCCGGCCACCAAGTCGTACTCGATCCCGTTCTGCTGTGCCATCTGATGGAGCTGAAGACCGATCCGTCCGACCAGATCGGCGGTCAGCGGCCCGTTGTTCTCGGGCACGCGCAGGTTGAAGTAGTGCGGAGACTTCGGCGCGTCGGGGTTCTGCTCGTGGATCTTCATCCGGAAGGAGCCGAACTTCACCGCGCCGCACGCGAACAGCATGTCCGCGAGCACTGCGAGATCGCCGGAAAGGCGCATCACTTCGAACCGCACGCGGTTGATCTCGCGCGTGAGGCGCTGTACCTCCTCGCGCGCATTCTGCGCGAACACCCAAAGCGGCTGGCTCCGATCCTTGCACGCGAAGATGACGCCGCGCGAGCTGTTGATGATCATGCCAAAGCCCCGCGAGTCCATGCCGTAGCGCACGGCCGCTTCCAGATCTCCGCCCTGCGCGCCGATGCCCGGAATGAGAATCGTCATGTCGCCGACGATCTTGCGGATGATGCCCAGCTCCTTCGGGTAGGTCGCGCCCACGACGAGCGCGCAGTTCCCGTTCTCGTTCCAGTGCTCAGCGACGTTCTTGGCCACACGCTGGTAGAGCGGCATGGCGTCCTGCTGGATTAAAGCGATGAGATCGTCCACGCTCCGGTAGGCCGCGCCGATCGCCGGGTCGAAGGTGAGCGTGACAAGATCCTGCAATTCGCCCGCGCCCGGGTTGCTGGTGCGGCACAGGACGATGCATCCCTTGTCCTTCTGCTCGAGGAACGGCCGGAGCGCTTCCTCCCCGAGGTACGGGTGGAGCGTGACCGCGTCGGCCATGAGGACGATCTCCCGAAGGATCGCGTCGACGTACCCTTCGTTGGTCGAACCAATGTCCGCAACCTTCGCGTCCACGATCACAGGCACATCAGGCCCAACCGAACGAATGTGCTCCATGGTGCGCATGAGGGCGCGCAGGCCCTCGGGCCCCCACCGAATGTAGAAGGCGAGGTTCGGCTTGAACGCGAGCGCGAGATCGTGCGTCGTGTTGATGATCTTCACGTTGAAGAGGTAGATCGCCTTGGCCGCCACATTGCACTGGAACTTGAACGAAAGCTGATCGAAGTCCGCGTTGAACGCAAAGTCCTCGATAACCTCATCGATCAGCGACTTGGGCAGGTTCTCCACGCGCGGGTCGAGCCCAACGCAGACGAACAAACCCTGCGCCCAGCGGCGCTCGAGCTTTTGGATGAAAGAACTGGACATGGAATCCTCCTGAAATGAGCACCTCACGTTGAGGCTTCTCGCCGCGAGTGTAACGGATATTCCGTGAATTTGTCCAGGTAACCCGCTTCACTACTTGAAAAACTCCAGCAAACTTCTGTACGTCACCGGGAGGCATGCAGAAAATCTTCGTCCACAACCAATGATTGACAGACAACTGAAAACCTGATGTAATAAAAGCATCAGTGAGGTTCAGCTTCCACTGAACTCCATAAACTCTGGGTGATAACAAAACTCCCCTATCATCTTTCATGATGTTTGGGGAGTTTTGTTTGCGACCAAGCCGGATCGCGGGCCTGTGGAGGTAATGGTAACCTCGCTGTGATTATCACCCAGAACTGCGGGTTCGAGTCCCGTCAGGTCCACAAGGCTTGGACCGCCGCCACCCCGATCGCTCGGGGTGGTTTGGTTTTTGTAAACACAAGAATCTTGCCTCCTTTCTGCTATCGTTAAGCACTTTAATATCTTCCCATCTTGACCCAAAGGTCTAAGCTCGATATTCTGCGAACTACCCGGGCCCTTAGCTCAGCTGGTAGAGCGGTCCGACGGGCGTCGGACAGGTCAATGTCTCACTTACTACGGGCCCTTAGCTCAGCTGGTAGAGCGCTTCCATGGCATGGAAGAGGTCAGCGGTTCGATCCCGCTAGGGTCCACCAAAAACATCCCGCATGTGCGGGATGTTTTTGTTGTCTACCACGATTCCTCTTCGTCATCGTCGTCGTCCCCGTCTTCCTCTTCTTCATCCCCTTCGTTTTCGTCGTCCCCACCCATATTCATATCCTCATCCTCATCTTCGGGGTCGAAAGCGTATGAAAGCGTCATAATTGAGGCGCAAACATGCGTTAATGAATTATGAAAACTCATGGCCATGAGTGAATCTATTTTAACCTAAAATGAGATCGTGAAGAAAGTTCTTGTCAAGAAAGCAAAAACCCGCACAGTCAAGAGTCTGTTCGGGTCGAGACCTGGCCTCGGCTTCAGAGAGAGGCAGAGAAAGAAGGAGCGTGGACTCACCCGGGACCGAAATCCTGAGTGAGTCCACGGCGGAGAAGAGTCGCTAGGCAACCCCGATGAGGACTGGTGGAACGAAGATCGGAAGCTCCAGGTGAACCGGAATGTGCTCCCTGTGGGGAAATTCGTATGGATAGGGCGCCTCCGGCGCACTCAACCCACCATAACCACACCAAGACCGACTAGTGACTTCGACCAAACGTACGCAAGACATTTGTACTCTCACCCATCCACTGGAGGCGACGGAATTGCCGACTGTTTCGGATGTCTGTGGGCCTTTATAACCCCAGTGATTTCCCAATCTATTCAGCCAGTGGGCGGTGAGGTTCTCAGTAGCGGTTGCTTGCATGCGATGCCGATATCCGCACCTCCATGCTAAAGAAAGAAAGGGCCGCGGTCAAGTCTCAGGGCTGCGACGCCTGTGTAGAAACTTCTGCCCCTTCTGTGGTTTCTTCAATCGGCGGTGGAATCTCGGAAGCAATTTTGCCCGCACGCAACGACTCGAGGCGCTCAATGACGGTTCCCTCAGCCGGATTCAATTCGAGCACGCGCTCTGCCTGTGCAATCGCCGCATCAAAATTTCCTTGCCTCTCATAAATAATCGAAAGGAACCATCGAGCATTACTGAACGCCGGAGCCAACTCCACGGCGCGTTCAAGTTTTGCCTCTGCGAGCGCAAGATCCCCGTCCGACTCTCGGCGCAAATAGAGTAGTCCCAGCTGGAACAACGCTCCGACATCGAGCGGATGAAATTCGGAAATGCTTTCGAGCTTCCTGATCGCATCGTCGAGCCTTCCTTGCTTTTGATAGACGAGAGAGAGTTGATAATGTGCCGGCGCGTAATCGGGCTTCAATTCAATCGCACGCTCGAGAGCCATCTCGGCCTCGGCCAGTTCGATCTCGACACGCTTTTCGGCATCTTCCCGCACGGCAGGGTCTTGGGCATCCAAAAGTTCGGCATGTGCCTCTGCAATCGCTTGCCGTGTCTTTGCGAGTTCTGTGTAGCCAAGCGGATTATTCGGTTCCAACTTGACCGCTCGCTCATAAGCGCTCTTTGCAATCTCCCCGGCATTTCCGTTGATGGGAATGAGTTCTCGATAAACCGAACCCATGACCAGCCAATTCAGAACGTTGCTCGGAGAAAGTTTTGTTGCATTCATGGCGGCGCGCGTACTCGCCTCGGCAAGCAAGGCAATGCGATCTCGTCGGTTTTCTGCCACCTGCTCCGGATCCGCAATCGCGTCAATTTCCCTTCCCGTCTCAACAAGCAACCCATGAGAAAGATTCCTCCAATAGAGGTCGTTAAACCTGTTCGTGGTCGCTGCCTTATCGAGAGAGTTCACCACCAACTGAATATCTGCTCCGTCACGATCAAGACGAACCGCTTTTGCAAAAGCCGCCTCCGCCACATATCGCTGGGAACTTACGAAGAAAAGAAAAACAAGGACAAAAACAGCAAGAACGAATCCGAACGTCATGATCAGCTCCCACCTTGGCGATCGCTCTGCCGGCTCAGCGACTTTTCGACTCAAAGTTTGCGACCCAATGAGTCCGGCGAAAACGAAGAACAAGAACGTGAGAGTCATATTTGAGGAGTAGAGCAGTGCGGCGGCAAAAAGACTCAGAAATGCCGGAAGATGAATAGCTGCGTGGAGCCAGACTTCGCGACGCGGATTCTTTGCAATGATGCGCATGCTGGCGCCCAACGTGGAAAGCGCAAACAGAAGCCAGAAAAACGCCCCAAATACCCCGAGGCTTGTGAGGACGGTGAGAGCGAATGAGTTTGCACGGTCAAATCGGGTGTTCCAAAAAGCGCTTTGGTTGATTTGGTCGGAGTGGAATTGCGCATAGTCAAAAGCGTACGTTCCCGGTCCGGAACCGAAAAGCGCCGAAGTCTCGGACAATGTTTGCGTTGCGATAGACCAGGAAGAGGCGTGGCTCGGAGTCACTTCAACCGGAACATCGAGTCGAATGAGCGAAGGCACCCAAAACAGAAACAGCAATCCCAGGGCAAGAAGAAGGAGCGGGAGAAAAAATCGGGGACCTTGGTCAAAATCTTTCGGACGGAAAAGCACGAGCGCAACAAGAGCGCCTAAGCCGAGAACGAAAACAACCCACAACATCCAAAAATCGAGCGTGATCAAAACAAGAAGCGTGCTCACAGAAAGAACGACAATGAGCACGCGCTCGATCGTTCCAGGTATTCCTGCATGGAGAACTGTTGAATTCTCTTGGTGCGAGATGAAGAGACTGCAGGCAAAGACCGTCATGACAGAAAGATACATCCCAAAGGCATTCAGCGTGCCGATGGGATTAAAAGAAGCGAGGGTTGCGAACGAAAAGGGGAAAATCGGAAAACCGAAAAGCGAACACATCCCGATAATGGCGACCAAAACAGAAGAAGAGAGAAAAATGAGATGGATTTTTTTATAATCTTCCTTGGAAGAAATCGTGTTCACTAAGACGTAAAACAGAACGGTCAGGCCAAGAATGGTAAGCACGCTCATGTAGTGCTGAGAAGACGCACCGAGAAAGGAAACGTAGGGGCCGATAGAAAAAAGGGCGGAGATCGCGACGCTGGCAAGAAGGAGAAGCGGGACAAGATTCAAAAATCCCCGCTTAAACGCAAAAGTCTTTGACTGGATCATCCCTGCCATCCAACTGATCGCAGCAGCGAACGAAAGAATGACCAGCAAGGTTTGTTTATTTAACTCCAAAACATCCAAACTCACGGGAAGAAAAAAGATCGGTAAGAGAAAGAGAAGTGAAAAGACGAGACTTTTTGTCAGACGCTGGAAAAATCTTTGTGCAAGCATATGAATCATCCTTATTATAGCGGCCAAATGCAAAAGACGCGAGTGTGGGGTCCCGCGTCTTTCGCTATTCAATTGGATTGTGACCGTCTCTTAGAACGGTCGGCTCAAAGGACGTGATGGATTCGCGTGCTTGGAGCCAGGTGCGTTGTAGAAAGAGCATTTCGCCAACGCGGCGAGAAGGGCTTCGGCAAACATCTGCGATTGAGATGACTCCTCGCTGCACTGGTGATGGACGTGGTACGCCTCTGAAGGTTCTTGGCTCTCGGCCACCGTCTTCAGCAGACGTCTGTAAAAGAACGTTTTCAAAGATCACCTACAAGGTTACGGTCTCCGTTTCTTCCGGGGCAACTGGTTCTTCTTGGATTGGTTCGGGTGTTGGCTCTGACTCTAGGATCGGTTCTTCTTCAACTACCAGCTCTTCTTGAACGGGCTCCTCCTCCGAAGGCTCAGGTTGGGGTTCTGGTTCAGGTGCAGGTTCTTCAGTGGTTAGGTCGGGAGCTGGGACAGGTTCGGACTCTTCGGATTCTGCCGGAATTTCTTCCACGACCACTTCTTCTTCTGCGACTTCTTCCTCTTCCGGAACCTCGTCGGTCTGAAGTTGTTCTTCTGGTTCGTAGTCCTTTCGGTAGGCACTGACCATCCAGTCGAATGTCACGTCGGAATCAGCGCCGCCGATCTGTTTCACGGTGAATCCGTTGTGATCTTTTTGTGCGACATAGAGCGAGACCGGACCGTTTGGCGTCACGACCACGCGCACATCGGCTGCAATGGACGTAATATCGTTAAACGCCGGGTCAACAGTTTCAAACTTGATCACAGCCTGACCGTTCTCGATAACGCCCGTGCCCACAAGCGAAATCATTACATCTGTAGCGGTAACGGCATGCGTTTCGATTTTTTCTCCTTGATACGACTCGATCACGTTTGTGAATGGTTTGTCTGTTCGGAACGTGCCGTCTGCCTCAATACTCCAATTTTTCGCAACACCCTTCAGCGCACCAATGTTCAAGATGCTTCCACCCTGCATGTAAATATTGCCATCCATGTTGAGGGAGGCGAGGTTGCCGGAGAGAGACGATGCGGTGTTTTCGGTTCCTGGGGTTTCTTCGGTCGTGCCTCCGCCCCAGTATCCTGCATCCACAAAGA
>Ga0326597_10006667_pt1 | contig 15788 bp, 13 predicted proteins | sample RVTome_12_FD_203789 | JGI IMG/M metagenome (GOLD analysis project Ga0326597, IMG submission 203789) | Soil microbial communities from uranium-contaminated site in the Upper Colorado River Basin, Wyoming, United States - RVT100D185 | ecosystem: Environmental > Terrestrial > Soil > Contaminated >...
CATTCTGGATTCCGGTGTCGCGGTCCACGGTCAAATGAAGCTTTTTCCCAATTTCCTGCGTCCGCGGTGGGTTAGCGCCGCGATTACTATCGTCTCCGCCGGCGTGCTGAGTGCGGGATTGACGGCAACCATCTACTGGACGCAATTCGACCCGAAATGGATCGCCTTCCTGGGCGGAGTGCTGATGGCCGCCATGGTTGCAGTGGTAACTCAGGCGTCGAAGGCGCAATGGCTCGCCACCCGGCGTACCAAGCAACTGGACCGAATTCGCGCCCAGCTCGGCCAGGAAACCGCGCGCAGCCGCAGCGCCACGGAAGCGGCGCGTATTGCGGAGTCGAGGATGCGCCTGCTGGCTGACGTGTTGCCGAGCATGATTCTATTTGTCGACCGCGACGAGCACTGCCGGTACCACAATCGCGCTGTTGAGCACAGGACCGGTCTGAGCGCGGAGCAGATTAGCGGCCGGCCTCTGCGTGAGGTACTGGGCAACGCCTATGCCCTTATCGCGCCTCATATCAGCGAGACGCTCGAGGGCAAACCGGCAGCTTACGAGTTCGCATGGACGGGCACCGCGCTGCCCGAGACCTACGCAGCGCGCCATATTCCCTATCCCCCGGAGGAATCGCCGCCCCGCGGCTTCTACCTCCTCCTTACGGTTACCGCGCTGCACCCGCAGGCGAGAACGGCTCCCTTCCTCGAGCCTACAGACCCGGCGACTGATGCGGGGGGTGCGGTCATTGCGGGGGAAGGCGGCCAGACGATATACATGCGCTCGATCGCCGACCAGTTGATGGGCTGGGATGAGCCCCGGGCGAAGCTCGAGTACGCGCTCAAAGAGAATCAGTTCCTGCTGTTCGCACAGAGGATTCTTCCACTCAAGCGCGAGCTGCCCGATCCGCTGTGCTACGAAATCCTGCTGCGCCTGCGGGAGGAGGAGGATAATTTCCTGCCGCCCGGCGGCTTCATCCCGATTGCCGAACGCTACGGCATGATGGAGGAGATCGACCGGTGGGTGGTGCGCAGCCTCATCGCCTGGTGCGTGGAACGGAAGCGTGCCAATTCCGCCTGGCGCCTGCCGCTTTACTGCGTCAACCTGTCTGAATCCGCGGTGTGCAGCCTCGATTTTGCACGGTTCGTCAGCCACGAGCTGCGGCGGCACGATTTCCATGCCCGCTCGCTGTGCTTCGAGATCAGCGAGCCGGAGATCATCAGCCAGCACGCGCACGTCCAGCGCTTCATCAACACGCTGAAGCCCCTCGGGTGCCGTTTCACCGTGGACGCCTTCGGCAGCGTGAAGGCATCATTCACCCCTCTGAAAGGGCTGGCGGTCGACTTCCTCAAGATCGACGGGGTCATCGTTCAGAACATCCTGCGCGATCCCGCCACGCTCGCCAAGACGCGCGCTATCAGTACTGTGTGCGGAAAGGTCGGGCTGCGCAGCATCGCCGAGTTCGTCGAAACCGACGAAACGCTCGATAAGCTGCGCGAAGTGGGGGTGGACTACGTGCAGGGCTTTGGCGTCGCGCGGCCGGAGCCCGTCGACAAGCTATTCTAGTTGTGACCGTACGTGACGGATCATGGCGTCCACGGCCGGATTCGCGTTGTCCGTGGCGATCTTAACGCCCGGGTGTTGCCGGGCAAAGACGCGGAATATTTCGTCGGCGAATCCCTGCCCGACCGACTTCACGTCGCGGAAATCGATCACGACCTCGCTGAACTTCTCGAGATTGGCAACGAGCCGTTAGCGGCGGCGGGCAGGTGGGCGAGGAATCTCCTCTTGGTGTCCACCGGGATACGCCGGCGGATCGTCAACTGAACGGCGACGCGCCGGAGCCACCGTCAACGGAATGTCAATCTTGAGCGGCGATTACTGTCAACGCCCGGCGCATGGCGGCAGCGCGCGACCCGCACGCATTCCACCACGCGACGGAGTTTTTGTTTTCGCCCTTCAGAGGCATAATAACCGCCCCCCCGATCCCCAGCCGCATCGATAGAACTATTCTAGATCAACATCGGCTTGGAGGTCGGGGTTGAGCATTGCTCCATCGGGTGGAAGCCTCACGATCTGGAAGGCCGACGGTTTCAATCCAGCTTCGGCCCCCTCCGCGTGGTAGCGCTGGCCGATCATCTGAAAGGGAATGAGGCAATGTCCAAGGATAAGGATGCGAAGGAAGCGAGCAAATCGGGAGGCACTCGGAAGCTGAAGCGCAAGAAATACGACAAGCAGCTGCGCCGGCTCCATGTGGAGCTGGTCAGGCTCCAGGAGTGGGTCAGGCACAAGGGCCTCAAGGTCTGCGTTGTTTTCGAAGGCCGAGACGGAGCGGGCAAGGGCGGCACCATCAAGGGGATTACTGAGCGCGTCAGCCCGCGCGTCTTCCGCGTCATGGCGCTGCCGGCGCCGACCGCGCGCGAGAAAAGCCAGATGTACGCGCAGCGCTACCTGCCCCATCTGCCCGCTGCCGGCGAGGTGGTGATCTGGGACCGCAGCTGGTACAACCGCGCGGGTGTCGAGCGGGTCATGGGCTTCTGCTCCGAGGAGACGGTCAAGCGCTTTCTGGGGATCGTCCCGGCATTCGAGAAGATGCGGTCGAATCCGGGATCATCCTTCTGAAGTACTGGCTCGAGGTGAACATGGAAGAGCAGACCCGCCGGCTCGCGGCGCGCATCGACGACGGACGCAAGATCTGGAAGCTGTCGCCGATGGACCCCAAGTCGTACAGCCGGTGGTACGACTATTCGCGCGCGCGCGACGACATGTTCAAGGCAACCGACACTCCGTGGGCGCCGTGGTACGTGGTCAGGTCGAACGACAAGCGGCGGGCGCGCCTCAATCTCTTCACGCATCTGCTCAACAGGATCCCGTACAAGAAGGCGCCTCGCGAAAAAGTGGAGTTGCCCAAGCGGCAAAAGGCGCACGGCTATCGCGAGCCTGCGTATCCCTACAAGTTTGTCCCCGAGAAATTCTGAGAAGACGGGCTACCCCAATTTCGGCAGGCACGGCTGGCGCAAGACCTGGAATCGGCGGCTAACCGGACGGGGTGAGGGGGTTGATCCTCATCAAATCCAGCGGGTCCGGCCGTGGTATGTATCCCGGGTGATCAGTCCCCAACGCGTGATACATTGCCGGCGACGGGCGGTTGACGTCCGCGCGGACCGCTGGTTTGGAACATTACGGATAATCCGATGAACGGAATGAAGCTGCGAATGTCCCGATGTGCCGTAGGGGTCGCCACGTTGTTTGCGGCTTCCGGCACCCACGCCGCGTTCCTGTCCGGCGAAGCGCTCGATACCGCGGCCGACTGGCTTGCGTTATTCATTCTGTTCGCGGTGCCGATTGCCGGCGTCATCCTGTTCTGGCTGGTGCACATCCTGCCGGAAAAGATCGCCGAGACCCGCCAGCACCCGCAGAAGGACGCCATTAAGGTGCTATGCCTGCTCTCGCTCGTGTTCGGCGGCATGTTATGGCCGGTTGCCTGGCTGTGGGCGTATGCGCGCCCGGTGATGTTCAAGGCGGCCTACGGTACCGAGAAGCACGAGGACTACTACGAGGAGATGGGACACCGGGCCAGGGCCGGACAACTGCTGCGCGAGGAGATCGTTCACCTGCGGGAAGAACTCGACGCGATGGCGGCGAAGGGGATGTTGCCGCCGGAGCTGAGGACCCTTCGCACTGAGCTCGACACGCTCCACGCGCGCGCAGCCGCTCCCGCGGAGGGAAGCAAGTAATGGAAGCACTGCTGCTCGGGATCTACTCGTTCTTTGTCTGGCTGATCTTCATCAAGCTGAAGTGGCTGCCGTGGAACACGCAGACCCAGGTCACCGTCGCCATCATCCCGATCGTTGGAATGGCGGTGCTGATATTGCTGCTCAACATCTTCGCGCCGTCGTCGGCGGACGTGCGCGTGTTCAAGTACACCGTGCCCATCGTGTCGCAGCTCCGCGGCCGGGTGATCGAGGTGCCGGTCGAGGAGGGCAACCGGCCGGTGAAGAAAGGCGAGGTCCTGTTCAAGATCGACCCCGAGCCGTACCAGCTTACGGTCAACCAGCTCGAAGCGCAGCTCGCCACTGCCATCGCCTCGCAGAAAGAGCAGGAGGAATCGCTGAAGGGTGCACGCGGGAAGATCGCCGAGGCGCGCGGCGCCATCAGCCAGGCCACGGCCAGGACCAGCGAAGTCAGCGCGCGGCTCGAGCTGGCGCGCAAGCGGGTCGAGCAGAACCGCGAGCTTGTCGCCACGGGCGCCGGTAGCAAGTTCGATCTCGAGCAGGCGGAAACCAACCTCAAGGAGCTTGAAGGCCAGCTGGCGAGCGCGCGCAGCGCGGAGGCGCAGGCCCGGGCCGCCGAGGTGCAGGCGCGGGCGGGCGAGCAGCAGACCGTGCAGAAGCTGGGCGCCAGGGTGAACGGTGAATTCGCGCAGGTGGCGCAGACCCGGGCCCAGCTCGAGAACGCGCGCTGGGAGCTCGAGCAGACCGTGACGCTCTCCCCCTGCGATTGTTACGTGGTCAATCTCCAGCTGCGGGCAGGCGGCTTTGTGGCCGGCATACCATTCAATGCCGTGATGACGCTGGTCGAGTCGGAGGGCCAGGTCGTCGCACTGTTCAACCAGAACGAGCTGCACCAGGTGGCGCCGGGCAACGAGGCAGAGTTTACCCTCTATACCAATCCTGGGCGCATCATCAAAGGCAAGGTCGACTCGGTGATCTGGGCGCAGGGGCAGGGTCAGTTGCCGCCCAGCGGAACGCTGCCGATGATCGGTGTGCTGACGCAGCCGCCCGGGCGTTTCGCCGTCAAGTTCGACATCTCGGACCGGGACAAGGACGTGTTCATGGCGGCGGGCGCGGCGGGCAGCGCCGCGATCTATACCGAGCGCCTCGCGGCGATCCACATCATCCGCAAGGTAGTTCTGCGCGTGGGCGCCTACATCAATTACCTGATCCTGAAGCTGCATTGAGGGCGCGATCGTGCTGAGGGGCGTTCTCACCGTCACGTTGATCGTCACGCTTGCGGGCTGCGCGTTAAAGGCGCCCCCCAAGCAGGAGGACGTGCGCGGTCAGTCGCTGCCGAACCTCATCGTGCCGCCACAGTGGGCGGAACAAGGGGGTGCGCCCGGGGCCGTGATGAAAGGCTGGCTCGAAGGCTTCAAGGACCCGCGGCTCGAGGCCCTGGTTCGCGACGCGCTTCTGTACAGCCCCGACCTGCAGGTGGCGGCCGCGCGCATGGAGCAGGCAGCCGGCTACGTCCGGCTCGCGGGCGCGACGCTCTACCCACAGGTGAACCTCCTTGCGCGCGGCGGCGGCTCGTTGAGCGGCGACTCCAGCGGCCTGGAGGGCGTGGGTATCTTTGTGAACTGGGAGCTGGACCTCTGGAGCCGCGTGCGCGCCGGGCGTGAAGCGGCGCAAACCCAGTACCAGTCGACCGAGCTCGACGCCGAATACGCCACACAGTCGATCGCGGCGATGGTCGCCAAGAGCTGGTTTCTCGCGACCGAAGCCCGGCTGCAGAACGCGAATGCGGAAGAGACGGTCCGCTCGGCGGAGCGCCTGCTCGGCCTGGCGCAGGACCGCCTGCGGGTCGGCAGGGGCGATGAGTACGACGTCACGATCGCGAAAGCGAATCTCCAGACCTATCGCGACATCGTGCAGCAGCTCGATCTGGCCTATCGCCAGTCGCTGCGGGCGCTCGAGGCGCTCATCGGACGCTATCCCGCTGCGGCGGTCGAGGTGCCGCCTCAGCTCGCGGCGAAGCCCGGGCCGGTTCCCGTGGGGATGCCCTCGGAGCTGCTCGAGCGCCGGCTCGACGTGGTGGCGGCCGAGCGGCGCGTTGCTTTCGCTTTCTATCGCGCCGAGGAGGCCAAGGCGGCGCGCCTGCCGCGTATCTCTCTGACCGCGGCCGTGACGTCCATCTCGAGCGAGCTCTTCGTGCTCAAGGATCGCGACAACCCGATCTGGAGCGCAGGCGCGTCGCTCCTCGCGCCCCTTTATCTCGGCGGCGCGCTGCAGTCGCAGGTCGAGATCCGCACGGCAGAGCAGAAGTTGGCGGTGGCGGAATACGGGCGGATCGGCGCCCGAGCGTTCAGCGAGGTGGAAGGAGCGCTGTCGTCCGGTTTCGGGTTGGACCAGCGGGCGACGATCCTGGCTCAGGCGGTCGCGGAAAATGAACGCGCGCTCGAACTTGCGAACGTGCGCTATCGCGTGGGATCCGGCGACCTGCGCGCGGTGCAGCAGCAGCAGGTCGCGCTCTATGGCGCGCGCACGTCACTTCTTCGCGTGCGGAGCGAGCAGCTCGTGCAACGCGTCAATCTGCATCTCGCGCTCGGCGGCGACTTTAACGACCGGGCCGAGCGCTGACGCGCGCTCGTCGTCCGGGTCTCGTGTGATGGACCTGTGTCCCCTTTGACCAAGGAGTGACCTCATGGACTGGACTGCACTCGTCGTCGCCGGGCTTTTCGAATGGGGCTGGCCAGTGGGGCTCAAGCTCGGCTGGACCGACCAGGGCGCGCACGGCGGCTGGATCACCTTTGCGATCCTCTGCATTGCAGCGAGTGGCGCGCTGCTGCTCTACGCCCAGCGCACGATTCCCATGGGCACGGCGTATGCGGTCTGGACCGGGATCGGCGCGGTCGGCACGTTCGTGCTGGGCGTACTCCTGTTTGCCGAGCCGGCAAGCTTTGCGCGCTGGTTCTTCGTAGCACTGATCGTCACGGGCATCATCGGGCTCAAGCTGGCCCAAGCCTCGTAGGCCGGGGCGCTGTTCAAAGCCGGATATCACGGAGCCGGGAGGCCGCGGGAGAAGAGAAAATGAAGCTCTGGATAGGAAACATCGCTCCGGGAACCCCCGACGAATTGGTCCGCGAGCTCGTCAGGAAGTATGCCCCGGACCTGGAGTGCACGAATATCCAGCGAGTGGAAGGCGACGGCTCGCGCCCGGCCGCGGTGCTCGAGTTCGCCGACCCGCCGCTCGGTAAGCTCGAGGCGGTTTCGATGCGCCTTAACGGCATGTTCTGGAAGGAACGCGCCTTGGTCGTCCAGACACTCATCCGTTGAGCAGATCCCGAAGCACGATCGTTGCCGTCGTCGGTGTCATCGCGCTCGCTGCGGGCGGGGCCGGCTGGTGGCTGCTACGCGATTTCGCGGGCGCTCCGCCGTCACTCCACACGGCCGCGGCCAATCATATCGGCGCGAGGGCCTGTGGTGAATGCCACGCCAAGCAGTATGAAGGATGGCGCGGCTCCCACCACGCGCTCGCGATGCAGGCGGCTGACGACACGACGGTGCTCGGCAGCTTCGCCAATGCAGCGATCCGTTACGGCGGCATCACCTCGACCTTCTTCAAGCGTGAAGGCCGATTCTTCGTCAACACCGACGGGCCCGACGGCAAGCTCGCCGATTTCGAGGTGAAGTACACCTTCGGCGTCACGCCGTTGCAGCAGTACTTGATTGAATTCCCGGGTGGCCGGCTGCAGGCGCTGTCCATCGCATGGGACACGCGCCCGAGGGAGGAGGGGGGACAGCGCTGGTTCCATCTTTATCCGAAGGAAAGGATCGACCACAACGACTCTCTCCACTGGACCGGGCTGTATCAGAACTGGAACCTTCAGTGCGCCGCGTGCCACTCGACCAATCTGAAGAAGGGGTATGACGCGGACAGCCGCACTTACAAGACCACCTTCAGCGAGATCAACGTCGCCTGCGAGGCGTGCCACGGGCCGGGCTCGCGCCACGTTCAGTGGGCGAAGGACACGCGCGCGCCGTACTCGGCGGAAGGCGACAAGGGCCTGACGGTACTGAGAAGCCGCTGGAACGAGGCGTGGAAGTATCCGGCGGCGGACGCGAAGACGGCGCAGCGCGACAAGCCCGCCGCGGATGCGCTGATGAACGTATGCGTGGCGTGTCACGCACGCCGCTCCACGATTACGGAATCAGGACCGGTGGGCGCGCCGCTCGAGGATACGCATCGCCTAGCGCTACTGACGCCCCCGAACTACCACGCCGACGGTCAGCAGCGCGAAGAGGTCTACACCTGGGGCTCGTTCCTCCAGAGCAAGATGCTCCAGCGCGGCGTCACCTGCATGGACTGCCACGAGCCGCACGCGCTGAAGCTCCGCGCGGAGGGCAACGCCCTGTGCGTGCGCTGCCACAACTCCACTGCGTTCGACACGGAAAAGCATCATTTCCACCAGGCGGGCTCGAAAGGCTCACAGTGCGTCGAATGCCACATGCCCGCCCAGACGTACATGGTGGTGGACCCGCGCCGCGATCACAGCATTCGCGTCCCGCGTCCAGACTTGTCCATTGCGCCCGGCAGCCCGAACGCCTGCACGCAGTGCCATGCGAATCGCAAGCCCGATTGGGCCATCGCGGCAATGGACCGATGGTACGGAAAGGCCTGGCGTGAGCGCCCGCACTTCGGCCCGACATTCCATGCCGGCACGACGCAGGGTGCAAAGGCCTTGCCGTCGCTGCTTGCGGTTGCCAATGATCCCGCGTTGCCGTCCATTGTGAGGGCAACTGCGACTACGCTGGCCGGTCCTCATATCCGGCCGCAAAGCCTGCCCGTGGTGCGCAAGCTGCTTGCGAATTACGATCCCACAATGCGCATCGCTGCGCTTGGCCTCATCGAGCAGTTCGAACCCGCCGTCCGGGCACAGGCCGCCGCGCCGCTACTCGCCGATCCGGTGCGCGGTGTGCGCATTGAGGCCGCGCGCGTGCTTGTGGATATTCGTGACGATCAGCTCTCACTCGAGCAGCGGCGCGCTCGCGAGACGGCGACGAACGAGTACGTCGCATCGCTGCGACTGGATTCCGACTGGCCGACGGCGAACGTCAATCTCGGCAATCTGCGGTTGCGCCAGGGCCGTTCCGAGAAAGCGATTGCAGCCTATGAGCGCGCACTTTCGCTCGATCCGCGCTTTGGCGGTGCGTACGTGAATCTCGCTGATACCTACCGCCAGCTCGGACGCGAGGTCGAAGCAGAAAAGCTGCTGCGTCGCGGCCTCACGCTGCTGCCGCGTGCGCCCGACTTGCATCATGCATTGGGGCTGCTGCTGGTGCGCAAGGGCGACAAGGGCGCGGCCATCCAAGAGCTTTCCGTGGCGGCGAAGCTCGCCCCGGACAATGCCCGCTTTGGTTATGTGTATGCCGTGGGGCTGCATTCAGCCGGGAGGCGAGATGAAGCGCTTTCCGTGCTGCGCGCCGCCGAGGCACGCCACCCGTACGATCTGGAAATTCTCGGCACGCTCGTTTCCATGATCCGCGAAACGGGCAAACCCCGGGACGCGCTCCCCTACGCAAGAAAGATCGCCGAGATCCTGCCCGATGACCCCGGCGTGCAACGGCTGGTTGCCGAGCTCGAGAAGTAGAAAAGGTGTCAGGAACTGACACCTATTCTGCGTCTTAAGCGGTGCCGTCTCGCATCTTATGGCCCCGATGGCTCGGCAGCCTTTCCCGACGTGTGGCGGACCGAAGGTACGCGAGCGGTGTCATGCCGCCGAGTCGCACGAAGGCCAGATCGAACGCGCGCAGCTCTGGAGTAATGTAGCACCATTGTGCTACAATCTCGTTTTCACGTGGAGCTTCGCGATGTCCACAACCACCATTCGCCTGCCGCAGGATCTGAAGGAGCGCATCGCCCGCGCGGCAGAACGCGCTGGAACCACCGCGCATGGTTTCATACTGGAAGCGATAGCCGAGAAGGCTGAACAGGAAGAGCGCCGGGGGGAATTCCAGGATACAGCCGAGCGGCGGTACGCGGAGATTGTCGCCTCTGGCAAGACCGTGCCGTGGAACGAGATGCGTCGCTATCTTGCGCGCCGGCTCATCAGCAGGAAGATTGCTCGACCGAAGCCGCGTACGCTTGCGCGCTAGTCGTGTCGCGCGTCGAGCTCGCACCGGAGGTCGGGGATGACCTCGATCGCATCCTGGAACATCTCCTTCAACATCAGGTGGCGGAAGCGCCCTCGCGCATTGAAGACATCATGCGGGCAATCGACGTGCTGGAACGCAATCCGCTGATCGGTCGGCCGGTCCGGGCGGACCTTAGAGAACTTGTGATCGGGCAGCGTGCGCGTGGTTATGTCGCGCTGTATCGATACGTTGCAGTACTTGACACGGTGTTTGTGCTCGCCATCCGCGCTCAGAAGGAGGCGGGTTACACATAAACTTGATAACCTGTCGCCCCAGCTCTTTCCCGCATGCGTGGAGAGGGCGTACGAATCACGAGTCACAAATCTCTATTGACCAAAGGGAGAACCTGAAATGAAGCTCACTCAAGTCGTACTATTTGCCGTTGCAGCACTGCTGGCTCTGCCTGCAGCCGCGCAAACGGCGTCGGACATGCAGATCCTCGCGCAGAAGATCAAGGCCGACAAGAAACTCGTCGTTGCCGCCAACATGCAGTTGACCGAGGAGGAGGCCAAGGGCTTCTGGCCAGTGTACGATGCCTACCAGAAGGACCTGCAAAAGATCAACCAGCGCCTCATCGGCACCATCAAGCGCTACGCGGACGCCTACAACAAGGGGCCGGTTTCCGACGAGGTGGCAAAGAAGCTGATCAATCAAGCGATCGGCGTCGAGGAAGCGGAAGTGAAGCTCAAGCGCGCCTATGTTCCGAAGCTGGAGAAGGTCATTTCGGGCGTGAAGGTCGCGCGCTACATCCAAATCGAGAACAAGATCCGCGCGATCGGCAAGTACGAGCTCGCAGCGCAGATCCCGCTCGTGGAGTGACGCGCGCCCCCGCGCCGCGCGCGGGAGGCCCGTTACGCGTTGCCTTCCTTCCTGGGCCGTCGCGCCATCAGGAAGAACAGGGATCCGAGGCCGGCCAGCACCGCGAGGATGGTGAAGCCCATTCGGTAATCGCCGGTCCAGTCGGCGAACGCGCCGGCGAGGATCGGCCCGCCGATCTGGCCGACTATGAGGATCATCGAGGACAGCCCGATGATCATGCCGATCGAGCTGCGGCCGAAATAGTCGGCGCGGATCGCCGCCATGAACGGCCCGCGCAGGCCCCAGGCAATGCCATGCACCAGCGCCGCGACCACCAGCACGACGGGACCCGTCGCATACGTAAGCATGAGCAGGCCCGCCGCGTGCATCAGCATGCAGGTTGCCGCAACCTTGCGCTTTACGAACCGGTCGCCGATCACCCATCCCAGCATCACGCCACCGAATTGACCGACGGTCACAAGGGTAAACACCAGCGTGGCGAGTCCGAGCGAATACCCGAGGCCCTCCTTGATGTGGGCAATGGCGTGCACGTTGAACGCGGTCACTACGAACAGCGAGAAAGCGTGGCCGAGCCCGATCAGCCAGAACGCGCTGGTGCGCAGCGCCTCGCCTGCGCTGAAGCTCTCCCGCGCGCGCGCAGCGGAAGGCCCGGTGGCCTTCGGCGCAGGCGGCAAGTCGTCCGCGGCTTCGTGACGATCGGGGCGGCTGCGGATGACACGTACCAGCGGCAAGCCCACCAAAATTGCGATAACGCCCGATCCGAAAGCGGTCGCCCGCCAGCCGTAGGCCTGGATCGATGCCGCGACGAGGAACACGAACAGCCCGCCGATCGCGGAGCCGAACTGAAGCGCAGAAAGCGCGCGGGCACGGCTCTGCTCGAACCAGTGGATGATTGCGACCGCCACGACGGGGTTGGCGAACATGCTCGAGCCCAGCGCGACGACCACGAACGCCGCGTAGAAGCCGAGGAGCGTGTCGATCCAGCTGAGCAGCATGAAGCCGATGCCGAAGGCGACGATCCCGATGCGGGCAATGCCCTGCGTCCCGAAGCGGTCCACCGCCCAGCCGAGCGCCGGGCCGAGAACGGCGGCTTCGGTGGACTTCAGCGCGGCCGCGCCGGCGACGGCGGTCTTGCTCCAGCCGCGATCCTCGACCAGGACCGCGAGATAGACGCCGAAAGCCTGGTTCAGCAGCAGGCTCTGGAGGAACTGCAGCGCGCCGCCGGCGATCACGATGCGCCAGCCGTAGAAGATCTTCATGAGCTTTCGGGAAGCATAACGCAAGAAGAAGCTGTCTCTCTCCGATAGGTAGAATCTGCCGTCTGTGGGAACGCTCTCCGCCAACCGGCGCTGGGTCCGGGCCGCGCGCTTCATCCTGTATAGCATCGCGGTGCTGGCGGCGATGTTGGGCACCGCGGCGCTCTTCCTTCCGGACCTGCTTGATACCCCGCCAGTCAGGGCGGAGATCCAGCGCCGCGTCGCGTCCGCGATTCACGCGGATCTGGCCTGGGAGAGCCTTAGAGTGCGGATCCTGCCGTGGCCGCAGGGCACGCTGAGCAAGTTCCGCATCGACAAGCCGGGAGTCGGGAGCGTCGGCGCGGAGTCGCTCGACGTCCAGCTGCGTTTGAGGCCGCTCCTGCGCGGGCGCGCCGAGATTCTGTCCCTGGCGGTCGTGAGGCCGGTCATCGCGATCGGCATCGATCCCCCGGCAATTCCGGAGGAGGCGGCGCCGCGAGAGCAGCGCGCGCCGGGAATCGCCGAGACCTACCGGTCCGTCATGGGACCCGTCGTCGATGCCGTCCGCAAGTTCGCCCCCGATACGGTCGTCACGATCGAGGACGCGGAGCTGGAGGTTCGTGTCCCGGGCGCGCTCCCGATGCGGTTGCGCAAGCTATCGCTCCGCGCGCGTGCCGGGGCGGGCGGCATGGAATTCGACGCGACGGCGGCAAGCCAGTACTGGAGCTGGCTCGCGCTGTCGGCGCGCGTCGAGTACACGGATCTTTCGGCAAGGGCGACCCTCCGTGGAGCAAACATCGAGCCGCAGGCCTGGCTGGAGCGGTATGTGGGAGAAGTGCCGGTAGGCGTGTCGATGGCGGCGGTGCGGCTGCACCTGGAGGCGCGCACCGACGCGAGGATATCGCTGGAATGCGATATCGACGCGAGTACGGATTCCGTGGGTATCACACGCGCGGGTGAACGCGTGGATATCAAGGGTGTCCGGGTGAAAGGCTCCGTCAAGGTCGGCGCGAAGGAAACCGTCATCGGCGTGGAAGAAGTCCGGCTTGCCGGCAGCAGGCTTGCAGCGGGGGAGCTGCGTTTTTCCGCGAAGGACGGAGTGGTCTCCGGGCACTCCGATTACGACCTGGATCTTGCGCAGGGCATGGATTACACGCGGCGCCTGGTTCCGGCACCCGTGCGTGAAGTGCTCGCGTCGTTGCAGCCGGTTACCGGCCGGGCACAAGGCCGCGTCAAGCTCGATCTCGGGCCGCCGGGCTGGAGCGTGGGTGTGGATGTCCGCAAGTCGGACGTGGCGGTTCAGGTCAGGGATCTACCGGGTCCAGTGCATCTTGGCGGTGGCGCGGTGGAAGTTGACCGCCACAAGGTGAAGCTCGATCGCGTCGCGCTGTCGATGCCCGCGGGAGAAATAACGCTATCCACACTGCAGCACTGGTTCAAGGACGGTTCGACTGCGGGGGCAGCGCGTTTCGATCTCGACGTCGCGCGGTGGCTTGAGCTTGCCCGCCAGGCGCTTCCGCAAGAGACCCGCGAAGCGCTCGCTGACATCCAGACCGCGGCCGGTCGGGTTGAGGGCAATGCGACGTTCGCGTTTGGCCGCGGTGACTGGAAGTTCGGCCTGAACGTACTGAAGTCGGATGCCACGTTCGGCATGCGGCAACTGCCGGGGCCGGTCAAGATCGCGGACTGGTCGGTTGACGCCGGTCCCGCGTCGGTGACGATCAACCGCGCGGCGATTTCCCTGCTGGATGCGAGCGCCGTCGCATCGGTGACGGTCGACGAGTTCGACTCCGGACCGAGGATAAGAGGCGCCATCGCCGAAGGCACCATTGGAGAAAAGTTCCTGGCCTGGGTCTGGAATAGTGCGAAGTTGCCCGCCCGTTACGAGCCCGCGACGCCGATCAGAATTGTGGCTCCCGGTATCGCCTGGCGCCCGCGAGGTGCCTTGGAAGTGCAGGCGACCGCGCAGTTCGCCGCGGGACCCAGCGTAGCCGTCGATCTTGGCTGGGCCGCGGGCACGCTTGACATCCGGCGCGGCACGATCAAGGACGCGCGCAGTGACGCCGGGCTGTCGCTGCGCGCCAAGGGCGGATCGCTCGAAGGCCGGTATGCCGGGGCGCTATACAGCACGAGCATTGCCGCCGTGCTGAAGCGCGTAAAGCTGCCGTCGGGCGCCGTTTCCGGAGAGCTGCGCTTCACGATTGATCGGGCGCATCCCGAGCGCATGCATGCCTCGGGGCAACTGAAAGGGGAGGCGCTCGATCTCGCCTCGTTGATCGGACAGCCCCTCAAGATAGAACGCATCGATTTGGCGACCGACGAGGCGGCCCTCCACGTACGCGAAGCAACGGTGGTCTGGGCGGAGCAGCGCGTGACGCTGAAAGGGGACCTGAGGAGAACCGAACGCGGTCCGGTCATCGACGCGCAGCTCGATTCCCCCGGCATCAATCTGGATGCGCTGTTGCCCTCCGAGGCGGAGATTGCTGCGGACGTGCGGCCCAAGCCGGCTGCGGGCGGCGAGGACGCGGCATCGAAGTTATGGCCTTTGCCGGTGACGGGCCGAATAGCGGTACGCGCCGATTCTATCCAGCGCGGCCGTCACACGATCGCGCCGGTTGCGGCGACACTGGTGCTGGAGAAACGGCGCGCGCACCTGGACCTGGAGCAGGCCCGGATTTGCGGGATTTCGCTGCCGCTGATGCTCGGCGCAACGCCGCAGGGCTATACCGCTTCCGCCCGCATTGCCGCGCAAGCGCAGGAGCTGGAGCAGACCGCCCACTGCCTGAGCGGAGAGGGGGTGCTGATCACCGGTAGGTATGATCTGAAGGCCGACATCAGCACGCAGGGCACGCTGGCCGAGCTCCGGAAAAACCTCAAGGGAACGGTCCGCGCCGACGCGCGCGACGGCAAGGTCATGAAATTCGCTCTCCTCGGGAACATCCTTTCGATGGGGAACGTCGCCTCGCTGATGAAGGACGACGGTCCCAAGCTCGACGACCAGGGTTTTCCCTATCGCGGGCTGGTGGTGGCCGGGCATTTCGAGGACGGCCGGTTCATCGTCGAGGAAGGCTCTTTTCGGAGCGACGCGCTGGGACTCGCCGCGAACGGCTGGATCTCCACCACCGACTACAGCAGCCGGCTCACGGTGCTGGTCGCGCCATTCGGCCGCCTCGACCGGCTCGTGCGCGACGTGCCGATCCTGGGATACGTCATCGGCGGGACTTTCACCAGCGTGCCGGTCGGCGTGAGCGGTGATATCCGCGATCCGCTCGTCGTGCCGCTCGGTCCAAGAGCAGTCACGTCCGAGGTGCTGGGGATCTTCGAGCGCACGCTGAAACTTCCGGCCAGACTGATCACTCCGTCCGGCGGCGGCGAGACGCAGCCTCCTGACAGCCGGTGACGGCGTCAGTCGCGAGCGGTGTGCAGCGGGCGGGCTTGACCCGTCGCGGGTCAGCGGTGCCCGGGCGCGCCGATCAGCAGGTACAGGCTGAATCGCCCGCCCTCGCCGACACCGAACCCTAAGTAGGCGGGTCCGACAAATGTATCCGCTCCGAGAAAGAGGGAGCCGGACCAGATCGTGCCTCCGTCTGGCGAGCCGTCGAGGCGGTCGTGCACCTGGCCCGCCTCGATCGAAGCGCCCGCATAGGCACCTGGCACCAGCAATGCCGGGAGCTTCAGGGCACGGTTGTAGTACAGCAATCGCCCAAGCCCCATGCGCGCGCCTGCAAACTCGTTGATGCGGTAGCCCGACAGGCGCAGGGGACCTCCGAGGGTGAAGAACTCGTACGCGGGCGCGTCCGAGTGGAGGTCCGTGCCGCCGGAAAGGCTCAAGTT
>Ga0326597_10006669_pt1 | contig 15782 bp, 15 predicted proteins | sample RVTome_12_FD_203789 | JGI IMG/M metagenome (GOLD analysis project Ga0326597, IMG submission 203789) | Soil microbial communities from uranium-contaminated site in the Upper Colorado River Basin, Wyoming, United States - RVT100D185 | ecosystem: Environmental > Terrestrial > Soil > Contaminated >...
GACCCGCGCTACCGTCATCTGCGCGGCCACCGGGCGCGGCTGCCGATCATCGGCCGCGAGCTGCCGATCGTCCCGGATGAGGCGATCGACCCCGAGTTCGGCTCCGGCGCCCTCAAGGTAACGCCGGGCCACGACCCCACCGACTTCGAGATCGGCGAGCGACACGGCCTGCCGGTGGTCAGCGCGATCAACGTCGACGGGACGCTGAACGAGGAGGCGGGGCCCTACGCCGGCATGGACCGCTTCGCGGCGCGGGAGGCGCTGGTCCGCGACCTCAAGGAGCAGGGCTATCTCGTGAAAGAGGAGCCGCATTCGCACGCGGTCGGCCACTGCTCGCGCTGCGGCAGCGTCGTCGAGCCGCTGATGAGCGAGCAGTGGTTCGTGGCGATGAAGCAGGCGTACGGCGACCACGATCAGGGCTCTTCGACGGGCTCAGGAGGGAGCTTCCGGCGCTCGATCGCCGGCGACGCCCTGCGCGCCGTCCGCGACGGCTGGGTCGGGCCGGACGGCGTCAAGAGGCAGGTCAAGATGGTGCCCGAGCGCCACACGAAGGTCTACGAGAACTGGCTGGAGAACATCCGCGACTGGTGCATCTCGCGCCAGATCTGGTGGGGCCACCGCATCCCGGTCTGGTACTGCGACGACTGCGGCGAGATGACCGTCGCGATCGAGGACCCGAGCCGCTGCGCCCACTGCGCCTCGGAGAGCGTCCGCCAGGACGAGGACACGCTCGACACCTGGTTCTCGTCGGCGCTCTGGCCCCTATCGACCCTCGGCTGGCCGGAGGAGACGGAGGACCTGCGCGCCTTCTACCCCACCTCGGTCATGGAGACCAACTACGACATCATCTTTCTCTGGGTAGCGCGGATGATCATGATGGGGATCTTCGCGCGCGACGACGTTCCGTTCGAGCACGTCTACTTCCACGGCACCGTCCGCGACGACCAGGGTCAGCGGATGAGCAAGTCGAAGAACAACGGTGTCGACCCGCTGCTGCTGACCGACCGGTACGGTTCGGACGCCGTGCGCTTCAAGTTGATCACGGCCGGCGGCACCGGCAACGACCAGCGCCTGGAGGAGCCGCGGATCGAGGCGGCGCGCAACTTTGCCAACAAGCTCTGGAACGCGGCCCGCTTCGTCCTCGGCGATATCGAGCCCGGTCAGCGCCTTCCGGCCCTCGACGCCGTCAACCGCGCCTCGCTGCCGGCGGCAGACCGCTGGATCCTCTCGCGCCTCGAGCGCGTCGTCGGCGACGTCGACCGGCTGCTGGAGCGCTTCGAGCTCGGCGAGGCCGGCCGGACCGTCCACGACTTCGTCTGGGACGAGCTCTGCGACTGGTACCTCGAGATCGCCAAGATCCGGCTGCGAGAGCAGGCATCAGCAAACCGTGACGGGGACCGAAGCGAAGGCTCTCATTCGCCGCAGGCGAATCCTGAGCGAGTTCAGAAAGGCTCTCATTCGCCGCAGGCGAATCCTGAGCGAGTTCAGAAAGGCTCTTATTCGCCGCAGGCGAATCCTGAGCGAGTTCAGAAGGATCAGTCGCCACTGCCCGTGCTCGTCCACGTCCTCGATAGCTGTCTGCGCCTCCTCCATCCCTTCATGCCCTACGTGACGGAGGAAATCTGGTCCGGCAGCGGCGACCTGCGCTCCCATCTGCCCGAGGACGCCGCGGCGTCGCTGATCGTCGCGGCCTACCCGCGGCCGGCGCAGCTCTGGCGCGACGAGGCGGCGGAGCGCGAGCTCGGCGCCGTCATGAGCGTCGTGCGGGCGGTGCGCAACCTGCGCCGCGAGCGCGGCATCGACGCCGGTCGCCGGCTCGAGGCCTATGTCGTCGGTGACGAGACGCTGCAGCGCCACGCGGCGACGATCGAGGCCCTGGCGCGGGTCGGGCCGCTCTACATCGTTGCCGAGCGCAGCGCCGCGCCGGCCGACTCCGTCGCCACCGCCGTGCTGGACGACGCTCAGGTGATCTTGCCGATCGCAAGCCTCTTCGATTTCGCGGCCGAGCGCGAGAACCTCGAAAAGCAGCGGGCCCAGGCCGGCGCCGACGTCGAGCGGCTGGAGAAGCAGCTGGCGAACGAGAGCTTCACGGCGCGGGCGCCGGCGGCGGTGGTCGATGAGGCGCGCGAGCGCCGGGCGGCGGCCGCTTCCCGGCTCGCCGGCGTCGAGGCGCGGCTGGCGGAGCTGGGTTGAGGGATGGATCCGGCTGAGCCAGGCCGCGACTATCGCGGCCTGGTCCTGGGGACATACGACCGTATTGCCGCCGACTACAACAAGGGGCGGCTCGCGGAGCAAGCCGACGCCCTGGCGCCATTAATCGAGCGACTGCCGGCCGGCGCGAGGGTTCTGGACCTCGGCTGCGGCGCCGGTGTGCCGATCACGAAGGCGCTCGCCGGCCGCTTCGACGTCACCGGCGTCGACTTCTCGCCGGCGCAGCTCGCCCTGGCGCGAAGGCAGGTTCCGGCCGCGCGCTTCGTCGAAGCCGACATGACGCGCTGCGAGCTGGCAGCCGAGAGCTTCGACGCGGTCGTGAGCTTCTTCGCGATCTTCCACCTGCCGCGCGATGAGCACGGCCCCCTCTTCGGCCGTGTCCGTGACTGCCTGAAGCCAGGCGGCTACTTCCTCGCGACCCTTGCGCTGGCGGACGAGGCCGGCTACACGGAGGACGACTTCCACGGCGCGACGATGTACTGGAGCAACTTCGACCTGGCGGCCTATCGCCGTCTGCTCGGCGCCTGTGGCTTCGAGGTCCTCGCCGACTGGCTGCTCAGCGATGGCCCGGCGACGACAAGCGATCCGGAGGTTCAACCCGTCGTGCTGGCGCGAAAGCCCCCGATCGGCCAGGATCAAGCTCGGGGGATGGAGGCGTAGATGGACGAGTTCGATCTCTATCGCATGTACAAGACGCTGCACCTCCTCGCGGTGGTCCTCCTCGCCGGCGGCATCACGATCGAGACGGTCGTCGGGCCGTTGATGGTGCGGGCGACGACGGTGCAGGAGCTGCGCGCCTTCACGCGCCTCTCGAAGATCGCCGAGAACTTCTGCATCCTCCCCGGCCTCTTGCTCGCCATCGGCTTCGGCTACGCGATGACCGGCAACGACTTCGGGCCCGACCTGGACACCACCTGGGTGCTGCTCGGCCAGATCCTCGCCTTCGTCGCCCTGGCCGTTTCGATCGGCTACCTGCGCAGCGCCTCTCTGCGCATCGACGGCCGGGCGCGGCAGACACCGGACGGGCCCGTGCCCGACGAGCTGCGGCGAGAGCTGAAGAACCCGGGCCCGCCGACCGTCGGCGCCGTGCTGACCTTCATCTTCGTGTTCCTCATCTATCTAATGGTCGTGAAGCCGGCCTGGTAGCGCCGCCGCCCAGTGTCTGAGGGAGTCGTGGATAAACGCGGCCTCATGACGCGGATCGAGCGGGCCTGGAGCGACCTCGCCGCCTCTTACGCCGGCCTGCCGGACGCGTCGCTCAGCGAGGCGGGCGTTACGGAGGCCTGGAGCGTCAAGGACCTCCTCGCCCACGTCAGCACCTGGGAGGAGGAGGCGCTGACCTATCTGCCGCTGATCCTCCGGGGCGAGAGGCCGCCGCGCTACGTCAGGTTCGGCGGCATCGATGGCTTCAACGCGCTGAAGGCGGCAGAGAAAGGCTCCTGGACTCTCGCCGAGGTGGTAAAGGCGCTCGCAAAGACGCACGGTCGCCTGATCGCTCTCGTGGAGACGGCGCCGGCGGCCGAGATCGCCGGCGAGAGCCGGTTCAGGCGCCGGCTCCGTCTCGATACCTACGGCCACTACCCGCAGCATGCGCGCGCGATCAGGGAATGGCGCCTTAGCCGCGAGGTGTGAGCGGCGGGAGGAAGGCCGTTTAGACAGGGCGCCTTTGGTTTGACCGTACTAGGGGCCGGTGCTAGTATCGCCGTACTTCAAGAGGTTTTTTGGCAGGCGTCAAGGTGGCGCCTATTTCATGAGCTTTACGAGGGCCGATCGGCATGCAGGGTCTCTTCGAGAACTACGTCGCCGTTCTCCTCGCCGCGGGTACGGGCTGCTTGCTCGTGGTCACGGCGATTATCGGTGCCAAGCTGCTCGCCCCCTACGCTCCCGGCCGGGAGAAAGCGACGCCGTACGAATGCGGCATGCTGCCGATCGGCCGCGTGCGGACCCAGATCCACGTCCGCTATTACGTCTACGCGATCCTGTTCCTCCTCTTCGACGTCGAGGCGGTGTTCCTCTTCCCCTGGGCCGTCTCGGTAGTTGAGGTCGGCGAGGTCGCCCTCTACTCGATGCTCGTTTTCATGGTCATTCTCGGCGCCGGCCTCGGCTACGCCTGGAAGAAGGGTGCGCTGGAATGGAAGTAAACGAGGGCCAGACCCCGGAGCCCGGGGAGACGCCGGAGGGCGCCGCCGCGGAGCCGGCCGCCGAGACGCCTGCCGCCGAGACACCGGAAGCGGTCGCGGCTGCGCCCAAGGCGGCGGCGACCGCGAGCGTGCCGGGTCGCGTGCCTGCCCCACAGGCCCTGGTAGAGGCGCCGGTGCCGGCGCGTATCTCGCTCGGCGTCCAACTCGAGGCGGCGCGCCTGACGCCGGTGGAGCTGGAGCACCCGAAGGCGCTCTATCGCTCCGTGCTGCCGGGCATCCTCCAGGTGCCGGCCGACTACGTCATCGCCGCGGCGCGCAAGTCCTCCCTCTGGCCGATGACCTTCGGCCTCGCCTGCTGCGCCATCGAGATGATCGCGACCTACATGTCGCACCACGACCTCGACCGCTTCGGCATCGTCCCCTGGCCCTCGCCGCGGCAGTGCGACGTGATGATCGTCGCCGGCACCGTGACCAAGAAGATGGCGCCGGCCGTGAAGCTCCTTTACCAGCAGATGCCGAACCCGAAGTGGGTGATCTCGATGGGCGCTTGCGCGACGAACGGCGGTCCCTACACTCGCTACGACCGCGTCCTCCAGGGCGTCGACAAGATCGTCCCGGTAGACGTCTACGTGCCGGGCTGCCCGCCTCGCCCCGAGGCGCTGATGGACGGCTTCATCGCCCTCCAGAACAAGATCATGGAAGAGCGCGGCCGCACCGGATGAGCCCAGAGGACCGTCGCCGCGAGCAGGATGCGCCGATCGTGCCGCCCGAGCCGGGGACGATCGCCGATCTCTTCGCGGCGGCCCTGCCGGACCTGGCGATAACGCCGAATCAAGGCGCGCTCGACGTCATCCTGATCGTCGGCCGCGATGACGTGCCGCGCCTCCTCGAGGCCGCCAAGACGGACCCTAACCTCGCCTTCGACTTCCTCCGCAACCTCTCGGGCGTGGACTACGAGGCGGAGGGCATCGACGTCGTCTACCATCTCCACTCTTACAGGCACGGCCACGACGTGACCGTGAAGGCGCGTCTGCCCGCCGACGACCTCCATATCAAGACGGCGAGCACCCTCTGGCGCGGCGCCGACTGGCACGAGCGCGAGGCGCGCGACATGTTCGGCGTGATCTTCGACGGCCACCCCAACCTCGTGCCGCTGCTCCTGCCGGATGACATGGACGATCACTTTCCGCTGCGCAAGGACAACCCGCTGGCGCCGCTGGAGGAATGGCAGGGTACGGCGCTGGGGGCGAACGTGGGCGAGGCCGGCCACATCCCGGCCGGCTCCGGCTTCGAGGTCGAAAAGGTCGAAGCGGCCCCTGAGACAGCCGAGACGGCTCCGGAGGCAGCCGAGACGACTCCTGAGGCAGTCGAAGCGACGCCCGAGGCGAAGGAGTAACGATGGCCGAGAGCCAGCAGCCGGAGACCGCGCTCGACCAGGAGTTCGAGACGATCGACCTCAACATCAACATCGGGCCGCAGCACCCGGCGACCCACGGCGTCTTCCGCATGGTGCTCACGGTCGACGGCGAGGTCGTCGTCGACGTCACGCCCCACATCGGCTACATGCACCGCGGCGCCGAGAAGCTCTCCGAGAGCCTCGACTACCGCCAGGCGATCGGCTTCCAGGACCGGACAGACTACCTCGGCGGCTTCAACTGCGAGCTCTGCTACGTCCAGGCGGTCGAGAAGCTCGCGGGCCTGGAGCCGCCGGAGCGGGCGGAGTACATCCGCGTGATCCTGGCCGAGTTCAACCGGATCACGAGCCACTTCATGTTCCTCGGCGCCTTCGGCACGGACCTCGGCGTCTTCGGCACCGCGTTTACCTACGCCTTCCGTGAGCGCGAGTACATCCAGGACCTCTTCGAAGAGGTCTCGGGCGACCGCCTCATGTACGCCTACTTCCGCCCCGGCGGCGTCGCCTGGGACGTCCCGTCCAACTTCAAGGAGCGGGTGCGCTGGCTGACCAAGCAGGCGCGGGTCGGCGCGGACGATATGGACAAGCTGCTCACCGACAACGAGATCTTCATCGCCCGGACCCGCGGCGTCGGCGTCCTCTCGGTCGAGGACGCGATCGACTATGGCGTCACCGGGCCGATCCTCCGCGCCAGCGGCATGGACTACGACCTGCGCAAGAAAGAGCCTTACTCGATCTACGACCGCTTCGACTTTGACGCCCCTGTCGGAACCAACGGCGACTCCTACGACCGCTACCTCGTCCGGCTGGAAGAGGTACGCCAGTCGCTGCGGATCATCGATCAGGCGATCGAGCAGATGCCGGACGAAGGACCGATCCTGCCCGAGCGCCTGCCCCGCGCCCTGCGGCCGGCGGCGGGCGAGGTCTACATGCGCTGCGAGAACCCGCGCGGCGAGTACGGCATCTACCTCGTGTCGCGCGGCGGCACCCAGCCCTACCGGCTGCGGATCCGCGGCGCCTCCTTCTGCAACCTCTCGGCCCTGCGCCAGATGACGATTGGCCACTACATCGCCGACGCCGTGACGATCCTTGGCTCGATCGACATCGTCCTCTGCGAGGTGGACCGATGAGTCGTTTGCGTCATTCTGAGCGAAGCGAAGAATCTCGTCCGTACGTTAGTCGCTGCGCATCCCGAGGGGTGTGGGGGATACCCCCACACCCCCGGCAGGGCTGTTCCCTGCATCCGCTTGAGGCGGTTGGATGATGCCCACGTTTCTCGCGGAATGGGGCGTCTTCGGCGTCGACATGAACGTCTGGCTGGACGCTTTCGTCCGGCTCCAGATCATCGTCATCGTCATGACGCTCGTCGTACTCTCGCTGATCTACGTCGAGCGCAAGTTCGTCGGCCGCATCCAGATGCGCCTCGGGCCGATGCGCACCGGGCCCTACGGGACGCTGCAGACGGCAGCCGACGCCCTGAAGCTCCTGACGAAGGAGGACCTGCGGCCGGCGACGGCGGACCGCTGGCTCTTTGAGCTGGCGCCCTACGTCGCCTTCGTGCCGGTCTTCATGACGCTGATGGCCCTGCCCTTCATGGAAGGCTGGGGCGTCCGCAGCCTCGATCTCGGCCTCTTCTACATCGTCGCGATCTCCGGCGTGCCGACCATCGGCTACCTGATGGCCGGCTGGGCCTCCGACAACAAGTACGCGCTGCTCGGCGCCGTGCGCTCGGCGGCGCAGCTGATCAGCTACGAGATACCGCTGATCCTCGCCGCCCTCGCCGTCGCCATGGTCGCCGGCACCCTGAACCTCACCGGCATCGTCCGCTCGCAGGACGCCGTGCCGTACGTGCTCCTCCAGCCGCTGCCCTTCCTGATCTTGCTGACGGCGACGCTGGCCGAGCTCTCGCGGCGGCCGTTCGACATACCGATCGGCGAGTCCGAGCTCGTCGGCGGCCCCTGGGTGGAGTTCAGCGGCATCCGCTGGAGCATCATGTTCGCCCTGGGCGAGTACGCGGGCCTCTTCGGCTTCGCCGTGCTCGGGGCGCTGCTCTTCCTCGGCGGCTGGGAGTGGCCCTATGGCACCGCCTCCTTCTGGGGCAGCTTCGACTGGCTCTACCAGCTGGTCCTCATCTCCACCAAGGCGATGCTGCTGATCCTCGGCATGATGTGGATCAGCGCCACGTTCCCGCGATTAAGAATCGACCAGCTCATGGCCTTTTGCTGGAAGATCCTCCTGCCGTTCGGCTTCCTTCAAGTAATGATTAACGGTATCGTCCTCGTGTACGAGCCGCCGGACGGCCTGCGCGAGCTGATCCTGTTCGCAACGTCGAGCGCGCTGGTGCTGGCCATGGGCTACGTCATCTATCTCGCGACGAAGCAGCCGTCGCGCGCCGAGCGGCTGGCTGCTGCCGCCCCGGCAAGGAGTGCAGCCTTATGATCGGCGTCCTTCGCTCTCTCGGCGCGACGATGAGCACCATGATGCGCAAGCCGGTGACGATCCAGTACCCGACGGAGCACCGCAAGGTGGCCGACCGCGACCGCGCCTTCCCGATCCTCCTCTGGGACTTCCAGATCGACGAGCCATTCTGCACCGGCTGCCACGCCTGCGAGCGCGCCTGCCCGGTGGAGTGCATGACGGTAACGATGAAGGACAACCCGAAAGCAGCCGACGGCGACAGCAAGCGCCGCAAGATCATCGATGAGTTCTACATCGACTACGGCCGCTGCATGCGTTGCAACATCTGCGTCGAGGTCTGCAACTTCGAGGCGATCGCGATGAACAACACCTGGTCGGGCCACGAGCTTTCGAGCCTCGACCGCAAAGACCTCGTTTTGGACCTGGACCAGCTGCTCACCCTCTCCAAGGGCGAGCGGATTGAGCCCTGGTTACCCTAGTGACGGTCGCAAACCTAGTCTTCTACCTGATCGCGGCGCTCGCCATCGTTGCCGCTCTTGGCGTCGTAACGGTGCCGAACGTGGTCCACGCCGCCCTCTTCCTGATCCTCTCGCTGCTGGCCGTCGCCGGCTTCTACATCCTGCTCTCGAACGAGTTCCTCGCCATCGTCCAGGTGCTGATCTACGCCGGCGCCGTCGCCACGATCATCATCTTCGGTCTCATGCTGACGCGCGGCACCGATCTGCCGACCGTATCGGTGGGAGGCCAATGGCCCCTGGCCTTGCTCGCTTCTGGCGCCTTCGGCGGCGCCGTGGCGGCGGCCGTGATCGACTCAACCTGGCCGCGCGACGTCGGTGAGGTCACCCTGGTCTCGATCAACGACATCGGCGCCGTCCTCTTCAAGGACTGGCTGCTGCCCTTCGAGATCGTCTCGGTCGTCCTCCTCGTCGCCCTGATCGGCGCGATCGTGATCTCGACCCAAGAGGAGGGTGAGGCGTAGTGGAGACTGCGGCCGAGCAGATACCCCTTGAGCATTTCCTTTTCGCCGCCGGCGTCCTCTTCTCGATCGGCGTCTACGGCGTGCTCTCACGCCGCAACGCGGTCCTCATCCTCATGTCGGTCGAGCTGATGCTGAACGCCGTCGCCGTGAACTTCGTCGCCTTCGCCGTCTACACGGACGGCGCCCTTTTCCGCGGATTGATCTTCGCCGTCTTCGTGATCATCATCGCGGCCGCGGAGGTCGGTCTTGCCCTCGGCATCATCCTCCGCGTCTTCCGCAATCGCGCGACCGCGAACGTCGATGAGGTCAGCCAGCTGAAATGGTAGACATGGAGCAGGCCTGGCTGCTGCCGGCGATCCCGGCCGGCGCCTTCGTCGTACTCGCCCTTCTCAACGGCTACCTACCGCGCCGCGGCGACTTCATCGCCATCGGCGCCATCGCCGCCTCGTTCGTCCTCTTCTTCGCGGTCGCGATCGACTTGCTCGATCAGCTGCCCGGCGAGCTCGAGCACAATACGTCCGGCTTCGACTGGCTGACGATCAACGGCATCCAGCTTCTCGGCCAAACGAACGACTTCGTCCTCCGCATCGGCTTCCGGGTCGATCAGCTAACGCTGGTCATGCTCGCGGTGGTCACCTTCATCGGCCTCATGGTCCAGGTCTACAGCCTCGGCTACATGAAGGGCGAGGTGCGCTACGGCTGGTACTACGCCGTGCTCTCCCTCTTCCTCGCCTCGATGCTCACGCTGGTCCTCGCCGATAACTTCCTCCTCCTCTACATCGTCTGGGAGGGGGTCGGCATCTGCTCCTTCCTGCTCATCGGCCACTACTTCGAGCGGCGCTCGGCGGCGGAGGCGGCGAAGAAGGCCTTCGTGACGACCCGCCTCGGCGACGTTGCCCTGCTCATCGGCATCATCCTCCTCTGGCGGGAAGCCGGCACCTTCGACATGAGCGAGATTTTCCACATGGCGGAGGCGGGGGAGTTCGACCAGGGCTATCTGACGATGGCGACGCTCTTCCTCTTCGGCGGCGCCGCCGGCAAATCGGCTCAGTTCCCCTTCCACGTCTGGCTGCCGGACGCGATGGAGGGCCCGACGCCGGTCTCGGCGCTGATCCACGCCGCGACCATGGTCGTCGCCGGCGTCTACCTCGTGGCGCGGGTCATGCCGCTGTTCGAGGCCTCTTACGACGGCGCTCTCTACGTCGTTCTCGCCATCGGCCTGATCACGACCTTCATCTCGGCCTTCATGGGCCTCGTGATGACCGACATCAAGCGCGTCGTCGCCTACTCGACGCTGAATAGCCTCGGCCTGATGATGGTCGCCCTCGGCTTCGGCGAGGCGGGCGTCGGCGCGGCCATGCTCTATCTCTTCTCGCACGCCTTCTTCAAGGCGCTGCTCTTCCTCGCCTGCGGCTCCGTGATTCACGCGACCGAGAAGCAGGAGGTCACGGCCCTTGGTGGCCTGGGGCGCAAGATGCCGATCACGCGCGCGACCTTCTTGGTCGGGGCGATGGCGATGGCCGGCCTCGTGCCCCTCTCCGGCTTCTTTGCCAAGGACGAGATCCTCGTGGCGGCGGAGCACTTCAGCTACGCGCCCTTCATCCTCATACTCGCGACGTTGCCAATAACGGCGATGTACATGGTCCGCGTCTACCTCCTGACCTTCTCAGGCGAGCCGAAAGATGCCCACGCGCACGAGCACGCCCACGAGTCGGCGCCGCTGATGAGCTGGCCTCTGGTGCTGCTGGCCGGGTTGGCCGCGGTCGCGGGCCTCGTCGTCTTCGAGCCGATCGGCAAGGCGATCGGCCTCGAGTCGGGCTTCCTTGGCTTCGTCGAGAGCGTGCTCGTCGAGGAGGTGCACGCCTTCGAGTTCAACTGGCCGGTCGCGATCTTGTCGAGCCTTCTGGTCGGCGGCGGCCTCGGCGCCGGCGTGATGATCTGGGGCGGCGAGGCGGCACCGGCAACGGCGGCGGCGGCGCGCTTCCCCGCCGTCCACCGCCTGCTCCTGAACAAGTTCTACGTCGACGCCTTCTACCAGTGGGCGATCAACAACGTCGTCCTCGGTTTCGCGAAGGTGATCGCCTTCTTCGACCGCGCCGTGGTGAACGACACCGGCGTCAACGGCAGCGGTGAGGTCACTAACGGGCTGGGCTTCCTCCTGAAGTTCCAGCAGACCGGCAAGCTGCCGAACTACGCCCTGGCGATGGTCCTCGGCGTCGCCGTGCTGGCGATAGTCGGCTTTTCGGTGAAGGGGTAGCGGTGGATCAGGGATACGTCCTTCTGGCGCTCATCGCGCTACCGATAATCGCGGCGGCGGTGCTCGTCGTCGTGCCCTCGGAGCGCAAAGACATCGTCCGCGCGCTCGCCGTCGCGGTCAGCGCCGTCCTCTTCGCGCTCTCCCTCTACGTGTTCGTCGATTACGAGACCACCGACCAGCAGTTCCGCTTCGCCAAGAGCTGGGCCTGGCTCGATAACGTCGGCGTCCTCCAGGATGGCATCACGCTGCACCTGGGCGTCGACGGTATCGCCGCGACGATGCTCCTCCTCAACGGCATCGTCACCCTGGCCGGCACGCTGATCTCCTTGAAGATCGAGCACAAGAACAAGGATTTCTTCATCCTCTTCTTCCTGCTCACGGCCGGCGTCTTCGGCACCTTCAGCTCGCTCGACCTCTTCTTCTTCTTCTTCTTCTACGAGCTCGCCGTGCTGCCGATGTACCTGCTCATCGCCGTCTGGGGGTCGAGCAGCCGCTTCCCGACCTTCGTCCGGACGAAGGAGTACGGCGCCCTGAAGCTGATGATGATGCTGGTGGCGGCCTCGGTGCTGATCTTCCTCGGCATCTTCGCCGTCTTCATCGAGGCGGGCGAGGGCACCTTCAGCTTGCCGCGCCTCTACGAGATCTCCCAGAACGGCGGCTTCGACACCGACTTCCAGAAGCTCGTCTTCCCCCTCTTCGCGATCGGCGCCGGCTGCCTGGCGGGCCTCTGGCCCTTCCACACCTGGTCGCCCGACGGCCACGTCGCGGCGCCCACGGCCGTCTCGATGCTGCACGCCGGCGTCCTGATGAAGCTCGGCGCCTTCGGCATCCTCCGCCTCGGCATCCAGCTGCTGCCGGAGGGAGCGGAGTTCTGGATGCCCGCCCTCGTCGTCCTCGCCGTGATCAACGTCCTCTACGGCGCGATCTCGGCGATGGCCCAGACCGACTTCAAGTACGTCATCGGCTACTCGAGCGTGAGCCACATGGGCTACGTGCTCCTCGGCCTGGCGACGCTCGACCCGGTGGGCGTGAACGGCGCCGCTCTGCAGATGTTCTCGCACGGCGTGATGACGGCTCTCATGTTCGCCATGGTCGGTGTTGTCTACGATCAGGCCCACACACGCGAGCTTGCGGCCTTCGGCGGCCTCGCGAGCAAGCTGCCCCTCTTCGCGACCTTCTTCTTGATCGCCGGCCTGACCTCCGTTGGCCTGCCCGGCTCCTCCGGCTTCGTCGCCGAGTTCAACGTCTTCGTCGGCACCTTCCGCACCTATCCCTGGGCGGGCGCGCTGGCGATCCTCGGCGCCGGCATCACGGCGGTCTATATCTTCCGCCTCTTCGCCCTCTCCTTCTTCGGCGCCTTCAACGAGTCGCGCTGGGGCAGCCTCAAGGATATGAACCGCTACGAGATCGCGGGCGGCGTTCTCCTGGTCGTCTTCATCCTCTTCATGGGGCTGTGGCCGGACCCGTTCGTCGACCGCATCTCGCCGACCGTGGTTAACTTCCTGCCGGGTATCGAATGAGCGACGCGCTGAACCTCGACTACTCGCTGCTGATCCCCGAGTACATCCTCGGGGCTGTGGCCGTGCTCGTCCTCTTCGTCGACATCATGATGCCGAAGGTCCGCAAGGAGGCTCTCGCCTACATCGCGGCCGGCGGCCTCCTGCTCGCCCTCGTCGTCTCGCTCGGCTGGCTCGACAGCGAGGACAACTTCGCGCGCCTGATCTACATCGACGACTTCACGACTTTCTTCCGCTGCTTCTTCATGGCGACGTCGATCTTCATCGTCATCGCCTCGGCCCACTTCGTCGAGAAGAACCTCCGCAATCCGGGCGAGTACTACGCGCTCATCGTCCTCTCAACGATCGGCGCGATCTACATGGCGGCGGCGCGGGAGCTGATCACCGCCTACATCGCCCTCGAGCTGCTCAGCTTCAGCCTCTACGTCCTCGTCTCCTTCGCGAAGCGCGACGTTCGCTCGAACGAGGCGGGCATGAAGTACATGCTGCTCGGCGCCTTCGCCTCGGCGCTGCTGCTCTACGGCATCAGCTTCATTTACGGCACGGCGGGTAGCACATCGTACGCGGAGATATCCGCCGCCTTCGAGGCCGGCACCTCCGGCTTTACGCTCGCGACCCTCCTCGGCCTGGCGCTGATCGTCGCCGGCCTCGGCTTCAAGGTCGCGGCCGTGCCCTTCCATATGTGGACGCCGGACGCTTACGAGGGCGCGCCGCTGCCGATCACCGCCTACCTCTCGGCGACCTCGAAGGCCGCGGGCTTTGCCCTGCTGCTGCGCTTGTTCAGCGGCGCCCTCATGCCTGTGATCGACGACTGGCAGTTCATGCTCGCCACGATCGCGGCGACCTCGATGGTCGTCGGTAACCTCGTGGCGCTGCAGCAGGACAACGTCAAGCGCCTGCTCGCCTACTCGAGCATCGGCCAGGTCGGCTATATGCTCATGGGGATTACGGCGCTCTCGGCGGAAGTGTCGAGCGCGCTGCTCCTCCACATGATCGGCTACGTGATCACGAACCTCGCCGCCTTCACGGCGATCATCGCCTACAACAACGCCTCCGGCGCCGAAAAAGTGCACGACTTCCGCGGCATGTCGGACCGGGCGCCGCTGCTGGCCGCCATCCTTGCCGTGGCGCTCTTCTCCCTCGCCGGCATGCCGCTGTTCGCCGGCTTCCTGACGAAGTTCATCCTCTTCCAGTCGGTCGCCGACAACGGCTTCTACTGGCTGGCGGCGGTTGCGGTGGTGGCGAGCCTCGTCTCCCTTTACTACTACCTGTACTTGCTGCGGGAGATGTACGTGGGCGAGCCGCCGGAGCGAACCCGCTTCCGCGTACCGCTGATCCTCCAGGGCAGCGGCGTGGTCCTCACGCTGGGCGTGTTCTTCGTCGGCCTCTACCCGGCGCCCCTCTTCGACATCACGGATGACGTCTCGAAGGTCCTCTTCGGCGCCTAGCCCTGCCGTCGTCTAGGCACCAGGCCGTCTCCTGCGCCAAGCGATCGTCTCAGGCGATGTGGTCGAGCAGCTCCGTCAGCGACGCGATCTCCAGGTCGGGCTGCGGCTCCGCCGCGGTGCGAACGGCGCCGTTGCGGTTGAGCCAGACGGCGGCGCCGAGGCCGGCGGCCTTCGCGCCGGCGACATCGGCCGACAAGCTATCGCCGATGTGCCAGGCGCTCTCGGGCGCGACGCCGAGCCGGTCGAGGGCGATCTTGAAGATGTCGGGGTGCGGTTTGGCGACGCCGTGCTCGCCGGAGACGACCACGGCCTGCAGCACCGTATCGAGGCCGGTGCAGCGCGCCTTCTCCCACTGCGTATCCGTCGAGCCGTTGGTGATCAGCGCCAGGGGCAGGCGTCCCTCGATTCTACCGAGTAGATCGCGTGCGTCCTCAAAGAGTGCGTAGGTCTCGCGGCGGTGACGGGAGTAGGCCTCGAGGGCGATCCCTGCTAGCGCTGCATCGTCGCAGCCGCAATCGTGGAGCGCTCTGCGCCAGCCCTCGAGGCGCACGGTCTGCCCGTCAACGCTGCCTTGGAGCACGGCTTCCTCCATTTCAACCCAACAGGCTGCTGAGTGAGTCCGATAGGCGCCGAAGAGGCGGCCGAAATCGAAGCTCGGGAACGCCGAGGCAAGTTCGTCGGAGGCCAGCGAGATCGATCGAAAGTAGGAAGTGTTGTCGTCTAGAAGTGTCTCGTCGAGGTCGAAGAAGATAGCCTGAACCGGCTCCATTTGAGTCCTCCACACCGGATACGGAAGCTAGGCGGTGGCTTCGCTCGCGGGCCTATGGCCCGCCGTATGGAGGACGATCTCGCCGAAGGCGTCCGACTGGTCGGCGCGCACCTCTTCCGTCTTCAGGAGGTCGAGGAGGGCAAGGAAGGTGACGATCGCCTCGAGGCGGGTGCGGCAGTCGGCGATGAGCTGGCTGAAGCCGAGGCTGCCCCGGCGGCGCAGGTCGCTGACGATGGCCGCTCGCCGCTCGCCGATGTTGATCCGGGCCCGCTCAAGCCGCTCCGGCTCCGGCGCCGCTGGTAGGCGCTCCAGCGCCGCCGAGAACGCGTTCAGGAGCTTGCTCAGCGTCACCTGCTCAAGGCCGGTCGGCAGCCAGTCGACGGGCGGCGGCGCGACCCGCGTAAAGGAGCGGTGGGAGATGTCGTCGAGCTCGCGCAGGTAGGACGCTGCCTGCTTGAAGGCGCGGTACTCGGCGAGCTGGGCCGTGAGGTCGAGGGCGACCTCCTCCGCCTCGAGGTCGTCCGCCGCCGCTTCCTCCGGCGAGCGCGGCAGCAGCGCGCGCGACTTCAGGAGCAGAAGCTTCGCGCCGATCGCGACGAAGTCGGCGAGGCCGCGGAGGTCGAGGCTC
>Ga0326597_10006670_pt1 | contig 15780 bp, 17 predicted proteins | sample RVTome_12_FD_203789 | JGI IMG/M metagenome (GOLD analysis project Ga0326597, IMG submission 203789) | Soil microbial communities from uranium-contaminated site in the Upper Colorado River Basin, Wyoming, United States - RVT100D185 | ecosystem: Environmental > Terrestrial > Soil > Contaminated >...
ATCCGCGGCGTCAGCCGCGGCAAGGTGGGGGTCTGGGCGCGCACTCAAGCCGCGGCGAGGCGGGAGCGGTCGTGCGGCGTGCCGAAGTCCAGCGCCGACCCCTTCGGCACGATGCCGGTCGGGTCGATATGGCAGTGGCTGCCGCAGTAGTGGCCGTTGATGTGGTGCATGTTCACCGTCTCGGCCACCCGGGGAACTTGGCCCAGCTCGCGCGAATAGCTCCACAAATTGCGTGATCGACGAGGCGCCGCCGCTGTCCGGCGGACAGCGCGCGCGTTGCCCTGCTGCGCACGCTCTTGTCGGCGCCGCGGGCGCTGCGGCTCGACGAGCCGTTTTCGAAGCTGGGCGCGACGCTCCGGTCGACATTCCGACGCGCCGTCTTCGACCATGCCCGCGCGCGCCCTGCCGACGCTGCTGGTCACGTACGATCCGGCCGACGCCGCCGCCGGCAGCCGCGGCGTCGACCGAATTCCGCGCTGCGGCCGTGCGGCCGACCCTCAAACATCGCCGAGGGTCGGCCCGCTTCCACCGTCGTGGGTGCAGTCCCAATTCGGGCCGGAGTGTCCGATTTAGAACAGCGCCCCGCCGCGCGCGTGGCGCAAAATTACTTTGCGTACCGTCAATTGCCACGAGGTCGAACACCATGGAACTTTTGACAATACCGCGGTGTTTCCCTACTATGGGTCGGGTGCCAGCCGCGATCATCGACAGTGGCGGCGGCACGTTTGAGCGGCAGTTGAGCCGGGCGATCGCCGCGTTGCAAGCACAGACAAACACAGAATCGTAATCCTACGGTTGGGGGAGAGTGACATGAACCGTGTCAAACTATTGGGTATCCTTGCGGCAGCGGCGGTGCTGGCCGCTTGCACCAGCGATATCGAGCGACTGCGCACGACGGAGGGAACGGGGTCGGCCTTTACCCGGGCCCTGACCGACGAATACCGCGACCTCACGGTGTTCGAGGCCGACGAGATGTTCGACTGGAGGGACGCCCGCCACTTCGCCCGCAAGGGCTTGGCGGCGGCCGGCGGCGAGGTCGTGCTGCCGGAGAATCCGGGTGACTGGGACGAGCCGGCTGCGGTTGTCGGCGAGATGAACTCGGCACGTGGACGGCTGGTGCAGTTGCTGGATGCCGGCGCTCGCGACCGCGTTCCGGATCTCGCGGCGCGCGCCCAGGTTCGCTTCGACTGCTGGGTCGAGCAGCAGGAGGAGAACCACCAGGCCGACCATATCGCGGCCTGTCGCGACGAGTTCTTCAGGGCGCTCGGGGAGCTCGAGGCCGCCATGGCTCCGATGCCGGCACCCGAACCGATGATGGCGCCGGAATCGTTCCTCGTGCTGTTCGATTGGGACAAGTCGAACATCCGGCCCGATGCGCAGGCGGAGCTTGACCGAGCGTTGGCGGCGATCCGCCGGCGCGGCGAGCCGGCGATCACGGTGACCGGCCATGCCGACCGGTCCGGCTCGGAGGATTACAACCTGCCGCTGTCGCTGCGCCGTGCCGACGCGGTTCGCGACGTGCTCATCGGTGGCGCCGTCGCCGCCGATCGCATCACCGTGTCGGGCCGCGGCGAGGAAGAGCCGGCGGTACCGACGGCCGACGGCGTGCGCGAGCAGGCCAACCGCCGGGTGGAGATCATCATCCAGTAGGCGGAACTACGCGAAGGGGAGCGGCGCCGGATTTTCCGGCGCCGCTTTCTTTTTGCCCGGAGCCGCCGCCGGGGCCTCGGCGTCTGACCAGGTTCAAACACATATGACACGCCGCCTCCTGCCGTATCCCGCGTGTCTCATATGTCCTGAACCCGGACAGCGTCTGGACATCGGCCGGTCGCGGCGTAAGATAATCCGCTGCGCCGTCCCGATGCCCGGGCGGCGAGATCGGCCCCTTGGGGCCATCGGACCATGTACACGCAGACGACGCGGTCGATCACGGTAACGGTACGGCCGTTCTTCCTCGAGGACCAGTCCTCGCCGGACGAATCGCACTACGTGTGGGCGTATCACGTCCGCATCGAGAACGAAGGCGGCGAGACGGTGCAGCTTCGCAACCGCCATTGGCGGATCACCGATTCGTTCGGCCGCGTGCAGGACGTCCGCGGCGCCGGCGTCGTCGGCGAGCAACCGGTGCTGCGGCCCGGCGAATCCTTCGAGTACACCAGCGGCACGCCGCTGCCGACTCCATCCGGGATCATGGTCGGCACCTACCAGATGGAAAGCGAATCGGGCGAGCGCTTCGAAGTCGCCGTCCCGGCGTTTTCGCTCGACAGTCCGCACCAATCGGCCCAGATTAACTGATTGTCCCCGGCCGGCCGGTCACCGGCGGCCGGAGGCGGCGTTTCGTCGCGCTGCGGCGTCGATGGATCGATGCCGCGCATTAAACGGGAGCCATAGACCGCCATGACGCCGGAAAGCACGTCGTTGATCATCGACCGGCCCGCCGCGCCGGCGGCCCGCCGCGAACGGCCGACCCGCGCCGAGGCCGAGGAGGCGGTGCGCATCCTGCTCCGCTGGACCGGCGACGACCCGACCCGCGAGGGCCTGCTCGGCACGCCGGCCCGCGTCGCGCGGGCCTATGAGGAGTTCTTCTCGGGCTACGACAGCGATCCGATCGAATTCCTCAAGCGCACCTTCGAGGAGATCGACGGCTACGACGAGATGGTCGTGCTGCGCGACATCCGCTTCGAATCGCATTGCGAGCACCACATGGTGCCGATCATCGGGCGCGCGCACATCGCCTATCTGCCCGACCGCCGGGTCGTCGGCATCAGCAAGCTCGCCCGCGTGCTCGAGGTCTACGGCCGGCGCCTGCAGATCCAGGAAAAGCTGACCGCGCAGATCGCCAACACGATCGACGAGGTGCTGCAGCCGAAGGGCGTCGCGGTGATGATCGACGCGGCGCATCAGTGCATGACGACGCGCGGCGTGCACAAGCCCGGCATGAGCATGGTCACGAGCCGCATGCTCGGCGCCTTCCGCACCGACCCGAAGACGCGACGCGAATTCCTGGCGATCATCGGCAGCCCGTCGACGACGCATCTCAGCAACGTCTAGGCTCGGGCCCACCGGGGCGTCCTCGATCGTTTCCCGGCCGTCCGTCGGCGGTGGACAGGGCGCGGGCGGCGTGGTCTCATGGCGCGCATCGCCGCCGGCCGAGTGACGCGCGAGCCGCCTCTTGCCCCACCTTCGACCCGTTCTCTTTATCCTCGGCATCCTGTTGGTGGCGCTCGCGACGGCCATGCTGCTGCCGATGGCGGTCGACGGCCTGCGCGGGGACCCGGACTGGCGGGCCTTCTTCGCCGCTGCGGCCATTACCGGCGGCGTCGGGGGCGCCGTCGTGCTGGGCTACCGCCTGCCGCGCGCGCCGGTGCTGTCGCCGCGCGAGGGGTTCCTGCTGACGACGCTGGCGTGGCTGGTGCTGTGCGCCTTCGCGACGCTGCCGCTGATGTTCTCAGAACGTCACTTGAGCTTCACCGACGCCTACTTCGAGGCGATGTCGGGCCTGACCACCAGCGGCGGCACCGTCATCACCAACCTTGGGGAAATGCCGAAGGGGCTGCTGCTGTGGCGCGCCATGTTGCAGTGGATCGGCGGCATCGGCATCATCGTCATGGCGGTCGCCATCCTGCCGGTCCTGCGGGTCGGCGGCATGCAGCTCTTCCGCATGGAATCCTCCGACAAGTCGGAAAAGGTGCGGCCGCGCGTGTCGCAGGTGGCCGGCGTTCTGATCTCGGTCTATGTCACCCTGACCGCGCTCAACGCGGTCGCACTGGTGATCGCCGGCATGGGGCCGTTCGACGCCGTCTGCCACGCCATGACGGCGCTCTCCACCGGCGGCTTCTCCACCCAGGACGCCTCGGTCGGCTATTACCAGAGCCCGGCCATCGAATGGATCCTCAGTCTTTTCATGTTCCTCGGCGGCTGCACCTTCGTGCTGCTCGCCCGCGCCGCGCAGGGCGACCTGCGCGCCCTCTGGCACGACATGCAGATGCGTTGGTATTTCGTCTATGTCGCCGGTTTCGTCGTCGTGATCGCGCTCTGGCAGATCCTGATCAACGAGCGGCCGGTCATGGACGCGGTTCGCTCGACCACGTTCAACATCGTCTCGCTCGCGACCACCACCGGTTTCGTGTCGGAGGATTATACGCTGTGGGGCGGCCTGCCGATCGCCGCCATCATGGCGATCTACTTCATCGGCGGCTGCACCGGATCGACGGCGGGCGCCATCAAGGTGTTCCGCTTCTGTGTGCTGGGCAGCGTCGCCATCTGGCAGATCCGCCATCTCGTGCACCCGCACCGCGTGCAGCCGCCGACCTACAACGGCAAGCCGATCTCCGAGGAAGTCGTGCACTCCGTGCTCAGTTTCTTCGTCTTCTACATCCTGTCCTTCGGCCTGCTCAGCATCGCCTTGTCCGCATTCGGCCTCGATCTCGTGACGTCCTTGAGCGGCGTCGCCCAGGCGCTCGGCAACGTCGGCCCGGGGCTGGGGCCGATCATCGGGCCGGCCGGCACCTACGCGCCGCTGCCCGACGGCGCCATCTGGGTGTTGTCCATCGCCATGCTGCTCGGCCGGCTCGAGCTGTTGACCGTCCTTGTCCTGTTCAGTCCGGTGTATTGGCGCGGATGATGGGCGACGGCTTCACCCCGCTGGCGATGATCGAGCGGCTGGTCGGCTTCGACACCGTTTCGGCGCGCTCCAACCTGGCGTTGATCGAATTCGTGCGCGACTACCTCGCCGGTCACGGCGTCGCCAGCCGGCTCGTGTTCCACCCGTCGGGCGAGAAGGCCAACCTGCTGGCGACGCTGGGCCCGCGGCGGCCCGGCGGCGTCGTGCTGTCCGGCCATACCGACGTGGTGCCGGTCGACGGCCAGCCCTGGGACACCGACCCGTTCGCGGTCGTCGCCCGGGACGGGCGCCTGTACGGCCGCGGCACCGCCGACATGAAGAGCTTCATCGCGGTCGCCCTGGCGCTGGTGCCCGAAATCCTGGCGCGCGCGCCGCGGACGCCGATCCACCTGGCGCTGTCCTACGACGAGGAGGTCGGCTGCCTGGGCGCGCCCCTGCTGCTGCGCGAAATCGCCGCGCACCTGCCGCCGCCGCGGCTCGCCATCATCGGCGAGCCGACGCTGATGCAACCGGCCAACCGGCACAAGGGCGTCTTCGCCTTCGAAACGACGGTGACCGGCCGGGACGGCCATTCGAGCGCGCCGCATCGCGGCGTCAACGCCGTGATGGCGGCGGCCGAGATCGTCCAGTTCATTGCCGCGACGGCCGCCGAGTTCCGCGACCGCGGACCCTTCGACGACGGGTTCGACCCGCCCTACACCTCGTTCAACGTCGGCACCATCGCCGGCGGCACGGCGCTCAACATCATCGCGCGGTCCTGCGCCTTCAAATGGGAATTCCGGCCGGTGCCGGGGGCGGATCCGGCGGCGATCGGCGGCCGGCTCGATGCCTTCGTCGCGGCGCAACTTCTGCCGCGCCTGCGCGCGGTGGCGCCGGAGGCCGACGCGGTCACCGTGCCGCGCTGCGCGGTGCCGGGGCTGGTGCCCCGGCCGGACGATCCCGCCGAGGCCCTGGCGCGCGCCCTCAGCGGCGCCAACCGCGCCATCGGCGTCGCCTTCGGGACCGAAGCCGGGCTGTTCCAGCAGGCCGGCATCCCCGCGGTGGTGTGCGGGCCGGGCAGCATCGAGCAGGCGCACCAGCCGAACGAGTTCATCGCACTCGATCAGGTCGACGCCTGCGTCGCCTTCCTGCGGCGGCTCATGGATCGGGCGGCGGCCGGATGAGCCGGCCCATCGCCCCGGGTCAGCGCAGAAAGGCCGCCAGGGTCCGGCGGATCTCCGCCTCGAGCCGGGCGTCGAGGTCCGTCATCAGCTTCTCGGTCAGGTCGAACCAGACTCTTTCGCGCTCGTTGAGGGTGGCGTCCTCGGGCACGGTCTGGCTTCGCTCGGCGCGCACCGTGATCGCGGCCGAAGGCTGCCCGGCCGGCCTCCGCACGCTCAGCCGCACCTCGATCGCGGCGTCGTAGCGTTCCGACTGGTCGGTCGTGAACATGCCCTTGAGGCCGGTCGTGCGCTCGAGCGGCGCCTCGACCGCGCTCGCCTCGACGATGGTGTAGCGAGCCGACCCGCCGGCGCCGACGGCGACCAGCCGGTCCTTCGCCCAGCGCGCCGCCGCCGTCGCCGGCGCCACCGGGAACAGATGCGCGACATTCGGTGCGGCGGTCGTCGGGCGGGTCTCGTCGATCACGTCGACGACCGCCACGTCGAGGCGGAACGGCGGCAGATGCGCGTAGGTCAACTCGGCGAACTGCGCGCGCTTGGGCGGCGTCGAACAGGCCGCGACGGCGGCAAGCAACAGGACTCCCAAGGCACGCCTGCCTGCGCGAAGCCGAAGCGGCTTCGCTTCGGCGAAGGCAGGGCGGCGCGAACGGTCGATCATCGAGCGTTCCTCGAATGGCAACGGATTGCGAGTACCGCATAGATGGCCGACGCGGCCCCCGCCGGTCAAGCCTGGTGTCCCGTCCCCGAAATTCGAAACGAATTTCCGGGGCAGGACACTAGCGCAGCCGCGCCAGCTCCGCTTCGGAGAAGTCGTAGCGCCGGTTGCAGAATTCGCAGGTGACCTCGATCCGCCCGTCGATTTCGAGATCGCGCAGCTCGGCCGGCGGCAGGGAACGCAGCACGCGCTCGACGCGCAGGCGCGAGCACCGGCAGCCGGCGCGCGGCGACGCCGGCTTGAACACGCGCACGCCGTCCTCGTGGTACAGCCGGTACAGCAGATCGTTCGGCGCCAAGTCGGGATTGCACAGTTCGCCCGCGCTGGCGCCGGCCATGAGGATGAGCGCGCGACGCCAGGCGTCCTCGTCGTCCTCGCTGACCGCGTCGGCCGGCGACGGCAGGCGCTGCAGCATAAGGGCGCCGGCGCGCCACCGGCCGACATCCGCGACGACCGACAGCTTGATCGCGGTCCGGAGCTGCTCGGACTGGCGGAAGTAGTGATGGACGCAGTCGACCAGGGTCGCGCCGGTCAGCTCCACGATGCCCTGATAGCGTTCGCTGTGCGCGCCCTGATCGACGGTGAGGGCGAGGTAGCCGGCGCCGAGCAGCCGCGGCAGCGACGGCGCGGGCCGGCCGGCGATCGCGTCGAGGCGGCCCTTGTCGAACTGGGCGTAGCCGCGCACCGCGCCGTCGCTGGTCACGTCGGCGACCATCAGCCGCACCGGGCCGTCGCCCTTCGTCTGCAGCGTGAAGACACCCGCGTATTTGAGGAAGCCGGAGAGCAGGACCGCGAGCGTCAGCATCTCGCCGAGCAGCGCCGCCACCGGTTCCGGGTAGTCGTGCCGGCCGAGCACGTCGTCGATCAGCGGTCCGAGACGGACCAGCCGGCCCTGCACCGGCCGGCCTTCGATCTGGAACCGCTGGATCAGGTCGGCCGGCGCCTCGGGCGCCGGGCCGGCGGGAGGGGCGGTGTCCGCCATCGCCTCAGATCCCGCCCAGGCACCAGACGAGAATGCCCTTCTGCGCGTGCAGGCGGTTCTCCGCCTCGTCCCAGACCGCCGATTGCGGCCCGTCGATCACGGCGGCCGTGACCTCCTCGCCGCGATGGGCCGGCAGGCAGTGCATGAAGATCGCGTCCGGCCGGGCGAGCGCCATGACCCGCTCGTTCACCTGGTACGGCGCCAGCAGATTGTGGCGATCGGCGACCTCGGAATCGCCCATCGACACCCAGATGTCGGTGACCACCGCGTCGGCGCCCGCGACCGCTGCGTCGACCTCGGCGGTCACGGCGATGCGCCCGCCCTCGGCGCGTGCCCAGGCGAGCACCTCGGGCGGCGGCGCGAGCTGGTCCGGGGTTGCGAGGCGCAGTTCGAACCCGAAGCGCACCGCGGCGTGGATCCACGACGTCGCCATGTTGTTGCCGTCGCCGCTCCAGGCGATGCGCTTGCCTTCGATCGGCCCGCGCCGCTCCTCGAAGGTCATGACGTCGGCCATGAGCTGGCAGGGATGGGTGCGGTCGGTCAGGCCGTTGATGACCGGCACGGTGGCGTGCGCGGCCATTTCGTGCAGCTTGTCCGCCCGCGTCGTGCGCAGCATGATCGCGTCGACATAGCGCGACAGCACCCGCGCGGTGTCGGCCACCGTCTCGCCGCGGCCGAGTTGCGAGCCGTCCCGTTCCAGCACGATGACGTCGCCGCCGAGCTGCTTCATGCCGACCTCGAACGAGACGCGCGTGCGGGTCGAGGGCCGTTCGAAGATCAGCGCCAGCGTCTTGCCGGCGAGCGGCCGTGGCCCACGCCGGCCGTGCTTGAAATCGGCGCCGGCGTCGAGGATGCGGCGCAGGGTCGCCCGGTCGAGCCGGTCGAGATCGAGGAAATGGCGCGGTCCCGCCGCCCGGGTCGCGACCATCTCAGGCGGCCGGCCGCCAGCCGCCGCACACCCGCGCGAGGATGTCGAGGGCCTCGTCGACATGGCGCGCGTCGATGATCAGCGGCGGCAGCAGCCGGACAACGTTGTCGCCGGCGCCGACCGACAGCAGGCCGTGCTCGCGCAGCCGGGTCACCATGTCGGCGCTCGGCACGGCGCATTTCAGGCCGAGCATCAGGCCGGCGCCGCGCACCTCCTCGACCACCGCGGGGTGGCGCGCCGCCAGATCCTCGAGCCGCGCGCGCAAGTCGCGCGCGATGCGATCGACGCCGGCGAGGAAGCCGTCCGCGAGAATGACGTCGAGCACCGCGTTGCCGACCGCCATGGCCAACGGGTTGCCGCCGAAGGTGCTGCCGTGGCTGCCGGCGGTCAGCGCCGCGGCGGCCTTTTCCGTGGCCAGGCACGCGCCGAGCGGGAAGCCGCCGCCGATGCCCTTGGCGGTGGCCAGGATGTCGGGCTTCACGCCGGCCCACTCATGGGCGAACAGCCGGCCGGTGCGGCCCATGCCGCACTGCACCTCGTCGAAGAACAGCAGCAGGCCGTATTCGTCGGCGACCTGGCGCAGGCCGCGCAGATAGTCGGCGCCGGCCGCCCGCATGCCGCCCTCGCCCTGCACCGGCTCGACCAGGATCGCCGCCGTCTCGCCCGTGATCGCCGCGCGCAGCTCGTTCAAGTTGCCGAAGGCGACCTGGTCGAAGCCGTCGACGATGGGCGCGAAGCCGTTGAGGTGCTTCTCCTGGCGGCCGGCGGCGATCGCCGCGAGCGTGCGGCCGTGGAAGGCGCCGGCGCAGGTGATGACCCGGTAGCGGCCAGGCTCGCCGAAGTCGTCGTGGTACTTGCGCACCATCTTAAGGCCGCACTCGATCGCCTCGACCCCGGAGTTGGTGAAGAACACGCTGTCGGCGAAGCTCGCCGCGGTCAGGCGCTCGGCCAGCCGTTCCTGGCCGGGGATGCGGAACAGGTTCGAACAGTGCCACAGCCGTTGCGCCTGCTCGGTCAGCGCCCGCACCAGATGCGGGTGGGCGTGGCCGAGCGCGGTCACGGCGATGCCGCTGGCGAAGTCCAGGAAGCGCCGCCCGTCGGCGGCGAACAGGTAGGCGCCGTCGCCCCGCTCGAAGGCGAGGTCGACGCGGTTGTAGGTCGGCATGACGGCTGGGATCACGGCTGAGCCCTTCGCAAGAACCGGGTCCGTCCGGGCCTGGGCTACCCGGGCCTGCGCGCGGATGACCGTAGGTGTCTCGGAAGGCAGGAGAATATCGGCACAGACGGCAGCCCTGTCAATGAAACCATCGCCGCTTCAGCGGCGTGCGTCCGCGGTCCGCAGCTTGCCGCGCCAGCGCAGCAGCCGCTCGTCCGCCGTGAGCAGGGTCGCGTCCACCGACATCGCGGTCGCGGCGATGATGCGGTCGGCCGGATCGCCGGGCAGTCCGGCGAGGCCGACGGCGGCGATGCCGATTTCTCCGCTCACCGCCACTTCGCGGATGCCTTGTTCGAGGCTCTTTCGGCGTAGACGGTCCGCCGACCAATCGCCTTTGAGGCGACCCTTCGCCCCGAGCATCGCGAGTTCCCAGAACGAGAACGCGGAAACCATCAGCTCGTCCTTCTGAAGCGCACCATTGGCGAGGCGCCGGGCCGACAACCCCGTCTGCGGATTGCCTTCGGCGATCCAGGCGAGCACATGCGTATCGAGAAGGATCACGGCTCGAGCGGGCCCCAATCGATGTCGAGGGGCGAGATGATATCGCCGGTGATCTCGATGTGCCCTTTCGCGAACCCGAACAAGCTCCGCGGCTTGACCGTCACGGGGGCGAGCTGGGCGACCGGCTTGCCGCGCTTCGTGATGACGATGGATTCGCCGGTGGCGGCGACCTGGTCCATCAGCTCGAGGCACTTCGCCTTGAATTCTCCGGCCTTCACGACGCGCCGCATATTTCGTCCTTTCCGGCCATCGATATGACCATGGTCATGATCATGATACCATCGGCCCTCGGCCGGTCAAGCGAGATGCGGCCGCTCAGCCGAGCAGCGCCGTCACGCAGTCGCGGAACACCTCGGTATGGCGGTCGATGTCGGCGGCCGTCGCCTGGGGCGCGATCAGCGCCATGTTGTGGAACGGGGTGAGCAGGATGCCGCGGTTGAGCGCGGCCAGATGCATGTAGCGCTCGAGCTCCATGTCCACGGCCGTCGCCGCCTCGGCGCCGTTGCGCGGCGGTTGCGGGCAGAACCAGTATTCGGCGCGGCAGCCGAGGCGGGCGACGTGCCAGGGCAGGCCGGCCTGGCGGATGACCGCGGCGACGCCGTCGGCGAAGCGGTCGGCGAGCGCGATCGTGTGCGCATAGGTCTTTTCGGTCAGCACGGTCTCGAAGGTCGCCTTCATGGCGGCAAGCGACAGCGCGTTGCCGGCGAGCGTGCCGCCGATGCCGCCGGTGTCGATCGTCTCGACGTCGATGTGGGCGCGGATCCGCGCCGCCACCTCGGCGGTAAAGCCGTAGACGGCGGCGGGCACCCCGGCGGCGATCGGCTTGCCCACGGTCAGCATGTCGGGCTTGAGGCCGTGCGCCCGGGTGTAGCCGCCCGGCCCGGCGCAGATGGTGTGCGTCTCGTCGATGATGAGCAGCGTGCCGGTCCGCCGCGTGATCTCGTGCAGCGCGTCGTGATAGCCGGGGTCCGGAAGCACGATGCCGATGTTGGTCAGCGCCGGTTCGGCCAGCACGCAAGCTACGTCGCCCGGCGCCAGCGCGGCCTCGAGCGCCGGCAGGTCGTTGAACTCGACGACCCGCGTGGTTAGGGCCGGATCGACCGCCGGGCCGACATTGCCGCGCCGCGCCACGGTCCTGCCGTCGACCAGCGTCACCAGCGTCTCGTCGACCGTGCCGTGATAGCACCAGTTGAAGACCAGGATCAGCCGCCGCCCGGTGATCTGACGCGCCAGCCGGATGGCGAAGCGGTTGGCGTCGGTCGCGGTCGTCGCCACCTGCCAAAAGGGCAGGCCGAAGCGGCGTGCCAGCTCCTCGCCGACCGAGATCGCATCCGCGCTCGGCAGCATCAGCGTGACGCCGCGACGCAGCCGGTCGGAGATCGCCGTGACCGCGGCCTTCGGCGAATGCCCGGTCATCGCGCCGGTATCGCCGAGGCACAAATCGAGGTAGTCGCGGCCGTCGACGTCGGTGAAGCGGGCCCCGGACGCCGTCTCGACGAAGACCGGGAAGTCGCCGGCCCAGCGCACCATCCAGTTCATCGGCACGCCTTCGAACAGGCTGGCCTTGGCGCGTTCGAACAGCGCGGCCGAGCGCGGGTGCTCGGCGACGAAGCGGCGCCGTTCCGCGGCGAGGGCGGCCCGCAGCCGGGCCCGATCGATGCTTGTCATGGCGAAGTATCTCCTGTCGTCAGGGCTTGATCTTGTAGCCGGCGGCGAACAAGCGCCAGGCGGCGGCGAATAGCAGCAGATCGACCGCGACGACGACGGCGAGGCCGACCGCCAGCGACCCGTCGGCGCGCCCGATGAAACCGTAGCGGAAGCCGTCGATGACGTAGAACACCGGGTTCAGCGTCACGGCCTGCTGCCCGAACGCCGGCAGGCGCTCGATCGAATAGAAGGTACCGGAGAGGAAGGCGAACGGGATGACCAGGAAGGTCAGCGAGGCGGAATAGTGGTCCCAACGTTCCGCCCACAACCCGACCAGAACGCCGAGCAGGGCGTGCAGGAGCGTCCCGCCGACGGCGAAGAACAGGACCGCCGCCGGCGCCGCCAGCGGCAGATCGACGAACGGCAGCATGGCGGCGAGCACGACCGCGCCGGTGACGAGCCCGGACGCGGCGGCGCCGCCGGCGTAGCCGAGCGTCCGTTCGACCGGCGTCAGCGGCGCCATCAGGGTGTCCGCCAGGATGCCCTCCAGCTTGTCGTAGATCAGCGAGGCGGCCGCCGTCTCGAAGGCCCGCTGGCAGGCCGCGAAGATGACCAGCCCCGGCGCCAGGAACTGCAGGAACGTCGCGCCGTCGTCGGCCCCCTCGGCGCCGCCCAGCGCCAGCCGGAAGACCGCCAGGAACAGGAGGCCGGACACGGCGGGCCCGAGCACGGTGTCGCGGTATTCGACCAGGACGCGGCGCAGCTCGCGGCGGAACAGCGTCCGCAGCCCCAGCCAGTTGACGGCGCCGAACCGGCGCGGGGCGGCCGTGCCCGCGCTCATGCCTTGAGCTTGTAGCCGACGGCGAACAGCCGGTAGGCGAGCAGCCACAACGCCAGATTGGCCGCTGTCATGACGACGAGCCCGGCCGCGAGCGAGCCGTCGGCGTGGCCGATGAAGCCATAGCGGAACCCGTCGATCATGTAGAAGAACGGATTGAGATGCGCCGCCGTCCGCCACACCGCCGGCAGCCGCTCGACCGAATAGAACGTGCCCGACAGGAAGGCGAAGGGCGTGATCACGAAATTGGTCATCGCCGCCATCTGGTCGAACTTCTCCGCCCAGATGCCGCCGACGATGCCGAGCAGGGACAGCATCAGGCTGGCGGCGACGGCGTGGAACAGGACGAAGCCGGGGTGGTGCAGCGGGAACGGCACGGCGAGCCACATCGCTAGCCCGACGGCGACGCCGACGACGAGGCCGCGCGACACCCCCCCGGCGGCGAAGCCGAGCGTCAGTTCGCCCGGGCTCAAGGGCGGCATCAGGACGTCCACGATGTTGCCCTGGATCTTGGAGATGAGCAGCGAGGACGAGGTGTTGGCGAAGGCGTTTTGCACCATCGCCATCATGACCAGGCCGGGCGCCAGGAACTGCAGGAAGGGCACGCCGCCGATGGTGTCGACCGCGCGACCCAGCGCCAGGCTGAAGATGGCGAGAAACAGCAGCGTCGTCACCAGCGGCGCCAAAACGGTCTGGGTCGCGACCTTGGCGAAGCGGCGCACCTCCTTGAGGTAGAGCGTCCACAAGCCGACCCAGTTGACGGGCCCAAGGCGGCGCGGCGAAGGCGGAACGGACACGGTCATGGAGAGAGCGGTGCAGGCGGATGAAGGCCGCGGACCTTAGGACGGCCCCGACGGCAACGCAAGGCGGCCGGGCAAGTGTCTGGCGGGCGCCTCGCCCTTATGTCATTTTCCGGCGGCCCGCCCGGCGCCCTTCTAGGAGACGACGACGTGGAGCAGCTGATCGACCTGCCGGCCATCCAGACCGTGCTGCAGACCCTTCGGGACTGGCTGTTCCGGGAGGTGCTGGTGGTCAGCACCCTGGTCCAGCTCGTCGTCGTCGCCGCCACCTTCGCCGTCGCCCGCATGGCCGCCAACGGCTTTCGCCGCTTCGTCGCGCGCGAGATCGACCGGCGCCAGCTCGTCGGCAGCCTGCGCAAGATCGCCGAGACGGCGACGCTGTTCCCGCTGCCGACGGTGTGGCTGGTGCTGCTGTGGGTCGCCACCGCGGCCGCTGCCTATTCGCCCTGGCCGAGCCACCTGCTGCGCAGCGGCGCCAGCCTGCTCAGCTTGTGGATCGTGATCCGGCTGATCTCCAGCGTCGTGCGCAATCCGGTGGTGTCGAAGTTCCTGGCCCTGACCGCCTGGATCATCGTCGCGCTCAACGTACTCGACCTGCTCGATCCGACCATCGCGCTTCTCGACGGCGCCGCCTTCACCATGGGCGCGCTACGGGTGTCGGCGCTGACCGTCATCAAGGGGGTGCTGTCGCTGGCCGTTCTGCTGTGGGCGGCGACCGTGGTGTCGGAGGTGATGGAGCGGCGCATTCACAAGACGGTGACCCTGGCCCCGTCGGTGCGCGTGTTGCTTGGCAAGCTGTTCAAGATCACGCTCATCGTCGTCGCCGTCCTGGCGGCGCTCAGCTATGTCGGCATCGACCTGACCGCCTTCGCCGTGTTCTCCGGCGCGGTCGGCGTCGGCGTCGGCTTCGGCCTGCAGAAGGTGGTGTCGAACCTGATCAGCGGCTTTATCCTGCTGCTCGACAAGTCGATCAAGCCCGGCGACATCATCGAGCTGGGCGGCGGCGATTTCGGCTGGATCTCCTCCCTCGGCGCCCGCTACGTCTCGATCGAGACGCGCACCGGCAAGGAGGTCCTGATCCCCAACGAGGACCTGATCACCCAGCGGGTGGTCAACTGGTCGTTTTCCGACAACCTGCTGCGCGTCGACACGCCGATCGGCATCGCCTACGGTTCGGACGTGCGCAAGGCCATCGCGCTGTGCATCGAGGCCGCCCAAGCCGCGCCGCGGGTGCTGCGCGAGCCGGCGCCGCTTTGCCACCTCGCCGGGTTCGGGGAAAGCTCGGTCGACCTCAGTCTCAGATTCTGGATCAATGACCCGCAGAATGGCATCGCCAACGTGCGTGGCCATGTCCTGCTCGGGGTCTGGGATCTATTCCACCAGCACGGCATCGAGATCCCCTTCGCCCAGCGCGACCTGCATCTGAAGTCGGCGGTGCCGCTCGAGGTCAGCCTGCGCGGCGCCGGCGGCGGCGGCTAGCTCCGGTCCCCGCCCGACGGCGGCGCCGGCTCGACGTGGGCGCGCAGCGGCGGCGCCCGGCCGGCCTTGTCCTCGCCGAAATAGATCGTGCGGTGCGGAAACGGGATCTCGATCCCCTTCTCGTCGAACACCCGCTTCATCCGTCGGTTGAATTCGCGCATCACCGTCCACTGCTTGATCGGCCGCGTCTTGATGCGCGCCCTGATGACCACGGCCGAGTCGCCAAAGCTGTCGAGGCCGAGCACCTCCATCGGCTCTAGGATCTCCGGCCCGAACGTTTCGTCGGCCTGCATCCCGGCTGATATCTCCTTGAGCAGCGCGATCACCGCATCCACATCCTCGCGGTAAGCGACGCCGATGTCCATAAGGGCGTAGGAGAAGTCCTTGGTCAGGTTCTTCACCGTCGTCGCCTCGCTGAACGGCACGGTGTGGACGCTGCCGGCGAGGTCGCGCAGGCGGATCGTACGGATGGTCATGCCCTCGACCAGCCCGGCGTGGCCGCCCATTTCGACCACGTCGCCGACGGCGATGCTGTCCTCGGCCAGGATGAAGATCCCGGTGATGACGTCCTTGACCAGGGTCTGGGCGCCGAAGCCGACGGCCAGGCCGACGACGCCGGCGGCGGCGAGCAGCGGCCCGATGTCGACGCCGATTTCCGAAAGGGCGACTAACACGACAATGACTCCGAGCACCAGCCGCAGGGCGTTGCGCAGCAGCGGCAACAGGGTGCGCGCGCGACCGCTGCGCGCGACGACCTGTCCCGCCCCGTCCCGGCGTTCCAGATAGCGCTCGATGAGGGCGCCGGCGAACTCCGACAAAAGCACGGCGACGGCCAGCATCACGGCGATGGTCAGCGCCCCACCGGTCAGTCGCCGGCCAAGGTCGCTGGC
>Ga0326597_10006671_pt1 | contig 15780 bp, 12 predicted proteins | sample RVTome_12_FD_203789 | JGI IMG/M metagenome (GOLD analysis project Ga0326597, IMG submission 203789) | Soil microbial communities from uranium-contaminated site in the Upper Colorado River Basin, Wyoming, United States - RVT100D185 | ecosystem: Environmental > Terrestrial > Soil > Contaminated >...
CGGACGGTTCCCACGAGGTGCTCCAGATGCAGAAGCAGATGGCCAGAAACAAAACGAGCGCCACGATCATGGCGCCCCCTACCTGCTCGTTCTGGGCGCGCAGGTGCACGTCGGTCAGGCGGGAGGTCAGCATCACCGCGAAAATGATCAGCACCGCCACGGCGCCCACGTAAACCAGCACCTGCACGGCGGCGAGAAATTCGGCCTGGAGCAAGACGAAAAATCCGGCCACGCTGAAGAGCGCGACGATAAGATAGATGGCCGCGTGAAAGATATTCCGCACCGTCACCGCCAGAAGCGACGAGGCGACCAGGAAAAACGCCAGGCCGTAAAAGACGAGTTGCTCACCCATGGGAGAGCACCGACCAGAGACCCACCGCGAGCAGGTTCAAAAACGCCAGCGGGATGAGGAATTTCCAGGAGAGCTCCATGAGCTGGTCCACGCGCAGGCGCGGAAACGTCCAGCGGAACCACATGAGCACGAAGATCAACGCCAGGGACTTGATGGCGAACCAGATCCACGACGGCAGAAGCGGGCCGTGCCAGCCGCCCAGGAACAGCACCGTGCCCATGGCGGCCATCACGTACATGGCGCCGTACTCCGCCAGGTAGAAAAGCGCGTACTTCATCCCGGAGTACTCGGTGGCGAATCCGGCCACCAGTTCCGACTCGGCTTCAGGCAGGTCGAAGGGCGTGCGGTTGGTCTCGGCCGTCCCCGCGATGACGAAGACGACAAACCCGATCAGCCCGAAGGGGAAATGGCGGAATATGAACCATTTCGGAAGCACGCCGAGGTAATAGCCGGCCTGGGCCTCGACGATGTTCACCATGGAGAGGCTGCCCGCCACCATGACCACGCTGAGCACGGCCAAAACGAACGGCACCTCGTAGCTCACCACCTGCGCGGCCGAGCGGAAGCCGCCGAGCAGGGAGTACTTGTTGTTGGAGCCCCACCCCGCCATGAGCATGGCGATGACGCCGAACGTGGTGATGGCCATGATGTAGAGCACGCCGATGTTGAGATCTTCGACGTGGAGCCCTTTGCCGAACGGAATAGTCACGAAGGCGGCAAATACGGCAATGAACGCCAGGCCGGGCGCCCACCACCAGATCCAGCGGTCGGCGGCGGCCGGCATGATGTCTTCCTTCTGCAGCATCTTCAGGCCGTCGGCCAAAGTCTGCAGGATGCCGTGCCAGCCCACGCGCATGGGGCCCATGCGGTTTTGCATGTGCGCGGAAATTTTGCGTTCGGCGTAGACGAATACCAGCACCAAAACCGCGATCAGCGCCACGATTACGGTCGCGGCCAAAATCGTGGCCAGAAGTTCGATCAAAATGGGGGGGACGCCGAGGCTTTTGCCGAGCTCGACCAACCAGCGGTCGGCAGCTTGGAAAAGTTCGCCCAGTTCCAGCATCGATTAATGCTCCACCGGGCGGGAGAACCAGTGCAAAACCCCCTTGCGCCAGGCGTAGACCAGACCGAGGATCAAAATCGTAAGGAAGATCAGCATCTCGACGAACGCGAACATACCTAGCTCTCGGAAGACCACCGCCCAGGGGAAAACGAAAATCACTTCGACGTCGAACAGCACGAAGATGAGCGCGAAGATGAAATAGCGGACGTTGTACTGGATCTGGCCGGTGCCCACGGGCACTTCGCCGCACTCGTAGCTGTCGTATTTCTGCGGCTCGGGCGTGCGGGCGGTGATAAGGGCGTTGAGCGTGTAGTTGATGACTACGAAAAGCAGGCCGAAGCCGAGGAAGACCAGGACCGACGCGTAGCTCGAGACGTCCATTTGGTTCTGCGCTGTGCCTTGCCAAGTTGCGAGGAGCCCCGGCCCGTGCCGCCCCCGCCCCACCTGTGGTTTCCTGCTCTGCCCCGGATTGTGAACAAGGTCACGAACCCCGGCGCAAAATGAACGCCCATGATAGCTTTTTGGGGTGGGGGGTCAAGCGGATTCTGGGTCCTGCGAGGGCTGTGAGCCGAGGTGCCCGCGACAGTACAAATTACGTGGCCACAACAAATTATGGCAACTCGGGTAGTTCGGCGGGCGGCGTTTCGCGGGGGCGATCAGCTGCGGCTGGTAACCTCGACCAGATGATAGCCGAACTGCGTTTTCACAGGGCCCTGGACCTTGCCGACCTCAGCGGAAAAGACCACGGCGTCGAATTCCTTCACCATCTTGCCGGGCCCGAACTCGCCCAGGTCGCCCCCCTGCCCGCCGGACGGACAGTTGGAGTGCTCTTTCGCGATGGCCGCAAAGTCGGCCCCCTCCTCGATCTGTTTTTTCAAGTCTTCGCAGATCGCTTTATCGTCCACGAGAATGTGGCGTGCACGTGCTTTGGCCATGGCCGGTTGTCCTTTCAATGCCGAGTTGTCTCATTCGGGTCGGTTTTGGGAAACGCGCGGGGCGCGCCGGCATCATCATACGTCCCCCGGCGTCTCGCCGCAACCCCCGATCCGCTCACTTCTTATTATGCCAGCGGCCGGCGACGAGGGAATTGATGATCGCCTGTCCCCGATGGCCGAAGATGGGGTTTTTTTCTTCGGCAAGGCGATCCGCGAGGCGCAGGGTGGCGCTCGCCGGCGGTTCTCCCGATTTGGCGGATTCGGCCAGCACGCGCAGCGTCATCTGATGAATCGAGAATTCCCACTCGCGCGCGAGGTGGCGCTCGATCATCGGATCGTCGTTCACGAAGCCGTATTGTTCGTTGGCGCAGTTCACGATGCCCTGCGGTTGGTGAGAAAGTCGGGGACGTAGGTGATGCCGCGCTCGTTGAGCAGTTGATCGTCGCGAGGGTGGTGTTAGAAACTGATCAGCCCAGGCGAAGGCCGACCGGCTTTAGCCGCAGGGCATCCGCGTAGCGCGAAAGCGCCGTGCGCGTCGCTTCGCGATCCTCGGTCCGGGCCGTACGCGCGCCGTTGCCCGCTTCGAACCGGCAGGAGAGTACGTGGAGTTTCCCCACCTTGCGATCCGCCTTGAGATCGAGGCGCGCAACCAGGCGTTCGCCGGCCACGACAGGCAGGCAGTAATATCCGTAGACGCGCTTTGGCGCCGGCTTGAAAATCTCCAGCACCTGCTCGAAGTCGAAGAGCAGTTTCACCCGCGCGCGGTCCCACAGCACCGGATCGAAAGGAGAAAGCAGCACGCCCGAATCACTGCGCGGACGCACACGCTCGAGGCGCGCCGCAAGATTCAGATCCTCCGGCCTGATCCACCCGGGCACTTTGCGGCCACTTGGTCGCACCAGGGCCATGGCGCAGATATCTCCCTGTTCCACCAGGCGATTCAGGGCGGACTGAATCTGCGTGCGGCGATTGGAAAGCCTCCAGGTCTGCGCCAGTGTTCCGGTCGTAGCCCAGCCGTGGCCGCCAAGCGCGAGCAGAAGCAACTGCTCCAGCGCCTCCGGTTCCTCGACCGGCGCTGAGCGGATCTCGGAGGGAATGACCCGTTCGGCCAGATCGTAGGTCCTTTGAAACGCGCGGCGCTCGCGGATGGCAAGCTCCCCGGAGGACCACAGGGCGTTGGCGATACGCTTGGCGAGCTTGAGGTTCCACCACCCCTTGCCCCCCTGGCCGTCCATATCCACGGAGCGCAGGGGTCCCTCGGCGGCGATGCGCCGCATCAGGTCATCCGCCACGGCCGAGTGCTTGCCCACGATGCTCTTCCACCACGGACGTTTCCGGAATCCGCGGCGGCGAAATTCGAACAGGCCGTAGTTCTCGATGGGCATCCAGCAGGCCTCGTGCCCCCAATATTCGAAGAGCGGCTCGCCCGCACGCAGCAACTCCTCGCCGACGGCGGGATCGACGCCGTCCAGGCGCGACAAGAGCACGATGGCGTGACTACGCGCTCCGGCGATGGACACCGTGTCGAGCTGGAGATATCCGAATCGGCGGATGACTTCAAGCGCAGCGGCGCGGGCACGGCGGCCACCGCCTGAAGCGCGCGCGGGAAACTTCGTCCACTCGGGCTTGAGCAGCCCGGCCTTCGCCAGAGCCAGGCGGCGTGCGGTGCGTACGGGAATCGAATCCACGCGGGCCTTTACACCGAGCCGGCGAACTTCTCTTTCTTGCGCGCAGACAGGCGTGTCCCCTCGTCCAGCTCGCGCTTGCGCAGGCGAATCGAGGCCGGCGTCACTTCGACCAACTCGTCCTCGGCGATGAACTCCAGGGACTGGTCGAGCGACAGGATACGCGGCGGGCGCAAGGTCACCGTCGCCTCCGACGTCGAACTGCGCATGTTGGTGAGCTTCTTCTCGCGCGTAATGTTGACCGTGATGTCGTCGGCGCGGTTGCGTTCGCCGATGACCATGCCGTTGTAGACCTCGGTGCCGATCTCCACGAACAGTTCGCCGCGGTCCACCATCCCATGGCAGGCATAGGCGGTGACTCTTCCGCCCCGATCGGAAACCAAAGCCCCGCTCACGCGGTGCGGAATCGACCCCATCCAGGGCGCGTAGTCGTGGAAGAGCGTGTTCATGATGCCGGCGCCCTTGGTGTCGGTGAGGAACTGGCTACGAAAGCCGATCAGCCCCCGCGTCGGCACGAGAAACTCCAAAGACACGCGGCCGTGGCCGTGGTTTTCCAGGTGCGTCATGCGTCCCTTGCGTACGGAGAGTTTCTCCGTGACCACCCCGACGAAGTCCTCGGGCACGTCGATGTACGCGCGCTCCATCGGTTCCGAGACGACGCCGTCCAGTTCCTTCGTGATCACGCGCGGCTTGGAGACCATGAATTCATACCCTTCGCGGCGCATGGTTTCGATCAACACGGCGATCTGCAGTTCGCCGCGCCCGCACACTTCGAAGGCGTCGGCGCGGTCGGTCATCTTCACCTGCAGCGACACGTTGCCCAAAATCTCGCGCTCAAGCCGCTCCGCGAGATGACGGGACGTAAGGAACTTCCCCTCTCGGCCCGAAAGCGGTCCACTGTTGACATAGAAGATCATCGACACCGTAGGCGCATCCACCTTGATCCGGGGCAACGGCACAGGCTCCTCTTCAGAGGAAACGGTGTCGCCGATCTTGATATTCTTGATGCCCGCCACGGCAATGATATCGCCCGCCTCGAGCGTATCGACCAGGATGCGGCGCAGCCCCGAAAATGTGTACAAAGCCGAGAACTTCGCGCCTGTCGTGATCTCGTGTTCGCCGCAGAGACTGTACGTCTTGTTCATCTCCAGCCGGCCGTTGGACAATCGCCCGATAGCCACCTGGCCCACGTATGAATCGTAAGCGAGATTCGTAACCAGAAACTGCGGGACCTGGTCGTCCGAGGCCACCGGCCCGGGGATCTTCTCGAGGACCGTCTCGAACAGCGGCGTCAACGTGGTGGAACCGTCCTTCAGATCCCGGTGCGCGATGCCCGCCTTGGCATTGGTGTAGAGGATGGGGAATTCGATCTGCTTCTCGGTGGCGTCGAGGTCGATGAACAGGTCGTACACCTCGTTGATCACCTGCGCGACGCGCGCGTCGGCGCGGTCGATTTTGTTGATGACCAGAATGATCGGCAGGTTCTTCTCGAGCGCCTTTTTCAGCACGTAGCGCGTCTGGGGCAGCGGACCTTCGGAAGCGTCGACGAGCAAAAGCGCACCGTCGACCAGATTCAGGCTCCGCTCCACCTCGCCGCCGAAATCCGCATGCCCGGGCGTGTCGACGATGTTGATCTTCACCCCCTGGTAGAACACGGCGGTGTTCTTGGCCATGATGGTGATGCCGCGCTCGCGCTCTAAGTCCATGGAGTCCATGACCCGTTCGGCCACTTCCTGGTTGTCGCGGAAGGTTCCTCCCTGCCTCAGCAAGCCGTCCAGAAGCGTCGTCTTGCCGTGGTCCACATGAGCGATGATGGCGATATTTCTGAAGTTTTCTTTTCTCACGGTACTCCGATAATGGTACGCAGTCCGGCGACTTTCAGGCACGTCTTGCTTCAACTCAGAGGGCGAGGAACCTGGCAGGGATCGGTGACGCGTCTGTCCGGCAGAATTCGCTTACCGCTGTAGTCTACTTCTTGAGCTGCCCCAGTATCTCGCTGTGCTCCGGGAAACGCCCCAGATCCAGCTTCGAGAAGATCAACTTGCCGTCAACCTTGACTTCGAACGCGCCCCCCTTGCTCTGGATGAGTTCGGTGTCGACGCCGAATTTCTTCTTGATCTCGGCCGCCAAACTGGTGGCCTGGGGGAGATAGTCTCACGGCACGCAATACGCGATCGAGATCTTCATGGCAAATGGCTTTCCTTCATGGGCTGGAGAGGGATCATAACGCCGGGGGCGCCCGGGGGCAAGCCCCGGGCACACCGCGGCGTAAGCCTGTCTACATCGCTTCCGGCCAGAGCCAGCCGAACGTGCCGGCGGTGACCAGGCCGTAAACGATTCCATCAATGACGAACTTCAGGGTGATGCCCCAGCGCTGGCCCCTCCAGATGGAGTCGGGCAGACTCGAGACGGCGTAGCCGAGAATCGCCGCAGTGCCGGTGACCCGGAACACCGCCCTGTAGGGAGCTCCCCACCCGAGCGCGAGATAGCCCAGATACGCGGCGAACCCGCTGACCACGACGCTGAACAGAAACCATAGAACCAGGCTCTTGCCCATGGCGGGCGAGCCGTTGGGAATGAGGATGACCTGCCCCACCGGTCCCTGCTTGTACTTCTCGATCATCTCCGGGGTCTGGAAGTCCTTCATGGATTTGCATTCGGCCGGATACGGCACCATGTACGAGCCGGCCGTCACCCCCTGCGCGCGCATTTCGGCGGTGATCTTTTCCTCGCCGGGAAGGCGCTTGTAATCCCCCTTGTGAATCGGGAGCACCATGTGCACGATCGAACTGACGATGAAGACGAACACCGACGACAGAAGAATCGGAAGCCACAAATGCCCGATCAGCTCCATACCATCCTCCTTTGATTGGCGTTGGACGAGGCGGGAAGCTCCGGCCGCCGTCCCTGGTGTCCCCAAAGTAGCCGGTAACCCGGTCCTGCGCAACAGATTCTGAGCGGCTCGATTTCTGCCCTCCCTGCCCATTCGGCGCTTGATGACGGGGCGGAAACGGGCTATTTTGGGTTCTGAAGTTTCTGCCGCCGGATTCTGAAAGGGGCTAAGGATGCGTCAGAGATTCTTCACGGCTCCGGCCGCCGCGATTCTGCTTGCTGGACTGTCGACCTTCGCCTTCGCAGCGCATGCGCAGGCCGTCACCCTTTCGGTTCGCACCAACACCCAGAACGATACGCTTTACGTGGGCCTGCCCGGAGCCGTCCTGTTCTCGCTCGACGCCACGGATACCTGCGTCACGATCGTCAACTGGTGGTCCGAGTGGAAGTTCACGAAGTACCTCGCGCTGGGCGATATGCGCCCGGCCGCGCACCTGGTGTGGTCCGACTCGGCGCTCGCGTATTTCGATTCGACTACCTCGAATCGATTCATCGACCTGGCCCCGCCCGAGACCACGTACGTCGTCGCGCAGGATCGGAACGACGAACCGTGGCGGGGCTCCGGTGAATTGTATCGCGTCGCGCTCACGCCGATGGATACGACTACGCTCTCTTTCAATTTCCAGTTCACGTCCGGGCCTCCTACGTGGCAGACCATGGTGACGCCTTGCGGGGGCGCACCAATGATCCCGGATTATGCGACCACCACGATTCACGTGGTCGACTGTTCAGCGGGCGGGCTCCTCGGCGGCGACGTGAACTTCGATCGGCAGGTCGACAGTGCCGACGTCACCTATTTGGCCGCCTGGCTTGCAGGAACGGGCCCGGCGCCGGTGATCGCGAACCTGGGCGACGTGAACTGCGACTTCGCCGTGGACTCCGCGGACCTGGCCCTGCTGGACGACTACGTTGCCCACGGCGGAGCGCCCCCCTGCGATCCCTGTCTCACGGTTGCGCAGAACGACCTCCCGGAGACTTACCTCATCTTCGACACGCTCGAGATCTTCCAACCCAACTACAACAGTGTACGAGTGGTGCGTCCGCGGATCTACTACTCGCTGCCCGTACCCACGGCCACCTATCCTGGCATAGTGATTCGTTGGAAGGCTTCGGACTCGCTGGATCATCCATTGGAGCAGCCCCCTTTCGATTTCAATTGGGTACTGTTTGGTCCATACGCCGATCAGGCCCCCGCGCTCCCCGATTCGAGTCTGCTCCTGGTAACGAACGATGACCCGGGAACGCCCGCGCTGGAGTGGGCCCCCGACACCAGCCACGCCTTTTGTGATCTGCGCGACGGCTGGTACGTGTTCTGGATCAGATCGCGGGACGACTCACTGGGCATCGATCCGACGCCGTCGGTGGCGCGATTTCGCGTTTTGGAGCCGACCTTCGAGAAACCCTTCCTGCTGATGGATGCTTCCAATTGGTATAACGGATACCTGTTGAATTGTGGCAGTTACGACTTTCGCAACCAGCGCCAGGACAGTCTCACTCCCTCGATGATCCAGGAGTGGTACAAAGACCTGTTTGAGGGGAACGGCTACGCGTTCGATCGCGAGGTCGACACCTGGGCACGCCAAATCGATTTCGACACGAACTGGTGTGCAGACTGTTACCGCATATTTCCCGATCGCGACGTACTGTCGAGCTATAAGGCGCTGATCGTGTACGACGAGGACATGTTGATGCCGCTGGATCGCGACAACTTTCAGCAGGAGTACGGGCGAATGCTGGACGATTACGTCGCCGTGGGCGGTCGTCTGGCACTGATCGGACGCAATCTGTTCGGGCCCTGGGATTCCCTGTGGCTGCCCAACGGCCCGCCGAACACGAAGCACTTCCATGCAGCGGATTTTGCTGCGCGTTTCTTCGGGCTTTCCTCTCTGAATTTTCAGGGGGACACCTACATTGCCATGAACGCTATAGCGGACAGTGCAGATTTTGCAGGTGCCACGCCCATCAACCCCTCATTCCCGGCTCTCGCGGTCGATACAACTACGACTTTGCTCCTGAGCCAGTTGCCCATCCCCGGAATTCGGGACCGAACCGGCGATCTGTGGGGGGACTGGTTGTGGCTGCCCGACGTGAACGTGGTCGATGTGGACCCGGCGGGCGGTGCTGTAGGCCTTTATTCCTTCCAAGCTACCGACCCAGCCTCGTCACCGAACCAGGGACGCTTCTGCGGAGTCCAGTACGAGTATTTTGATACCGTCTTGTCCGCATACACTTTCAAAACGGTTCTGCTTACGTTCCCGCTGTCCACGCTCAAACGGGACGGGAGCCCGGAGGCGCTGGCCGGTGCGCTCTTGGATTACATCCTCGGCGGCTTCCCCACGGATGTCGCGAGTGATGACGACGGAACGCGGCCCGTCGCCACGGAACTCTTGCCCAACTATCCGAATCCGTTCAACGCGAGCACGATGATACGCTTCGAGACGGCGACGACGCAGCACGTGGCCCTGCACGTCTACAATCTGCTGGGTCGTCGAATTGCGACTCCGGTCGATGGCGTGCTGCCCGCCGGGAGGCACGAGGTCGCGTGGAATGGTGTGGATTACCGCGGGAGGCCGGTGGCAAGCGGCGTTTATTTCTACGCCATCACAACCGACGGCGTGACGCATTCCCGGAAGATGCTGCTGTTGAAGTGACGACCCTCCGGAGATAAGCAGATGAATACACGGCTCGTTTGCCTCGCTACCATCCTCTGCCTCGCGACGGTGCGCCCCGCCGCGGGCGCGACGATTCGCGTTCCGCAGGACTTCGCACTCATCCAGGCGGCGGGCGATGCCGCGCAGAACGGCGACACGATTCTGCTCGGCACCCTGCGCGATTCGATCTGGGTGGAGGACGTGACCCTCTCCGGCAAGTCGCTGATTTTTCTGTCCGCCGCAGGCCCGCAACGCACGCAGATCAAGCGACGGATCTTAGTGACCGACCTCGGCCCCGACGATACGACGAAGTTCATTGGCATTCGCTGGAACACGGGTTCGAGCCGGGATGCCATTTCCATCGAAAAAGGCCGGTTTCTGGTCAAGGGATGCGTATTCGATTCATCCAATGAATGTCACTTGAACGTCGCTACGATCAGCGTGGGCATTCAGGCCCAGGTTCAAGTTGAGCAGTGCACGTTCGTAGCGCAGCCGATCGCCGTCACGTCTTATGCAAGTTCGTCGGTGTATGTCACCAGCTGCCTGTTTGTGCGCTCCTGCGCACTGGCGCTGGGCCCTCGGGGCGGATACCTGTCGGCCGACTACTGCAGCTTCTGGAACAATGCGGACATCGCCGATTCCTCCGTGGACTGGGGCGTCGGCAACATCGCGTTCGATCCCGAACTCCGCGAGCCCGACTTCGCCCTGCTGCCGGGATCACCCTGCATCGATACGGGCGATCCGCTTTTGCCCGACGATCCGGACGGGACGCGCGCGGACATCGGCGCCTACATCCCGTACCGGTCGGCGGGGAGGCTGTACGTCTCCACGGCCGGCGACGACGACAGTGCGGACGGCTCCCTGGCCCGTCCGTTTCGCACGATCGACTTGGCCTACTTCTTCGCCGTCCAGCAGGACAGCGTCCTTTTGCTCCCCGGTCTTTACGAAGAGCATTTCGTCTTCGGCCGCACCAGCGTCCGGCTTGCGTCATCCGGCGGAGCGATGAACACAACGATGTCGGCCAGCGAGCCGGACCTTCCCATTCTCGACTTCCGCGCCGGAGCGGGCAATCGCGGCACCATCTCGGAATTGACGGTAGCCAATGCCGTCAACGCGAGCGGAATTTTCGTTCGCAGCGGCAACCATCCCAGAATAGAGTATTGCACGTTGATCGCCAACACACCCTATGAAGGAGGCGGGGTTCAGATCAATGGCGACAGCACCACCGTGTACGGCTGTCTTTTCAGGGATAACGTCGCCACCAAGAAAGGCGGCGGGGTCCTGTCGGGAGGAGCGCGGCACACGGTGATCGACAGCTGCGTGTTTCACGACAATCACTCGGGGGACGGCGGTCCCGCTATTGTTTTCGTGGGCGCGAGCAACGACGCCGTGATTACCCGGAACGTGATCGCTCGTAACACCTATTACGACGATTACGGCGGCCCCGTATACCTCGAGTTCACGCACGGGGTCACCCTGCTCAACAACACGATCTGCGAGAATGTCTCCTCCAACTGGAATGCGCCCGGGGCCGGAATCACGATCTACAGCTGTACGGGCGTAGACATCAGGAACAACCTCGTCTTCTCCAATCAGGGCAACTACGGTGTCGCCATCCTGGCGTCCTCCAGCGTCATCGTCTGCGACTACAACGATCTCTACGGCAACTGGTTCGACACCTACATGGGCGTGACGCCCGGTCCAGGGTCGGTATCTGAGTATCCGCTCACGGCGGGGTACCTCGAGAACTACCGGCTGTTGCCCGGCTCACCCTGTATCGATGCCGGAGATCCATCGATGCCGGTGCCCTATGGGGGTGGCAGTGTGATCGACATCGGTGCGCTGGAGTATCAATACCCCGTCGATGCGGGCGACGCGGGAGCGTCGGAACTGCCGCGTGCCTTCACGCTGAATCCGAACTATCCGAATCCGTTCAACGCCTCTACGCGCATCTCGTTCGCGCTACCGGCGCCGGCGCATGCAGCCCTGACGATTTTCGACGCCCTGGGGCGCCGCGTACGCACGCTGGTGGACGGGTCTCTGCCGGCGGGCCGACATGATCTCACCTGGGACGCCACCGATGCGCAGGCGCAGACGGTGAGCTCGGGCGTATATTTTTACCGCCTCGACGCTGGAGGCAAGACGGAAACGAGGAAGATGGTTTTGCTTAAATAATTCACCGCTGCCATCGGACCCAGGCCGTCACTTCACAATGATGAGTTTTCCCACATCCGTGCCGAAGCGGCTCTCGATCGACCAGATGTAGATCCCCGTCTTCACCGCCTGCGTGTTGCGCGTGATCAGGTTCCACACGACCACGGTCGCCTCGGAGCTCGAAGGATCGGCGCGGTGCTCCAGCCTGCGCACCAGATCGCCGTCCAGCGACCAGATCGACACCGTGCATGTATCCGGCACATTGTAGAACGTCACCTTGCGCGCCCGCTCCGGATCGGGCTCCAGCCCCCGCGGATTCTCCCACGCGGCGGCGTTGTAATAGTCGGAAATTCGGTAGGGGTTGGGATACACTCCCGGCTTCGGATGAATAGAATCGACGATGGCTGCCGCGTTGATCGGCCAGACTTCGATGGCGTTCTCATTGACTAATGATTCTAATGAGCCTATTCCGATAGCTGGGTAACCAAAGTCAAAAGTCGCAACGGAAATGAAGATCGGTTCTGCGACCTGCAGACCGTCGATGGCATATTCATACTCATAGTAGGGATAGAACTCGCTGCCATCTTCGCGGTAGCCCACGCTGTCTGGCGGTGCGTCCGGGTACGGTTTCCGGATCACCCTTTCGACATCCACTCCACTCTGTACCGCACGCGCGAGTCCACGATCATCGGCCTCCTGGTTCGCGTCATACGGCCTAAAATAGTAGTAATTCGAATCTACTACCGCTGGATCGCGCTCATCGAACACGATCTGCAGCAGAGCCTTGTCAACCGTGGCGATCTTGAAGCTGTCCGGATGAAATGCGAAACCGTAGTTGGCCACACAGATCGAGTCGAACATGGTCTTTAACGAATCGAGTATAAAGGGAGGGTCCGACAGCCGCCAGCGCTTCGACCCTGGCAGCCACAGATACCGGGACCAGTCGGTCTTGTCTCGCTGCGCTAGAATGCGGTAGTCCTCCAAGTGACCCGTGCGGCTCATATAAACGCGGTAACCTTCGAAGTCAGCCAGTGCGGTAAACGGATCTTTGCTGGTTTCGGTGAACTCGCCATTCCACCGAAGCACTACTTTTCCCTCTGCGGTGGAGTACTTCAGCCGGGGAACCGGCGGCGCCGGGGAAACCCTGTAGTCCGGTACGCCGTCGCCTTCGTAGAATACCGTGTCCCCATCGATGATCCGGAACTTGCCCCGATGTCCATCGCCATCGGTATCGATTCCCGGGGTATCGTAGACCCATCCAGCCGTCTGGGCGATCAACGCCAAATTGCCGAAATTGAGATGTTCATAGAAGACTGAGGGATCTTGCGGGTCGAAATACCGCCGGAAGTTGTCCGGGTCCAAGTGGAAGTCCGTTGCGGCTACAATGGCCAATGTTACCGTGGCCGATGAGTCTGGACGGAGATCAAAAGGCCCGATGCTCAAGAGCTTTCTTGCGAACACCCCGTCCGCAAGGTTCCTGGCAAACGCCCTGTCGCTTACTGGTGGCAGCCAACCAGTATGGTCGACTGCCGATTCTACCTGATCATAATCGATTTCCCCGCCGGACATCATCTGGTATTTCGCCCGATCGCCGTGCGGTGTTCCCAGGTTCCCACGAACGAACTCTACATTCGAGTATCGACGGTTGGGCCCCCAATCCAGCGCGGGATCGTTGCTCGCAACCCACCAATTGAAGGACGTGTTTTCGGCCGTTTTCGGGCGGGCTAGCACCCGCACGCCTACGACTCCGGTAGGAGAGATTGTGGTGAATCTTGCGCTGCCTGGGTCGCCGTCGTTGTCGGCACACCACATCAAATTCACCGTATCTCGGTATGGTCCGCCGGTAACCGAAGGAACATACCGCAAGAATCCCGAAACATCATCGTACGAACCATGACCGCGTCCCTCATCCCACGTAGATATGTGCATGGCTATCATGGATCCCCGAAAGCCAAAATACATCTGGTGAAGTGTCTCTGTGCTGATGTTTCGTATTTCAAAGTCAATGATGATGAAACCTTGTTCGGCGTTGAACGACCACGAATGAGATCGTTGCTCTACACGAAGACCCAATGGGACATGCGGGCGAGAGTCGAAGGGGTCAGATAGTGTCAGGGAGGTTGATGTATCATAGTAAACGGCTATGAAGTCCTGATCTGATACCGCTTCTCCGCTGTATTGCACATCCGGGCAATTCGCACCTCGCGCAGTGACCAGATCTCTTCGATTCGTCAGCTCCACGATCTCACCCGCGGGATATGCGTCCGGGAGCCACTCAAAGCTACCCCCAAACTCTTCCTCTGCCGATGAAACAAGAGTATCTCTCCCTCGCATCCCTCCTACCCAGATGCTACTCCCACGAAGATACTCAAAGCCGGATCCGGCCGGGAACTCAAGCCCTGGCGCCCGCCTTCCGTTGCAAGGATCTACTTCAGTGAAGGAGCTTGTACCGAACCAATCAATGTTTGTTACAGAGGCATGAAGATTGCCCTGTGTATGAACCCGCAGTCTCACAAACGGTCGACCTTGAGCTGCCTGCACTCCAGCTGGCATACCCTGCGCTTGGTGCTCCATCTGTGACGCCCCAGCGAGCATTACCACACCAAGAACCAATGCGCTGACTCTCATCCTGCAACTCGCCACACCCGCTGCCGTCAGAACCTGCGCATGGGATTCTAACACATTCACGCTCCTTGCTTGAATCCTGCGACGAACGCCTATGTTCCGGCGGAGTACGTTGCCTCAGCCGACACTGGGTTGCAATTGTACTATGCGAACGCCGCCGTGATCTGTCAAGTCATTGTCGACACTCGCCCGCTCGATCGGGGACGCTCGGCCGCTCGCGGCTGGCGCAACGAGCCTCATGTAGGACGTCGACATGCAATCAGAAGTCGGAATACGGCGGCAGAGCCGGCCTGGAACTCACCGTGGCGGCGGAAGTCACATTACGGTGAAGTCGTGATAGAGCCGATCCAGCTCCGACCAAGTGAGCTGCTCGGCGCGACGGCGGCCGTCGACGCCCGATGTGTCGAAGAGGCGGTCGAGACCGTCGTCGTCGAGTCCCGCAGAAAGCTTCAGGTTGTTACGCATATTCTTCCGGCGGTGGCCGAAGAGCGCATGCACGAAGCGCATGAAGTGAGCGGCGTCCTTCGGTTTTACGGGCGGATGGATTGCCGGGGTCAACTCGACCACCGCCGACATCACTTTCGGCGGCGGGAAGAATGCGCCCGGGCGCACCAGGAACCGTTTGCGCGCGTCGAAGTGCAGCGCGCGGGCGATCGCCAAAGGGCCGAAAACGCGCGTTTGCGGTTCCGCCACGAGACGGCGCGCCACTTCGAGCTGCAGCATCACCATCACCTGACTCCAGAGTTTCGCCGACTGAAAGATCCACTCGAGAATCGGGCCGCCCATGTTGTAAGGCAGATTGCCCACCAGGATGACGCCCGAGTCCTTGCGTCCGCGTCGTCCGACAAGCTTGCGCGCGTCGACTGCGAGGATGTCCGATTCCAAAACGTCCAGCAACGATCCGAATCGCCCGCGCAAATGGGCGACGAGACGTCGATCGGTTTCCACGGCGGTCACGGGCTTGCCGGTGGCGATCAAAGCGCCGGTCAAAGCGCCGCGGCCGGGGCCGATCTCCACGATCTGTGCGGCAGAATCGAGCGCGAGGCACGCGACGATCTTGTCCGTCACCCGCAGATCGGTGAGGAAATGCTGGCCGTACGACTTACGCGGGCCCGGCGCTCTCGAAGGGGTAGGGGTCACGGAATCGCTTGAAGACGCGTTGAAAGTTGGCCCAGAGTGTTTGTGCGGCGCGTTGGGGCTTAAGGTCACCCTTGATTTCAACCAGCGTGTCGAACGTGTGCACCACCAGAGCCGGCTCGTTGCGCTTGCCGCGACGCGGAACGGGGGCCAGGTAGGGCGCGTCGGTTTCGACGACGAACGCCTCCCACGGGAGAGCCCGTGCAATGTCGGGAAGACTCGATTTCTTGTAGGTGATCGGCCCGCCGATCCCGATCAGGTAACCCAGGTCGATGCCGCGCCGCGC
>Ga0326597_10006672_pt1 | contig 15779 bp, 10 predicted proteins | sample RVTome_12_FD_203789 | JGI IMG/M metagenome (GOLD analysis project Ga0326597, IMG submission 203789) | Soil microbial communities from uranium-contaminated site in the Upper Colorado River Basin, Wyoming, United States - RVT100D185 | ecosystem: Environmental > Terrestrial > Soil > Contaminated >...
CGGCGAAGAATCTGGGCGGATTCGGCGACGGAGGCATGGTCGTGACCGATTCCGCCGACGTCGCAGACCAGGTCCGGCTGCTTCGGAACCTCGGCTCGCCGACCAAGTACGAGCACGTCGTACGCGGATTCAACCACCGATTGGACACCCTGCAGGCCGCTGTGCTCGGCGTGAAACTGAGCGTGTTGGATGATGCGAACGCCCGCCGGTCCGTCTCAGCCCAAGCCTACGACGCACTCCTCGAGGAGCTCGGGGTCGTGACACCGCTCGTCACGCCCGAGGTGACGTCGGTCCACCACCTCTACGTGATACAGGTCGACGAGAGAGACGCTCTGAGAGATCATCTCGCTGCCTCCGGAGTCGGTGTCGGCATCCACTATCCGATTCCCATCCATCTGCAGGCTGCCTACGCCGATCTCGGCTACTCGCGCGGCGACTTCCCTGTGACCGAGCACCTGGCCGATCGGATTCTCTCGCTCCCGATGCATCCGAATCTCGAGATCGAGGACATCGTCAGGGTCGTCACTTCGATACGATCGTTCTTCACCGCGATGCGGCCTTCGGCCGTCGGAGATGTCACGTGGAGCTGAGGCGGTATCTGGAGATCGTGGGTCGCAGGTGGTGGATCGTCGCCACGGCGATCGCCGTCACGACCGTGCTCACGGTGCTCCTCGTCGTCCAGCAACCGTGGGTGTACGGGGCGAGCGGGACATTTGTCGTGAGGCCCCGGTCGGTGGATTCCGCCGAGGTGGTCCGCGCCATCGACACGCTCATCCGGGGCGTCGAGATCAACTCGACCTACGCCACGATCGCCCGCAGCGATGCGATCCGTGAGCGGGCGCGAGATCGACTCGGGTCTGACTTCGATCCATCCGGAATGACGATCAATTCCGACGTTCTGGCCGGGACGAATGTCCTCGTGATCAGCGTGCGCGGCCCCGAACCCGAGTCCACGGCCGTGTTCGCGCGAGCCGTGGGCGAGGAGACGGTGGCGTATGTCGCGGAGCTCGAGGATGCTTTCGAGCTGAAACCGCTGGACCTCCCCGAGGTCGAGGAGCGACCGGTGGGGCCCAACAAGGTGCTCACGGTGGTGACCGGAATCCTGTTCGGCGCCATCGTCGGCGTCGCGGCCGCGGTGGCCGCGGACGCTCTCGCCAGGGCAGCCGAGCAGAAGCGGGGATCGTCCGCAGTCGACCTCGGGTGGCAGGCGGTCATCATGGATGAGCCGACGGGCACGTTCCACGACGACTTCTTCATGATGCGTTTCTCCGAGGAGATGAGCCGAGCCCGACACAGCGATCGTGCCTTCGCGGTCGGCCTACTCCGTTTCGTCGTCCCGTCGGAGTCGATCGATCGCGACCACACCACCCTCCTCAGGTCGGCCGCGGACGCAGCCGCGTCGTGGCGGCGCACCGAGGATGTCATCTCCCATGTCGGTGGGGAGACCATCGCCGTGCTCCTTCCTGATCTCGATCTCAACGAGGCCAACCGAATCATGGAGCGGTGGAAGGCCGACGTCGTCGGTCGCCTCGGAGCCGACCTTCCTCCCGATTACGAGATCACTATCGGAGTCGCGAACTACACGGGCGAAGAGGACATCCCTGGTCGGTTGGACGATCCGATCCGGCCGCCGTCGATGACCTGATGGAACCGATGACAGGTGTCCGCTCTCCGGGTGGGCCGAAACACCGGTCGAGCGATCTCGTCAACCTGGCCAAGGGTGGCGGTTTCATGGTCGGTGGGGGACTGGTCGAATTCGTCTTCAGGCTCGGCATCGCCTGGATCCTTGCCCGAGCGCTCGGTGCCGACGGCTACGGGCTGTACACGCTCGTCGTCAGCGTGGCCGCCCTGACGGTGGGCCTCGGTGGGCTCGGCCTGGACGATGCGATGGTCCGGTACCTGGCGATCCAGACCCGCCGCGGGGACATGGCCGGCATGCGCGGGACCATGCAGGTGGGCATCGTCGTCTCGCTGGGGGTGGGAGTTCTCGCCGGCATCGGCCTCTATGCGTTTGCGAGCTGGTTGGCGGTCGGTGTGTTCGACGAGCCTGCCCTGCTCCCCCTCATCAGGATCGTCTCCGGGGTCGTCCCGTTCCTCCTTCTCAGCAACGTGTTGCTCGGGGTGACGCGCGGGTTCAACCGGATGGACTTGGCCACCTTCGCCGAGAACGTGGTTCGCTCGGGGGTCCGCTTCTCCCTTCTGGCCGTCCTGTGGTTCCTCGAACTCGACGTGGTGGCGGCGGTCATCGCGTTCGGAGTCGCTGACGTCTCGGCCACGGTCGTGTTCATCTTCTTCGTCCGCCGTCTGGTACGGGCGGCCGGACCGCCTGTCGCGCCTCGTCACGAGTACGCCGAGATCTTCGGGTTCGCGTTGCCCTTGTGGCTCTCCGGCCTACTCAACCGTTTCCGGCGGAACCTGGAGACGTTCGTGCTGGGAGTCCTGTCGATCGCGGCGGATGTGGGTGTCTTCACGGTCGCCGCCAGGGTCAACTTCATCTCCCACACCGTCTATCGGGCTGTGATCGTGGCCGTCAAGCCGATCCTGGCGCAGGCATTCGCCGACGGAGATCGGGCAACGTTGGCTCGCACGTACTCGTCGACCACCCGGTGGACGTTCACGATGAACCTCCCGTTTCTCCTCGTCACGGTCCTGTACGCCGAGGACATCCTCGGCGTCTTCGGCCCCGAATTCGTCGACGGGGCGTCCGCATTCGTGGTCCTCGCCTTCTCCGAGCTGTTCATCGCGTTCACGGGAACGTGTGGATCGATGATCGACATGGCCGGGCACACTCGCGTCAAGCTCGTCAATTCGGTGTTGTGGGTCGCCTCGGCTCTGGGGCTCAGCATCCTGTTGATCCCGCCATACGGCGTCATCGGCGCGGCAGTGGCATCGATGGCCTCGGTGACACTCGTCAATTTGGTCCGAACGCTCGAAGTGTGGATCCTCGATCGACTCCAACCTTGGCGCCGGGACTTCTGGAAGCCGGCCGCCGCAGCCATCGCCGCCGGGGCATGGGGGTACTCCCTTCGCCTGGTCTTCGAAGGGCGCTCGATCTGGTGGGTCGTCCTTCAGGGAATCGCCGTGGTGCTCGCGTATGTGGGAGTGCTCGCCATGCTCGGGTTCCATGACGACGACCGCGTGATTCTGGGGCGTATTCGCGACAAGCTCACGCGCAGAGCCCGCGGGCGAGTCTCATGAGCACGGTGGACGATGGTCCGATCTACATCACGGGTCTGGACCGAACAGGGAAGACCACGATGCGTGCGTTCCTGGCTTCGCACTCTCGTATCGCCATACCGGCAGTGGGATCGAACATGTGGATGTACTTCCACGGTCAGCACGGCGATCTCTCGGTGCCCGACAATCTCGATCGTTGCCTCGACGCCATGTTGCGTTACAAGCATGTGGCGTTCCTGGATCCGGATGAACGCGCCATTCGGGAGGAGTTCGCCGCCGGTCCCCACACCGACGCTCGCCTGTTCGCCATCTTCCTCGAGCAGTTCGCCCGTCGAGAGGGCAAGCCTCGTTGGGGTGCGCAGTCGGGTCTGGAGGAGCAGTACGCGGAAGAGATGTTCGCGGCGTATCCGGGATTGAAGATGATCCACATGCTGCGCGATCCTCGCGACCGGTACGCCGCATCCCTCCAGAAGTGGCCGGAGGGTCGCGGACGCGCGGGCGGTGCCGCTGCCCGGTGGGCGTTCTCGGTTTCACTGGCCGAACGCAATCTGCGCCGGCATCCGGCCGACTACCTCGTGGTGCGATTCGAAGATCTCGTGACCGACCCGCGTGCGGAGATGACCAGAGTGTGTGAGTTCTTGGGGGAGTCGCTCGAAGAGCCGATGCTCCGGATGTCGAGCGCGGACAAACACCGTGCAGCGCTCGCCGCCGGTGCTCCCGACGGCGAGATCCTCTCGACGGATCACATCGGGATCCATCGGAACCTGGTGCCACTCGACGAACTCAGGTTCCTCGAGGTTCGGCTCGGCTCTCTGATGCGGCGGTGGGGCTATGGTCCGGCGCCGGCCCGGGTGGAGCGTCCGTTGCAGTGGTGGGTCCGCGTCTTCCCCGATCAGTCGCTGCGGATGGCGACGTGGCGGGTCGTCGAGGGATTGCATCATCGGTTTCCGCGCGTCGCTGGGCGGCAACCGGGCCGAAGGATGCTCGTTGAGAGGGTGGGCTCATGAACGAGTCGATACCGACACCCGAGCACGTCGACGACGCCGCCAGCGAGCCGATCTTCATCACCGGACTGGCGCATACCGGCAAGACTGAACTGCGACGTGTGATCGAGCGTCATCCCGACGTGTGGATGGTGAGGAAGTCGGCGATGTGGGATGCGGTACGAGACGTGGAAGGTCTCCGACGCGCCGCCGACGAGTCCGCCCGATCGGCTGTGGGGTCCGGGTCGGGGCGTTGGGGCCTGCAGCAGCGGGGCTTGGAACGTCGGGCACATGTGCTGCTGACGGTCCTGCCCGAAGCAAGGATCGTGCACATGGTGCGGGATCCATTGTCGGTGCTCGCCGGTTCGCCTCCCTCGCTCGGTCGCGCCGGATGGGCACTCGCCCGTTGGGTCACGTCGGCGAAGTCCGCAGCGAGGAACGCGTCACGTGAGCCGGAGCGATACCGGATCGTGCACTGTGAGTGGCTCGCCGGCGACCCAGGAGCTGCAGTCCGTGCGGTCTTCGACTTTCTCGGACTCTCCGTGACGTCGGAGGTGGAGGATGGTCTCGGGACGGTGAGATGGGAACGACTTGGGGTGGTCGGCCGGGAGCCGAGGGGTCTGCTCGATCGCCTCGCGGTGAGGCATGGACCGACGCTCGGGTATCTCGTCGAAGCTCCACCACCCCTCGGGCCATCGGTGAGGGGCGTGGTCGACGTCGTGAGCTATGTCATCGGGCGGGTCGCGGGATGGATGGGGGAACGAGCAGTGATGAGGAAATGACAAGCAGACCGGTGTTCGTCGCCGGCCTGGAGCGGACCGGAACGAGCCTCATGTACGCGCTGTTGGCTTCGCATCCCGAGATCGCGATGACTCGGCGCACCAACCTGTGGCCGTACTTCTACGAGCGTTACGGGGATCTCGGTGAGGCCGCCAACCTCGATCGGTGCCTCGACGTGATGGCGAAGTACAAGCGGTTGCATGTGTTGGAGATCGACTGGACGACCCTGCGGCGGGACTTCATGTCTGGACCGGCCGAGTATCCGCGGCTCTTCGCGCTGCTCGAGCAGCAGGTGGCCGATCGGGAGGGAAAGCCTCGCTGGGGGGACAAGTCTCTGCACACGGAGCGATACACCGACCGGATCTTCTCCGCGTACCCCGACGCCCGGATACTCCACATGATGCGAGATCCTCGTGATCGGTTCGCCTCGGTGATCGCCAGGTGGAAGGTGCGGCGCGGGGGAGTCGGCGCCGGGGTGGCCGAATGGCGGACGAGTGCGCGGCTGGCGGCGGACAACGCCGCCGCCTATCCGAGCCGCTACCGGATCGTGCGATACGAGGACCTGGTGTGTGATCCCGAGCAGGAACTCCGCGAGATCTGCGCGTTCATCGACGCCGAGTATCACCCGTCGATGCTGGACATGGAGGGCGCGCCCGAGTTCCGGCGCCAGGGGAGCAACAGCTCATATGGCCCTCGTCGTGTGGGCTCCATCTCGACGGACTCGATCGGCCGCTACGCATCGGTGCTATCAGCTGATGAGATCCGTTTCATCGACCGGCGACTCGGTCCCCACATGACCGGATTCGGTTACGCGGTCGCCGGCGCTGCGAGCTCGCCGATGCTTCTCTACGCCCTGCGTACATTCCTCCCTGAGTCGGCTCGGTATTCGGGTTGGCAGGTCAGACACGCCTGGCGCTCGTGGCGGGGAGTCGACGTTCCCGACTATCGGCTGGTGGAAGCGGGGAGGTCGCAATGAGCGTCCTCACAGCACCAGTAGAGCGACTCCGATCCCGGCCGATGGTGGTCCGGTCGGCGGTCACGGTCTCGGTGGTGCTCGGCTCGGCGCTCAGCGCCTACCTCGTGAGTCGCGGCCAGTGGTACCTGATCCTCGTGCTCCTCCTGGCGGTCCCTGTCGCTCTGGTCTTTCATCGCAACCCCCTTCTGGCGTTGGGAGTCTGGCTGGCGGTGGATCCGTTCCTTCAGGCCGTTCAGGCCAACGGCACCGGCCGCAAGTTCTACTGGCTGTTCCATCGCGGACTTCCAGTGCTCATCCTCGGGCTGATCGTGGTGGCGCGACTCGCCGGGCTCACGCGCCGTCGGCTGACAATGGGATGGCTGGAAGTCGTCATGGCCGGCTATCTGGTGGCGTCGATCCTCAGCATCCAGTTCGCGTCGCTGGACGTGCTCGCCACGAGCTATCACCTGTACGACCGGGTGGCCATCCCGATGGCCGTCTACCTGCTCGTGCGGTGGTACCCGCCGGGACGACGAAGCTTCGAGGCAGCCGTGCCCATCCTGGCATTCGTCTTGCTCTTTCAGGTCGCGGCCGGGGCTCTCCAATGGTTCGCGCCCGATCTCATTCCGCGCGCCTGGCTGGGGCGGGTAGGGTCTCGGACCACCGGTTCGCTCGGTCATCCGAGCGTCTACGGCACGACGGTCCTCGCCGCCGGAGCATTTCTGTTCCACATGGGCCAGGCCACGCGGCCGCGCTTTCCTCGTTGGATGTACTCGACCGCCTTCGCGGTGTCGCTGGCGGCCGCTTTCGCGACATTGTCCAGGGCTGCGTGGCTGGCGGCATTCGTGGCGGGTGCGACGATGGCCGTTCTCCATCCCCGAGCGGTCAGACGGTTGGCGGTGGCGATGGTGGGTCTCTCCTTCGTGATCGTTCTGGCGACGCCGGTCGAACCGCTCATCGAACGGGCTGTGAGTCGCTTCTATTCGGACCAGTCACAGGAGTCCGCCCTCAGCCGTCTCCCGGTGGTGCTGGCCTCCATACGCATGTTCGAGGCGAGACCCGTGGAGGGTTGGGGATACGGCAACTTCGACCTGTACGACCGCCAGTTCCAGGGGCGCGTCGGGGATCTCTTCGTACCCGACAAGGACCACGCCTCCCACAATCTGTATCTCACGATCCTCGCCGAACAGGGATTGATCGGAATCCTCCTGTATCTGGGTCCTGCGCTCATCCTCCTGGTGAAGACGCCGGCCGCGCTGCGTGCGCTCCCTCGCGACGGCCCGACCGGTCGGCGACTGCTCGTGGTCTTGTGGCTCGTCCCGGCGATGCATTTCGTCGTGAACAACTTCTCGAACATGAAGGTTCCGTTCGGCCTCGGCTTGTATTGGCTGAGCTTGGGCCTGATCGCCGGGATCGTTCTTCCGCCGCGTCTGCCTGCGGACGAGCCCCCCGTGATCGAGATGATCGGGATGGGAGGGGCGCCGCGGTGACGACCCTGTTTCGCAAGCTGCACACGGCCACGATCGAGTCCGGGGTCTTCCGACGAGCGACGAGGACGAGGACGGGCCGGAGGTTGTTGCGGTCCAGCCCTTGGGCGCGTCTCCGACAGTTCAGTCGTGGACGCGCCATCGCGACATCTCGCCGACGGCTCCCGCACCTCTTCGTCGATACTCGGACCTGCTTCTTGTTCGTCGGTCACACGAAGAGCGGAGGAACGCTCCTCGGCAGCCTGCTGGACGCTCATTCCCGGGTGATGTGTGCGGACGAGCTGGGTCTCGCCGCTGCACTGGTGGACATCGGAGATGCCGACGTGGCATTTCGGTTGGTCGCTCGGAACGCGGAGCGCGAGGCTCAGAAGGGCCGCGTCACGGCGCGCAGGTTGGAGCCGTACACATTCGCGGTGCCCGGACAGAGTCAAGGACTGGTAGCGCCCCCACTCGCGGTCGGAGATTCGCGTGCGGGTCCGACGACCCGTTTCCTCGCCTCACAGCCCGATGCCGTTCCGCGGATCCGCCGAGTGCTGGGACCGGTGTCTCTGCGCCTCGTACACGTTGTTCGGAACCCGTTCGACCCCATCGCGGTGATGGTCGTACGCGGCGGACGAGACGTGGGCGACGCGATTGCGGACTATCGCGCCCAGTGCGAGCGTCTCGTGTCGCTGGCGATGCAGATGAGCAGCGATGAGCTGACGATCATTCGGTATGAGGACGTCGTGGATGACGTCTCGCAGACACTCGCTCACCTCTGTCGATTCATCGGAGTCGAGCCCGACGAGACCTATCTGGCTGCGTGCCGAGAGGTCATCGATTCGAAACCGCGTCGCGACCGCGACCGGATCATGTGGGATCGTTCGAGTATCGCCGCCGTCGAGTCTGTCATCGATGCGTACCCGTTCCTGGGTGGCTACCGGTTCGAAGCGGCGAGATGATCGGCACAGGCTCGGTCGTCGAGGTGGCCGGATCTCCGGGCGCAGGCAAGACCACCGTCGTCCCGCTCGTGGTGGAGTCCCTTCGCCGAAGTGGTTTGAAACCGCGGGGGACGGTCGATGTCGCGCGCGATCTGGCGGCGCGCGGGTTCCTCGGGTCGTTGACCGGGGCCGTACCGAGCGTCCTCCGGCAGCGGCTGCTGTGGGGGGTCTACCTGATCGAAGCCGCCGTAGTGGGATCGTGGACAGTGCTGCGCCGGCCGGGCTTGGCCAGGGTGCTTCGAGCCCAACGCCGGCGTCCTGCTGCTGCGATGGTCTCGGAGCGACGGGTCATCCGATGGTTCATCCGCCATGCGGGAACCGAGGCCCTGTTTCGTCGCCGGGCTCGGCATGGGGAGGTTCTCGTCGTCGACGAGGGATATCTGCATCGCACCGTGCAACTCTTCACGTCCTCCGTCGAGCGGGGCGTTGCGGTCGATCTCACCTCCTATCTGGCGAGCATCCCACCCCCGACGTTGGCGGTGGTCGTCGATGCTCCTGCCGCCATCTGTGTCGATCGGGTGAGAGAGCGTGGCGTGTGGGACATCTTCGCTCACTGCTCCGAAGCCGAGGTGGCGGCGTTCGTCGAGAATGCCGCCACCACCGTCTCGGAGGCGACGCGGATCTTCCAGGATTTGGGGAATCGTCTCGTCGTCGTACCGAACGCAGGATCGCCACCGCCGGACTTCGAGTGTGTGCGGCGTGCTTTGGCGGACGTGCCGACATCGGCTTCCACCCCCTTTCGACCGAGGTGGGCGCCCCCTCGACTGGGCACGGTGCGATACGGTCTGGGGCGGTTGGTCGGACCGCGGTACGTGGCGTCGGCCGACGTCGCGCGCATTCTCGGCGCGGCAGGTCTGCGCCAGACGGGCCCAGTACGCCGGTTCTCGACGGGCCGTCGCAGTGCGATCGTGGGCGTGGACACCGACGCGGGCAGAGTGGTCGTCAAGCGGTACCCCGAACATTGGGCCGAAGCCTCGATCCGTCACGAGCACGCGGTCTTGGCCCACCTCGCCACCCTCCAGTTTCCGGCCGTCCGTCTGGTCGTGACACCGCACGGCGAGTCGGTGGTCTTCGACGGTGACGCCGCTCACGCTCTCTTCAGACACGTCGATGGGCGCACGTATGCGGGGCGTCACATGACGGGACGGATGCGCGAGGATCTCTTCACCGACCTCGGCCGTATGCTCGCACGGCTGCATGGCGCACTGGAGGGGTTCGACCCCGTTCACGAGCACCATCTCGGGCTCGATCCGGCGAGTGGACGTCCCAGACGTGGCCTCGCCGCCTACCTCGAACTCCTCGCCACGGTCGACGCCGGCCGAATCGACACAGGTGATCGCGTCGAGTCCGGGCGCTGGTTGGAGGAGCGGTCGTCAGCCATCGAGGATCGCCTGAAGGCGTTGGACGCCCGGATCGGCCAACGGGAGCTCTCCACCACGGTGATCCACGGGGACTTCGGCGCCCACAACGTCATCTTCACGCCCAACGGACCGGTCCTCCACGACTTCGAGCTGGCGCGAACAGAGTGGCGCCTCACCGAGATCGCGATGGTGCTCACGCGTCTTCGAGACAGGATGGCTCGGAGGTGGTTCCTGGAGGCGTATCGGCGTGACACCGACCTCGGCGATGAGTGGGCGGCATTGGACGATGTCGTGCAGTGGTACCTGCTGACCGGCGCGCTGTACGCCTGGGAGGGCTACCTGGCGCGGGCTGACGGCTCGCGGCTCGACGTGGCCCGTGATCGTGTCGAGCAGGCTTTGGCGCTGGGGTCGCAGGGGGCCGAGACGTGGATGTGACCGCGCGGCCTCGGGTGGTGATGGTCGTCAGGCTCTTCGCGCCTTGGGTCGGAGGGATGGAGCGCCAGGCACTCAAGCTGGCGTCCGAGATGAACCGCAGCGGACTCGCCGAAGTGAGAATCGTGACCGGCCGGTGGTTTCGTGGCACGGCGGTCGACGAGATCGTCGAAGGTGTGCCTGTTCACCGACACCCCGCGCTCTTCGGGGAGCAGAGCGTCCGCGGAAGGCGGAAGCTCGGCGCGATCGTCTACATGCTCAGCTTGTTCGTCCATCTACTCCGCACCCGTCGATCATTCTCCGTGATCCATGTGCATGGTCTGAGCTATCACGCTGCCGTGTGCCGGCTGGTTTCGATGATCACGGGCGCGCCGATGATCGTGAAGCTCGCCAATGCGGGTGACGCCAGCGACATCGCCAAGATGCGGAGGGGCCAGCACCTGCCCGGTACGCGGCTGCTGCTCGGCCTCGCTCTTGGCGGTGACCGCTACGTGGCTCTCAACCCGGCCATCAGAGAGGAATTGGAGGCGGCCGGAGTGTCCCCCGTCCGTATCGTCGACATCCCCAACGGCGTCGATGTCCCGCCGCTTCCCCGCGTACCGCGCAGAAGAGGACGTCTGAGGCTGGTGTATGTCGGGCGCCTACACGCCCAGAAGTCACTCGACACCGTCGTGCACGCGCTGGCGCTGTCGAGGCCGTCCGAGGATTCGGGGCCCGGAGCGGTGCTCGACGTGATCGGAGACGGTCCGGATCGTGATCGCCTTGAGACCGTGGTGCGCGACAAGCGCCTCGAGGAAACCGTGCGGTTCCATGGGACTTCCGATCGCGTCGAGGATTTCCTCCTGCAGGCGGACGGCCTCGTCCTCCCGTCGCGGGCCGAGGGGATATCGAACGCGCTCTTGGAGGCGATGGCACACGGGGTTCCCGGCATCGTCAGCGACATCGCCGGCAATACCAGCGTCGTGACCGACGGGCGCGACGGCTTCGTGTTCCCGGTGGGGGACGCCGCCGGTCTCGCCCGGGTGCTGCAGCGCTTGACAGCCGACCCGAGTCTGATCGAGCGCGCAGGCACCGAGGCATTGGAGACGGCGAGAAGCCGGTTTTCGCTGCCGGGTGTCGGCGCTCGGTATCGGGCCGAATATGAAGCGATGACCGACGACGGGCGGGCAGGAGGGTGACTTCGCGTCCCACTCGACCGCAGGGCGGTTTCAGCGTGACGACGAACGACCACCGCAAACGAACCTCTTCAAGGAGTAGACCATGACCGACAGACCGATTCTCGTCACCGGAGCCGACCGGTCCGGGACGAGCCTGATGTACGCCCTCCTCGGCAGCCATCCCGAAGTGGCGATGATCCGACGCTCGAACGTGTGGCGGTGGTTCGATGGGGCGTTCGGGCCTCTCGACGAGCCCGAGAATCTCAACCGCTGCCTGGATCAGGTGCTGCGATATGGGCGGATGGCGGTCCTCCAGCCCGACCCCGACCGGATCAGGCGCGAATTCTCTGAGGGCGAGCCCACGTACGGTCGACTGTTCGCACTGCTCTTTCGTCATCACGCCGAACGAATCGGGCGAACCCGCTGGGGTGACAAGTCTCTACACACCGAACATCATGCCGATCGTGTCTTCGCCGAATGGCCGGCGGCGAAGATGATTCACATGGTGCGGGACCCGCGGGATCGTCACGCCTCGGTGATCAAGCGGTATCCGGACCGATCCAAGGGGCTCGGCGCGATCACGGGACGATGGATCGAGTCGGTGAACGCCGGGAAGCGGAATGTCGAGCGCCACGGCAACAAGTACATCGTCGTCCGCTATGAGACGCTTGCTGAGAACCCGGTCGAGACCCTTCACACGGTCTGTCGCTTCCTCGATCTCGGGTATGACGGGTCGATGCTGGCGATGGGTGGTGTCGCCGAGCAGTCCGACGAGGGCGGTAACAGTTCCTTCGGTCGTCTCGAACCCGGCACGATCTCGACTCAGTCCATCGGACGGTTCGTCGAGGTGCTCGACGTCGACACCATCGCGCTGATCGAGGCGCTGACCGGGCGGCTCATGGCGGAACACGACTACGTGCCACAGGAGGTGAGTCTCGGTTCGATCAGACGCCTACGTCTCCGGACAGTCGACGTGCCTGCGGCCCGACTGAGGATTCGGGCATGGAAGATGCGGGATGCCGGGCGTGACGCCGGGCGGGGAGTGCCTGCCGCTCGCCTGTCGCCCTCGACCGCGCTCCGCTGACCGTGATGGCGCTTCGTGACCCGACGGTGCCCGACGGCGCCGCGCGCAGAAATGGTGCCGGGGGCTCACCAGTCGGTCATAGCCACCGAGGACGAAGGCAGCTACCGTTTCGTCAGCGATCCGGGGCAAGACTGTTGGGGTGGCAGACATGAGGGGCAGGGTGCGTACCCGCTTGTTGGTCGCGGGCGTGACCACAGCGATGTTGACAGGGATCCTTCCTGTTCCTGGCGCCGCGGTCGATGCCCCGCCCTTCGCGAGGGCGTCGCCGACGGTTCGGGAGGTTCGCACCGTCGACGCCAAGGACATCGGCGCTCTCAGGCCAACCGGCATCGCGTACGATCGTACGCGTGCCGAGTTCCTCGTCGCCGAGGATGGCGCCGACGGTGCGGTCGTCCGCCTGCTCGACCGGCGTTGGGAGCTCCTGGCGGTCACCACGATTCCTGGTGTGTCCGACGCATCCAGCCTCGATTTCGATCGCGACTTCGTGACATGGACGGTGGACGGGGGTGTCCTGGGTGTCCCTGGAGAGGCGCTTCGATCGCGTCGACCGATCCTGCCTGGCGAGATCGTTTCGATGGCGGAGGTCGGGGCGACGGACCTGGCTGAGGCCGACTCTGGTCGACTGGTGGCGGCGAACGACGAGGATGGACTGCTCTACGTCCTCGACCGGGATGCGGGTCGCCTCGATGCATTCGACGTCGGCGGCGACCTCGTGGAGACCTACGACGCGACGACGCTGGACCTCCGCTCGCCGGAAGCGATGGCGTTCGCACCGAGCACCGACAACACCGACGACGCGGACAACCTCAATCTGTTCGTTGTCGACTCCGGGGATGAGACATGGGACGGCGGCGTCACCGAGTTGACGCTCGAACAGAGCATGCTCGTGACCGCGGAGACGGTGTCCGCCTCGCTCGTCCAGGTCATCGACACCTCGGCGTGGAACCCGCCATCGACCGACCCTTCCGGCATCGTCTGGAACCCCTCGGTGGACCGGCTCATCGTCGTGGACTCCGAGGTGGAAGAGACCCGCTTCTTCCAGGGCGTCAACATGTGGCATATCAGTCGCGGGGGATCGGTGCTGTCGACGGGAGCGACCTGGGGTCCCCAATCGGCGGGTAGCTACAGCGATGAGCCGACCGGGCTCGGCTACGACAACGTCTCCGACACGCTGTTCGTCTCAGACGACACCGGGACCCGCTCGGTGTTCGTCGTGAAGAGCGGACCGGACGGACTATTCGGGACGACAGACGATGTGGTCTCCACCATCAACATGGGCTCCTTCGGCGCCACCGACACAGAGGATCCCGAGTACGACCCCGTGAGCGGTCATCTCTTCGTCCTCAGCGGCACCGATCGTGAGATCTACCGAATCGACCCTGTCGACGGGGTCTTCGCGAACGGAAACGACATCGTCACGAGTTTCGACATCAGTCACCTCGGCCCGACGGACTTCGAGGGTTTGACGTCGTCGGTCGCACGTGGATCCCTGTTCGTCGGTTCTCGGAACACCGACCAGATCTTCGAGATCACCCACGACGGCCAACTCGTCCGTACGATCGACGTCAGCTCCATCGGCGGCCTGGGCTTCGTGTCGGGGCTGGCGATGGCCCCCAGCTCCACCGACCCGTCGGTCATGAGCCTGTGGATCGTCGACCGCGGAGTGGACGAGGTCAACGACGGGGAGCTGTTCGAGATCAGCGTTCCCGACCTGAGCGACCCCGTCGGCAACCTGGCGCCCGTGGTGGATGCCGGCCCTGATCAGTCGGTGCCGTTCCCGGATCCGGCTCTGCTCAGCGGCGAAGTCAACGACGACGGGCTCCCGGAGGGCGGCGTGCTGACGACCACCTGGAGCAAGGCCTCCGGTCCCGGAGACGTCACGTTTGCAGATGCGACGGCACTCTCGACCGCCGCCACGTTCAGCGAAGTGGGCGTGTACGTTCTCGAATTGACCGCATCCGACGGCGAGTTGACGTCATCCGATTCTTTGGTGATCAATGTCACCTCTCCGCCGAACTCGGCTCCCACGATCGAGCCGATCGCCGATGTCTTCGTCGGGGAGGGGGAAACCGTGGTGGTTCCCGTCTCAGTCTCGGATCCCGACGGGGATGAGCTGAGCATCGTCGCCGAGGGCCTCCCCTCCTTCGCATCGTTCGACGAAGTGGCGAGGGAGATCACGATCGCACCCGGCGCCGGCGACGCCGGCCAGTACGGCCCTGTCACCGTCACCGTGTCCGACGGCGACCCGGGTGGTGGGCAGGCTCCGCAGTTCCGCTCGTCCGCCTCGGCGACCATCACCGGGGCGTCGGGCTCGGTGCTCACGATTGCGCGACCGGCCGGCGTGCAAGCCGGTGACGTGCTGGTCGCCCAGATCCGCTACCGGACGACTTCGAGCGGGTCTCCGAACCTGACGGCACCACCCGGATGGATCGTGGTGGGAACGATCGTCGAATCCCACGCGAATCACACCGTTCTGTACCGGATCGCCGGAGACTCCGAGCCCGCCGGCTACGCCTTCGACCAGAACACCAACGCCGGCCGGATGTCCGGCGGCATCGGCGCGTATGTGGGCGCCGATCCGGCGAATCCGATCCACGCCTGGGCTGCTTCGGCGCCCGACACCTCGACGCTGGTCGCACCCGATGTCGCATCGACCATCGACGGTACGACCGTGATCCGTCTCTGGGGCTGGCGGGGGAGTTCCGCCAGCGACCCCGGCGTCGGGTTCAACGCTCCTCCGTCGGGCGTCACCCAGCGCTGGTCCGAACAGGTCGGTCACTCCAACAGCGACCGCAATCGTGTTCTTGCCGGCGACGAGATCCGCGACGTGGCGGGTGCAGTGGGATCGTCCACCGCATCGGGGTCTGCGAGCACGGCCGAGAATCGGAGGAGCGGCTTCACACTCGTCTTGGCGCCGGCCTTCTCGGGGCTGTCCGATTCCACGAGTTTCGACATCACGGTCACCGAAGGTGAGCCGGGGAATGCGGCGCCGGTGGCGGCGGATGATTCGGTGTCGACGGCGGCCGGTGTTGCGGTGGTGGTGGATGTGTTGGCGAATGATTCGGATGGGGATGGGGATCCGTTGTCGGTGGTGGATGTGTCTGATCCGGCCGGCGGGTCGGTGGTGGTGAATGCGGATGAGACGGTGACGTATACGCCGGATGCGGGTTTTTCGGGTTCGGATTCGTTCACGTATCGGGCGTCGGATGGGGTCGATGTGTCGAATGTGGCGACGGTGACGGTGGATGTGGTGGCTGGGAATGCGGCGCCGGTGGCGGCGGATGATTCGGTGTCGACGGCGGCCGGTGTTGCGGTGGTGGTGGATGTGTTGGCGAATGATTCGGATGGGGATGGGGATCCGTTGTCGGTGGTGGATGTGTCTG
>Ga0326597_10006673_pt1 | contig 15779 bp, 18 predicted proteins | sample RVTome_12_FD_203789 | JGI IMG/M metagenome (GOLD analysis project Ga0326597, IMG submission 203789) | Soil microbial communities from uranium-contaminated site in the Upper Colorado River Basin, Wyoming, United States - RVT100D185 | ecosystem: Environmental > Terrestrial > Soil > Contaminated >...
TGAAACCAGGTCGAACGTCCACTGAGTTCACCACCACCACCCAGTGAAAGGCATTCCCACGAATATCGGAAGCAAGGACATTGTGCAAAGCAAGACGGCGCTCGTTACGGGCGCCTCGTCAGGCATCGGCGAAGCCACGGCGGAACGCCTCGCGGTGGCGGGCTACAAGGTCTACGGCACCAGCAGACGCGCAGCCGAGGCGAGCCAGCGATCGTTCGAGATGCTGCCCCTCGACGTGACCAGTGATGGATCCGTCGAAGCCGCCGTCAGGGAAGTGATGCGCCTGGAAGGCCGCATCGACCTGCTCGTGAACAACGCCGGCTTCGGTATCGCTGCGGGCGCAGCGGAAGAGAACTCGATTGAACAGGCCCGGTCGATCTTCGAGACGAACTTCTTTGGGATCGTCCGGATGACGCGTGCCGTCGTGCCCCACATGCGACGTCAAGGGGCCGGCCGCATCATCAATATCGGCTCCGTGCTTAGCTTCCTGCCGATGCCGTACGCGGCGCTCTATGCCGCGACCAAGCACGCGGTCGAAGGCTACTCGGAATCGCTCGACCACGAGCTGCGCACCAGGGGCATCCGGGTATCGGTCATCGAGCCTGCATACACGAAGACGCAGTTCGACGCGAACTTCGTGGAGCCCGATTCCAAGCTCGATGAGTATCGCGAGATTCGCGCTTCCTTGCGCAAGACGTTCACCGAGGTGATGGCCGCTGCCGATGATCCGGGCGTCGTGGCCGAGGTCGTGCTTGAGGCTGCCAGCGCGGCGCGCCCGAAGCTCCGATACACGGCGGGAGTCCGCGCGGGTCGCCTGCGATTGCTTCGCCGATTCGCGCCTGCCGGCTTGATCGACGCCGGGATTCGAAAGGACCTGCGGCTCGACGCGTGACGGCGTCGCGATGAGCCATTCGTCTCGCTTCCTACAAGGGGGACTCGAGATCGCGGCCGGAGAAGGATGTCCACGTAAGGGTGCGGTGTAGCGTGTCCCTCCTTGTACGCGCAACACGCGGGGAAGCGGTGTAGGTCGCAGTGTAGGTCGCGCTTTTTCCTACGTTGTTCTCATAGGGGAAAAGCATTGCTGCATCATCGGAGTGTGCGCCGCGAAGGAGTCGGCGGCGGGCGCTTCGGGCTTCATCACCCCGTATTGTAGAGGCTGGGGTATCGCGGTCCGGGCGCCGCGGCGCGCCAGGTTCGACGCACGGGGTCGTGCGCGCGGCGCTTCTTCCGTATCATCGCGACTTTTGCCTGCCGCATGCAGCCAAAGATCGTCTCTCCCGCGGAGCACAAGATCGGCATCGTCGCCATGATGGCGTGCGGGTTCCTGTGGAGCATCGCGGGCCTGCTCACGCGCGCGACCACCGTCACCAACGGCTGGGAGGCGACGTTCTGGCGATCGTCGTTCCTCGCCCTGGTGATCGGCGCCCTGCTCCTGTGGCGGCACGGCCGCGACCTGCCGCGCCGCACCCGCGCGATGGGCTGGTACGGCGTGGTCTCGGGGCTCGCGTGGGCGACGATGCTCACGTGCTTCATGCTTGCGCTCACCCGCACCACGGTTGCGAACACCCTGGTGATCCTCGGCGTGCTGCCGTTCTTTGCGGCGTTCGCGGGCTGGCTCGCGCTGCGCGAGCACGTGCCGCGACGCACCTGGTTCGCCATGGCCGCCGCCTCCGCGGGTATCGGGCTCATGTTCCACGATGCGTTTCGTACCGGGAACGCGGCCGGCAGCCTGATCGCGCTCGGCATTCCGGTCGCGGCGGCGGTGAACTACGTCGCGGTGAAGCTCGCGCGCGGGCGCGTCGACCTGGTTCCCTCGCTCGCGTTGGGTGGGGCGCTCTCCGCGCTGATCGCGCTGCCGTTCGCGTTCCCGATCACGGCAGTCGCCGGCGACCTGGTGCTCTACGGCGCGCTTGCCGTGTTCCAGCTCGCGATCCCGGGGATCCTCTACGTGACGCTTGCGGTGCCGCGGCTCTCGGCGGCCGAGGTCGGCCTGCTCTCGCTGCTCGAGGTGATCCTCGGCCCGCTGTGGGTGTGGCTCTCGCGCGGCGAGGAGCCGGGCGCCGCGGTGCTCGTCGGCGGCCTGATCGTCATAACGGCGCTCGCGGCGAATGAAGGCATCGCGCTCGCCGTGGAGCGGCGCGCGCTGCGCCGCGCACTTCGCGGCACGGCCGAGGGCGAGTCGAGCCGCTAACGCAGCGCTTCGAGCAACTGCGCAAAGACCTTCGGCGTGCCCGCCGCGATGTCGCCGCTCTCGAGATAGTTCGACTCGCCCGAGAGATCGCCGACCAGGCCGCCCGCTTCCTGGATCATGAGCGCTCCGGCGGCCATGTCCCAGGGCGAAAGACCCATCTCCCAGAACGCATCCAGGCGCCCGGCGGCGACGTAGGCCAGATCGAGCGCCGCCGCGCCTGCGCGGCGCACCCCGGCGCAGCCGCCCATGAGCGTGCGCAGCTGCTTCATGTACTGGTCGATGCGCCCGAGCTCCTTGAAGGGGAAGCCGGTGCCGACCAGCGCGTCTTTGAGCTTGATGCATTTCGAGACCCGCATGCGCCGGTCATTGACGAAGGCGCCGCGCCCCTTGGAGGCGGTGAACAGCTCGTTCTTGCCCGGGTCGTAGACCACCGCGTGCGCCGTCGCGCCGCGGTGCTGCACGGCGATCGACACCGCGTACTGCGGAAAGCCGTGGATGAAATTGGTCGTGCCGTCCAGCGGATCGATCACCCAGCGGTATTCCGCGCTTGTGCCACGCGTGTCGCCGGATTCCTCGGCGAGGATCGCGTGCTCAGGGTGGGCGCGGTGAACGATTTCGATGATCGCCTGCTCGGCGGCCCGGTCGACCTGCGTGACGAAGTCGTTCAGGTTCTTGGAACGCACTTCGAGCACGCTGCCGTCGAGTGAGGCACGGTTGATGATCGAGCCCGCGCGGCGCGCTGCCTTGATGGCGATGTTGAGCAAGGGGTGCATGATTCGCTGAAGGGCGCCGAAAAAGGGAGCGCGTATTCTAATATGGCGTTCATCGTGACCGATCCTCTGGCGTCGATCCGCGTCATCCTTTGCAGGCCGAGCCATCCGGGCAACATCGGCGCCACGGCGCGCGCCATGAAGGCGATGGGCCTGAGCGATCTTCGCCTGGTCACGCCGCAGCGCTATCCGGCGCCCGAGGCGCAGTCGATGGCGACCAGCGCCGCGGACGTGCTTGGGGCGGCGCGCGTGCACGCCACGCTCGCCGCAGCGCTCGAGGACTGCTGCGCGGCGTACGCGCTGAGCGCGCGCCCGCGTGACTGGTCGCCGCCGGTGCTCAACGCGCGCGAGGCCGCGAGCGCGGCGCTCGCGCGCGCGGCCCAAGGGCCGGTCGCGCTCGTCTTCGGCAACGAAACTTCGGGCCTCACCAACGACGAGATCTTCGCTTGCCAGACGCTCGTGCACATTCCGACCGGCCCCGGCCTTGCCTCACTCAATCTCGCGCAGGCCGTGCAGATCGTCGCTTACGAATTGCGGCTTGCGTCGAGCGCGACCCCGGCGCGCACAACGGAGGAAAACGCGTTGGCCACCGTGGCCGATCTCGAAGGCTTGCATGCGCACGTCGAGCGGGTGGCGCTCGAAAGCGGGTTCCTCGATCCGGCCGCGCCGCGCAAGCTGCGCGAGCGCTTTCGGCGGCTGTTCTCGCGCCTGCAGCTCGAGCGCGAGGAGGTGAACCTGGTGCGCGGGCTGTTGCGCGCGCTCGAGGGGCGGAGGCGGAACCCACCCGGGAAATAGTTGACTAATTAAGTCGGAGAACAGAAAATTACGGCTCGAGCCCAGCACTTCAGGAAAAGCGTTCATGTTCAAAGAACTGCAGGAACACATCGCGAGCGTGTTCGAGCGCGATCCGGCGGCACGGTCGACGTGGGAGGTGTTGACCTGTTATCCGGGGTTGCACGCGATCTACGTTCACAGGCTCTCGAGCTGGTTCTGGCGCATCGGCCTGCGCTGGCTCGGGCGGCTCAGCTCGCATCTGGGCCGCTGGCTCACCGGCATCGAGATTCACCCGGGCGCCATGATCGGACGGCGCGTGTTCATCGATCATGGCATGGGCGTGGTGATCGGCGAAACCGCCGAGATCGGTGACGACTGCACCATCTATCAAGGCGTGACGCTCGGCGGCACGTCGCTGTATCGGGGCGAGAAGCGCCATCCGACACTCGGGCGGGGCGTGGTGGTGGGCGCCGGGGCCAAGGTACTCGGCGGCTTCACGGTCGGTGAGGGCGCCAAGATCGGCTCGAATGCGGTGGTAGTGAAGGAAGTGCCCGCCGGCGCGACCGTGGTCGGCATTCCGGGCCGCATCGTCGAGGACGCGAGCGCTCAGCAGGCGGCGCGGTTCGCAGCCTATGCCGTGGTCCAGGGAGAGGATCCTTACGCCAAGGCGATCCATACTCTGGTCGAGCATTCGCACGAGCTCGAGCACTCCGTTGCGGTGCTTCAGGAGCGCTTGCAGCAGCTTGAAAAGCAGCTCGCGGACAAGCGCGAAGAAATGGGACAGTCCGAAACATTGCGCGCAATCAAGTAATTGCAACTCGGATGGTCTATTAGTTGATAAAATTGCTCGGGTTTCGCTATACTTGAGCATCCCGATCGGGTATTGGCAGCGAGGCAGTCATGAGACTAACGACCAAAGGCAGATTCGCGGTAACGGCGATGGTGGATCTCGGCATGCGCCAGTCGCGCGGTCCGGTGACCCTTGCGGCGATCAGCGAGCGTCAGCACATCTCGCTTTCGTACCTCGAGCAGCTGTTCGGCAAGCTGCGCCGCGCGCGGCTGGTCAACAGCGTGCGCGGCCCCGGCGGTGGCTACTGCCTGGCGCACGCCACGTCGGCGATCTCAGTCGCGGATATCATCACCGCGGTCGACGAGCCGCTCGACGCGACGCAGTGCGGCGGCAAGGAGAACTGCCAGGACGACAAGCGTTGCATGACGCACGACCTGTGGGCGACGCTGAACGCGAAGATGTACGACTATCTGTCCTCCGTCACGCTCGCCGACCTGGTCGCGCACCAGAGCGGCAAGCACGTCGCGGTGCTGCACGACTGGCGCGCTGCGGAGAAGCCCGCCGAGCAGCGCGTCGCCGTGGCGGCGTGCTGAAGCGCACGGCAGCACGGAGAGCCAAGTGAAATTCCCAATCTACCTCGATTATTCCGCTACCACGCCGGTCGACCCGCGCGTCGCCGAGAAGATGATTCCGTACCTGACGGAGCACTTCGGCAACCCCGCGAGCCGCTCGCATGCCTTCGGCTGGAAGGCCGAGGAGGCGGTCGAGCAGGCGCGCGAGAACGTCGCCGCGCTGGTCGGCTGCGACGCCAAGGAGATCGTCTGGACTTCGGGCGCCACCGAATCGATCAATCTCGCGCTCAAGGGCGCCGCCGAGTTCTACAAGACCAAGGGCAAGCACCTGGTCACGGTCAAGACCGAGCACAAGGCGACGCTCGACACCATGCGCGAGCTCGAGCGCCGCGGCTTCGAGGTGAGCTACCTCGATGTGCAGGACGACGGCCTGCTCGAGCTCGAGGCGCTCGAGGCGGCCCTGCGCAAGGACACGATCCTGGTCTCGGTGATGTTCGTGAACAACGAGATCGGCGTCATCCAGGACATCCCGGCGATCGGCGAGTTGTGCCGCTCGAAGGGCGTCCTGTTCCACGTCGACAGCGCGCAGGCCACCGGCAAATGCGTGGTCGATCTGAAGGCGCTCAAGGTCGACCTGATGTCGTTCTCGGCGCACAAGACCTACGGGCCGAAGGGCGTCGGGGCGCTCTACGTCCGGCGCAAGCCCCGCGTGCGGCTCGAAGCGCAGATGCACGGCGGCGGGCACGAGCGGGGCTTTCGCTCCGGCACGCTGGCGACGCACCAGATCGTCGGCATGGGCGAGGCCTTCCGCATCGCCAGGCTGGAGATGGCGACCGAGAGCGAACGCATCCATGCGCTGCGCGACAAGCTGCTCAAGGGCGTGCAGGAGATCGAGGAAGTGTTCGTCAACGGCGACATCGAGCATCGCGTGCCGCACAACCTGAACGTGTCGTTCAACTTCGTCGAGGGCGAATCGCTGCTGATGGCGGTCAAGGACATCGCGGTGTCCTCGGGCTCGGCTTGCACCTCGGCTTCGCTCGAGCCCTCGTACGTGCTGCGCGCCCTCGGGCGCTCGGACGAGCTGGCGCACAGCTCGATCCGCTTCACGCTGGGCCGCTTCACCAGCGAGGAGGAGATCGACTACACGCTCGGGCACCTCAAGCAGAAGGTGGCGAAGCTGCGCGACCTGTCTCCGCTGTGGGAAATGCACAAGGAAGGCATCGACCTGAACACGGTGGAATGGGCAGCGCATTGAGATACCACGCTGCATTGCGCAGCAGCGCTTCGCGCTGCTGCGCAATGCGAACTTTCAGGACAGGCGGTACTTTAACGAGTTGGCAGCAACGCAGGAGAGAACCATGGCATACAGCAACAAGGTCATCGATCACTACGAAAACCCACGCAACGTAGGGTCCTTCGAAAAGGGCGACGAGGCGGTCGGCACCGGCATGGTCGGCGCCCCGGCCTGCGGCGACGTGATGAAGCTGCAGATCCGTGTCGCCAAGGACGGGACGATCGAGGACGCGCGCTTCAAGACCTACGGCTGCGGCTCGGCGATTGCCTCGTCGTCGCTGGTGACCGAGTGGGTCAAGGGCAAGACGCTCGATCAGGCGGTCGGCATCAAGAACACGCAGATCGCCGAGGAGCTGTCGCTGCCCCCGGTAAAGATCCACTGCTCGATCCTCGCTGAAGACGCGATCAAGGCAGCGGTGGCCGACTACCGCAAAAAGCATGGCGTCGAGGCCCCGGCCACGCTGGAGAAGAAGGCAGCGAGCGCCTGAGGAACCGGCATGGCGATCACGCTTACCGAAAAAGCCGCGAGCCACGTGCAACGGTACATGGCCAGGCGCGGCAAGGGCATCGGGCTGCGCCTGGGCGTTCGCACGACGGGCTGCTCGGGACTCGCCTATAAGCTCGAGTTTGCCGACGCCATCAACCCGGAGGACATCGAGTTCGAAAGCCACGGCGTCAAGGTGGTGGTCGATCCGAAGAGCCTGGCCTATATCGACGGGACCGAGCTCGACTTCGCGCGCGAGGGGCTGAACGAGGGATTCCAGTTCAAGAACCCGAACGTGAAGGACGAGTGCGGCTGCGGAGAATCGTTCAACGTATGATTGCACGCGGCTACGCCGCGTGAAGTGCGCCTCGATGGAGCGGACCCTTCGTGCCGCTCATCGGGCGCGGGAGATGCAGGGACCCGGCGGTTCACTGCACAGGATGGAATCGGACCCGGGGGGCGCAAGCCCCCTTATCATTCATGGTGATGGAAGGCTTCAAGCAGAACCATTTCGAGCTGTTCGGCCTGGCGCCGGGGTTCGGGCTCGATGAGGAGCGCCTCGAGCAGGCCTACCGCGAGATCCAGGCGCGCGTGCATCCGGACCGCTTCGCGCACGCAGGCGAAGCCGAGCGACGCGCCTCGATGCAATGGACCACGCGCGTGAACGAGGCCTATCGCACGCTGAAAAGCTCGGTCGCCCGCGCCAGGTACCTGCTCGAGCTGAACGGCGTCGATGTCGCCTTCGAGACCCATACCAAGATGCCGCCGCAGTTTCTGCTGCAGCAGATGGAGCTTCGCGAAGCGCTCGAGGCGGCGCAGGAGGCGAAGGATGCGACGGCGCTCGCCGCGCTGCGCAAGGATCTCGACGGCGCGCGGCGCGCGCTCGAGGACGAGCTCGCGCGGCAGCTCGACGGCGGGCACGACTACCGCAGCGCGGCCGAATCAGTTCGCAAGCTCATGTTCCTGGAAAAGCTCGACGCGGAGATCGATGCCGCGTACGAGGTGATCGAGGCATAGGAAAGAGGCATGGCGCTCCTGCAGATCGCCGAGCCCGGGATGTCGAGGGCCCCGCACGAGCATCGGCTCGCGGTGGGCATCGACCTCGGCACCACCAACTCGCTCGTCGCCACGGTGCGCAACGGCGTCGCCTCGGTGCTTGCCGACGAGCGCGGCCGTGCGCTGCTGCCCTCGATCGTGCGCTATTTCCCCGACGGGCGCACCGATGTCGGCTATGCGGCGCAGGCCAAGCAGGCCGAGGATCCCAAGAACACCGTCGTCTCGGTGAAGCGCTTCATGGGGCGGGGGCTGAAGGACGTTGCCCACGCCGAGAGCGCGCCGTACGACTTCCTCGATGCGCCGGGGATGGTGCAGCTTCGCACTTGCGCCGGGGTCAAGAGCCCGGTGGAGGTGTCCGCCGCGATTCTTTCCAGGCTGCGCGTGCGCGCCGAGGCGAGCCTCGGCGGCGAGCTGGTGGGTGCCGTGATCACGGTACCGGCCTACTTCGACGACGCGCAGCGCCAGGCGACGCGCGACGCCGGCAAGCTCGCCGGTCTGAACGTGCTGCGCCTGCTGAACGAGCCGACCGCGGCGGCGATCGCCTACGGCCTGGAGAACGCCGCGGAGGGCCTGTATGCGGTGTACGACCTCGGCGGAGGAACCTTCGACATCTCGATCCTGAGGCTCTCGAAGGGCGTGTTCGAGGTGGTGTCGACGAGCGGCGATGCGGCCCTCGGCGGCGACGATTTCGACCAGCGCGTATTCTGCTGGATCGTCGAGGAGGCGAAGCTCGCGCCGCTCTCGGCGCGGGACATGCGCTTGCTGCTCGTCAAGTCGTGCGAGGCGAAGGAGCACCTCACCTACCACGACGAGGCGCGCATCACGGCTAAGCTCTCGAGCGGCGAGTTCGTCGACCTGACGCTCGACACCGAGACCTTCTGCCGCATTACGCACACGCTGGTGCAGAAGACGCTCGGCCCGGCGCGCAAGGCGCTGCGCGACGCCGGCCTGTCGGTCGCCGACGTGAAGGGCGTGGTGATGGTCGGGGGTGCGACGCGCATGCCGCAGATCCAGCGGGCGGTGGGCGAGCTCTTCCAGCGCGACCCGCTCAACAACCTCGACCCGGACAAGGTGGTGGCGCTTGGCGCCGCGATGCAGGCGAACGTGCTCGCAGGCAACAAGTCGCAGGGCGAGGACTGGCTGCTGCTCGACGTGATTCCGCTGTCGCTCGGCGTCGAGACGATGGGCGGCCTGGTCGAGCGCATCATCCCGCGCAATTCCACCATCCCGGTGGCGCGCGCGCAGGAATTCACCACCTTCAAGGACGGGCAGGCGGGCATGAGCTTCCACGTCGTGCAGGGCGAGCGCGAACTGGTCTCCGATTGCCGCTCGCTCGCGCGCTTCGAGCTGAGCGGCATCCCGCCGATGGTCGCGGGCGCGGCGCGTGTGCGCGTCACCCTCCAGGTCGACGCCGATGGCCTGCTTTCGGTGCACGCCCAGGAAAAGACCACTGGCGCGGAAGCCTCGGTAAGCGTGAAACCCTCTTATGGCCTGTCGGACGGCGAGATCGAGCGCATGCTCAAGGACTCGTACCAGCACGCACGCGACGACATGCAGGCGCGCGCGCTCGCCGAGCACCGTGTCGAGGGACAGCGGCTGATCGTCGCGGTGCGCGCGGCGCTCGAAGCCGATGGTGCGCTGCTCGATGACGGGGAGCGGGCCGAGATCGAGCGCAGCCTCGGCGCGCTCGAGCCGCTGCTCGGCAAGAACGACCATCGCGCCATCAAGGCCGCGGTCGACGCGCTCAACCGCGCGACCGACGATTTCGCCGCGCGGCGCATGGACGCGAGCATCCGGCGCGCGCTCGCCGGCAGGCAGATCGCGAACTTCGACGTGTGATGGCCGTGCCGAAGCTGAAGGTCCTGCCGCATGCCGAGCTGTGCCCGCAAGGGGCGGAAATCGAAGCCCAGGAGGGCGTCTCGATTCTCGACGCGCTGCTCGAGCACGACATCGGCATCGAGCACGCCTGCGAGAAATCCTGCGCCTGCACGACGTGCCATGTCGTCGTTCGAGAGGGCATCGACTCGCTGGACGAGGCCGAGGAGAAGGAGGAGGACATGCTCGACAAGGCCTGGGGGCTCGAGGCCAACTCGCGCCTGTCGTGCCAGGCCAAGGTGCGGGGCGATGATCTGGTGATCGAGATCCCGAAGTACACCATCAACTACGCGCGCGAATGAGGGGGCGCGGACATGAGATGGACCGACACGCAGGACATCGCCATCGCGCTGCTCGAGAAGTTTCCCGATAGCGACCCCACGAAGGTGAATTTCGTCGACCTTTACCAGTGGGTGATGCAGCTCGAGGGCTTCGAGGACGACCCCAAGCGCTGCGGCGAGAAGATCCTCGAGGCGATCCAGGCTGCCTGGATCGACGAGGCGGACTAGCGCGAGCGCCGCGCCCGGCTCATCCGGCTCGATAGCGCCGCAGCACCTCCGGATCCGGATCCGCGCCCAGGCCCGGCGCGTGGGGCACTTGGAGCACGCCCTTCACCGGATCGAGCAGCCCGCCGTAGAGCTTAGCCTCGGGCTGCAGCCAGAAGTATTCGAACCACGCGTCCTGGCCGTAGGACGCGATCAGGTGCAGTGTCGCGAGCGCTCCCGGACCGAAGTAGGGCGAGTGCGGCGCGAGGCGCACGTTGTGCGCATCGGCGAGGGCCATCACCTTCAGGAACTCGGTCACGCCGCCGACCTTGGTGACCGAAGGCTGCGCAATCTGCACTGCACGCGCCTCAAGCATGGCCTCGAACTGCGTCGCAAAGCACAGGTTCTCGCCGGCCGCGATCGGGATGCCGCAGGCTTCACCCACCTCGCGCAGCGCGCGAAAATCCTCCGGCGGGAACACCGGCTCCTCGAGCCAGCCGAGCTCGAGCGCCCGAAAGCGGCGGCCGGCGGCGATCGCCTCCATCGGCCGCCACTCGCAGTTGACATCGAGCAGCAACGGTGTCGCCGGCCCGATCGCGCGGCGCGCCGCGGCCACCGCGTCGTCCGCGATTTCATGCAGCTTGATCGCGGCGTGGCCTTCGCCGAGCGCCTGCTCGCAGTGCTTCGCCACGAGCGGCGGCTTGGCGTAGCGCAGCAGGCTCGCGTAGCAGGCGATCTGGTCGCGCCGCGCGCCGCCGAGAAGGCGGTGCAGCGGCACCCCGGCCGCCTTGGCGGCGAGATCCCAGAGTGCGATGTCAAGGCCCGAGAGCGCGAAGGCGGTGATGCCGAAACGCCCGAAGATGTGCAGCTGCTTCTGGATCTTCGCCGCCAGCCCGGCGATGTCGCGCGCGTCGTGGCCGAGCGCGATCGGCGCGATCATGTCGGTCACCGCGGCCGCGGTGGCGTTGCGGCAGGTGTAGGAGAACGCTTCGCCCCAGCCGGTGAGGCCGGCGTCGGTTTCGACCCGCACCAGGCAGAAGTCGAGCTTCTTCCACGACGAGCCGGTGCCCAGGTTCATGGCATCGCCGCCGTAGCTGAACGGAATCGCGAGCGGAAGCGCCTCGACGCGGGTGATCTTCATTGCATGCTCTCCACAATCTGGCGCAGCGGCCGCGGCAGGCCGCGCTCGCGGCCCGTGTCCACGCTCACGTTCACGGTCATCCCGGCGCGCAGCGGCGGGCCGTCCGACTGCGCCTCGAGCGAGAGATGCACCGGGACACGCTGCACGATCTTGACCCAGTTGCCGGTCGCGTTCTGCGGCGGCAGCAGGGCGAACTCTGCACCCGTGGCCGGCGCGATCGCCTTGACGGTCGCGTTCCAGCTGTGCCCCGGGTAGGCGTCGGCGACCACCGTCGCGAGCTGGCCCGCGCGCAGCCCGGCGAGCTGCGTCTCCTTGAAATTCGCCTCGATCCACACCGGAGCGTCCTCGACCAGGCTGAATACCGGCGTGCCGCGAGTGACGAACTCGCCCGCCTGCAGGCGCATGTTGCTCACTACGCCAGCGGCCGGGGCCGCGACCACCGAACGCGCGAGGTCCAGCCGCGCGGTCTCGCGCGCGGCGCGCGCCTGCAGGTAGCGGGGGTGCGATTCCACCGGGCGATGCGGGTCGCCGCCGAGGCTTGCCCGCACCCGCGACGCCTGCTCGCGAATCGCGTCCAGGCGCTGGCGCGCGGCGTCGAGGTTCAGGCGCGCCTCGTCGTAGAGCTCCTCGCGGATCATGCCCTTTTCCTTCAGGCGCGCCTGGCGCTCGAGCTGGCGCGCGAGGAAGGCGATGCGCGCCTCGGCCTCGAGCGCCTCGGCGAGCGCCACGCGGTGCTCGGCGCGCAGCGCCTCGATCTCGGTGCGAACGACCGCCATCTGTGCCTCGGCGCGCTCGATCTCGAGCCGGAAGGGCGCCGGGTCGATGCGAAAAAGATGCGCCCCGCGCGCCACCGGCTGCTGGTCCTTGACCTCGACCTCGATCACCCGGCCCGAGACTTCGGTGGCGAGCGCGATGATGTGCGCCTTGACGTAGGCGTTATCGGTCTCGGCGTGGCGCCCGCCCTGCGCGTACCAGAGCAGGCCGGCAACGACGATGACGAGCGGCACCAGCACCAGGAGCACCAGGCGCAAGAGTCGCCGCCCGAGGCCATCGAGGCGCGTACGCAGCGATGCGGCGGCCACGTCAGGCACCCTTTCTGCGCGCATCGTTGCGCGTGCCGGCCGGCTCGAGGCGCTGCAGGTTCGACTTGATCGCCAGCAGGGTGTCGACGAAGCGCTCGCGCTCCTGGGCGCTCAGGCCGGCGAGCGCGTCGCGCCGCAGCTCGGCGGCGACATTGCGCATGGTGTGCAGCGCCGGCTCGACGGCCTTGGTCAGGTGCACGCGCCAGGCGCGCCGGTCGCGCGCATCGTGCTCGCGCCGCACCCAGCCCTTCGCTTCGAGCCGGTCGAGCAGCCGGCCGAGCGTCGGCTTCTCGATCTCGAGCGCCTCGGCGAGCTCGGACTGGGTCACGCCGTCGGCGCGGAACAGGTGCGTCAGCACCCACCACTGCGAGCGCGTCAGGCCGAGCGCCTTGACCCGCCGGTCGTAGGTCACCCGCAGCAGCCGTGCCACGTCGTTGAGCAGGAAGCCGAAGTTACGCGACAAATCCTCTCGCAACATGAGCTTATAATAGTTGCCTAGCACACTATAAGCAAGGCACCTACATGAGCGGACCGGCGGCGCCGAGTCGCTTCGCCCTGCCGCACCCCGAGGACGCGAGCCCCGGCGCGGCGCTGCGCCGGGCGCTGGTGCTCGGCACCTGCACCGCCGTGACCTTCCTTTACGCGATGACGGTGACCATCGCCAACGTCTCGCTGCCGCAGATGCAGGGCGCGCTCTCGGCGAGCCCGGACCAGATCGCATGGGTGCTCACCTCGAACATCGTGGCGACCGCCGTCCTGACCCCGACGGCCGGCTGGCTCGTGTCGCGCTTCGGCTGGCGCAACGTGTGCCTGTACTGCGTGCTCGCGTTCGCCGCCGCGTCGCTCGCCTGCGGGCTGGCCGATTCGCTCGAGGCGCTGGTGATCGCGCGCGCGCTGCAGGGCGGATTTGGCGCACCGCTGGTGCCGGTATCGCAGGCGATCGTGGTCGCGGTCTACCCGCGGCGCCAGCACGGCGCGGTGTTCGCGATCTTCGGCATGGGCGCGGTGCTCGGGCCGATCGTCGGCCCGGTGGTGGGCGGCTATCTGAGCGAGGCCTACAACTGGCGCTGGGTGTTCTACATGATCCTGCCCTTCAGCGCGGCTGCGCTGCTGGGCACGTGGCTGTTCATCCACGACCGCCATTCGCCCGTGCGGGTGCGCCTCGACTGGACCGGCTTTCTCGCGCTCTCGGTCTCGCTCGCGACGCTGCAACTCGCTCTGGACCGTGGCGAGCGCGCGGACTGGTTCGCCTCGGGCGAGATTCTCGCCTACGCCGCCGTGGCGGCGCTCGCGCTCTACGTGTTCATCGCTCACACCTTTACCGCGAAGCGGCCGTTCCTCGATCCGGCGCTTCTGCGCGACCGCAACTTCACCGTCGGCGTAATCCTGGTGTTCGTCTTCGGCATGCTCAACTTCACGCCGATGACGCTGCTGCCGCCGATGCTGCAGGGGATCAGCGGCTACCCGGACTCGGTGATCGGCTTCGTGCTCGGCGCGCGCGGCATGGGCACGCTGTTCGCGTTCTTCCTGATGATCTTCGCCAGCCGGCTCGACCCGCGCCTGACGATCACGCTCGGCTTCCTGCTGCAGGCGCTCGCCGGCTGGCAGCTGGCGAGCCTCGACGTCAACGTCAGCGCCGGGGACGTGTTCTGGCCGATGTTCCTGCAGGGCTTCGGCGTCGGCATCCTGTGGGTGCCGATCACCATGGTCACCTTCAGCACGCTCAAGGCCGAGTGGGTTCCCGAAGGCACCGCCATCTATCACATGCTGCGCAACATCGGCAGCAGCATCCACATCTCGGTCAGCATCACGCTGGCGGTGCGCATGAGCCAGGCGAACTATGCCGAGATGGCGCCGCGCATCTCGCTGTACAACGAGGCGCTCTCGCTACCCTGGGTCGTGGGAGCCTGGCGCCTCGACGAGCCGGCGGGGCTCGCCGCGCTCAGCCGCGAGGTGGCCCGCCAGGCGTCGATGATCGGCTACGTGGACGCGTTCCTGTTTTTCTCGCTCACCTCGCTCGCGGTGCTGCCTCTGATCGCGCTGGTGCGCTGGGGGCACTCTGCGCGTGCCGATTGACAGAACGGCGACGAATATCAGCGCGCGTCGTTCAGGTGGCAGGCCGAAAGCCTGCCCGGGGCGATCTCGCGCAGCGCCGGCGCCTCGGCCTTGCAGCGCTCGAAGGCATGCGGACAGCGCGGGTGGAAGTGGCATCCGGGGGGCGGCGCGAGCGGCGAGGGAATCTCGCCCGTGATCGGCTGAAAGCTCGTGCGCCGTGCGTCGAGCCGCGGCACCTGCTCGAGCAGCGCCTGTGTGTAGGGGTGGTTCGGCTTGCGGAAGATGTCCTCGGTCGAGGCGCTCTCGACCATCCGGCCGAGATACATGATCACTACGCGATCGGAAAGGTGCTCGACGACGCCGAGGTCGTGGCTGATAAAGAGATACGTGAGGCCGAGGCTTTTCCGCAGCTCCATGAACAGGTTCAGGATCTGCGCCTGGATCGAGACGTCGAGCGCGGCGACCGCCTCGTCGCAGACGATGAACTCGGGCTTCACCGCGAGCGCGCGCGCGATGCCGATGCGGCTGCGCTGCCCGCCGGAGAACTGGTGCGGGTAGCGGCGCTTGTAGCTCGCGTCCAGTCCGCAGCGCTGCAACACTTCGTCGAGATAGTCATCCAGTCCGGCGCGATCGACGATGCGGTGCACCAGCGGCGCCTCGCCGACGATGTCGGCCACGCGCATTCTCGGGTTGAGCGAGGCGAACGGATCCTGGAAGATCATCTGCACCTTGAGCGCGGCGCGTTTCGCCTCCTCGGGGCTCATCGCCGCCGCGACCTTGCCCCGATAGCGCACCGTGCCCGCGCTCGGCTCGAGGATGCCCGCGATCATGCGCCCGAGCGTCGACTTGCCGCAGCCCGACTCGCCGACCAGCCCGAGCACCTCGCCCTCGCGGACCTCGAAGGAGACGTCATCCACGGCGTGCACGACTTCCTCGCGCACGTCCGAACCGAGGCGCGCGGCGATCTTCGCCGCAAGGTCGAGCGGCTTGACGAAGCGCTTCGAGACGCGCTCGACCTGGATGATCGGCGTCGCGCTCATGAGCCGGCGTTGAGCGGGTGGAAACAGCGCACCATGCGCCCCGGAAGGGGCGATTCGGCGCTCGGCTCGCGCAGGCAGGCTTCGCCGGCGCGGTCGCAGCGCGCCCGGAAGGCGCACCCCGGCGGCAGGTCGACGAGCACGGGCATCATGCCGCGGATCTGCGCCAGCGGC
>Ga0326597_10006676_pt1 | contig 15774 bp, 15 predicted proteins | sample RVTome_12_FD_203789 | JGI IMG/M metagenome (GOLD analysis project Ga0326597, IMG submission 203789) | Soil microbial communities from uranium-contaminated site in the Upper Colorado River Basin, Wyoming, United States - RVT100D185 | ecosystem: Environmental > Terrestrial > Soil > Contaminated >...
TGAAGCTGAAGGTCGCGGTCATGTCACCGTTGACCCAGCTCACCTGCTGTGAACTGCCGCCGCTCTGGACGCGGAATTCTGGAAGCTGGGGAAGCTCCGGTGGGCGGATGTCCCGCGTCTGGCCCTCTACGCTGACGGTGAGCACGATCCGCTCGCCGAGCGGCACGCTGTTGCGGTCGACATGGGCGCCGACATTCACGCCCTCAGCCAGCGGCGCCACGCCAAGCAGGCATGCGACGGCCGTCGCGAATGCGGCCCAAGAGACTCTGGTCCTACCAGTCATTTTCGCTCTTCGCATCTCCGCGCTGCAGGCGTCTCTGGATGGAACGCCGCAGCTCTTCCTCGTCGTGATCCAGCGCGTCGAGCAGGCGCATGGCCTGCTCGGCCGTCATTCCCTCCGCCACGGCCAGGCTGTCCGCGAGCGCCGGCATCGGCGGCATGCTGTCTGGGAGCGCGGGAGCCTCCTGCTGCTCCTCGGACTGCCCTTGCTCCTCGCCATCGGACTCCTGTTCCTGCTGCTCTCCCTCCTGATCTTCCGGCTGTTCCTGCTGCTCGCCTTCCTGCTGCTGTTCTTGCTGCTGCGAGCCATCTTGTTGCTCTTGCTGCTCGCCCTCGTCGCCGTCCTGGGGCTCGCCCTTTTCTCCCTGCTCCTGCTGCTGCTGCGCTTGCTCCAGCAGCCGTTGCGTCAATTCCAGATTGTGAAGCAGATCGGGGTCACTGTCGCCGCTTGCGACGGCCTCGGTGTAGTCCTCCAGCGCCCGTTCGAGTTCCCCCATCTCGAAGGCGGCGTTGCCTGCGTTGTAGCGCGCATGCGCGCCGTATTCGCCGCCTGCCTCTCCCGCCAGCCGGTACTGGCCGAGGGCGCTCCGGAATTCGCCGTTCTTGTACAGGGCCTCGGCGAGGCCCATGCGGATGCGGGTGTCGTCGGGGGCCAGCGCCTGCGCCTTCAGGAACGCCTCCACGGCGCCCAGACTGTCGCCGGCGGCGAAACGACGCGCGCCGTCGAGCGCCGCGCGCTCCGCCTTCTGGAGCGGATCCCACACGGCCGCGGCTTCGCGGCTCAGGACGGTGAGACCGGCCGCCAGGCACAGGGTCAGGAGTCGCCTCATGCCAACGCCCTCCCGCGATCGCGCAGAGCGAGCTCGCTCAACAGCAGGACCATGCCGAGGAGCAACGGAAAGATCGCACGCTCCTCGTAGCTCGTGATGCGCTTCGCGGCGTATTTCGTGTCCTCGAGCGCGTCGAGTTCTGCGGCCAGGCGCTCGATGTCGATGCCACGCGAGCCGGCACGGATGTAGATTCCCTCCGTCGCCCGGCTGAGCTGAATCAAGGGGGCCTCGGCGAGTCGGCTGATGGCGACGTTCCCTTCGCGATCGCGCACGAATCCCTGGCGGACGCCTGCGTCGCTGAACTCGGGGATCGGCGCGCCTTCGGTGGTTCCCATGCCGATGGCGTAGAGCGTGATGCCGGCGCGCCGCAGGCCATCGCTGATTTCTTCGATGCCCTGGCCGAAATCCTCGCCATCGGTGACCAGGAGGATCACCCGATGCGTATTACCGTCATCTTGGCCAAACAGTTCCAGGCAGGTGTTCAGCGCCACGGCGAGATCCGTCCCCTGGGAGCCGATCATGCTGGGGTCGGCCTGGCTCAGGAACAGACGGATGGCGCCATAATCGGTCGTGAGAGGGCATTGGGCGAAAGCCCCGCCCGCGAAGAAGACGAGCCCGACGCGATCGCCGCGGAGGGACTCGACGAGTTCGCTGATCTCGCCCTTGGCCCGCGTCAGCCGGTCGGGCTTGACGTCCTGGGCCATCATGCTGCGGCTGATGTCGAGTGCGATGATCAGGTCGATGCCAGCCTGTTCGACCTCCATCTCGCTGGCGCCCCACTGCGGCCGGCCGAGGGCGAGGATCACGCAGCTCAAGGCAAGCAGCCTGGCGGCGGCCCGAAGGCGGCCACGCCTGGCCGCGGGCGGTGGCGCCAGTTCGCGCAGCCGGTCGGGCTTCGCGAAACGCGCGAGGCGCCGCGCAGCCGCCCGACTCGCGGACCAGAACGCGAGCCAGACGAGGGGCAACAGCCAGAACAGCCAGAGCATTTCCGGGACGGCGAATCTCATGACGGCAGCACCCGGTAGATCGTGCTGGCGAGGATGCTATGCATCAGCAACAGCAAGAAGGCGGGGAAGAGAAAGAAGCCGCCGAGCTGTTCGTAGTTCGTGTAGATCGTGGTCTCCATCTCGGTGCGTTCGAGCTCATCGATCTGCTCGAAGATCTGCTGCAAGCCCTCCGCGCTCTGCGCCCTGAAATACTGACCGCCGGTTTGCTTGGAAATGCGCGTGAGAAGCTCCTCGTCGATATGCGTCTCGACCCGAGTGTAGCGGCGGCCCAGGACGGGATGATCGACTGGCATGGGCGCGAGGCCCTCCTTGCCCACGCCGATACTGTAGATGCGGATGCCGAGGCTGTGCGCCGCCTCGGCGGCCGTCTCGGGATCCACGGTCTGCACGTTGTTCATCCCGTCGGTCAGGAGGACCAACACCTTGCTCTTGGCCTCCGAACGCGCGAGACGCTTCGCCCCGGTAGCGATTCCCAAGCCGATCGCCGTGCCGTCGTCGATGAGACCGACGCGGATTTCGTCCAGGAAGCGCTCGACGACGTCGTGGTCCAGCGTGAGCGGACACTGCGTGAACGCCTTGGCGGCGAAGACGACGAGGGCGACGCGGTCGTGCTCTCGCTCGGCGATGAAATCCCGGATGACACGCTTGGCGACGGCCAGGCGATCCTCCGGCTCGAAATCGAGCGCCCGCATGCTGCCGGAAATGTCGAGCGCCAGCGCGATGTCGATGCCCTCGCCGCGCACGATCTCCGTCGAGTTCGCGAGTCTAGGTCCGGCCATGGCGAAGAAGATGAGAACCAGCGAGGCGAAGAAGAGAAGCCGCGGCAGCCAGCGGCTCCGCACACGCCAGCTCGGCCGGATGCCGCGGAAGAGTTCGGCGCTGCTGCCCTGGACGGTCGAAAGGCTGCGGCGCCGCTGCAGCAGCCAGCCGATGAGGCAGGCCACGGGCAGCCCTGCGAAGAACCAGGGCTGAGCGAAACTCATCGCGCCGCCCCCGTCATTTGCTCAGCCGCGGCCAGAGCCTCGGGCGTACTGAAGCGCATTTCCACGGCGGTATGCTCCACGAAGTCACGGATCTCTTCGAGCCAACGCGTGGCGCCATGATCGCTCGGACGATCGCCGGCGAATTTTACGGTGTCCGCTTCGCCGAGCAGCGGCGCCATGAACTGGATGTCTTCCGGACGATATCCCGCCTCCTTCATGCGTTCGATGAGCTCGGCCGAAGTCCAGTCCAGTGCGGGAACGCGAAAACGGCCCTGCACGTATTCCCGCAGCGTATGGCTGCCCTCGACGTAGAAGCTCGCAAACGCGCCTCGGGGCAGCATGTCGCTCGCGGCGAGGGCGTCGAGCCGGCGCAGCGCGCGCCGATGCGGCGGCTCGGGAGGAATCGGAAAGGCTGTCCGCGACCGCGTCGGCCGCCGCATCTTCTGCCGAAGCCACCAGAGGGCGGGAAGCAGAATCGCCAAGACGACGGCCAGCGTGGGCCACCAGTTCGGGCCAATCGAGCCGACACTCTTGATCGGGCGCAGCAACTCGGGTCTCGCCTCCTCGATGCTGGAGGGCACCTCCCACCAGAGTGTGTCGCCCCCCGCGAGCGCGACGCCGACCTTCCCCACGCGCAGGGGCCGCAACTCGAAGAGCTTTGGATCCCGCGTCGCGCCGATCCAGACGCTCAGACCCAGCGGAAGCTCGCTGGAATCGGCCGATGCCGTCGTCAGTTCGAGAACGCCGAGTTCGCCGAGACCTGGGGCCGTCGGCCGCATCTCCGCCGCCAGGACGCCCTCTGCCATCGCCGCGAGAAGCACGACAGACCAGACCCATGGGGCCACGCGTTCGCGCCTGGCTCTCATCGCCGCCGCTCCCGCCGCAGGAAGAAGCGCTGCAGCGGATCCACGACGGACTGGCTGATGTCGACGTCGATGAAGTCGCAGCCCGCCCGGCGCAGGCCCTGCCTGAGCTGTTCTTCGCGGCTCTCCGCGCGTTCGCGATACGCGCGCCGCGCAGCCTCGTCGCCCGTGTCGACCAACAACACCTCGCCGCTCTCCGGATCTTCGACCTGCACGAGTCCCATGTCCGCCAGCTCGCGCTCGCGGGGGTCCGTGAATCGAACGGCGATGAGATCGTGGCGACGCGCGGCGATGCGCAGAGCTCGCTCGTAGCCAGACGCCAGGAAGTCGGAGAGCAAGAAGGTCACAGTCTTTCGCCTCTGCAGATGTTGCAGCGCATCGAGGGGCGCATTCAAGTCGGTGCCGCGGTGCCGCGGCGGGTGATAGAGCAATTCGCGGATCAGGCGAAGCCCGTGCGACCTCCCCTTCTGCGGCGGCAGATACAATTCGACTTCGTCGGTGAAGAGGATCATCCCGACCTTGTCCTGATTACTCACCGCGCTCATCACCAAGAGCGCACCGAGTTCGGCCATGGCCGAGTTCTTTCGCCGCTCGCCCGTACCGAAACTCTCAGAAGCCGAGAGATCGACCAACAGCATGACCGTGAGCTCGCGCTCCTCTTCGTATTTCTTGATGTGCGGACTGCCAGTGCGAGCCGTCACATTCCAGTCGATCGAACGAACGTCGTCTCCCAGTTCGTATTCGCGAACCTCGCGGAACTCGACACCCTGACCGCGGAATACGGAATGATACTCGCCACCGAAGAGCTCTTCGACGATACGGCGCGTGCGGATCTCCAGGCGCCGAACCTGCTTGAGCAGATCCGGCGGGATGCTCCTGTCGCGCGACTGGTCGCTGGTTTCCTGGCGTGGATCCAACATGGTCAGGAACCGGGATCAGGGTACTTCGATGTGATCGAAGAGTTGTTGCACGATGTCTTCGCTCGTGAGCTCACTCGCCTCTGCCTCGTAGCTGATGGCGATTCGGTGGCGCAGGACCATGGGGCCGATCGCCTTGACGTCCTCTGGCGTCACGAACCCGCGTCCGCGCAGAAATGCATGTCCCTTCGCCGCGCGGACCAAGAAAATCGAGGCGCGCGGGCTCGCGCCGTACGCGATGAGTGGAGCCAGATTCAAGTCGAAGTCATCCGGATCGCGGCTCGCCCGCACGAGATCTAGGACATATTCCTTGATCTTGGCGTCGACGTAGATGTCGGCCACGAGCTGGCGCGCGTCGTTCAGCTGCGACATGTTCAGGACGGCTTCGAGCTCGATCGCCGTCGGCGCCACCATCCGCTCGAGGATCTCCCGCTCTTCCTCCCGCCGCGGATATGTGACGAGCGCCTTGAGCATGAAGCGATCGACCTGCGCCTCGGGCAGTGGATAGGTCCCCTCCTGCTCCAGCGGATTCTGGGTCGCGAGCACGAGGAACGGCTCGTCGAGCGGGTAGGTGGTGTCGCCGAGCGTGACCTGAGTCTCCTGCATCGCCTCGAGCAGCGCTGACTGCACCTTGGCCGGCGCCCGGTTGATCTCGTCGGCCAGAATCAAGTTGGCGAAGATCGGGCCCTTCTTGGGCAAGAACTCGTAGGTCCGCTGATCGAAGATCATCGTCCCGAGAACGTCCGAAGGCAGGAGATCGGGCGTGAATTGAATCCGGGAAAAGCTCAGATTCAGCGCCTTCGAGAGCGTCGAAACCGCGAGCGTCTTCGCGAGCCCGGGAACACCCTCCAGCAGCACATGGCCGCCGGTCAGGAGGCCGAGGACCAGCGCTTCGAGCATCTCGTGCTGGCCAACCACCTGCTTTCCGACCTCGTCCATGACGGCCCGGATGCTGGGCCCGGCCGTATCGACCCTCTTTTGCAGTTCATTGACGGCACTTTCCAAGGCAGACCTCCATCACTCGCGAGATTGGCAGTGTACGCGCCCGCGGCGGGCGAGTTTCGGCGGCGACCGCCCGCAGAACAAAAAAACCTTGCATGCGAGCCCCGGCGGGCCAACGTTAGGTGAAGACGCCGTAGCTTAACCTCGCACTACCCACGCGGCAAGACGCGCCCTGAGGGCCCTGATCCATGAGGATTCGACCCGACAAAGTCCACGACCTCGCGCGCCAGATCGTGGCCATGATGGTCGACCATCCGGACGTCCATCTGGAGAGCCCGCCAGACGCCGTCCGTGTCGCCGTCGGCAGCGTCATCCTGGACGATCTGAAAGAGGAAGAGGATATCGATCGCGAAGTCGATGCCCTCATGACCCAACACGCCCGCCAAATGGAGCAAGCGGACATGGACGCCTACGACATGCGGTTGAAATTCAAGCAGCAGATCGCCAAACAACGCGGCTTCATCCTCTGATCACCATGCGACTGAACGACCGAAGAATCGAATTCATCGCGCGCTGCATCGTCGACCGTTTGGCGGGAGACGAGATGCTCGACCTGACGCTCAGCGAAGAGGACCTGACCAATCTCATCGCCGAACTCATCGAGGGCGACCTCCGTATCGAAGATGCGATCCAGGACGAGGCGGTGAACTGGATGCGCGTGAACCGCAAGAACGTGCCGGAGGGGTCGGATGCCTGGGGCATCGAACTGGATCGGCATCGGGACCAACTCGCGATTCGGCGCGGCTACGTCCTTCCCTAGCCCTGATGCGGATCCTCGTCCTCTCGCCCTACCTCGCCCATAGCGAAATCGGCCATGGTGGAGGCATCTCCACCTATCATCTGGCGCGCCATCTCGCCCGCCGCCACGAGCTGACCCTTCTCTGCTTCGCCCGCGCCGACGATCAGGGCCGCGAGAGAGAATTGGAAGAGGCGGGCGTCCGCGTCTGGACGGTGCCATTCCTCTCGCCGGCCGATCGTGGCCTCCGCCGCCTCGCCTTCTTCGCCGATCGCCTATTCGTCCGGCTGCGCGCCTGCCGGCGCGGCCGCCCCAGTTTCGCGGAAAAATACGGGCGGAGCGCGATGCGGTCGCACCTCCTCCATCTGCTGGAAAACGAGGAGTTCGAGATCGTCCAAGCCGAGTACGAGGCGATGGGCTCCTATCTCGAGATCGCTCGCGAATGGCGCGACCGGCGCCAGAGCCCGGGGCCCCGTCTGTTGTTGAACACACACGAGGCGGGAATCCTGCCGCGGCGCCGGCGACTGGCGGCGGCCACCGGTGCCGAGAGGATCCGGCTGCAGCGGGCGCTCGTCTCGTGGGAGGGCATGGTCACGCGCGCCATCGCCGCGGCGGATCGGGTGCAATGCGTGACACCACAGGATCGGCAACTCCTGGTGGAGCTGGTCGGCGACCCCGACGCAGAGAAGCTGCGTGTCTTACCCTTCGGCGTCGACGGGGAAAGCCTGCCGGCCGCGCGCGTCGCCGAAGGCCCGGCGCGCCTGCTCTTCGTCGGCAGCTACGGACACGCGCCCAATGTCGAGGCGGCCCGCCTCCTGATCGAAAGCATCGTGCCGCAGTTGCGAAGCGAGTTTCCGCAGCTCCAATGCGATCTGGTCGGGCGCGGGCTCCCCGCCGATCTGCGCAGCGCCGCCGGCGAAGGCATCCGCATTCTCGGCTTCGTCGAAGATCTCGACCGCTGTTTCGATGGAGCCTGGATCTTCGCGGCGCCGCTGTTTTCCGGCGGCGGCATCAAGATCAAGATTCTCGAGGCCATGGCCCGTGGATCGGCCGTCTTGAGCACACCCATGGGACTCGAGGGGATCGACACAGAGATCGGCGTCCACGCGTTCTGTGCCGAGGATGTCGGAGACTTCATCACGCAGACGCGCCAGCTGCTCGTCGAACCGCAGAGGCTGCGCGCCCTGGGGCGCGCCGCACGGAGCCACACCCTCTCGCACTATGACTGGGAAGTGATCGTCGACCGTTGGGAGCGCGAAATGGCCAGCGATTGAGCGGCAGTCAGGCGACTAGAAGCCCTCGTAGAGCCATAGATCTTCCTGGAAGAAAACGTAGCCCGGGATGCGATTGATCTGGGTCGTGAAGACGATGCTGTTCCCGCCGGATTTGTTCACGGTAGGATAGTCCTCCAAGAAGCGCGAACGGAACAGCAGTTGCTGATCGCTGCCGCTGCCACTCATGATCCAGATGTCCGGCTCACGCTGGCTCGTGCATGGCGCCCTGCGCGTGCTGACGAACACGATTCGTCCAGTCTTCAGCCAGGCAGGCCGATAATTCTGGATGGGGATCGGATCGCCCTGCCCGACGGTCGCGTTCGTCAACCGCCGCAGGCTCGCGGCGTTGGGCGTCGGCGAGGCGGGATCGAATGCGATGGAATAGACGTCCAACGTGCCAGAGTAGTTCGCTTCGAAGGCGATTCGACTGCCGTCGGGCGACCAGGTGGGATACTGGACGCGAGATGAGAATGGCGTCACCCGGACCACGGTCCCGTCGGTCATGTTGTACGCGTAGATCGCGGCGGGTTCGCTGACGGGCGGATTTCCGCTTTGCGAAGGCTGGTAGAAGTGACGCGAGTAGGCGAGCCAGACATCGCCATTGCCGTCGTAGTCGGAAAACTCGGGCGTCGCGTAGTTGTAGAAGTAACTGGCGCCAGCGGTGAGGAATCCGACGTCATCGATGACTCGGTGCGAACTGATGGGAATGGACGACGACGTCGCGCCGGCAAAGTTCAGCGTGCAAACGTAAATGTACGGATAGCCAAAAGCCAGCGTGAAGACCGTGGCGAATTGCTGGTCGTCGGGATGCCAGCTCGCCCAGGACTGGTTCAACTTCTCGGGCACATTGACGGGAAGGCCCAGATGATCCGTGAGGCCATCGAGACGAATTCGCTTCGCACCGCCGACGTCCAGCGGCGTCGGCACCGGGGAGCGCAACTCGCCGGGCAGCGGCATGTCCATGAGTATCAGGTCGCGCTTGGGAGCGGGGTCGCCATCGTCGTCGAAATCGCCGAAGAAATTCGTCGTGAAGATGACCTGCGTGCCGTCCCAGGAGATCGACGCCTCGCCGTGCTTCGACGTCGTCGTGTCGGCCGTCACCGGCACGAAGTTGCCGGAGAGTTCCCAGCAGTCCTCCGTCTCGACCTCACATGCAATGAGGGAGAAGAGAAGGGCGGCCGCGGACGCGGCGATCCACAGAACGCGCAGGAGCTTGCTCATGGGCTTCCTCGTCGGAGTCGAATCAGGTTCAAGATGGAATCGTCCGCAGTGGTAGGGTCTGCGCAAAAGGCACTAGAAACTAAGGGAGAGACGCCGCATTTGTAAACCCGGGCCTTCGAATCGGTCGATTTGGCTAATCGAGGCCCAGGTTGCCCCTCGCCTGCGGGTGGGTCGGGTCGCGCTCGAGGATCCAGCGCCAGATGGCGCGGGCCCGGGCCTCTTGGCCCAGCTCCATGCGCAAAACGGCCTCCAGATTCGCCAGCGTCAGATCGTCGGTGTCCAGCGCGCGGCCCTCGGCGGCCGCGGCCAGCGCTGGCTCGGTTCGGCCGGCCCCCCGCCGGGCAAGGGCCACCGCGCCCCAGCTGCCCGCCGAGGGCGGCGGGTTCGACGCGACCAGGGCCTCCATGCCGTCGACATCTGCGCCGAGCTGCAGGCTCAGATAGAGATTGTGAAGCGCGGCGTCGCCCGCCCCGGCGTCGACCGCCCGCCGCAGCTCCGGGGCCGCCGCGCCGAAGTCGCCGGCAGCCAGGTGCAATTCACCCAGGCGCGCCCAGCAGTCGGCCGCGGCGGGCGAGCGCTCGGCGCAGCGGCGGTACCATTCGAGTTTCTCCGCGTCGGATTCCGCCAGCCGTCCGAGGGCGCGCGCGGTCTCGACCCCACCTTCCAGCGAATCGACCAGCGCCCAGACGCGCCGCTCGCCGGGGGGATCGCCCTTCGCTCCTGCGAGACGAGCCCTGGCCCGGTGCACTCGCGCGTCGCGGGGCAGCAGGAAGGCCGCCCGATCCAACTCCTCGGACGCCCGGTCGAGGCGGCCGAAATGCAGGAGACTCTCGCCGAGGGCCAGCCGCGTCTCGGGATCCTCCGGGTCGAGGCGGACGGCGTCTTCGAACTCGGCGAACGCACGGCCCGTCGCGCCGAGCTCACCCAACGAGATGGCGAGATTCCGGTGCAACTCGGCGCGCTGGAGATCCAGCCGCAGGGCCGCCTCGTAGACGGTGACGGCTTCGCGATGCCTGCCGAGGGCCGCCAGGCAGACGCCTCGCAGATTCCCGAACCTGGGATCGAATTGCTCGTCGAGGAGAAGTTCCAGCCGCGCCAGCACCGCGGCGTGGCCACCCTCTCCGGCCATCTCGTTCAGCTCGAGAAGCAGCCCTTCCCGTTCTTTCGCGCGGTGGAGGGCGCTTTCGTACTCGTCCTCCTGCGCCGCCGACGCGGCGGAGGAGAAGCCGACGGTGGCTGCGGCCAGGCAGGCCACAAGCAGCCTGGGGGGCCACACGGCATTGAACGCCGCGCTCATCTGCGGCTACAATCAGGTTTCGGCACGCAAGCTCTTCCTTCGCCCAGCAACTGGACAGGCATCCGTTGAACCCGCTCCGTCAGCGTTCTGCCCGCCGCCGCTGGAAAAGCCGGCCCCTCGCCACGCTGGGCATCTTGCTGGCGGTTTGCGTCGGCGCGTGGTCCGCGTCCGCGCTCGAGCGCTTCCATTTCGAGCCTCCGTACCTGTTCGATCCACCTTATACCGTCCGCGACCACTCCCTCATCTTCGAACAGGGAATGTGGCACTGTTTTTACATCCGCGGCGACATTCCGTTCGATAACTCCACCGAAGACGAGATCGGCCACGCGGTCAGCGAGGATCTCCGCGAGTGGACGATTCTCGACCCCGCCATCGTCGCGGGCCCCGACGCCTGGGATCTGCGCAACGTCTGGGCTCCCCATGTCATTCCCACGCCGGGACAGTCGAATGCCTGGACGATGTTCTTGACCGGAGCGAACAACAGCGTGGTCCAGCGCATGGGTGTCGCGACTTCCATGGATCTCGATGTCGAGCCCTGGAGCAAGTCGGGCGCGAACCCCGTCCTTCAACCCGACGAGCAGGAGTGGTACTGGAGTCCGTCCATGTCGTGGAGCGCATTCCGCGACCCGTTCTATTTCTTCCTGGGCGGTCAACATCACGTGCTGAACACGGCGTTGCTTCCCGACAGCACCCTCGGCTCCGGCAGGCGTGGCGCGATTCATCACGCGACGAGCGGCGATTTCGTGAATTGGACCGAGCAGGCGCCGCTGGCCGTCCACAACGGGCCGAACGGGCAGGCGTGGCACGAGATCGAGTCCGTGCAACTCCATCAGGCCGGAGGCAAGTGGCATCTCCTCTTCTCCGAATTCAACATCGCCGGGTCGCAATTCCTCAGCAGTGACTTCTACGACAGCGGATGGGATTTCACCAAGCGCCAGACCTATGACGCTGGAACCGCCCCTGAACTTCTGCCTTTGGACAACGATACCTTCCTGCTCACGCGACACGTGATCGCCTTGCACATCTACAACGGCACGACCTTCTGGTCGATTCGCGCCGACTCGCTCCGCTTCGACAGCACACCGGCGCCATATGTCGTCAAGACCAACGTCCTCGCCGGCGATTGGACGGTAGTGTCGGGAAACGCATTCATGGGAGTCCCCGTCTTCGGCGACAATTCGCTGGAACGTAACGAGGCACCCACGCAACCTATCGGCAACGGTTACATCAGCTCGCTCGAGAGCTACGGCGGTCCCCTCTCCGGCTTCGGTGCGCCGGGCGCGAACGTGGGGGTTGCCGCGACTGGCCTGATGCGCTCGCGAAGTTTCAACCTGAGCGGCGACCGGTTGCGCATGCGGGTCGGCGGCGGCAGTGATCCCGGCGTCGCCGTGCGGCTGGTCCGTGCCTCGGATCAGATGATCCTGGCCTCGGCGAACGGGAACGGCGTCCACACCATGAGCGAAGTGCTCTGGGATCTGAGCGGCTGGACGGGAACCGAGGTCTATCTCGAGATCGAGGACAACTCGGTGGGGCCCAATGGATACATCCACGTCGATGAAATCGTCGAAGAACTCATCGGGTCGCCCGCGCCCGGACCGTACGCCGGCATTCGCGCCGCGCGCCTTCTGGCCAACGCGCCGAATCCCTTCAATCCCCGGACGCAGCTCCGCTGGGCGCAGACGCGGCCGGGCCGCGCCGGTCTCGCTCTCTACGATCTTCGCGGCAGGCGCGTGCGCGAATTCGACGCGGGCTTCCGTGATCCCGGCGAACATTTCCTGATGTGGGACGCGACCGACCGGCGTGGCGAGGCGGTCGCCAGCGGCGTCTACCTGCTACGTCTGAGTTTCGACGGGATCGAGAGCGACCGGCGCTCGGTCACGCTCGTGCGTTAGGCGGCTAGGCCGAGAGAAAGCGCTGCCAGGCGCGATGCGCCACCCCACCCGGCCCGCGATGCAAAATCGGCAGGAACCAGCGCGGCGGACCCGGCTTGCTCAGAAGACCCATCCCAGCCTCCTCGGGCGTATGACTGCCCTTGCGGAGGTTGCAGCTGATGCAGGCCGTCACGCAATTCTGCCAGGTCGTCGGTCCCCCGTTGGGGTGAAGATTCGAGCGTCGGCTTCGGGGGAAGACGTGGTCGATCGTGAGGGGCGCATCGACGCCGCCGCAGTACTGGCAGCGATGACCGTCGCGCGTCATCAGGTTCCGCTTGTTGAACTTCACGCGAAAGGTGCGGTAGACGCGATGGGCGATCGCGATGAACAGGCGGATGATGACCGGGCAACGGAAGCTCTGGCGCTCGGCATGGAGGATGAGACCCGCCTCGTCTTCGACCGAGACGGCTTTGCCCGTCGACAGCAAGGCCAGGGCGCGGCGCAGGGGCACGACGTTGACGGCCTGATAGCCGGCATCGAGAACCAAGACGGGACGTAGAAGAATGCTCTCCATCGCGAGAGACTAGCCCATGCCCGGGCCCGCGAACAAGGGGCCAAATCGAGATTCAGACCTCATGGGGCAGGCGCTCCGGAGGCGCGATGAAGTAGTAGTTCACGGGGTAGTGCACGAAATTCGAGACCCGGCCGGTGTAGATGCACGCGAAATCCCGGACCTGCCGCCCGAAACGGCTCAGCTTGTTTCCCTCGCGAAAGGTCTGGCCCCAGAGCCGGTTGTGCGCCGCGGCGACCTGATTCTCGAGTTCGATTGCACGCGCCTCCGTCTGTTGCAGCAGGAAATCGAGGCCCTCGACCATGTTGTTCAGGCGCCCGATCCGAACCTCCTGCTCTTCGGGCGAGCAGCGCTGGAAGTCCTCGAGCTCGCGCCGCGTGTATTCGCGCGCCCAAGGAGGAACGCCGCGGGAGTTCCCCGGCGAGCCGGCGTGCAGTCGCCGCATGACCGACAACAGGAGAGCGAGTTGATCGCGGTCGCGGTCGAGCGCCATACGGCGTTCACTCAGATCCTCGATCTCGCGGAGGACGTAGGTCTGACTCTTGTTGGCGAGCACTTCACTTTCGAGTTCATAGACGATCATCGCCGTGCGCCAGCCCACCGTCTTCTTGCTGCGCAGGATGTCGCCGTAGGTGTGATCGCCGAAGTAGAGAACCTCCTCGCCGCGCGCGCCCAGCTTTTCCTCCGTGAAGCTCGCATTGCCACCCGCGAAGACCAGCCCGTCGCCGCCCGGAATCTCCTCGGCCTCGCGCTTCTCCATGAAGAAACGCGGCTTCATGGATTCGACGATGATGAGGTCGAACAGGCTATGCCAGCTCTTACCATTGCGGCCGAGCAGGTGCGAAAGGACGGCCTCGGTGTATCCCCGCTCGCTATTGGTCACGAGGAACAGCTTCTTCCCTCCCGCCCGAAAGCGCTCGAGGGTGGCCTGCAGCGTGTCGTCCTGAATGAAGTAGCGAGAGAGGTCGCCCATGATGACCCGCTTCAGCGAGCCATCCCTGTGGATCTTGTCCACGCTCTCGCGAACGTCGTCGTACATGCGTGAGATCGGGATGTCCTTGAGCGGGCCCTGCTTGCCGCCGGTGTCCTTCAGTTGGACGAGCGCGGCAAAGAGCGATCCCTCGGGCATGGAGAAGAAGGTGTCGAAGCTCACGTAGCGACTGCTGCGCATGTTCACCTTGGTCGCGCGATACCAGCGCTTCCTCTTTTCACGCGTGAGCGGCGTGAGCCCGTGATACGCTCGCGCAATGTAGCTGTGAAAGTCCATCTTGAGCAGATTGCCGTAGCGCTTGTCGACGATGAGCCCGCGGATGGTGAAGTCGGGGTCGTACTCGATGCTGCGGATCGCCTCTGGATAGCCGAGTTCGGCCGTGAGATTGTCCACGGCCATGTGAAAGGTCAGCGGCTCGAAGGTGTCGCGATTGTACAGGGCGAGCGTGTGGTCCATGTCGAAGCCCAACGCCCGGATTTGATCCATGCGCAAGTTGCGGTTCGTGAAGATCCGATGCTGGCGTGGGACATTCTTCTCCCCGGGCAGATAGTGGCCCTGGCCCTCGGGGACGCTGACGTCCGCGGGTCCTGGGTGCCTGTGGGGGTCGGAGAGACTCATGAGGCGTCCTTGCCTGGGAGATTCTGTATCACGGCTCTAGGCGTCCTTGCACGCGCAGCCACGGTAGTGTAGGGAGAGTAGCCTCAGCTCGCAGAGAGCGCTCGCATCGATCTCAGGTAGAATGCAATGAACGTTCCCACCTGGCCCGGCATCCCGCCGGGCGCCCCCAAGGAGTCCGCCCCCATGAGTTCCAGCCTCGTCGCCGCCATCGTGTTGGGAACCCGACCAGAGGCGATCAAGCTCGCGCCGCTCGTGCACGAGCTGCAGGACCGGACAGAGGCCAGCGCGAAGTTGATTTCCACGGGCCAGCATCGCGAGATGCTCCGGCCGATGCTGGAACTCTTCCGCCTGAAGCCCGATGTGGATCTGGACCTCCAGCGTCCCGATCAGACCCTGGAGCACATCGTCACCTCGGTCCTGGAAGGTCTGGGACCGCGACTGGATGAAATTCGACCCGACGTCTTGGTGGTCCAGGGTGACACGACGACGACCTTCGCGGCGGCGTGGGTGGCCTTTCATCGCGGCATCCCCGTGGCGCATCTCGAGGCGGGCCTGCGAACCGGAGATCCGCGGACACCGTTTCCCGAGGAGATGAACCGGCGCCTCACGACGCGCCTGGCGGATCTCCACTTCGCGCCGACTGCGAGGGCAAGAGAGGCGCTTCTCGCCGAGGGCGTCGATCCGGCGGCCATCATTCTCACGGGTAACACGGTCGTCGATGCGCTGCGCTGGCTCGACGAGGAGCGGGGTGAGGAGCTGCAGCCGCCTGCGGGACTGGATCCCGAGGAACTGGTCGGGCGACGCCTGGCCCTGGTCACCGGCCATCGGCGTGAGAGCTTCGGCGAGCCGTTCCGGAATCTGTGCGCCGGCCTGCGTCGCATCGTCGACGAGCACGAGGATCTTCTCGCCGTTTATCCGGTCCATCTGAACCCGCGGGTCCAAGCCCCCGTGCGCGAGATCCTGGGCGGGCACGAACGGATCCGGCTCCTGGAGCCCGTCGCGTATCCCGAGCTGGTCTGGATGCTGAAGCGGGCCGAAATCGTTCTCACGGACTCGGGCGGCATCCAGGAAGAGGCGCCGAGCTTCGGTGTGCCGGTCCTCATCCTGCGTGAGCTGACGGAGCGCATGGAAGCCGTCGACGCGGGCGTCGCGACGCTCGTGGGTACGAATCCCGATCTCATGGTGGAGGAAGCGCGCAAGCGGCTGGCCGAAGGCAAGTTCGAGGCGAAGGTGAACCCGTTCGGCGACGGCCACGCCGCGGCACGCTGCGTCGACGCCATGATGTCCCGCTTCGCACGGGGCCGCTGAGCCCCT
>Ga0326597_10006677_pt1 | contig 15774 bp, 12 predicted proteins | sample RVTome_12_FD_203789 | JGI IMG/M metagenome (GOLD analysis project Ga0326597, IMG submission 203789) | Soil microbial communities from uranium-contaminated site in the Upper Colorado River Basin, Wyoming, United States - RVT100D185 | ecosystem: Environmental > Terrestrial > Soil > Contaminated >...
GTTCGGTGCTGGCATTGTCGCTCTGAAGAGCGTCGTTCTGAAAGTACGTTCCGACCTGTCCCGAGAGCTCGTTCCCCCCGGACTTGGTGACGACGCTGAAGAGTCCACCCTGGAAGCCAATCTCGGCTGGCTTTGCGGCCTTGACGACCTGCACCTCCTCGATGGTGTCGAAGGAGAAGAGCCCCGCCACGTTCCATTGCCCTGCAGGGTCGGTGGTGTTGGCCCCGTCCAGGGTGTAGGAGTTGGCCCGCCCTCCGGCCGCGAGCACGTTGTCCACCTCGACGTTCCCGGGGGCGAAGACACCGTAGTTACCCGCGCTCTCGACCCCTGGAATCGTGGTGACGAGGCCGTGGAAGTTTCGAGAGGTTGGGATGTTCTCGGCGAGCTCCGAATCGTAGTTGAACGCCAGATTGGTTCCACGCTGATCGAGCGTTGGCGACCTGCCAATGACGGTGACGTTAGCCTCGACCTGGGCTGGTAACAGAGGGACGTCGACGCTCGTCGTGCGACCCGCCCAGACGATGAGACCCGAGCGCTCCATGGTCTGGAAGTTCTGAAGCGTGAAGCTCAGCTCGTACTCGCCCGGCGGCAGCATCGGCAGGCGGTAGTAGCCGAGCGCGTCAGAGCTTGTACTCAGATCACGCTGTATCAGCGCCCGGCTGTTCGCGACGACCAGCACTCCGGGAACGGGCAGGTTGTCTGCGTCGCGAATCACGCCGTCGATGGTGCCGGTGACGGTCTGGGCGTACCCGACCGACGGAATGGCAAGGCTGATAACCAACAGGAGTGTCTGGAAAAGGAGTGCGCGCACATTCAGCATGCTCATGTAGTGTTTCTCACTGACCCAGAAATCATGATGTGTCGGGCGGAACGCGAGCATCCACAGAATCAAGCGAGGTTTTGCAATTCTCTTGCTAGAACTGATACCGGGCCGCGGTCGTTCTCGAGTCCGTATCCCAGGGCATGGCCCAGACGGAAAAACGGTCAAGGATAACATTAAGAGCGATACCTATGACACTGATCACTACCAGCCCTGCGTAGACCTCCGCGATTCGAAAGGTCTGCCACGCGAACCAGATCATCTGCCCGAGCCCTCGCTGTGCTGCGACCAGCTCCCCGGCAATCGTCAGCATGAGCGCCACGTTTACCGATAGCCGGGCCCCGGTCAGGGCAAGCGGCAGGCTTCCCGGCAACACCACGCGAGTGAAGAGCCTGAGCCTCGTGGCTCCATAGCTGCGCGCGACCTCGAAGTGGATCGGTGAGATCTGCCGAACGCCCGCCATCGTACTGATCGCCATCGGAAAGAAAGCCCCGACCGCGGCAAGCACGACCTTGGAGAACTCGCCGATCCCGAAGATCACGAGGATGAGAGGAAGCACCGCGATCTTGGGAATTGGATGGGCGGCCGCAACCAGCGGGTCGAGCTGCGCTCGGAGACGGGGCGATGCGCCCATGGTCAGGCCGAGCAGCAGGCCGGGGCCGGCCCCTAGGGCGAACCCGGTCAACACTCGGGCGACCGTGACCCCAGCGTGGATCGCGATTTCCCCCTCGAGCAGGAGCCGGCCGAGGACCGTCACGATGGACGAGGGTGGCGGGAAGAAGGTGGGCGAAATCGTCCCGGTACGTGCGAGCGCCTCCCAGGCGCCGAGCGCCGCCGCCACGAGGAGCCCTGGCCCGCATCGCTCCACCCGCTTCGCGAAGGAGCGCCGCGGGCGGTCTCCGATCAATCGGGAATCCACAGGCTCTTGCGCACCTCGTCCTGCAACAGTTCCCAGACGTGCCACTTGATCTCGGCGATTTCTGACGGTTCTCGCCGCGACAGCTGTCTCGGTCGAGCAATCGGAACCGGGATCTCCTCACAAATGCGACCCGGGCGCCCGGTCATCACGAGAATCCGATCGCTGAGCCTGACCGCTTCGTCGAGATCATGGGTGACGAACAGGACAATCTGTCGCTGGTCGCGCCAGATTCGCAGCAATTCTTCCTGCAGAACGATCCGGATCTGGGAATCGAGCGCGCCGAACGGTTCGTCCATCAAGAGCATCGGAGGGTCGGTGACGAACGCCCGGACGATGCCCACTCGTTGCTGCATGCCCACGGATAGTTGATGTGGATACGAGTTGGCAAACTGCGCGAGCCCTACCCGCTCGACGAAGGCGGAGGCCCGGTCGAGTCGGTCCGGCCGCGACACGCCATGCATCTCAAGGCCGAATGCGACGTTGTCGAGGACGGTCATCCATGGGAACAAGCCGTGATCCTGAAACACAAGGGCACTCTGGGGCCGGCCGTCCGCGTCTAATCCAGTGATCGCGATACGTCCCGTGGTCGGATCGATCAGCCTCGCGATCAGCTTCAGGAGGGTGGTCTTGCCGCACCCACTGGGCCCCACGATGCTCACGAACTCGTGATCCTCAATGCCGAAGGTGACGTCCTCCAGCACCGAGAGCGGACCGTCCGGTCCTTCGTAGGTCTTGCTGACCCGTTGGCACTCCAGTCGCACGGATTCGAGCCTTATGGATCGAGCACCGCATTGGCATGCTCGACGAATCGGCGGTCCACCAGCTCGTCTTGGGGGATGACGCGGTCGATGAGCGCCCGTGACTCGAGCCATTCCTGGAACGCCACCAAACGTTCGGTGTCGACCTGGGCGTCCTTGCGAAACGCCGGCCAGCACGTGTCTCTCAACACTTCCCGGGTCAGCCCGGTACCTCGCGTGAGGATGTCGACATTCCGAGGGGTCTTCCCAAGCTCGTACTGGTGCATCGCTTTTCGAAAAGCGACCATGAAGCGCTCCCCGACTTCGGGTCGCTCATCGAGCAGGGACTGCCCGAACATCACCGACGAGGTCGGAAAGTCGGGAACGATTTGCTGGGACGGCCGCCACACCACCGCCTCACCCGATTCCACCAAGCGGGTCAGGTACGGCTCGGACGCGACGGTCACGTCGATCGATCCACCGATCAGCGCATCGATGTTCGACGGCATCGGCAAGTTGACGATGTCGAGGTCGTCGATCGACAGGCCCGCTGGCTGCAGAAGGCGGTCGACATAATACGCCGCCGGGAGCAGCACATCGAGCTCGACGCGCAGCCCGAGAAGCTGTTCGGGCCCGTCAAGCCTGCCGGCGTCGACGAGAGCACGTCTCGCGACGACGGCATTCAGCGTGCAGCCGTCCCGAGCTAAGTAGCCCGTTCCCGCGACGAGTTTGATCGGTGCCCCGCTCGCAACCGCGTTCAAAACGGTAATGGTGAGCTGACCGAACCCGACGTCCACCTCGCCCCGAGCTAGCGCGGGAATGGCTTCAAGGTTCCGGGCCAGCTTGACGAACTCGACGTCAAGATTCTGCTCTTCGAAGTACCCCTCGTCGGCTGCAATGTAGAAGGGGGCCGCCGTCACGAAAGGAAGGACCACGGCCCTGATTCTGTCTGGGGCCGCGCCCTGCCCGACATCATTCCCAGCGCACGCCGAGACGAGCGGGAGGCACAGGCCGACGAGACCAATGGTCACCAACCACACTCTGGACATGATCGCTCCCCCGCCGCCGGTGAACAAAGAAGTCATGAAGGGGTTCCCGCGCCGACCGGCGTGGAAGACGACGAATCTTGGGAACTTTCGGCGCCCCCCCCTGCCTCCCTCGTGGATCGGCCGCCGATCCTGATCGGGGAAAACTTGCCTCGATTCGTCCAAACCGGCTCGGCGCGTGTGACGCGAAATGTGCCGGCCTGTTGCCAGAACGCGCGGGCAAGGTCGGCCGCGACGCTGCTCCGCCCGAGAGCCTCGAGCACGGTCTTCACGACGAGATCCTCGCGGTCGATCGGAAGACGCGGGCTGACGAGCAAGGTCAGGCGGCTCAGCCCATGCTCGTCTTCCTCCTCGAGGAGCTGGAAATCTTGAGGGCTGCCCCCAAAACGCGCCGGCAATACCTCTTCCAGGATACGTACCATGTCACTGCCGACGAGCGTGACACCCTCGCCGGTCAACTTGCCGAAGCTGCGGACCTGTCGCAGGTGATGAGTGTAGCCTAGGGCCTCGAGTGGGCAGCCGCAAGAGCGCTTTTCCAGGACACCGTGGTCATCGCTCTCGACATTGACCAGGATCTTCGAAGCCGTGGGGCGCAAGGCCGTGAAGTAGAACGCGTCGACCGAGACGTCCGAGTGAGCGATCTGGCGGGGGTGCTGAATCAGTGCCACGCAGTCGCTGAGCAGATGGAGATCGTCCACAGCCGATGGTCGGGCGCACGAGATGCCAATCGGACCGGCGTCTACGCTGATGTAGTGAGGAACCAACCGGGCTCCGGTGCGTGCAATCACCTGCGCCCGCGCCGGCGTAAAGGGTTCGCCCCCGGACATGAAAACGACCCCGGTGAGGCTGATCCCCTCGTCGAGCGCCGCAAGACAGATTCTGCACGCCAGCCCTACAGCGACACCGATGACACATCGACCGTGCTCCCGCACGGTCCCCGCGGCCCATCTTGCCAGGACGCCCGCCTGGTCAATCGGGACGGGTTCGGGTCGCGGACAGGGAACGCCAAACAGCCGGGTCAGCGCGATGATTCCGGAGGTGGCCAACCGATCCTTCAGCGCCGGCTTGAAGTCCGCGCGGGTGATCGGGGTGAACCAGCGCTGGGGCATACCCCCATGCACGGCAGCACGGAGAATGATGCCGACCCCGGTCGGATCCGGAAGCGTACCGCGCCAGATCGCCATCGGGCCCTCGAGCATGTCGTTCACCTGGCGTGCCAGCAGGATATGGGGCACTTGGGCCGCCATCGTATCGAGGTCCATCGCTACGCGCGTTCCGGCCCCGGTCGAACCTCCTGTCGAAGCCTCGTACGCCCTGGCCGCAAAAGGATTGTCGAAATTTCTGGCGTCAACCGGAACGACCTGTCCACCACGCACCACAGGCGTGCGCCCCTTGTACTCCTCGAAGGTGAAGTAGACGCCTGCCCCGCGGAGCTCGTGCAGCGTGGGCTCGACTCCCTTGGTTTGCACCGAGTTCTCGATGTCGCGCAACCCCCATCTCGCGATGCCTAGCAGCGGTCGGTACGGACTGCGCGGGTTGTCGTAGATGCCACGTTTGACCACCCTGAGAAAGTTTGCGTCGCGTTCCGCGAGACCCTTCCGAACGAGTGCGCGAGCCTCATCGAGGGAAATGCGACGCCTCAGGAAAGCGGGAAGGCCAAAGGCAAACCGCCCGTACATCCTCGCGTTGCTCAGGAAGCGCATGGTCAGAGTGGGGGACCCGAACAAGCCATCTGAAACTATCACACCCCGCTCGCCACTGCACTGGGGGCAGTGGCAAGTGCGACCATCCACCCGCGGCGATGTTGAACGTCGCCTCATGAGGAAGAAGGGCGACCAGTACGGTCGCAAGCGCCGGTGCGGTCTCAGGACGATCCCTGGACGTACCCCTTCAGCATCCGGTTCTCGAAGTTCGCTTCCTTGAGGATGGCATTCACGACGTCGCCGATCGAGACCATGCCCACGAGCCCGCCGTCGTCGAGTATGGGCAAGTGTCGAATCTTGTTCTTCGTCATGATGCCCATGACGTAGTTCACATCGTCGCTCGGCACGCCGATGATCAGATCTCCCGTCATGACGTCGTCTATCAACACCGGACACGACGAGTCTCGCCCCTGACCTGGGTCCTGCACGCACAGATCACCGCACGTTCTCAGAATGTCACGTTCGGTGATGATCCCGGCGACGCGTTCGTCCTTGCCGATGACAACCAGTGCACCGATACGGTGTTCGTTCAGCTTGGTGATCGCGGTGTGGACGGTCTGGCCGACCGCGATCGTCACCACTCCACCCGCTTTTTGCCGGAGAATGTGCTTGACTTGCATCTCGACGTCCCTCCACTGGGTCGAGCAGCCGCACCAAAGGAAGGCTGGGCTCACGACGGCAGAACGTGAGGCACTCCTTCAACGTCGACGAATACCCCAGCCGCCGTTCGAACCCACGCATGCCTATCGGCGCCGCCGGACGATAGAGCATTCTACATAGAGGAACCTCGTCCACAAGCGGAAAAGCAGGCCCTTTGCTCAGTAAATCATCGTCCCTTCTCTTCACGAAGGCCGGCGCGTCGCCAGCCCGCCATATGTCCTTTGAGGTATGTCACGTGGCGGAATCCCAATCGGCGTAGCCTCGCGCCCGCGAACCACGCGCGCGGACCATGCCCGCAGTACACAATCACGGTGTCATCGCCGATCGGGCGGATATCGTCCTGGTGTCGGCGGACCGATTGAAAGGGCACGTGTCGGGCTCCCGGCACGTGGCCGCGGCGGAATTCTCGTTCAGAACGCACGTCCACGACCATTGGCGAGGTGCCAGAGTCGATTCGATCGAGCAATGTGGAAGGCGTTATTGGCAAATGACGTCTCAAACAGGATAGACGAGGATGACGAGGTTCATTGTACGCCCACCGCGAAACGGGGACTCCGAGCGCCGGCTGCGACCAGGCGATGCTTGCGTCGCTCGAGTGGTCGGGCGCGAGATTCCGGGCGCACCTGGCCGAATCGGAGGAACCGGTCTCAACTGAGCCCCGGAGGCGTCGCCGCAGCGAATCCCCCACGGGCCGGGCTGCCTTCGGGCGGCCCGGATCGGCCCGCGGGAAAACGGCTTTGGTCTAAGGGGTCGCGATGCTAGACTCCGGCCACGTGCCCGCGCAAGGCACGTCAGGAACAGGGTCGTTCACCGAGGCCGGTGCCAGAGCGTTGCATGTGGCTGCGGGAGAACCACCAGACCATCAACGTCAGACAGATGAGGTGCGGTATGAAACGAACCATGGGTGCCAAGGTGCGGGTGTTCGTGTTTACTGTTGTGGGCGCGGCCGTGGCGTTCGGGGCAGGGGTCGTCCAGGCGCAGACCCCGGCATCGCAATCGCCAAATTACGGGTGGACGCCGCCGACAGAGGCCGAGCGGTGCCCCTCCAAGTGGGGTGCGGATGATAGGCGTGGCGCCGCCAACCACATGGGGACAGAGACCGTCATGCGGGCCAACCGGCTGATTCGCACAGGACAGACCTTTGATCTTGGACAGCCCCTCAAACCGGGCATGCCGCTGATTGGTAATCGCCGTTGGGATATGCAGATCACGCACGATGGTCGCCCCCCGAGGCCCGGTCCTCATTCGCTGACCGAAACCCTCTGGACGGCAATCGGGCAGGTGGGCACCCAGTTGGACGGCTTTGGTCACCAGATGATAGGCGACAGCTTTTACAATTGCGTCAAGATCGCAGAGGTCGGGAACGTAAACGGCATCGATACGCTAGGCCCGGATGTCTTCGGCACGCTCATGACTCGCGGCGTCTTGATCGACGTTGCTGCCCTGAAGGGCGTCGACGTGCTGGGCGACACGTACGCCATTACGGCGCAGGACCTGCAAGACGCGCTGGCCCGGCAAAACCTCACGATTCAGCCCGGCGACGCGGTTTTGATCCGGACCGGCTGGGGTCAGTACTGGATGGAAGATCCCGTCAAGTACCTGCACAGCTCGCCCGGACTGCGGCTCGATGCGGAAGAATGGCTGGTCGAGCAGGATCCGATGATTGTCTCGTCGGACAACTGCTGCATCGAGGTGAGGCCCGTCGGCGTCGGTCCGCTGATTCACACGTTCTTTATCGTCGTTCATGGAATCGTTGTCATCGAGAACCTAAAGCTGGACGAGCTTGCGGCCGCTGGCGCGAACGAGTTCGCCTTCGTTGTCCAGCCGCTGCCGATGTGGGGCGCCACCGGCTCCACCGTCGCGCCGACGGCGATTCGCTGACACGAACGAAGAACCCCCGCTGTTGTGATCGCCAGAAAGCTCTGTTGTTCGGAGGTTCCGGCAGACAGACAGTCAGATCGTACCGAACTCGCCGGCCCTCCGGAGTGATAGTCTTCACGCCGGCCGGGCCGGCGTAGCCCTCTCGGCCGACGCGGACGACCGAGAAGTTTGTCGCCCATTGCCTCGGCCAGCTCCGACTCTCCTGACGCCCCAGACCTGCTCGCCCACGTCCCCGTGGCGCATCGACTTGAAGGGATTGACGAAGGTGTCCCAGCCTTTGGGTTGAGGGGTCGCGATGCTAGACTCCACCCACGCGCCCCGCGCAAGGCATTGCCTTCAGGAATAAAGGTAGTTCACTGAGGCCGTGCCAGAGCGTTGCGTGCGGTCGCGGGAGAACCACCAGACCATCAACGTCAGACAGCGAGGTGCGGCATGAAACGAACCATGGGTACGACAATGCGGGTGTTCGCGTTTGCGGCCTTGGCGGCGGCCGTGGTGTTCGGGATAGGGGTCGTTCAGGCGCAGACCCCGGAATCGCAATCGCCAAATTACGGGTGGAGGCCACCTTCAGAGGCCGAGCGGTGCCCGTCCAAGTGGGGCGCGGATGATAGGCGTGGTGCCGCCAACCACATGGGGCCCGAGTCCGTCATGCGGGCTACGCGGCTGATCCGCACGGGACAGACGTTTGATCTCGGACAGCCCCTCAAGGCTGGGGAAATGCCGCTGATCGGCAATCGCCGGTGGGATATGCAGATCACGCACGCTGGTCGCCCCCTGCCGCCCTTCGACCCGTCAAACCCCGCGCGGCAGAACTTTGGGTTTACCGAAACTCTTTGGACGGCAATCGGGCAGGTGGGCACCCAGTTGGACGGTTTTGCCCACCAGGGACTTGGCGACAGCTTTTACAATTGCGTCAAGGTCGCAGACGTCGCGTCGAACGGCGGCATCGATACGCTCGGCCCCGACGTCTTCGGTACGCTCATGACTCGCGGCGTCTTGATCGACGTTGCCGCCCTGAAGGGCGTGGACGTGCTGGGCGACACGTACGCCATCACGGCGCAGGATCTACAAGACGCGCTAGCCAGGCAAAAGGTCGCAATCCAGCCCGGCGACGCGGTTCTCGTCCGGACCGGCTGGGGCAAGTACTGGACGGAAGATCCCGTCAAGTACCTGCACAGCTCACCCGGACTGCGGCTCGATGCGGAAGAATGGCTGGTCGAGCAGGATCCGATGATCGTCGCGGCGGACAACTGCTGCGTCGAGGTGAGGCCCGTTGGCGTCGGTCCGCTGATTCATCAGTTCTTTATCGTCGTCCATGGGCTCGTCGTCATCGAGAACCTAAAGCTGGACGAGTTGGCGGCCGCCGGCGCGAACGAGTTCGCCTTCGTCGTCCAGCCGCTGCCGATGTGGGGCGCCACCGGCTCCACCGTGGCCCCGACGGCGATTCGCTGACGCGAGCGAGGTCTGACGTCCAGCGACCCACTGGACGCCCTCTGGCGGATGAGGTCAAGCGTCGTGACGTCCGGACCGACAGAAAGCTCTGTTGGTTGGACGTTCGGGCGGGCCGTTAGGAAGATCGCATGGGAGGCGCTGGCCTCTCGGAGTGTTGATCCACACTCCGGGGAGCCGGCGCGGCCCTCAAAATCGATTAGTAGGTTTGAACGTGCGGTCTCTGTCGCCGTGGTGGAGGGCGGTCACAGTCGGAACAACCGCGTGAACTTCACGACGAGTCCTCGGTTCTGTAAGACCGTCGGGCCGTTGCCCAGCGTGTCGCGTCCCTCGGAGAACACAACGAAGAGGTCACTACCCGGGTCGTACTCCCACCGGAATCGGATGTTTGTCGTGAGGGCGTCGTTGCTCGAGTTGTATTGGATCAAAGCGCCGACGAACATCCGGGGCGACGCCGTGTAGGTGACTCGCGTGCTGATGAGCTTGGTCGTAAAGATGCCCTCCGGCAGATTCACCCAGTTCACGTCGACTCTGGGCTCGAGGGACAGCTGCGAGGTGACCTGCAGGCGGCCGTTGTAGCCCACCGCGGTTCGGTCGCCGCTGTAGAACTGGCCCCGACTAGCCGTGATTCGCCCGTTGATCTTCCGCTGGCCTCCTAGATTGTAGGTGGCGTTGAACTCGCCGAACGTGTAGCCGCCGACGGGCAGCACCACCTGATCGGCAATTTCGAACTCCTCCCGTAGCAGATCGTAGTTCTCGGTGTAGTCCGCGTCGAAGGTATCGCCGTTCTCGAAGTCGATGCCGAACTGCGCTTGGGCCGCGCGCGTCTCGAGCTGCCCAGAACTGCTCACGATCGAGTCCAGCTGGGCCTGGTAGGAGAACTTTCGGATCGCCGGTATCAACTCGGGACGCGGGCTGAACCGTAGGGATGCGAAGTTCTCCCTGAAATCGCTGCGGCGCAGGAATCCCATCTCCGGATTGAAGGCGTCGCCCACCTTCAGGTGCTGCACGCGCACGCCGTAGCGGTCGGCGTTGTAGTTGAAATCTCCGCGGTAGCTCTCCGCGTCGCCCTCCCGGTCCGGCGTGTGGCTGCGCGCGTAGTAAGCGTTGATCTCGATGTCCTGGTAGAAGGAGAGATTCGTATCTAGGCCGTAGACGTCGTTGTCGATTCCGCCCGACGGTGCTCGGTGGGTCACAATCATGCCGACCGTACTGCGTCGCAGGATGTCCCGGCGTACGCGGACGACCGAGAAGTTTGTCGCCCTGGCCTCGGCCAGCTCAGACTCCCCGGTTCTGATGTTGAGGACCCCGATTGAATAGGCGCCCGCTCGCCCCGTCAGTCGACCGCCGGCCTGAATGGGCACCACCTGGCCGTTTTCCAGGCCGATGCGCCGGCTGAAGAAGACGATCGGTGTCTCGCTCGCCCTGGAAAAGCTCCCAGACCGCACGCCACCAAACTCGAAGAGGTTCTGTCCTTCCAGAAAAAACTCGCGCTTCTCCGGAAAGAACAGGCTGAAGCGCGACAGGTTGACCTGCTGTTCGTCGGCCTCGACCTGGGCGAAGTCGGTATTGTAGGTGAAGTCGGCGATCAGGCTGCGGGTGAGCCCGTACTTTGCGTCGAATCCGAACTCCGCGCCGACGTCGTTTTCGAGTGGAGGTGTGGCCTGCCGGTTGGTCACGACGTCCGAAATAAGGGAGGGCTTCAGCTCGATGTTCCGGCTGTTTGGCGGCGGCTCGATGCCGACCAGCGTGGCCCCCGTCGAGAATCTGGCAACGCCTCCTGTTCCGTACGAGGGCGGAACCGGGGAGAGCGTCGATACCTCGTTCTTCCACCGGACGATCCGGCGAAAGTTGACGCCCCAGACCTGCTCACCCGCACCCTCGTAGCGCAGCGACTTGAAAGGAATGACGATCTCGGTAATCCAGCCCCCTTCGAACCGGCCTGGTCCCACGTCCCACACGGTGTCCCAGTCGAAATTGGTCTGGCCTTCATCGGTGACCTGCGCTTCGCGCAGGCCTCCCAGCGCATTGGTCTGGAAGAAGAACCCTGTCCGCTGGTTGTAGTAGGTGTCGAACGCGACGGCAAAGTTGTCGTTCTGGAAGATGTTGAAGTTGTCGCGCCGCATCTCGTTGGCGATGATGCGGTCGGGCTGACTGTCCCACATCCGACCGGTAATGTAGACGTTGCGATCGTCGTAGAACAGCCAGACGTCGGTCTGCTCGGTGGCGGGCTGACCCGCCTGGGGCTCTTGCTGGATGAAGTCGCTGACCGGTGGCATCCGCTGATAGACTGCTTCGTCGAGCCGCCCGTCTACGTTCAGCGGTTCTTCAAGCCGGACGGCCCGTATCGTCACCCGGCCGCCTTGGTCCCGCACGATAACCTCTGGCGGCACCGGCGCCGGAGGGCCCTTGATGATGGTCTCTGCAGGACCGCCTCCTGTAACAGGCGGCTGGGCGAAGGCGAGATCGCTGGCCAGCGCCACGAAAACGAGCGCACACCAGGCGCACCCGAAGAGACGACCGATACTCATTCGAACGGATTCCTTCGTGAAAGCGACGACCGGTGAGCTCAATCCTTCTATGTTACCTTAGGAACCTGGCGAGAACCCGCGTCCTTAGGCGGAGGTGGCGGAGGCGGTGGAATTAGTTCAGTGCCGCGCTGACCGGCTCTCTGGCCGAGGTGTCGGCCATGAAGAACTCGGACGGTGCAAACCTGAAGAGGCCGGCGATCAGCATCCCTGGCATCGTCTGCGCGCGCGTGTTGTAGATCTCGACGGCGCCGTTGTAATAGTTCCGGGCGTAGGCGACTTTGTTTTCGGTGTCTGCCAGGTCGGCCTGCAACCGAGCGAACTGCTCGTCGGCTTTGAGATCCGGGTACGCTTCGGCCAGCGCGAGCACGCGTCCGAGCGCCCCACTCAGATGCTCGTTGGCGCCAGCGGCCGCACGTGGTCCTGCGGCGGCGCCTAGCGCGCTTCGCGCATCGACCACCCTCGTGAGCGTCGCTTTTTCGTGCCTGGCGTAGCCCTTCACGATCTCGACAAGACTGGGGATGAGTGACGCCCGTCGCTGCAGTTGCACCTCAACGGCGCCCCACGCCTCCTTCACGCGCAGGCGCGCCCGCACGAGGCCGTTGTAGAGGATGGCCACGGCGATGGCCAGCGCGCCCGCGACGACGACCAGCACCATACTCATGCAGTGACCTCATCTGCGTTCACCAACTCCCGCCACCTCCACCGCCGCCCCCGCCGCCGGACGACCCACCGCTGAAGCCGCTGCCGCCGGACCCGCCGGGCGTAGAGCTCATGGTGCTCGAGACGGTCGACTGGAAGCTGCCCAGCGTGGACGAGAAGTCGCCGGCGTCGAACCGCGAATTGCCCGCGTACCACGCGCGCGTCGCCGCCCGGATATCGATGTCCTTGAACGCCGCCGCCCAGCGGTCGACAGCCCTGAAGGCGACGGCGTACGGCAGGTAGTCGGTGAAGATGCCGGCACGCTCGGCAAACGCCTGCTGGTGCGTCTCAGCGGTCCGAATATAGCGGGCGAAACCCAGACTGCGGCGGAGCGCCTCGCGGCCGGCCGCGGTGCGGCGCGGCATCGCCCGCGAGAGGATCGCCAGCAGTATCCCGCCGACGATGACGGGGAGCCCCGCCAGCCCGTGGCCCCAGTGCTGCCCAAGCCAGGCCGTCAGCACGAGGCCGGCGATGACAACGGTCAGGCCCGCGATGCGCGTGATCGTGCGCACCGTATTCGGATTGCGATGGAACCACTGGCGCTCGACCGCGTCGCGGTACAGCGCCTTCTGGGCCCTGGCCAGATCGTCGTAGAACTTGTTCTTGAGCGACGAGAGCTTCCGCGGTGATCCGCCGTCGAAGAGCCCGTTTAGGACGATGCGTTCGTACTCCAGGAGATGGTCGTCGGCGGGCTTCACGAGATCCAACTCCCAATCGACCTTCCCGAACCAGCCGGTCTTCGAGATCTCGGTGATTCGCAGGTAGCCGCGGACGGCCAAATCGATGATGGTCGACGTGATGTCGAGCGTGTCGGCGCGTTCGTCCATCAGCAGGCCTATCTGGCCGGGCCGGATTCCGTCCGGCGGACCGAACTCGACGACGATCGGATCCGAGCCGAGGATCGGAACCCGCTCTTCACCCTTCTCCTGGCTGAGGTAGTGCAACGACACATACCGTCGATCCCGACCTATGCGCCACCACAGCGTTCCCACGCCGCCCACGGCTGCGACCAGACCCACCCACAGGGTGGCGAGCGTCCAAGGCGTGCGGTCGAAGAACCGCGTGATCTGGCGGGGTCGCATGACAAGAATCGGCGACGGCTCTGCCACGGCACCCTTGCGCAGACCGGCGACGACGGTGAGTTGCTCGCCGACCTCGAGCGGCCGGGTCGCCGTGAACAGGGCCCTGTCGGCGGTGAACGTCGCGTGGCACGGCTCGGTGGATCCGAGCGGGCCCTGGAAGCACTGCGCCCGTTCGATCCCGCCCTCCGGCGCGAGGACGGCGAATGACGCCAGCTCGATGCGGACCGGCCACGACCCGACGGCGTTCCAGTAGAATTCGTCGTGGCCCGGGAAGCCGTTGAACGCGCCGTTCAGGGTGTAGGCGATGCGGTAGGTCTCGCGTCCGGAGATGGTTCGGTCCGGGTCGCCGATGCGAAAGCGGCGTAACGCGCCTTCGTCCGACACCTGCACTTGGTGCGTCCGGCCGTCCGCGGACGTGACAACCGGCCGGCCGATGTCATAGCGCCGGTTGTAATCCTGGTCGTAGACTTGAACGGCTACGATATCCCGCAGTATCCCGTGGCGCTCCAGGGTGCGGAAGTCGACATCGAATTCCTCGCGCACGTCGATCGACGCGTCCGCGCGAACGTCGAACGCCACATGCAGGCGCTGGATCACCCAGCCCTCGTCCGCGGCCGAGGCGTGCGCGAATCCGGCTAGTGCAGCGAGCGCGATCAGCAGGCGCAGTAGCACGACACTATCCTCGTCACCCCTGAAGGCGTGACAACGTCAGTCATCGGAGCGCGTTGAACAGAGGCAGGATCATGAGTCTCACTCCGACGAGGGCATGTTCTTACCTTCCGCCTTACCTTCCGCGGCTGTCTGCCGCACGTTGCCCCCGAGCTGATAGTCCCTCAACAGGATGCCGGCGTCGGCCTCGTTGTGGGGCAGAACCTGAAGCCAAAGGATGCCCATCTCATCGGTGGGCTGCACTCCCCATCGGACGCGTCTCGGCGGGTAATGCGGATTGCGCATGTTCGCGTCTGAGTTGTCGTAGACGAATTCCATCTTGAGCGTGGTGCCCCTCGGAAGTTCGACGGGACTCGCGTATCGATACTGCTCCGCCCAGTGGGAATCCCACTCCTTGATCAACAGGAGCCATTTCATCGTTCCATCTGGAAGCGTCGCCGTGGCCCTCATCTCCTTCGCCAAGGAGTGCGCGTGGGGGTAGGCACTCAGGACGCGCAGGTTCACCGGCAGCACATAAGTGTCGACCACCGTATGATCGCGGCTGCCGGCCGGGATATCGATCGTCGTGGACTCCAGCTTGATCAAGACCGGGTCGCGCACTGGCGGTGTGGAGGAAAAGAACAACGCGATGCTCGGCTGAATCATCTCCGGTGCACGAGTCGGCCGCAGTTGCAGCTGGATGACGAGGTCGCTGCCCGGTTCGAGCCGCCACGCCATGCCTTCGGGTTCAACCCATGGCGCCGATTCAGGCACCCAGACTCTCAGGCGGTCCCGCGGGCTCTCGATGTGCTCGAAGAGCATCCCAGGATACCCAGGCTCGCGATCTCTCGCGTCGAGCGCTCGCGCACGTGGCGTGTGGTCGACGCCGATGACCGCGTGACGAAGAATCCTTGAATTGTCGGGGCGAAACTCCATCGCCCGCACATAGCGAGTGGAGGTGACGGGAACAGGGATGACGAGATTTCGAACCACGTCCGCGCCGTCGGCCTGCAGCGTGTAGGGCTGCGGCGCGCGAACAACCATGTCCGGCTCACCCAGGTGCCACTGGTCGGAAACAGTCGGCAGTGGCGGTGGATCCGGCGCGCCTTCGGGAGCCCCGTCCTCGACCCATTGCCGAAACATCGCAATCTGCTCTGGAAGCAGGAGTTTCGCTTCCAGGAATTCGTTGAACCCCGGTTCTGGCAGCCAGGGCGGCATGGTCCGCCGCCGCAGGCTCACCAGAACCTGGCCGGCACGGTCTCGCACGTCTTGATAATCGAGGAGCGGAAGGGGCGACTGTTGGCCCGGACGATGGCACGACGTGCAGTGCTCGAAGACAATCGGAGCGATATCTTGGTTGAACGTCAGGTGACGTGGCTGGGAAGCGTCGCGCACTTCGCCAAGGTCGCCGCTTCGGCAACCCGACAACGCCGACATGCTGAGGAGAACCGCGAGCAAGCGCCCGGTCTTCACAGATATAGAATCTATCACCCCTCGTCCCGCCGACGTCGTTGCACCAATCAGGCCAGACACGATTGTGGATCGATGCGGTTGTCGGCGAAGGTCAGCCAGGAACACCGGTCGGACCGTTTCACGTCA
>Ga0326597_10006679_pt1 | contig 15772 bp, 11 predicted proteins | sample RVTome_12_FD_203789 | JGI IMG/M metagenome (GOLD analysis project Ga0326597, IMG submission 203789) | Soil microbial communities from uranium-contaminated site in the Upper Colorado River Basin, Wyoming, United States - RVT100D185 | ecosystem: Environmental > Terrestrial > Soil > Contaminated >...
GGGCGACAACATTCAGATGGAGGTCGAGCTGATCGTTCCGATCGCGATGGAGGAGAGCCTCCGCTTCGCGATCCGCGAGGGCGGGCGAACCGTCGGCGCCGGCGTGGTCTCCCAGATCATCGAGTAGGGGCATCGACACCGATCCAGCCGGACCTGGCCGGCTGGCGTAAGTTAGGAGTGTAGCTCAACTGGCAGAGCACCGGTCTCCAAAACCGGGGGTTGGGGGTTCGAGTCCCTCCACTCCTGCCACGGGCGGACACGGTGGCTCGAGCCCGAGAAAAGCGGAAAATGGCGAGAACAGGACCGTTCGAATTCATCCAGCAGGTGCGCTCGGAGGTCTCCAAGGTGACCTGGCCGACCCGGCGCGAGACCCTCACCACCACGGTGTTGGTGCTGCTGATGTCGTTCGCCGCGGCGCTGTTCTTCTTCGTGGCGGATCAGATCCTGAGCTGGATTGTCAGTCTCGCTCTGGGTCTTGGCGGATAGGGATGGGCCTCGTGGCGCAGCGCTGGTACATCGTTCACGCCTACTCGAACTTCGAGAAGCAGGTGGCGAATTCGATCAGGGAGCAGGCCGCCGCCCGCGGCCTGTCGGACCTGTTCGAGCAGGTGCTGGTGCCGACCGAGGAGGTGATCGAGGTCAAGCGCGGGCGCAAGGTGACCTCCGAGCGCAAGTTCTTTCCCGGCTACGTGCTGGTCAAGATGGAGATGACCGACGAGACCTATCACCTGATCAAGGACACGCCGAAGGTCACCGGCTTTCTCGGCACCGAGAAGAAGCCGATCCCGATCTCCGAGGAGGAGGCGCTGCGCATCCTCCAGCAGGTTCAGGAGGGGGTCGAGCGGCCCAAGCCCTCGGTCACTTTCGATGTCGGCGAGCAGGTGCGGGTCTCCGATGGCCCCTTCGCCTCGTTCAGCGGTTTCGTCGAGGAGGTCGACGAGGAGCGGGCGCGGCTCAAGGTCGCGGTTTCGATTTTCGGGCGCGCGACGCCCGTCGAGCTCGAGTACGGCCAGGTCGAGAAGCTGTAACCGGGCCGGTTCGTGGCGGGCCCGATCGTGGAAGGCCCCGATCGTGGAAGGCCCAGATCGTGGAAGGCTGTGACACCCGCCTCACCTCGGGCGGGCGATGCGAGCCGCGCCACGGCCCTCACAGGTCCCGCCATGCGGGCCACAGGAGCAGACGATGGCGAAGAAGATAGATGGCTACCTGAAACTTCAGGTGCCGGCGGCCCAGGCCTCGCCGTCGCCGCCGATCGGTCCGGCGCTCGGCCAGCGCGGGCTCAACATCATGGAGTTCTGCAAGGCGTTCAATGCCGCGACCCAGGGCGCGGAGGCCGGCATGCCGCTGCCGACGGTCATCACGATCTATGCCGACAAGTCGTTTTCGTTCGAGGTCAAGACGCCGCCGGCCTCGTATCTTCTGAAGAAGGCGGCCAGGATCGCCAAGGGCGGCGCCGAGCCCGGCCGCCAAATCGCCGGCAGGGTGACCCGGGCCCAGTTGCGTGAGATCGCCGAGCTCAAGATGAAGGACCTCAACGCCAATTCACTCGATCAGGCCGAGAAGATCATCGCCGGCTCGGCCCGCGCGATGGGCCTGCAGGTGCAGGGCTGACGCCATGGCCGGACCGACCAAACGCATGAAAGCGCGCAAGGCGATCGACCCCGCGGCGCTGCACGATCTCGAATCGGCGATCAAGCTGGTCAAGGAGCACGCCACCGCCAGGTTCGACGAGACGGTCGAGATCGCGATCAATCTCGGCGTCGATCCGCGCCATGCCGACCAGATGGTGCGCGGCGTGTGCAACCTGCCGTCGGGCTCTGGCCGCAATGTGCGGGTCGCGGTTTTCGCGCGCGGCGACAAGGCCGACGAGGCCCGCGCCGCCGGCGCCGACATCGTCGGCGCGGAGGATCTGGCCGAGACGGTGCAGAACGGCGAGATCAATTTCGACCGCGCGATCGCGACCCCCGACATGATGCCGATCGTCGGCCGGCTGGGAAAGATCCTGGGTCCGCGCGGCATGATGCCGAACCCGAAGGTCGGCACCGTCACCCCCGATGTCGCCGCCGCCGTCGGCCAGGCCAAGGGCGGCGCGATCGAGTTCAGGGTCGAGAAGGCCGGCATCGTTCACGGCGGGGTTGGCAAGGCGAGCTTCACCGAAGCCGATCTCGCGCGCAACATCAGGGCGTTCCTCGCCGCGGTGCAGGCGGCCAGGCCCTCGGGCGCCAAGGGCACTTATGTGAAGAAGGTTTCGCTGTCCTCGACCATGGGCATCGGGATCAGGGTCGATCCGGCAACCCTGTCGGAGGCCCGCTGAACCGGCCGCCGGAGGGCGCGCGGGGCGCGTTTGGCGGCGATGCCGGGGATGAATGAGGATCAAGGGCGGCTCGGGCGCGGGAATGCGCGGGCCGCGGCGACATTTCCCGGGAGATTCGACCCCCGGGGATGAGGGTGGGCCAGAGGCCCGCCCGAACCTGTCCGAGACTGCGGGCGCCGGCGCCGCCGGCTTAATCCTGCCCGCATGAGACGGGAGACAATCCGGTGAGGTTCGCTCCTGCCGGTTTGCACCTCCGAACCCGCTCACCCTCGGGTGGGCGGCGGACAGGCAAGTGAGCGTCGGACCGGTGGCCGTCGGGGCATTGTCCCCCGCGTCCATGGCCGGCAGGTGCAACAGCGGCATGGTGCCGCGAAGTCAAGGAGAGCGTCAGTGGACCGGGCACAGAAACGCGAGCTCGTCGCGACCCTGCGCGAGGTGTTCGAGAACACCGGTGTGGTCGTGGTTGCCCACTACGCCGGGCTCTCCGTCGCCGACATGAACGGTCTGCGCGGAGAGATGAGGAGCGCGGGCGTTTCGCTCAAGGTGGCGAAGAACCGGCTCGTCAGGATTGCCCTTGAGGGAACTCCGCCGGCGGCGGCGGCCGGTCTGTTCATCGGACCGACCGCCATCGCCTATTCGGATGACCCTGTCGCTGCGCCGAAGGTGGCCGTCGACTACGCCAGGAAGAACGCCAATTTCGTTGTTCTCGGCGGCGCGATGGGCGCAACGGTGCTCGACCCCGACGGCGTGAAGTCGCTGGCGAGCCTGCCCTCGCTCGATGAGCTGAGGGCCAGGATCGCCGGCATGATCACCCAGCCGGCGGCGAGGATCGCACGGGTCCTGAACGCACCGGGCGCGCAGCTCGCCCGGGTCGTCAACGCCTATGCGACCAAGGGCGAGAACGCGGCGTGATTTACGCATTCCGGACATCTTCGAACCGAAGGACGAATCAGCCATGGCAGATCTTGAGAAGATTGTGGACGACCTTTCCAGCCTGACGGTGCTGGAGGCAGCCGAACTGTCCAAGCTCCTGGAGGAAAAATGGGGCGTGTCGGCGGCGGCCCCGGTGGCGGTGGCGGCGGTGGCCGCGGGCGGCGGCGACGGTGCCGCCGCCGAGGCCGAGGAAAAGACCGAGTTTGACGTCATCCTTGCCTCGTTTGGCGACAAGAAGATCAACGTTATCAAGGAAGTGCGGGCGATCACCGGGCTTGGCCTGAAGGAGGCCAAGGACCTTGTCGAGAGCGCGCCCAAGGCGATCAAGGAAGGTGTTTCCAAGGACGAAGCCAACAAGATCAAGGAGCAGCTTGAGGGCGCCGGCGCGGGCGTCGAGGTGAAATAGCGGGAAAAATGGACCGTCGCGGTGGAAATCGCGGCGGTCCGGGCCTATGTATAGAGGTCGCGCTTAACCACACACCCCGCACCCATCACCGCTGGCCCGGCCGCCAAGGCCGGCCTGCGCGATGAGGTGCAACAGCCGGACGAGGGCCACGATGGCGCAAACTTTCACGGGCCGCAAGCGAATCCGCAAATATTTCGGTCGCATCCGCGAGGTCGCCCGGATGCCGAACCTGATCGAGGTTCAGCGCGCGTCCTACGACCAGTTCCTGCAGATGAGCGAACCGGAAGGCGGGCGGCTCGACCAGGGCCTGCAGGCGGTCTTCCGCTCGGTGTTTCCGATTTCCGATTTCTCTGGCTCGGCGACGCTGGAGTTCGTGAACTACGATTTCGAGGCCCCGAAATACGACACCGACGAGTGCCAGCAGCGCGGCATGACCTATGCCGCGCCGTTGAAGCTGACGCTCCGGCTGATCGTGTTCGAGATCGACGAGGACACCGGCGCCAAGTCGGTCAAGGACATCAAGGAGCAGGACGTCTATATGGGCGACCTGCCGCTGATGACCGACAACGGCACCTTCATCGTCAACGGCACCGAGCGGGTGATCGTCAGCCAGATGCACCGCTCGCCGGGCGTGTTCTTCGACCACGACAAGGGCAAGACCCATTCGTCGGGCAAGCTCCTGTTCGCGGCCCGGATCATTCCCTATCGCGGTTCCTGGCTCGATTTCGAGTTCGACGCCAAGGACATCGTCTATGTGCGCGTCGACCGCCGCCGCAAGCTGCCGGCGACCACGCTGCTCTACGCCCTCGGCCTCGATGCCGAGGAGATTCTCGCGACCTTCTACGACGCGGTCGACCATCGCCGCACCGACGCCGGCTGGCGGGTCGCGTTCGATCCCGAGCGCCTGCGCGGGGTCAAGCTCGCGGGCGACCTGATCGACGCCAACTCGGGCGAGGTCGCGGTCGAGGCGGGCAGGAAGATGACCCCGCGGCTCGCCCGCAAGCTGGTCGAGCAGGGCCTCACCGAGGTGCTCTACAGCGACGATGATCTCGTCGGCCACTATCTCGCCGGCGACCAGGTCAACCTGAAGACCGGCGAGATTTACGCCGAGGCCGGCGACGAGATCACCGAGGAGATCGTGACGACGCTGCGCGAGGCCGGCGTCGACGAGGTCCAGATCCTCGACATCGATCACGTCAACATCGGCGCCTTCATCCGCAACACGCTGGCGATCGACAAGAACTCGACCCGCGAGCAGGCGCTGATCGACATCTACCGGGTGATGCGGCCGGGCGAGCCCCCGACCGTCGAGACCGCCGAGACGCTGTTCAACAGCCTGTTCTTCGATGTCGAGCGCTACGACCTGTCCTCGGTCGGCCGGGTCAAGATGAACATGCGCCTCGAGCTCGACGCGCCCGACACCCATCGCACGCTGAGGAAGGAAGACATCCTGTGCGTGATCCGGACCCTGGTCGGGCTGCGCGACGGCAAGGGCGACATCGACGACATCGACCATCTCGGCAACCGCCGGGTGCGATCGGTCGGCGAGCTGATGGAGAACCAGTACCGCATCGGCCTGTTGAGGATGGAGCGCGCGATCAAGGAGCGCATGAGCTCGGTCGACATCGACACGGTCATGCCGCACGACCTGATCAACGCCAAGCCGGTGGCCGCCGCGGTGCGCGAGTTCTTCGGCTCCTCGCAGCTTTCCCAGTTCATGGACCAGACCAATCCGCTCAGCGAGATCACCCACAAGCGCCGGCTCTCGGCCCTGGGGCCGGGCGGTCTCACCCGCGAGCGCGCCGGCTTCGAGGTGCGCGACGTGCACCCGACCCACTACGGCCGGATCTGCCCGATCGAGACCCCGGAAGGCCCGAACATCGGCCTCATCAACTCGCTCGCGACCTATGCGCGGGTCAACAAATACGGCTTCATCGAGAGCCCCTATCGCCGGGTCGTCGACGGCAAGGTGAGCGACGAGGTGGTTTATCTGTCGGCGATCGAGGAGGCCAAGTACAACATCGCCCAGGCCAACGCGCCCCTGAAGGACGATGGCTCGTTCGACGGCGATCTCATCAACTGCCGCGTCGGCGGTGATGCCCAGCTCGTTCCGGCCGAGCGGGTCGAGTTCATGGACGTCTCGCCCAAGCAGCTCGTATCGGTGGCCGCGGCGCTGATCCCGTTCCTCGAGAATGACGACGCCAACCGCGCGCTGATGGGCTCCAACATGCAGCGCCAGGCGGTGCCGCTGATCCGCGCCGAGGCGCCGCTGGTCGGCACCGGCATGGAGGAGGTGGTGGCCCGCGATTCCGGCGCCGCCATCGCCGCGCGCCGCTCCGGCGTCGTCGACCAGGTCGATTCCAACCGCATCGTCATCCGCGCCACCGAGGAGGCCGATGCCTCCAAGTCCGGCGTCGACATCTACAACCTCCTGAAGTTCCAGCGCTCGAACCAGAACACCTGCATCAACCAGCGTCCGCTGGTGAAGGTCGGCGAGCGGGTCGAGGCCGGCGACATCGTCGCCGACGGGCCGTCGACCGATCTCGGCGACCTCGCGCTCGGCCGCAACGCGCTGGTCGCGTTCATGCCGTGGAACGGCTACAATTTCGAGGATTCGATCCTGATCTCCGAGCGCATCGTGCGCGACGACGTGTTCACCTCGATCCATCTCGAGGAATTCGAGGTGATGGCCCGCGACACCAAGCTGGGGCCGGAGGAGATCACCCGCGACATCCCCAATGTCGGCGAGGAGGCGCTGAAGAACCTCGACGAGGCCGGCATCGTCTATATCGGCGCCGAGGTCGATCCGGGCGACATCCTGGTCGGCAAGATCACGCCCAAGGGCGAGAGCCCGATGACGCCGGAGGAAAAGCTCCTGCGCGCGATCTTCGGCGAGAAGGCCTCCGACGTCCGCGACACCTCGCTCAAACTGCCGCCGGGCGTGACCGGCACCGTCGTCGAGGTGCGGGTCTTCAACCGCCACGGGGTGGAGAAGGACGAGCGCGCCATGGCGATCGAGCGCGAGGAGATCGAGCGCCTGGCCAAGGACCGTGACGACGAGCTCGCGATCCTCGACCGCAATGTCTATGCGCGGCTCGCCGACGCGCTGACCGGCAAGGTCGCCGCCGGCGGGCCGGCCGGAATCGACGCCGAGGCCAGGATCACCAAGTCCATGCTCGACGATCTGACCCGCGGCAAGTGGTGGGAGATCGCGCTCAAGAACGACAGGGCGATGGCCGAGGTCGAGGCCATCCGCCGCCAGTACGACGAGGCCAAGGCCCGGCTCGAGGCCCGTTTCGTCGACAAGGTCGACAAGCTCCAGCGCGGCGACGAGCTGCCCCCCGGCGTGATGAAGATGGTCAAGGTGTTCGTCGCGGTGAAGCGCAAGCTGCAGCCCGGCGACAAGATGGCCGGCCGCCACGGCAACAAGGGCGTGATCAGCCGCATCATGCCGCTCGAGGACATGCCGCATCTGGAGGACGGAACCCCGGTCGACATCGTCGTCAATCCGCTGGGCGTGCCGAGCCGGATGAATGTCGGTCAGATTCTCGAAACCCATCTCGGCTGGGCCTGCCGCGGTCTCGGCACCATGATCGGCGACGCCGTCGACGAGGTGAAGCGGGGCGGCAAGATCGATGCGCTGAAAAACAGCCTGCTCGACATCTACGGCCCCCAGGATGAGGTCATCAGGTCGCTCGACGAGGCAGGCCTCATCGAGCTCGGCGACAATCTGCGCCGCGGCGTCCCGATCGCGACCCCGGTGTTCGACGGCGCCCATGAGGCCGACATCAACGAGCTGCTGATCAAGGCCGGTCTCGATTCGAGCGGCCAGGTGGTGCTCTATGACGGGCGCACCGGCGAGCGGTTCGACCGCAAGGTGACCGTTGGCTACAAGTATCTGCTCAAGCTCCATCATCTTGTCGACGACAAGATCCATGCCCGCTCGATCGGCCCCTACAGCCTGGTCACCCAGCAGCCGCTGGGCGGCAAGGCCCAGTTCGGCGGCCAGCGCTTCGGCGAGATGGAGGTCTGGGCGCTCGAGGCCTACGGCGCCGCCTACACGCTGCAGGAGATGCTCACCGTGAAGTCCGACGATGTCGCCGGGCGCACCAAGGTCTACGAGGCCATCGTTCGCGGTGACGACACCTTCGAGGCCGGCATCCCGGAGAGCTTCAACGTTCTGGTCAAGGAAATGCGCTCGCTCGGCCTCAATGTCGAGCTGAAGGCGGCCGATCGCCCGCCGGCCGCGAGCCCGGTTCGCGAACTGCCGAGCGAGGCCGCCGAGTAGGTTTCGACGTTGCCGGCGGGCGGCACTCGAGCGCCCGCCGGATGCCATCACCCGGACGGGACCTTTGTCGGTGCCGTCCCCCGCGCGCCGCGAGGCGCATTCGCGAGGAGTGAAAGCATGAATCAAGAGGTCATGAACATCTTTTCTCCGACCTCACCGCCGCAGGTCTTCGATCAGATCAAGATCTCGATCGCCAGCCCTGAAAAAATCCTGTCCTGGTCGTTCGGCGAGATCAAGAAGCCCGAGACCATCAACTACCGCACGTTCAAGCCCGAGCGTGACGGGCTGTTCTGCGCCCGCATCTTCGGTCCGATCAAGGACTACGAGTGCCTGTGCGGCAAGTACAAGCGGATGAAGTACAAGGGCATCATCTGCGAGAAGTGCGGTGTCGAGGTGACCCTGTCGAAGGTGCGCCGCGACCGCATGGGCCATATCGAGCTGGCCTCGCCGGTGGCCCATATCTGGTTCCTGAAGTCGCTGCCGAGCCGCATCGGGCTGCTGCTCGACATGACGCTCAAGGACCTCGAACGGGTGCTCTATTTCGAGAACTTCATCGTCATCGAGCCCGGCCTCACGCCGCTGAAGCAGCACCAGCTCCTGTCGGAAGAAGAGGTGCTGGAGGCCCAGGACCAGTATGGCGAGGACTCCTTCACCGTGTCGATCGGGGCCGAGGCGATCCGCGAGATCCTGGCCGGCATGGATCTGGAGAAGCTGCGCGACGATCTGCGGGTCGAGATCGCAGAGTCGACCTCCGAACTCAAGCCCAAGAAGCTCGCCAAGCGGCTGAAGCTGGTCGAGGCGTTCATCCATTCCGGCAACCGGCCGGAATGGATGATCCTGACCGTGGTCCCGGTCATTCCGCCCGAGCTGAGGCCGCTGGTGCCGCTCGACGGCGGCCGGTTCGCGACCTCCGATCTCAACGATCTCTACCGCCGGGTCATCAACCGCAACAACCGGCTGAAGCGGCTGATGGAGCTGAGGGCGCCCGACATCATCATCCGCAACGAGAAGCGGATGCTGCAGGAATCGGTCGACGCGCTGTTCGACAACGGCCGCCGCGGCCGGGTCATCACCGGCGCCAACAAGCGCCCGCTGAAGTCGCTCGCCGACATGCTCAAGGGCAAGCAGGGCCGGTTCCGCCAGAACCTGCTCGGCAAGCGGGTCGACTATTCCGGCCGCTCGGTGATCGTCGTCGGTCCCGAGCTCAAGCTGCACCAGTGCGGCCTGCCCAAGAAGATGGCGCTCGAGCTGTTCAAGCCGTTCATCTATTCGCGCCTCGACGCCAAGGGCCTCGCCGCCACCGTCAAGCAGGCGAAAAAGCTGGTCGAGAAGGAAAAGCCGGAGGTCTGGGACATCCTCGACGAGGTGATCCGCGAGCACCCGGTTCTGCTCAACCGGGCGCCGACGCTGCACCGCCTCGGAATCCAGGCGTTCGAGCCGCTCCTCATCGAGGGCAAGGCGATCCAGCTCCACCCGCTGGTCTGCGCCGCCTTCAACGCCGACTTCGACGGCGACCAGATGGCGGTCCATGTGCCGCTGTCGCTCGAGGCCCAGCTCGAGGCGCGGGTCCTGATGATGTCGACCAACAACATCCTGCACCCGGCCGATGGCTCGCCCATCATCGTGCCCTCCCAGGACATCGTGCTCGGGCTCTACTACGTCTCGATCATGAAGCAGAACGAGCCCGGCGAAGGCATGATCTTCGGCTCGATCGCCGAAATTCACCACGCCCTCAACGCCGGCGCCGTCACCCTGCACTCGAAGATCAGGGGCCGGTACCGGGCCGTCAACGAGGACGGCGAGCCGGTGACCCAGATTCACGAGACGACGCCGGGCCGGCTCCTGATCGGCGAGCTTCTGCCGAAGAACCCGAACATCGGCTTCGATCTCTGCAACCGGCTCATGACCAAGCGCGAGATCAGCCGCATGATCGATGTCGTCTACCGCCATTGCGGGCAGAAGGAGACGGTCATCTTCTGCGACCAGATCATGGCGCTCGGCTTCAACCATGGCTGCAAGGCCGGCATCTCGTTCGGCAAGGACGACATGCGCATTCCCGACACCAAGGGCAGGCTGGTCGACGAGACCCGCGAGCAGGTCAAGGAGTACGAGCAGCAGTACATCGACGGCCTGATCACCCAGGGCGAAAAGTACAACAAGGTGGTCGACGCCTGGGCGCGCTGCACCGACCGGGTCGCCGACGAGATGATGGCGCGTATCCAGGCCATCGAGATCGACGAGACGACCGGGCGCGAGATCGACATCAACTCGATCTATATGATGTCCCATTCCGGCGCCCGCGGCAGCCCGGCCCAGATGAAGCAGCTCGCCGGCATGCGCGGCCTCATGGCCAAACCCTCGGGCGAGATCATCGAGACCCCGATCATCTCCAACTTCAAGGAGGGCCTGTCGGTTCTCGAGTATTTCAACTCGACCCACGGCGCGCGCAAGGGCCTCGCCGACACGGCGCTGAAGACGGCCAATTCGGGCTATCTCACCCGCCGCCTCGTCGATGTCGCCCAGGACTGCATCATCACCGAGCATGACTGCGGCACCGAGGAGGGGATCACCCTCGGCACCGTGGCCGAGGGCGGCGACATCGTGGTCGCGATCGGACAGCGCGTCCTCGGCCGCACGGCGGTGCACGACGTGGTCCATCCCGAGACCGGCGAGGTCATCGTCGGCAGGGACGAGGCGATCGGCGAAAGCGCCGCTTCCGCGATCACCGAGTCCGGCATCCAGGCGCTGAAGGTGCGCTCGGTTCTCACCTGCGAGGCCAAGAACGGCGTCTGCTCGCTGTGCTATGGCCGCGACCTCGCGCGCGGAACCCCGGTCAATGTCGGCGAGGCGGTCGGCGTCATCGCCGCCCAGTCGATCGGCGAGCCGGGAACCCAGCTCACCATGCGCACCTTTCACATCGGCGGCACCGCCCAGGTGGTCGACCAGTCGTTCCTCGAAAGCGCGACCGACGGAATCGCCCAGATTCGCAACCGCAACGTGGTCAAGGATTCGGGCGGCAGCCTCATCTCCATGGGCCGCAACCTCGCCATCGCCATCCTCGACAAGGACGGCGGCGAGCGGGTGGTGCACAAGGTGCCCTATGGCGCCAGGCTCTCGGTCGATGACGGTGACGAGGTCAGGCGCGGCCAGCGCCTCGCGGTGTGGGATCCCTATACGCGGCCGATCCTCACCGAGATCAACGGCGTGGTCGAATTCGAGGATCTGGTCGAGGGCGTGTCGATCCACGAGCAGCTCGACGAGGCGACCCACATCACCCAGCGGGTGGTGATCGACTGGCGCACCAATCCGCGCGGCGGCGATCTGAGGCCCGCCATCGTCATCAAGGACAAGAGCGGCGAGGTGCTGAAGCTCGATCGCGGCGTCGAGGCGCGCTACCTGCTCTCGGCCGAGGCCATTCTGTCGGTCGAACCGGGAACCGCGGTCCATGCCGGCGACGTTCTCGCCCGCATTCCGACCGAGGGCGCCAAGACCCGCGACATCACCGGCGGTCTGCCGCGGGTGGCCGAGCTGTTCGAGGCGCGCCGGCCCAAGGACCACGCGATCATCGCCGAGGCCGACGGGCGGATCGAGTTCGGCCGCGATTACAAGAACAAGCGCCGGATCCGGATCGTGCCGGAGGACGAGTCGCTGGAGCCGATCGAGTATCTGATCCCGAAGAACAAGCATCTTCAGGTCCAGGAGGGCGACATCGTCGAGAAGGGCGAGTTCATTCTCGACGGCAATCCGGCGCCGCACGACATTCTGGCGATCAAGGGCGTGGAGGAGCTCGCCTCCTATCTCGTCCAGGAAATCCAGGACGTCTACCGCCTCCAGGGCGTGACCATCAACGACAAGCACATCGAGGTCATCGTCCGCCAGATGCTGCAGAAGGTCGAGATCGAGGACCCGGGCGACACCGGCTATCTCGCCGGCGAGCAGCTCGACCGGGTCGAGCTCGATGCCGCCAACGAGCGCATCGAGGCCGAAGGCGGCACCACGGCGACGGCGCACCCGCAGCTTCTCGGCATCACCAAGGCGGCGCTCCAGACCCGCAGCTTCATCTCCGCCGCCTCGTTCCAGGAGACGACGAGGGTCCTGACCGAGGCCGCGGTCAACGGCAAGGCCGATACCCTCGAGGGGCTGAAGGAGAACGTGATCGTCGGCCGGCTCATCCCGGCCGGGACCGGCGGCATGATCAGCCAGCTTCGCCAGGTCGCCCATCACCGCGACCAGCTCATCATCGAGGAGCGCAACCGCGCCGCCGCCGAGGCGGCCGAGCTTGCCGCGGCCGAGGCTGAACCGCCGCTGATCACCGCCGACGACGCGGGCTGATCGGGCGCATCGCCCCAGTCGGGGCCGGTCCGTCGACGACGCGCCGGCCCCGGTGGACCTGGCCGGGCGCCGCCGCCGGGCGGCGGATGAATTCCAGCCCGGCGAAACCCGGCTGAAAATGTCGCATCCCTGAGTTCGGGGCTTGACCTCGTAAGGGGGGCTCAGTATTCTCCGCCGGCTTTTTGGGCAGGCTGTAGACGCGCCCGGCGCTCTAGACGCTGCCGCCGACTAAGCGATCACATTGGTGGATGTCTCGCGCGCGGGCGCAGCGCACGGGACATTTTGTTTCGGCGGTTGGCGCCGCTCGGATGGTCCGGCGGCCGGCCGCGATGTTTGGGATGGAGGCGCGGGGCCTGGTGCCGCGCGACAGGTGAGGAGAAGGGCGGCGGACATGCCGACAATCAACCAGCTCGTGCGCAAGCCGCGCCAGCCGCTTGTCAAGCGCAACAAGGTCCCGGCGATGGAGGCCTGCCCGCAGAAGCGTGGCGTGTGCACCCGCGTCTATACGACGACACCGAAAAAGCCGAATTCCGCGCTGAGGAAGGTCGCCCGCGTGCGCCTGACCAACGGTTTCGAGGTCACGAGCTACATTCCCGGCGAGGGCCACAATCTGCAGGAGCATTCGGTAGTCCTGATCCGCGGCGGCCGGGTCAAGGACCTGCCGGGCGTGCGCTATCACATCATCCGCGGCGTTCTCGACACCCAGGGGGTGTCGAACCGCCGCCAGCGCCGGTCCAAATATGGCGCCAAGCGGCCGAAATAGGAGCAGCTCATGTCGAGGCGTCACCGGGCCGAGAAGCGCGAAGTCCTGCCGGATCCCAAATACGGCGACGCGGTCCTGTCCAAGTTCATGTCGAGCCTGATGAAGCACGGCAAGAAGTCGGTCGCCGAGGCGATCGTTTATGGCGCCTTCGAGCGCATCGAGGCGCGCGCCAAGCAGGACCCGGTGAACGTGTTCCACCAGGCGCTCGACAATGTGATGCCGACCATCGAGGTCAAGTCGCGCCGCGTCGGCGGCGCCACCTATCAGGTTCCGATCGAGGTCAGGACCGACCGCCGCCAGGCGCTGGCGATCCGCTGGCTGATCACGGCGGCGCGCGCGCGCGGCGAGAACACCATGATTGAGCGCCTGTCGGGCGAGCTGCTCGACGCCTCGCAGAACCGGGGCACCGCGGTCAAGAAGCGCGAGGACACCCATCGCATGGCCGATGCCAACCGCGCCTTTTCGCATTATCGCTGGTAGCAGGTCCGAGCCGGCAAGAGACGATCCGATGACCCGCCAGACACCCATCGAAGACTATCGCAACATCGGCATCATGGCCCATATCGATGCCGGCAAGACGACCACGACCGAGCGCATCCTCTACTACACCGGAAAGAGCCACAAGATCGGCGAGGTCCATGAGGGCGCGGCCACCATGGACTGGATGGAGCAGGAGCAGGAGCGCGGCATCACCATCACCTCGGCCGCGACCACGACCTACTGGAAGGGCAAGCGCGTCAACATCATCGACACGCCCGGCCACGTCGATTTCACCATCGAGGTCGAGCGCAGCTTGCGCGTTCTCGATGGCGCGATCGCGCTCCTCGACGCCAACGCCGGGGTCGAGCCGCAGACCGAGACCGTTTGGCGCCAGGCCGACAAGTACCACGTCCCGCGCATGATTTTCGTCAACAAGATGGACAAGATCGGCGCCGACTTCACCCGCTCGGTCGAGATGGTCCGCGAGCGGCTGGGCGCGAGACCGGTCGTCCTCCAGCTCCCGCTGGGGGCCGAGTCCGACTTCCGGGGCGTGATTGACCTCATCCGCATGAAGGCGATCGTGTGGGACGAGGAAACGCTCGGCGCGAGCTTCCACGACGAGGAGATTCCGGCCGGACTCGCCGGTGCCGCGCGGACCGCGCGCGAGGCCATGATCGAGGCGGTCGTCGATCTCGACGAGGCCGCGCTCGAGGCCTATCTGGAAGGTAGCGAGCCGGGCGAGGCGACGCTCAAGGCGCTGATCCGCAAGGGCACCTGCGACAATCTGTTCTACCCGGTGTTCTGCGGCTCGGCATTCAAGAACAAGGGCGTGCAGCCGCTGCTCGACGGCGTCGTCGACTATCTGCCCTCGCCGCTCGACGTCCCCGCGATCAAAGGCATCGACGTCAGGACCGGCGAGGAGATCAGGCGCAGATCGTCGGACGACGAGCCGCTCGCCATGCTCGCCTTCAAGGTGATGAACGACCCGTTCGTCGGCTCGCTCACCTTCTGCCGCATCTATTCGGGCAAGTGCGTGACCGGCAGCCAGGTTCTGAACACGGTCAAGGAGCGGCGCGAGCGTATCGGCCGCATGCTGCTCATGCATTCCAACCATCGCGAGGACATCAAGGAGGCGTTTGCCGGCGACATCGTCGCCATCGCCAGCCTCAAGGAGGTCACCACCGGCGACACGCTGTGCGACCAGGTCCGGCCGGTGATTCTCGAGCGCATGGAGTTTCCCGAGCCGGTGATCGAGATCGCGGTCGAGCCCAAGACCAAGGGCGACCAGGAGAAGATGTCGACCGCGCTGCAGCGTCTCGCCCAGGAAGACCCGTCATTCCGGGTCTCCAGCGACGCCGAGTCGGGCCAGACCATCATCAAGGGCATGGGCGAGCTTCACCTCGACATCATCGTCGACCGCATGAAGCGCGAGTTCAAGGTCGACGCCAATATCGGCGCCCCGCAGGTGGCCTATCGCGAGACCATCACCCGCGGGGCCGAGGTCGACTACACCCACAAGAAGCAGACCGGCGGCTCGGGCCAGTTCGCGCGGCTGAAGATCGTGGTCCGGCCGGGCGAGCCGGGCTCGGGCTTCGTGTTCGAGAACAGGGTCGTCGGCGGCGCGATCCCGAAGGAATACATTCCCGGCGTCGAGAAGGGCGTGAAATCGGTGATCGAGACCGGCGTGCTTGCCGGCTTCCCGATGCTCGACCTCGCCGTCGAGCTGGTCGACGGCGCCTATCACGACGTCGACTCCTCGGTGATGGCATTCGAGATCGCGGCGAGAGCCGCCTTCCGCGAGGCGGCCCGGAAGGCCGCGCCAAAGCTCCTCGAGCCGATCATGCGGGTCGAGGTGGTGACCCCCGAGGAATATATCGGTAATGTCAATGGCGACCTGTCATCGCGGCGCGGCCACCTCCAGGGCCAGGAGGCGCGCGGCAACGCCATCGTCGTCACCGCCATGGTGCCGCTCGCCAACATGTTCGGCTATGTGTCGCAGCTGCGTTCCATGAGCCAGGGACGCGCCCAGTTCACCATGCAGTTCGATCACTACGAGCAGGTGCCCCAGGCGGTGTCCGACGAAGTGATCGCCAAGCTCGCCTGACGCCACAGAGCGCGCACAACAAACGGAGAGCCGAGGATGGCGAAGCAGAAATTCGAGCGTTCGAAGCCGCATTGCAACATCGGCACGATCGGTCATGTTGATCATGGCAAGACGACGCTGACGGCGGCGATCACCAAGGTTCTGGCCGAGAC
>Ga0326597_10006680_pt1 | contig 15770 bp, 16 predicted proteins | sample RVTome_12_FD_203789 | JGI IMG/M metagenome (GOLD analysis project Ga0326597, IMG submission 203789) | Soil microbial communities from uranium-contaminated site in the Upper Colorado River Basin, Wyoming, United States - RVT100D185 | ecosystem: Environmental > Terrestrial > Soil > Contaminated >...
CGTTGCCGTGAGATTCGACGCCGACGCCCGTGAAACCTCCGTGGTCTCACAGGTCGGCGGGTTTGTACAGGCCCATGACCACGGCGCCGCCGAGGCCGATGTTGTGCGTCAGACCCACCGCCGCACCGTCGACCTGGCGCTTGTCGGCCCTGCCGCGCAGCTGCCAGGTGATCTCGGCGGCCTGGGCGATGCCGGTGGCGCCGAGCGGGTGGCCCTTGGAGATCAGCCCACCGGACGGGTTGACGACGACCTTGCCGCCGTAGGTTGTCTCGTCGTTGTCGATGAGCTTGCCGGCCTCGCCCGGGGCGCACAGGCCGATGGCCTCGTACGTGACGAGTTCGTTGGCCGAGAAGCAGTCGTGCAGCTCGATCACGTCGACGTCGTTGATCGTCAGGCCATGGCCGTTGTCGAACAGCTGCCTCGCTGCGGTGGCGGTCATGTCGGCACCGACCAGGTTGATCATCGAACCGTCGAACGTGGCCGGGGTGTCGGTGACCATCGTCTGGGCGACGATCTCGATGGCCCGGTCCTGGAGGTTGTGTTCGCGGACGAAGTCTTCGGAGCAGACCACCGCTGCCGCGGACCCGTCCGACGTCGGCGAGCACTGCAGCTTGGTCAGCGGCGAATGGATCATCTTGGCGTCGAGGACCTCGTCGAGGCTGAACTCGTCCTGGAACTGGGCGTACGGGTTGTTCACCGAATGCCGGTGGTTCTTGACGCCGACGCGGGCGAAGGAGTCCCGTGATGTGCCGTAGCGCTCCATGTGCTCGCGCCCGGCGTTGCCGAAGATCTGCGGGGCGGGCGGCGAGTTCTCCCAGCCGCGGACCTCGACCATCTTCATGTAGTGCTTGTCCAACGGCATGGCCCGGTCGTCGTAGCCCTGACCCTTCAGCGACCCCGCCTGCATCTTCTCGAACCCGAGGGCGAGCACGCACTCGTTGAGGCCGCCCTCGACGAACTGGCGGGCCATCATCAGGGCTGTCGACCCCGTCGAGCAGTTGTTGTTGACGTTGTAGACCGGGATGCCGGTCAACCCGAGCCCGTACACCGCGCGCTGGCCAGCGGTGGAGTCGCCGTAGACGTAGCCCACGCAGGCCTGCTCGACGGTGTCATAGGGGATGCCGGCGTCCTCGAGCGCCTTGGTGCCGGACTCGAGCGCCATGTCCGGGTAGTCCCAGGGGCGCTCCTCACCGTTCTCGGTGACGGTGCGGCGGCCGGGCTTCTCGAACTTGGTCATGCCGACACCGACGATGAACACCTTGCGACGCATGCGGGACCTCCAGGACTACGGGGCTTCGGGCTTCGGGGCGTGGTTCACAGCTGGCTGGTGTTACACGGACGGCTGATCTGACACGCCGTCAGGCAACGGTACCGCCTAGCCCCCCCGGTGACGGGAATGGGTCATTTCCCGCGGATGCGCGGGTTTCTCGACATTCGCTCGGCCGGAATCAAGCTCCAGCCACCTCGAGCTGACGGACCGACCTTGAACCTGCGCGTCATGTTGGCCTCCCGGGGCTTGGCTTCCCGGGACGTCAGTGCGGAGCGCCTGGCACGCCGGGGGCGGGTGCCTGGCCGGTCAGCATCGGATGCAGCGCCTCGGCGATCGCGACGCCGACGGCCTCGTGGCCCTTGGTGTGCCAGTGGATGCCGTCGGGGTTGAGGTCGTCCTCGAAGGCCTCGACGTGCTCGCGACCGCCGACGGTCGCGTAGCCGTGGGCGCGGGCGACCTCGAACTGGCGGGCCTCGGCGGCGTCACGGCGTGGGTGGACGTCGCCGTAGTAGCGGGCACGGTGGTTGACCGGCCCGAGGCTGACGCCGGGCGCCCCCCGCGTGAGTCCCCGGACCTGGGTCAACAGCAGGTCGTACAGGCGCACGAACTCGGTCGGGGCGGTGCGGTGAAACCGGTGACCGGTTGCCTTCACCGCCCACGGGTAGGCGGCGGTCAGCGCCTTGCGGACGCGGCGGCGCACCGCGGACGGGCGCAGGTAGGGCACGACCGCGTCGACGGGAGCGGGAATCCCGCCCGGCGCGTGATCGAACGACCCGATGCCCAGAACGACCCCGTGGGCGTTGGCGAGCACGTCGAACATGACGTGCCGGTCCTTGGTCGTGGCGCGGTGGGCGTCGCGCACGGTCCAGCCGGGGCGGGCCAGCACCGTCGGGTCGACGTCACGGTCGAGCAGGGAGGACAGATGGGCGGCGGCGACGTTGGGGTACAGACCGGGCTCGGTCGGCAGCTGGGGGCCGCGGTGGTCGGTGAAGGCGGTCGAGTCGCCCACCACGACGAGGCTGATGGGACCGTCATCGGGCAGCCCGGGCCAGACGAACCAGGACGGGTCGATGTGGACCTCGTCGCTCACGATCCGGGACCCCGTTTCTCGACCGGCAGCGTGGCGCTGGCCAGGGGGCGTTGTTCGGCCTCCGGCCACGGGTGGACCCAGTTGACCCCGCCGTACCTCCGGGCCGTCACCGCCGTGTGCAGGGCGGCGACCCAGACGCCGGCAGCGCCGAGCAGGTGGAACGTCACGATCTGCGGTGGAATCCCGAGCGCGTACTGCAGGTAGCCGATCCCGCCCTGGGCCAACTCGAGACCGAGCAGGAGCAGCGCCGCCCGGCGGAGGTAGGTCATGCGAGCGGTGTGCGCGTGTATGACCGTCGCCGTCGTGAGGCCGAGCAGCAGCCAGACGGCGTCGGCGTGGGCGACCGCCATCGTGCGGATGTCGAGGCCCAGGCGGGGCGTGCCGGGATCGCCGGCGTGCGGACCGGCTGCGGTCACGAGCGTGCCGAGGACGAGGACCACCCCGGCCACAACGAGGACCGCGGTCGTCAACCTCCAGACGAAGGCTCCGCCGCCGTGGGTCTCCTCGATGGTCGGCTGTATCCGGACCCGCTCCCACAGCACCACGGCGGCGGCGATGATCGCCATTGAGAGCAGGAAGTGGGCGGCGACCACCAGCGGGTTGAGGTCGGTCAGCACCGTGATGCCGCCGAGCGCGGCCTGCGCGAGGATCCCCGCAGGCTGCAGCCAGGCCAACCTCTGAATGTCGACTCGGTCCCGCGCGTGCTTGCGTGCGGCCAGGACGACCCAGATCGCGATGGCCAGCAGCACGAACGTCAGCAGGCGGTTGCCGAACTCGATGGCCTGGTTGAGGCTGCTGTGCTCGGACGCGGCCGGCGGGACGACCGAGGCCCCCTCGCACCGCGGCCAGTCCGGGCACCCCAGCCCTGACCCGGTCAACCTCACGATCCCCCCGGTCAAGACGATCCCCACGTTCGCGACGATCGCCGCAACGGCGGCACGACGCAACGAAGGAGCAAACGAGGATGCCATGACCCCGAAGCGTACTTGCGCACCCGCCCGCCCCCCGAGGTGATGTGACTTTGGCGTACCCTTGGGGCCTGCGCCCTCCCTTCGATCCCGACCTTCCTCCGGGGACCTCCATGAGCACCGACCTGCGTCAGGCTGCATCCGTGGACCGGACCTTGGTTGCATCGCGGGTGCACCGGCGGCGGGCGTGGTTCCTGCTGGCCTTTGCCGCATGGAACGTGTGGGTGTGGGCGACCCGGCTGGTGAACCTGCTGGGCGACGGGCAGGAGCACTCGGCCGCGTTCATCGCCGTGCACGTCGTGCTGTATGTCGGAGGTTTCGGCGGCGCGGCGGTGCTGACAGTGATGGGTGTGAGGATGCTGCGGGAGGCTCGCCGCGGCGCCGGTTCGGCTGAGGTCGAAACGCCGTGACCACCGAGACCGTCGGGCCGATGCACACCGAGGGGCGTTACGAGTCGCTCGGAGGCTCCGGTGTGCTCGACGCCGCGCACCGCTACTTCCTGGTCACCAAGCCGCGGATCATCGAACTGCTGCTGATCACCACGGTGCCGTCGATGGTGATCGCCGATGGAGGTTGGCCGGGGACCTGGCTGGTGCTGGCCACCCTCCTCGGAGGTTCGATGTCGGCCGGGTCGGCCAACGCCATCAACAACTACGTCGACCGGGACGTCGACCGTCTGATGGCCCGGACCTCCAAGCGTCCGACGGCGGCCGACACGGTGTCACCGCGGGGCACGATGGTGTTCGGGATCGTCCTTGGCATCGCCGGGTTCGTGTGGCTGACCGTGTTCGTCAACCTCACCGCGGCGCTGCTGGCGACCTCGGCGATCTTCTTCTACGTGTTCGTCTACACGATGTGGCTGAAGCGGCGGACCCCGCAGGCCGTGGTCATCGGTGGGGCGGCCGGCTGTGTGCCCGTGTTGACCGGATGGGCGGCCGTGCCAGGCGCGTCACTCGGTGATCCCCGGCCGTGGCTGCTGTTCGCCATCGTGTTCTGGTGGACCCCCCCGCACTTCTGGGCGCTGGCGTTCAAGTATGGGGACGACTACCGGCGTGCCGGACTGCCGATGCTGCCGGTCACCCACGGCCACGCCGAAGCGACCCGCCAGATCGTCCTGCACAGCTACCTGCTCGCCGCCGTGGTCGCGATGTACGTCGCCGGGGCGCGCACCGGCCTGGTGTTCACCCTGGCCGGGGCGGTCCTGACCGGAGGCTGGCTGTTCTACGCCCACCGCCTCCGCCGTGACCAGACGGTCAAGAACGCCATGCGCCTGTTCCACTACAGCAACAGCTACCTCGCCCTGATCTTCATCGCCGCTGCCATCGACTCTTTGCTGTAGGTGCCCCGCCTGGACGGCTGACGGCCACGTCCATCTGGCCCGATGCATTTAGGGCCGACGGGACGGACCATCAGCCGCCCAGGCTCGCTTGTTGCGTGGCCCCGGCGGGACCGTCGGGATCAGGAACTCGTTCTAGGCGTGGGCGGGAACCCGCACGGGGGTGTAGGCCACTCGGAGGTGCTTGAGGCCGTTGATGAAGTCGGACCTCAGGCGAACGGGTTCGCCGGCCAGGTGGATGTCGGGGAGCTTGGTGACCAGCTCGCGCATGATCGCCCCGATCTCGGTCCTGGCGAGGTGTGCGCCGAGGCAGAAGTGGATGCCTCCCCCACCGAACGTCACGTGGTGGTTGGGCTGACGATCGACGCGGAACTCGAACGGGTTGTCGAACACGTCCTCGTCGAAATTGCCGGAGAGGTAGAACGTGACGACCTTCTGCCCCTTCTTGACCGGCACGCCCCGGACCTCGGTGTCCCGGGTCGCGGTCCGGCGGAAGTTCTGGATCGACGACCCCCAGCGCAGCATCTCGTCGACGGCGGTCGGCATCAGCGACAGGTCCCGCTGCAGCTTGGCCATCTGTTCCGGGTGGTCGAACAGCGCCAGCATCCCGTGCGAGATCAGGTTCCTGGTCGTCTCGTTGCCGGCAATCACCAGCGTGACGAAGAAGAGGTCCAGCTCGAGCGAGGTCAGCTGGTCACCCTCGACCTCGGCGTGGACCAGTGTCGACAGGATGTCCTCGCCCGGGTTGGTCTGGCGGTGCTGCACCAGCTCGTCGCAGTAGCCGAACATCGCGATGGCGGCGTCGAGCTGGTCCTGTCTGGTCGGGGCGAGCTCGGGGTCGTCCCAGCCGACGAGCTTGTCCGACCACTCCAGCATCTGGTCCCAGTCCGACCGCGGGATCCCCAACATCTCGCAGATCAGCGCGATCGGCAGCTTGGCCGACACCTCGTGCACGAAGTCGACTTCGCCCTTCTCGGCGATGTCGTCGACGATCTCGGCAGCGTGCTCGTCGATCTGCTCGATCAACCGCTTGATCTGCCTCGGCGTGAAACCGGCACTGATCAGCCGGCGGAACCGGTCGTGCTTGGGCGGGTCCATGTTGAGGATCGACAGCCGCATCTGCTCGAGGTCAGCCGGGTCCTGCGTCGGGATGAACGTGCCGCCCAACTCGGTCGAGAACGTCTCGTGGTCGCGGCTGATCGTCACGATGTCGTCGTGCTTGGTGACTGCGAAGAACCCGGTGTCGTCGACCTCCTCGTGCCAGAACACCGGCACGTCCCCTCGCAACCGGGCGAACTCGGCATGGGGCACACGATCGCCCCAGGTGTCCGCAAGTAGGTCGATGTCGGCGAGGTCGAACTCGTCCGCGCGGCGGTAGATGTCGGCAGCGTTCAGAGGGGGCATGCAGTCATTCCTTCGGGAGACGGTTGACAATGTCGAGCCCCGCGCCGAACAGCGCGAGCAGGACGGACAGGGCGACGGCTTCGGACACCGCGGATTCGTCCGCGGTGCGCTGCATCTGCAGGCCCATCAGGGCAGCCATGACGGCCTGCGGAAGGGCGTCGACCTCGATGGGAGGTTCGAGAGCGAACTCGCGGACCCACGACCGGAACTCCTCACGCATCAGGGCGTGGATGACCCGGTAGCGGTCCCGCAGGGGTCCGCTGAGGTCCGTGTCACGGGCGGCCTGCAGCCACAGCTCGATCTCGAGGAAGAACCATGACCCGCCGTCGGGGTCGGGGTGGTCGGCGACGTTGCGCCACAACCCGAGCAACCGACCGGCGAGGTCCTCGCGGGTGACGAACTCGGCCTGGATCACCGCAGCGAGGTCGTCCTGGAACCCCTCGAGCAGCGCCAGCAGGACGCCCTGCTTGTTGCCGAAGTGGGCGTACACCGACCCGGACGTGCGCTCGGCCGCCTCGCCGATCTGGTCGACGGTCACTGCGTCGTACCCGTCGCGCGCGAACATGAAGGCCGCGGCGGTCAGCAGGCGCTGGCGAGTCTCGGCCTTGCGCTGCTCCTGCGTACGTGGGGTACGTGGGGTACGTGCCACGAATCTCCTGACGGGCCGTCAGAAGAAATATAGCGGCCGTTAGATACTGCGCAACCCACCGACCGTCAGCCGTTCTGCAACCGCTCGGCATCCAACCTGCCGTCGACGACCGACCTCGACACCTCGCTCAACTTGATGTTGTTGTTGCGCGAGTACGCCCGCAGGATGTCGAAGGCGGCATCCATCGCCACGTCGGCCTGCTCGGACACGATCCCCTTGGCCTGCTCGATGCTGATGCGGCTGTGCAGTGCGTGCTGGAGTTGTGCCTCGACCGTCTGGGCACGGTGCAGCTCGCGCTGCTGCAGCAGACCGATGGTGGCGACGTCGGCCATGGCCTGGACCACGGTCTGCACCGCCTCGGCTACGCCGCCCGGCTCGGTGAGGAACAGGTTCATCGCCCCGAGGACCGTCCCACGCAGACGCAACGGGACCGCCTGCACCGATCGGAACCCGGCGGTCAGCGCCTTGTCGGCGAACCGGGGCCACCGCTCGCGCTCGTCCTGGAGGTCCTCGACCGCGATCGCCGTCCCGGTCGTGAAGCAGTCGTGGCACGGACCTTCCTGGTTCTGCACCTGGAAGAGCTCGAGCAGGTGGGTCCGTTCGTGCGAGGCCGCCATGAACTGCAGGTCGCCGCTCTCGTCGACCAGCAGGATCCCCGCTTCGGCGGCGAGGCCCAGTTCGACGACCCGCTCGGTGAGCGCCGACAGGAACTCGACGAGGTCGAAGTCCTCGACCAGCGTGTCGGCGAGCTCGACGAAGGTCTGCACCAGTCGTCGTTCACGCAGCGCGACTGTCTCGGTCGTGGTTTCCATCCGCTACCCGCTTCCTGGCCGTGCACGGCCAGTCGCTGACATTCGAGATTACTGCTGATTCGCGCCCTTTTCCGGCGATCGACCGTCCAGGCGCAGCCTGCGCCCGACAACGTCGTCGGCGACCTCGCGCAAGCTGAGCCCGCCCGAGAACGCGTGGGCACGCAGCACCGCGAGCGCCAGGCCGACCTCGACACCCAACTGGACCGACACGATCCCGGACGCCTGGTGGATCTGCGCCGAGTTGCCCGTCCCCGCGAGGAACAATTCGTCGAGTTCGTCGGCGGACCGGCCGGCCTGCAACGCGAGCATCAGATCCAATCCGACCGTGGCGAACACCAGGGCGTCGGCATGCTGGTCGTCGATGAGGTCACCCGCGACCGTGCGATACAACGTCATCGACCCGACGCGGACCGCACCACGTCGAAGCGGGAACGCGAACACGGACCGCAGACCACTGGCCGTGGCAGCCGGCCCGAACGCCGGCCAGGTGTCGTCGAGGTCGAGGTCGCCGACCAGCACGGGGCTGCCGATGCGGTGCGCCGTGTAGGACGGCCCCTCCCCGAGGTCGGCCTGCATGGTCTCGCCGTCACGACCTCCATCGGTCGCACAGACGGTCTGCAACAGGTCGTCGCGGGTCAGCAGTGACAGCGCCACGCCGGGCGCCCCGAGGACCTCGGCCGCCCCGCCGCACAGACGGTCGGCGAGCGGTCCGGGAGCCTGCGAGGCCACCGCCTCGAGCACGCGCACGATCCTGCGCTGCTGCACGTCCTTCTCCTACGGCATCGATCGCCGTCGACGGAGCGTCCGGCCTTTGTCGCCACAGTACGCCATCACACGAGCGGCGGGGCAGGGTCCTCAGCTGGCGACGGTACCGACGCCCCACATGGTGTTCGGGTGGATCGTGCAGAGGAAGTAGAACTGCTCCGGGAGGGCCTCGGCGGTCTGGTAGGCGCGGGTCTCGGGGGCGTCGAAGGGTGCAGGTGCCTCTTCGAAGAGCAGGGCACCGGCCGTGGGGTCATCGGCCGTGCCGTCGAGGGTGAACAGCACCAGGTTGTGGGGGCCGGTCGTGGTGTCGCGGTTGTCGAAGGCGTAGACGAACGCCTCGCCTTCAGCGGCTTCGGCGGGGATCTCCCACTCGCGGGTCTCCTCGCAGGTGCCCCCCGACGGGAGGCAGAACGAGTTCAGCGACTCGGCGGCCAGCAGTGGCACGTCCTCGGGGACCTCGGGCAGTTGGGGGCCGGTGGCATGCGGCTGGCGGTTGATGTTGAGATCCTCGGGGGCGAGCCCACCGATGAGGCCGACGGCGACCAGCAGGCCGATGACGATCGGTGTACCGCCGGCCAACGCGACCGCGCCCTTGACCCGCCCGTCGGCCTTGTCACGACTGGTGGCGATGCTCATGGCGATGAGGATGCCGGCGGCCGCGACGATGGCGAGCACGATGGCCGTGAAGCGTGAGTTGTAGAGCAGGATCATCGCGAAGGAGCCGACGAGCACAGCGATCGTGCCGACGATGGTCAGTGGGATCACCACCGGCAGCAGGGCGCGGTTGCGGAACTCGGTCTTCATGGCTTGTGCGCTCCTTGGGTCACGCCGGCGTGTGCGCGTCCGACATGGGCGAGCCCGGACGGCCCGCGCGCTCGGCACGCTCCTGGGCCGCAGCCCACTTGAAGTACATGGTGGTGATGATCCCCCACAGCAGGAACCCCCCGCCGACCTTCATGAGCAGACCGGCGATCTGCATGTCGTCGATGGCGGACAGGCCGGCGAGGCGCGGGAAGTCCCCGTATTCGGGGTACAGCAGCGTGGTCCCGAACGTCAGGAACGACGACGGGATCGTGGGGATCAGGGTCATGAGGAACAGGTAGAACATCTGCGCCAGCGGCTGCAGCGGCTTCACCAGGTGCGGCACCGGGCTGACGACGTTCATCCACATGAAGAACGCTGCCCCCAGCAGCAGGAAGTGACCGAACGCGTGGAAGACCTCGGACCGCAGCATCAACCCGACGACCGCAGGCCAGTGGATCCACAGCAGGACGCCGTTGAACATCAGCGCAGCCATCAGCGGCCGTGCCAGCCCGCGGACGGCCTTCAGCAGCCAGGTCGGTTTGAGGAGCAGTTCGCCCATCCACCGCGGGATGCCGAGCAGCAGCAGCGGCGGGACGACGAACGCCTGCAGCAGGTGCTGGACCATGTGGGCGCTGTACCAGTAGCGCTCGGCGAGGTCGTGCAGCGGCCACCCGTCGGCCAGCCAGAACGCCAGCACGCCGGCCACGAACGCGACGACCTGCTTGGTGCGGACCGGGGGGTCGTGGGGGTGCGGGTGCAGCACCATTCCGTACCGCCGGATCAGCGCGAAGTACGCGACCAGCAGGGCGACGCAGAGCAGGGCCACGTCCAGATGCATCTCCATCTGGCCCACGGCCTCGCCCATCGTCGTGTGGTCCATCGGTCAGGCCAACCCAACGCCTGCAGGGATCTCGGCCAGCGCCGCGTAGGCGATCATGTAGCACGCCAGCGCGAGGATGATCCCGGTCCAGATGAACTTGCGGTACAGCGTGGTGTCGAACTTCAGGTGCATGAAGAACCCGACGATCATCACGAACTTGATGAGCATCAGGGTGATCAGCAGCGGCGCGAACAGTGGCCCGAACTCGATGAAGTAGGTGGAGGTCTCGAGCGCCGTCAGTACGGCGAGGGCCCCGGCGATCTGCCAGTACAGCCTGGGGGTGGGGTGGTCGTGCGACGCGTTGCTCGCCATGACGTACAGCCTCCTCAGCCAGAAGGGATCAGGTAGACGACGACGAAGATGATGACCCAGATGACGTCGACGAAGTGCCAGTACAGGCCGACCATCTCGGTCTTGACGTGCTGGTCCTTCTTGACCTTGCCGGTCAACGACAGCGAGTACAGGCCGAGCAGGATGATGATGCCGACGGTGACGTGCGCGCCGTGGAACCCGGTCAGGACGAAGAACGCCGACGAGAACGGTGACGTCGTGAGCGTCAGCCCTTCCTTGACGAAGGTCGTGAACTCGTAGGCCTGCCCGCCGATGAACACCATGCCGAGCAGTGCCGTGGCGAGGATCCACATCCGCATCCGGCGCATGTCGCCCTGCTCGTGCGCGTGGTGGCCGAGCACCATCGTCAACGACGACATGACCAGCACGAACGAGGACACCGACGTGAAGGGGATGTCGAACAGCTCGACGCCCGGGCCGCCGTTGGTCGTGTTCAGGTAGATCAGGTACGTCGTGATGAACGCGCCGAAGAACATGAACTCGGAGCCCAGGAAGACCCACATCGCCAGCTTGCGATGATCGAGCCCGAGCGTGGTCTCCTCGACCGCTGCAGACATCTGTCGTCCTTTGGTTCGTCGTTGGCCTGCGTCAGTGCGCGGCGGGCGCCAGGTGGGCGTCAGAGTCGCCGCTCGAGGACGCGTCGGGGTCGTCGCCGCGGGGCGGCGCATCGGGGTCGTCGCCGCGGGGCGGCGCATCGGGGTCGTCGCCGCGGGGCGGCGCATCGGGGTCATAGTCGTCGTCGCCCTCGGCCACCGGCTCGATGATCCAGCCGAAGAAGCCGGCCAGCATCCACACCGCGGCGATGACGAGCAGCGGGGCGCTCCTGAACACCATGCCGTAGCCGAACGGGAACAGACCGAGCGTCATGACCAGCGGCCAGTACGACGGGTCTGGCATGTGGATGTGCTCGTGGTCGTCGTGCGCGTCGCCCGCGTTGTCGTCGCTGGCGCCTACCGGGACCGGCACGGCCCGGCCGTCCTCGGATTCGGCGTACTTGCGGTGCCAGAACTCGTCGCGCGCGGTGACCTCGGGGATCTTCGCGAAGTTGTAGTGCGGGGTCGGCGACGGGGTCGTCCACTCGAGCGTGCGGGCGTCCCACGGGTCGTCGCCGGATGCCTCACCGGACCTGATCGACTTGATGAGGTTGAACAGGAAGATCGACGCCGACACCGTCAGCACGCCGACACCGACGGTGGACAGCAGGTTGTACAGCTCGACGTCGCCGCCGAGTTCGGCCGGAAGCACCGCCGTGCGGCGCGGCTGTCCGAGCAGACCCGACATGTGCATCGGGCCGAAGGTGAGGTTGAAACCCAGGAACCAGGTCCAGAAGTGCCACTTGCCGAGTGTCTCGTTCATGAGCTTGCCGGTGACCTTCGGGAACCAGAAGTAGAACCCGGAGATCAGGCCGAACAGCGCGCCGCCGAACAGGACGTAGTGGAAGTGGGCAACGATCCAGTAGGTGTCGGTCTGCTGCGCGTCGTGGGGGACGATGGCGTGGGTGACGCCGGACAGCCCGCCGATGGTGAACATCGACACGAACCCGACCGAGAACAGCATGGCCGAATTGAACTTGATCTTGCCCCCCCACATCGTGAAGACCCAATTGAAGATCTTGATGCCGGTCGGGACCGCGATGAACATCGTGGCAAGGCCGAACGCGGACCTCGCGACGGGCCCGGTCGCCGACGTGAACATGTGGTGGGCCCAGACGCCGAAGCCGATGAAGGCGATCGCGGCACCGGCGAACACGACGGCGGCGTACCCGAACAGCGGCTTCCTGGAGAAGACCGGCAGGACCTCGGAGACCATGCCCATGCCGGGCAGGATCATGATGTAGACCTCGGGGTGCCCGAACAGCCAGAACAGGTGCTGCCACAGGACCGGGTCGCCGCCGGTGGCCGGCTGGAAGAACTGGGTGCCGAACACGACGTCGAACTGCAGCATGAACAGCGCGACGGCGATGATCGGCATCGCGAACAGCAGCAGGAAGTTGGTGACCAGCGACATCCAGATGAACACTGGCATCCGCATGAACGTCATGCCTGGCGCCCGCATGTTCAGCATCGTGGTGATGAAGTTGACCGACGCGGCCAGCGACGACAGACCGAGGATCTGCAGGCTGACGGCGTAGAAGGCCATGTTGTGGCCGGGGATCTGGGTGGACAGCGGGGCGTAGCCGAACCAGCCGCCGTTGGGGGCGCCGAAGAACCACGAGCTGTAGAGGAAGAGGCCGCCGAACAGGTAGACCCAGTAGGACCAGGCGTTGAGCCGCGGGAACGCGACGTCACGGGCGCCGATCTGCAACGGGATGAGGTAGTTGAACGCGGCCGCCCCGAGCGGCATCACGACGAGGAAGACCATCGTGACGCCGTGCATCGTGAAAGCCTGGTTGTACAGCTCCTCGTTGACGAGGTTGAGTTCGGCCGCAGCGAGTTGGGCGCGCACCAGCCAGGCTTCGATCCCTCCGAGGAAGAAGAAGACCATGCTGGTCCAGAAGTACATGACGCCGACGCGCTTGTGATCGGTCGTCGTGATCCAGCCGCCGAAGCCCTCGGTGGACATCGGGCGGCTGAAGATGGAGCGCCCGGCGGTCGCGGATGCGCTCGCCATGTCTGCCTCCTCGTCCCGCTCGTCGCGGGGTCGTCCGTCGGTCTGCCGGGCGGGCCCCGGCGGGTTGGTCGTCACTGAAGCGTCGTCAGGTAGGCCACCAGCACCTCGATCTGGTCCTCGGAGAGGTTGAGGTTGGGCATGCCGATCCCGTCCGCCGGCCGCATGGCCTTCATGGCGGGCGGGTTGCGCAGCCACTCCTTCAGCAGGTCGACGTTGGGTTCGTCCGTGAAGTTGCCGTCGGCGTCACGCCCGTACAGGTCGAAGATCGCGCCGGCGAACTCCTTGCGGCTCATCAGGTGTGTGAGGTTCGGCGCGATGGCATTCGTGAAGTCGTCCGCGCCGGCAACCGATGACGAGTTGATCGTGTGGCACGCCGCGCAGTTGGCCGTGAACAGTTCCCGGCCCTGGACGGCCAGCCCGTCGGACGGTTCGGCCGCCGGTTGCTGCTGGGCTGCGACCCATTCCTCGAAGTCCGCCATGTCGAGCGCGACGGCACGGTTGCGCATGTTGGCGTGCGACAGCCCGCAGTACTCGGCGCACTGGCCGAGGTAGCGCCCGGCGGTGTCGGCCTGGATGTTCAGGGTGACCATGCGGCCGGGGATGACGTCCTGCTTGCCGCCGAGCTTGGGCACCCAGTAGCTGTGCAGCACGCCGCGGTCGGCGGCGCCACTTTCCTCGGCCCGCATCTCGAGCCGGATCGGGACGCCAACCGGGATGACCAGTTCGTTGGCGGTGATGATCCCGTAGTCCGGGTAGCGGTACTCCCACCACCAGCGGTGGCCGATGACCTCGACGGTCATGGCGCCCGGGGGCTCCTCGTCGAGGTCGAAGATCATCTGGATCGTCGGGACCGAGATGGCGGCGAGGATCAGTGCCGGGATGACGGTCCAGACGATCTCGAGCTTGGTGTTGCCGTGCGTCTGGACGGGAAGCGCGTCGTCGCCCGCCTTCTGGCGGAACTTGACCGCGGTGTAGACGATCAGTCCCTGCACGAGGACGAACACGACCACCGCGATCCAGAACACGAACATGAAGAGGTCGTCGGGCCCCTTGGCGAACGGGCCCTTGGGGTCCAGCACACTCTGGTCGCCCGAGCAGGCCGCGAGCAGCGCGGCCAGGGCGAAGAACTGGACGATCCGCAGGGCGCGTCGACGCGCACGGGACGCACGACCGTTGGTGCTCGGCACCGTGACGTCTCCTCGTCGTTGGGCTGGTGCCGGGTCGACTGGATCCCGGCGTCTGTCCGGCGCGCTGCCAGGGCGGGACCGACACGTCATGCCGATCGCGCAGGCGCGCAACGGTGCGACCTCACAGGCCTGTGGCCCGCACGATCGGCGCGCAGACTACCGCGCCGAGGTAGCGCGTCGGCAAACCCGAGCAGCACGTCGGCGGCCCCCCTACCCCGTCGCCCGCGTAGTCCCGTTCAGTCCTCGGTGGGGAAGTGGCAGACACCGCCCCGGTGCTTGGCAGGTTCGCATGCACCATCGATGAGTCGGCGGTCACCCAGCGGTTGCTCGAGCCTGACTGTTTCCTGGGTGATGGCCCCGATCATCGCACAGATGCTCCGACTGCCAGGGAGGGGTCCCAGCGTCACGAGAATCTGCACGCTCGACTGCGTCTCGTCCACGCGTATGTCAGCGATCGGGTGAAGATCATCCGGCCCGTCACGGCGATGGCAACCTCCGCCCAGCACGTCGATGTCGAATTCGGTCGCGGCCGGATCCGGTTCGGAAGCGAGACGCCAGTAGGCCGTCTCGCTTGGTTCTGTCACCGACCCCTGGCCATCGTCACAGCCGGACATGGACAACACGATGGTCAGGAGCAGGACCCTGGCTAGGAGCCCAGAACTTCGTGATCTCTGCGTGCCCATTGGTGACCTCCTGGCCTTGCCGCCATTGGGACTTCGTTCGCGCTCGACCGTCGTGGTTCCCACGTCTGCCTAACTCGCGGAAGTCAGAGGTACGACAGTTAGTGCCTGGCGCAGATAGTCCACGTGGCCGTACATACATCCCAGATGCGCCCCGTTAAGGGAGTTTACGACCTTGAAGGCTGCGACTCCCACAATCGTCGCGTTGCTTCCGAATGGGCGATATACGCCAGCACCGCTGTCCCCCTTTTCGCACTGAAGCTGGCTATCAGATCGACGGAAATCACGGAATGCTACACCGTTGTGGGTGAAACTCACCGACGTCGCGGTGAGGAGCCCGCAGGCGTTGTTGCTTCTGATGCCGCTAAGGCAGATCAGATCGTTTACAGCGTCTTGGTTGCTGCGCTGCCAGGCATTGATGGTTCGAGATGTCGTCTCCGTCAGATAGATTTGATTACTACGGTCGATGGGGTTGATGTGCTCTGCGAGCAAGGAATCGACTCGATCTCCGTAGCGCAGGTCATCGACGGTCGAGGTCCAACCGCCCCAGTGAGTGATCGGCTCACCAACATCGCCGCAATGGCCTGCTGAAATGACAAAGTAGTGCCGAACTCGCTCAGGAATGAGTGGTGAAATTTGAACATCCCGATACGCGTTCATCGCAGTGGAGCAAGGGACAATGGTCCCGATCTGATCTCCCGGTGTGACCACTTCGAGGCCGCCTTGCATAGGTGGGCCACTGTTCTCCCTCGTAATTGGATGGATTGTGACCCCCCAACGTGCAGACAGCGCCTCAACCGGGACAAGAGACGCCGCCTCCGTAGGGAATGGCGATCCTTCCTCCACTTCTAGGTGAGCTGTGCTTTTCGGGTCGGTTGCTTGGGACGGTGGTGCTCGTCTGCGATTCTCGCGGGGACGGCTGCGAGAGGCGGGCAGGTGACGTTGGGACTGGCGGATCGGCAAG